>ERZ761602.2398-NODE-2398-length-29499-cov-10.398248_pt1 | contig 29499 bp, 33 predicted proteins | sample MGYA00512165_ERZ761602 | MGnify/ENA primary metagenome ERZ761602 (study PRJEB28899, sample SAMN02445085) | bioreactor sludge metagenome | biome: EBPR sludge; isolation source: Thorneside wastewater treatment plant | place: Australia: Brisbane, Thorneside...
TGCCCTTGACCATCTTGCCGGGGATCATCCAGTTGGCGAGGTCGCCCTTCTCGCTCACCTGCATCGCGCCGAGGATCGACAGGTTGATCTTGCCGCCGCGGATCATCGCGAAGCTGTCGTGGCTGCCGAAGATGCTGCTGCCGGGGATCGTCGTGACGGTCTGCTTGCCGGCGTTGATCAGGTCGGCGTCGACCGCGCGCTCGTCGGGGAACGGGCCGATGCCGAGCATGCCGTTCTCGCTCTGCAGCCAGACCTCGATGGACGGATCGACGAAATTCGCCACCAGGGTGGGCAAGCCGATGCCCAGGTTGACGTAGAAGCCGTCCTGCAGTTCCTTGGCCGCCCGCGCGGCCATCTGGTCGTGGGTCCAGGCCATCTTCAGACTCCCTTCGGGTTCTGCTGGGTGGTGCGCTTCTCGATGCGCTTCTCGGGGCTGGCATTGAGCACCAGGCGGTTGACGTAGATGCCGGGCAGGTGCACGGCGTCGGGATCGAAGCTGCCGGTCTCGACGATCTCCTCGACCTCGACCACGCTGATGCGACCGGCCATGATCACCGCCGGGTTGAAGTTGCGCGCCGTGCGCCGGAAGACGAGGTTGCCGCTGCGGTCGGCCTTCCAGGCCTTGGCCAGCGAGACGTCCGGCACCAGCGAGCGTTCCATCACGTAGGTACGGCCGTCGAACTCCCGCGTCTCCTTGCCCTCGGCGACCATCGTGCCGACCCCGGTGCGGGTGTAGAACGCGGGGATCCCGGCCCCGCCGGCGCGCAGCTTCTCGGCCAGCGTGCCCTGGGGCGTGAACTCGAGCTCGAGCTCTCCGGCGAGGAACTGGCGCTCGAACTCCTTGTTCTCGCCGACGTAGCTGGAGATCATCTTGCGGATCTGGCGGGTCTCCAGCAGCTGGCCCAGGCCGAAGCCGTCGACCCCGGCGTTGTTGGAGATCACCGTGAGGCCCTTCACGCCGCTGTCGCGCAGCGCGGCGATCAGCGCCTCGGGGATGCCGCACAGACCGAAGCCGCCGACAGCCAGCAGCTGGTGATCGCGCACGATGCCCGCGAGCGCGGCCGCCGCGCTCGGGTAGATCTTGTTCATGAAGGCTCCTTGCAGCCAGGGTGGACCTGCGGCGCGAAGGGTACTGCTTAAGGCATTACGTAGTCGTTACGTAGAATCAACTAAGTCATGGGCGCGTGCCCAAGCGTCCGGAGGAGAAGCCCGTGAGCGGGGACATGGTGCAGCAGGTGCTGGAGAACGTCGCAGCCCCGTTCGTCAGGTCGCTCGGGCTGCAGCTGCTGGCCCACGACGGCGACGCCGTGACGATCCGCCTGCCGGTGACGCCGGCCATCGTCCATGGCGGGGGCGTGGTCTGCGGCCAGGCCCTGATGGCCGCGGCCGACACGGCGATGGTCATCGCGCTGTGCGCGGCGCTCGGCGGCTTCAAGCCGATGACGACCGCCCAGCTGAACACGACGTTCCTGCGGCCCATTCCGGGCGACACGCCCGAGGTGCGCATCGTCTGCACGGTGCTGCGGCGTGGGCGTACGCTGGCTTTCGGCGAGATCGAGATCGTCACGCCGGAGGGCAAGCTCGCGGTGCATGCGACGACCACCTACGCCTTCCTCTAGCCGGGCGCCGCGATGCTCGCCGCCGCCGGTTCGACGCTGGACTACCGCACCGCCTTCGAGCAGGCGCCCATCGGGCTGGTGCTGTCGCGCGAGCGGCTGATCGTCGACTGCAACCGCCAGGTGCTGGCGATGTTCCGCACGCACCGCGAGGCGCTGGTCGGACGTTCGTTCGAGGTGCTGTACCCGTCCCCCGACGAGTTCGAGCGCACCGGCGCGCGCATCGTCGCGCAGCTCGACGCCGAGGGCCGCTACGCCGACGACCGCGTGATGAAGCGGCTCGACGGCGAGCTGTTCTGGTGCCACGTCAGCGGACGCTCGCTCGACCCGCGCCGCCCTCACGCCGCCGGCATCTGGGCCTTCGAGGACCTGTCGTCGCGTCGCGTGCTGCGACTGGAGTTCACGCCCCGCGAACGCGAGATCGCCGCCCTCCTGATCGAGGGGCTGACGAGCAAGATGATCGGCCGGCAGCTGGGCATCAGCCCGCGCACGGTGGACGTCTACCGCGCGCGCCTGATGCGCAAGACCGAGGCATCGACGACGCCGGAGCTGATCAACAAGCTGCTGTCGCGCTGAGCGGGACGGGCGACCGCCCCCACATCGGGCCGCGACGGCGCGGCCGGCCGGCGATCAGCTCAGCAGCGCGCGCACCCAGTCCGGCAACGGCACCGACTTCTGGGCGCGGAAGTCGGTCCACACCGTCTTGCTGCCGCCTTCGGCGTGGATCAGGCCCGGCCGGTCGGTGCGTTCCAGCGTGACGTAGGTGTCGAAGCTCGATCGGCCCGGGTTCGCGACGTAGTGCCTTGCGAGGATGTCGCCCGGGAACTCGAGCTGGCGCAGGAAGTTGCAGAACGCGTTCACGACGACCGGCCCGCTGCCGTCCGGATCCGGCGGGCCGCCGATCCGGTAGAGCCACTCGAGGCGCGCGATCTCGATGTACCGGAAGTAGAGGGTGTTGTTCACGTGGCCCATCGCGTCCATGTCGCCCCAGCGGATCGGGATGACCATCTCGTGCGTGAGCTTCTTGTGCTGCGGGACGACGAACCTCATGCGCCCTCCACGCCCAGGTCGCGAGCGATCCGCGCGACGAGCGCCTTCAGCCCTTCCACGTCCTGCGCCAGGCGCGTCTGCTCGGCCTTCAAGGCCGCCAGCTCGGCCGCGGAGACGTCCAGCCCGGCGACGGCCCGCGCACCGGCCGCCGGCGCGGCGGCGACCGACGCGATCGGCACCTCGCCGCACAGCAGGTGCGCCCAGCGCGCCTCGCGCTCGCCCGGCGCACGCGGCAGCCGGACGACCCGCGGCGGGTCCTTCGCCGCCAGCTCCTCGAGAAAGCCCTCGACCGACGAGATGTCGGCGAATCGGTGCAGGCGCTCGCCGTTCAGGCGCAGCTCGGCCGCGGTCTGCGGGCCGCGCAGCATCAGCACCGCCAGCAGCGCGACGGCCTGCGACGGCACGCCGAGCCCGCGGCCGGCGTTGTGTTCGAACTTCACGACGCGGCTGCCGCTGGTCTCGAAGAGCAGGCTCAACGACTTCAGCCCGTCGACGGCGGTCAGCACCTCGGCCTCGGTCGCCTCGATGACCGGCGAGCGTGCCGTCTTCTGGTTGCAGCCCGCGGTCAGCGCATTCAGCGACAGCGGGTAGATGTCGGGAACCGTGTGCTGCTTCTCGACCAGCACGCCGAGCACCCGGGCTTCCAGCGGGGTCAGGTGGCGCATCGGCGCAGTCGCCCGCTCAGACGCCGAAGCCGTCGTCGGCGGCGATCACCGCGCCGTTGACGAAGTGGCTCTGGTTGGCGCACAGCATCATCAGCACGGCATCGAGGTCCTGCGGCTGCCCGACACGCTTGCGCGGCAACATCTGCACGAGCTTCTGCCCGGCCTCCGTCTGCCAGTGGTGGTGATTGATCTCGGTGTCGATGTAGCCGGGGCACAGCGCATTGACGTTGATGCCGTAGCGCCCCCACTCCAGCGCCATCGCGCGCGTCATGTGCACCACCGCCGCCTTGCTCATCGCGTACACGCCGATCTGGCCCAGCACGCGCAGGCCGGCCACGGAGGCGACGTTGACGATGCGGCCGCCGGTGAAGGTGCCCGGCGCCGCGCCGCGGCTGCGCGCGATCATGCGCTTGCCGACCTCCTGGGCGACGAAGAACGCGCCGCGGGTGTTGGTGTTCATCACGTAGTCGTAGTCCTCGGGGGACATGTCCACGAGCTTCTTCGTGACGCTGACGCCGGAGTTGTTGACCAGGATGTCGATGGTGCCCATCTCGGTCTCGGCGTGGGCGACGGCGGACTTGATGCTGTCGACGTCGGTCACGTCGAGCTCGACGACATGCGCGTCGCCGCCTTCGGCTTCGAGCTCGGCCCGCAGGTCCTTCAGGCGCTCGAGGCGCCGCGCGGCGAGCACGACACCCGCTCCGGCCTTGGACAAGGCACGCGCGAACTGCGCGCCGAGCCCGCCCGATGCACCGGTGACCAGCGCCACCCGCCCGGCCAGATCGATCTGATACGACACGCGAGACTCCTCCACGGCTGAAGACGAGCCGACAAGATAGCACGCGGGCCGGGCCGGGCCGGCGCTGACGCAGAATCGCGCCGATGGACCGGATCGATGCCATGGTCGTCGGCGCGGGCGTGGTCGGGCTGGCGACGGCCCGGGCCCTTGCGCTCGCCGGCCTCGAAGTCGTGATCGTCGAGCGGGAGGGTCAGATCGGCAGCGGCATCTCGTCGCGCAACAGCGAGGTGATCCACGCCGGTCACTACTACGACAGCGGCAGCCTCAAGGCAAGGTTGTGCGTGCGCGGCCGCCATCTGCTGACCGACTACTGCGAGAGCCGTGGCGTGCCCTATCGCCTGTGCGGCAAGCTGGTCGTGGCCGTCAGCGAGGCGGAGCAGCCGAAGCTGGATGCGCTGCTGCAGCGCGGCAGGTCCAATGGGGTCGAGGGGCTGCGCCTGCTGAGGGCGGACGAGGCGCTCGTGATGGAGCCGCAGCTGCGTTGCGCCGCCGCGCTGCATTCCCCTCGCACGGGCATCGTCGACAGCCACGCGCTGATGACGGCACTGCTCGGCGATGCCGAGGCCGCCGGCGCTTCGCTGGCGCTCAGGAGCCCGTTCGCCGGCGCGCGGCGCCGCAACGGCGCCTGGCAGGTGCGGACCGCAGGCGCCGGCGCGTTCGAGCTCGAGGCACGCGTGCTGGTGAATGCCGCCGGTCTCGGCGCGCAGTCCGTCGCCTCGGCGATCGACGGACTCGATCCGTCGCACGTCGCGCCACAGCAGCTCGCGAAGGGACACTACTTCAGCCTGCCCGCGCGTTCGCCGTTCAGCCGGCTGATCTACCCGCTGCCCGTCGATGGCGGCCTCGGCGTGCACCTGACGCTCGACCTCGCCGGGCAGGCCCGCTTCGGGCCGGACGTCGAATGGCTCCCCCACGGCATCCGCGAGGCCGACCTGGACTACCGGGTCGACCTGTCGCGCCAGCCGGCGTTCGAAGCCGATATCCGCCGCTACTGGCCCGGCCTGCCGGACGGCGCGCTGCAGCCCGCCTACACGGGCGTGCGGCCGAAGATCAGCGGCCCGGGACAGGCGGCCGCCGATTTCCGCATCAGCGGCCCGGACGAACACGGGCTGGCCGGGCTCGTCAACCTGTTCGGCATCGAGTCACCGGGATTGACGGCGTCGCTGGCGGTCGCCGAAGCGGTGCTCGCCGCGCTGGACAGCGGCGGCTGAGCGCGCGACGGCGTCCTCGCCGCCGCGCGCTCCACGAGCCCCGCGGTAGAGAGCTCTCCCGGCATTCGGCAGCCGCCGCGCGCCGGGCGCTACCTACAATCTTCGGCATTCGCGGCGGCCACTCGCCTGCCGTGCCACCGGAGTGCCCATTCGATGAGTCCGCAGGAGATCCTCGCCCAGTACGGCCCGCGAGAGGCCATGGAGTACGACGTCGTGATCGTCGGCGCCGGCCCTGCAGGTCTGAGCACGGCGATCCGGCTCAAGCAGGTGAACCCGCAGCTGTCGGTCGTCGTGCTCGAGAAGGGCTCGGAGCCCGGTGCGCACATCCTGAGCGGCGCCGTGATGGACCCGCGGGCCATCAGCGAACTGTTTCCCGACTGGAAGGATCGCGGTGCGCCGCTGAACCAGCCGGTCACGGCCGACGAGCTGCTCGTGCTGCACGCCGACGGCGCGCAGTCGACGCCCAGGGCCCTGATGCCCGAGTGCTTCCACAACGACGGCAACTACGTGATCAGCCTGGGCTCGGTCGTGCGCTGGCTCGCCGAGCAGGCCGAGGCGCTGGGCGTCGAGATCTTCCCGGGCTTCGCGGCCGCCGAGGTGCTCTACACCGACGACGGCCGGGTGCGCGGCGTGGCCACCGGGAACATGGGCATCGGCAAGGACGGCCAGCCGCACGGCGGCTTCCAGCTCGGCATGGAGCTGAGCGCGAAGTACACGGTCTTCGCCGAAGGCGCCCGCGGACACCTCGGCAAGCAGCTGATCGCCCGCTACGCGCTCGACAAGGACCGCGACCCGCAGAGCTACGCGATCGGCATCAAGGAGCTGTGGGAGGTGCCGCCGGAGAAGGCCCGGCCGGGGCTGGTCGTGCACACCGCCGGCTGGCCGATGGACGACCAGTCCTACGGCGGCGGCTTCCTCTACCACCTCGAGGACAACCGGGTCACGCTGGGCCTGGTCGTCGGCCTGGACTACCAGAATCCGTGGCTCAGCCCGTTCGAGGAGATGCAGCGCTGGAAGACCCACCCGGCGATCCGCCAGCACATCGAGGGCGGCAAGCGCATCGGCTACGGCGCGCGGGCCATCGTCGCCGGCGGGCTGCTCAGCCTGCCGAAGCTCGTGTTCCCCGGCGGCGCGCTGGTCGGCTGCGACGCGGGCACGCTCAACGCGGCGCGCATCAAGGGCAGCCACGCGGCGATCAAGTCCGGGATGCTGGCCGCCGAGGCGCTGGCCGCGGCGATCGCGGCCGGCCGCAGCCACGACGTGGTCGAGGCCTATCCCGAGGCCTTTCGCGGCAGCTGGTTGCACGCCGAGCTCGACCGTTCGCGCAACTTCAAGCAGTGGTTCAAGAAGGGCCAGCTCGTCGGCATGCTGATGACCGGCATCGAGCAGTGGCTGCTGCCGAAGCTCGGCTTGCGCAGCCCGCCGTGGACCGTGCACCGCCACCACCCCGACCACGACCGCCTGCACGCCGCGAGCCAGTGCGAGCCGATCCGCTACCCGAAGCCCGACGGCGTCATCACCTTCGACCGCCTGAGCTCGGTCTTCGTCAGCAACACGAACCACGAGGAGAACCAGCCCGCGCACCTGACGCTGAAGGACGCGTCCGTGCCGGTGGCCGTGAACCTCGCGCGTTATGCAGGGCCCGAGAGCCGGTACTGCCCGGCCGGCGTCTACGAGTTCGTCCACGCCGACGGCGAGGACCGGCTGGTCATCAACGCACAGAACTGCGTGCACTGCAAGACCTGCGACATCAAGGACCCGACCCAGAACATCGTCTGGGTCACGCCCGAGGGCGGCGGCGGGCCGAACTACGCGGGCATGTGACACGGCCGGCAGCCGCGCCGCGCGGCTGCCGACGGGCCCGAGGCAGGCACCGCGCCGCCGGCGCTCGACGACCGGGACCCTGCGGATCCGGCTGACACGCGCGGCCTCAGTTCGCGGTCGCCGGCCGCCGGTTCGCGAGGTGCCAGACCTCCCGCGGCGAGCGCGCCTTCAGGCGGTGGTCGCTCCACACCTGCCGCCAGCGGCGCGCTCCGGGCACGCCGTTCCACAGGCCGAGCATGTGGCGCGCGATGTGCGGCCACGGCGTGCCGTGCGCGGCGGCCTCGCGTTCCATGTAGTCCACCATCGCCAGCTCGACCGCGCCGCGCTCGACCGCGGCCGGCCGGGCCGCGCCCCAGAACGCGAGGTCCCAGCCCGCCATGCTCCACGGGTCGTGGTAGGCATGGCGTCCCACCATGACGCCGTCGACGCGCTGGAGATGGCCGGCGATCTGCGTGTCGCAGGTGATCCCACCATTGACCACGACGGTCAGCGACGGGAAGTCCTGCTTCAGCCGCGCGACGATCTCGTGGCGCAGCGGCGGGATCTCGCGGTTCTCCTTCGGGCTCAAGCCCTTCAGCCACGCGTTGCGCGCATGGACGATGAACACCGTGCAGCCGCCGCGCTGCGCGACCGTGCCGACGAAGTCGCGCACGAAGCCGTAGTGTTCCTCGCGGTCGATGCCGATGCGGTGCTTGACCGTCACCGGCAGCGAGCTCGCGTCGCGCATCGCCGCGACGCAGCGGGCCACCAGATCCGGCTCGGCCATCAGGCACGCGCCGAAGGCGCCGCGCTGCACGCGCTCGCTGGGGCAGCCGCAGTTCAGGTTGACCTCGTCGTAGCCCCAGCGTTCGGCGAGCTTCGCACACGCGGCCAGGTCCGCCGGCTCGCTGCCGCCGAGCTGAAGCGCCAGCGGATGCTCCGCCGCGCCGAAGTCCAGGTGCCGCGCGACGTCGCCGTGCAGCAGCGCGCCGGTGGTCACCATCTCCGTGTACAGCCGCGTGTGCCGCGTGATCAGCCGGTGGAAGTGGCGGCAGTGGCGGTCGGTCCAGTCGAGCATCGGGGCGACGGACAGCCGCCAGGGGGTCGGTTGCAGGGGCATCGGGTCGGCAGCGGTCTCGCCAGCTGCCACTGTACGCGCGCACCCCGTGCGCCGCGCGACACCCGACACCTGGGGGGCCCCGGCAGCGCTGTCCCGCTCCCGACAGCCGACCCCTCGCGGTCTTCGGTAGAGTCGGCTCCCGGCCGCATGCCCGAAGACCGACGTGGAACCCGACCCCGAAAGCCCCGTTGCCGAACCGCTCGCGCTGCACTACCCCTGTGGCGACCCCCCGCCGCCGGGCGGCGCGCGCGAGATCCTGCCCGGCCTGGTGTGGCTGCGCATGCCGCTGCCCTTCTCGCTGAACCACATCAACCTCTGGGCGATCGACGACGGCGAGGGCTGGGCGATCGTCGACACCGGCACGCAGACACCCGAGGTGCTCGCCGCCTGGCGCGCGCTGCTCGCCGCTGACGGGGCGCTGGCCGGCAGGCCCGTCACGCGCGTGATCGCGACCCACATGCACCCGGACCACATGGGCATGGCCGGCTGGCTGACGCGCAAGTTCCAGGCACGGCTGTGGATGACCCGCGAGGAGTACCTGCTGTGCCGCGTGCTGGCTGCCGACACCGGCCGCGAGGCGCCCGAGGACGCGATCCGCTTCTACCGCGGTTGCGGCTGGCCCGACGAGGCGATCGAGACCTACCGGGCGCGCTTCGGCGGCTTCGGCAAGTTCATCCATGCGCTGCCCGACAGCCTGCGGCGCATCGTCGACGGCGAGCGCTTCGCCATCGGCGCGCACGAGTGGCGCGTGCTCGTGGGCCGCGGCCACTCCCCCGAGCACGCCTGCCTCGTCTGCGACGCGCTGGGCGTGATGATCTCGGGCGACCAGGTGCTGCCGCGCATCTCCTCCAACGTCTCGGTTCATCCAACCGAGCCGGATGCCGACCCCCTGGGCGAGTGGCTCGCGTCGCTCGAGCGGCTGCGCGCGACGCTGCCCGATTCGCTGCTGGTGCTGCCGGCCCATGGGGAGCCGTTCCGCGGGCTGCACGCGCGGCTGGACCGGCTGTCCTCGGGTCATGCGAAGGGCCTCGCGCGGCTGCGCGAACGGCTCGGCGAGCCGCGGCGCGTCGTCGATTGCTTCGGGGCCCTGTTTGCCCGCGCCGTCGACACGCGCAGCGAACTGCTCGGACTGGCCACCGGCGAGACGCAGGCACACCTGAACCACCTGCGCGGACGCGGCGAGATCACCCGGGAGGCCGGCGCCGACGGCGCCTGGTGGTACCGCCGGCAGGCCGCGCCCGGCTGAGCGGGCGCGGGGCGCCGTCTCCTCGGCTGCACTCCCTGCCGGGCAGGCGCCTTCAGTCCGGCGCAAGGCCGGCCCTCTACGATGAAGCCGTCGCCTCCGGATCGAACGCCCCCCTGATGTCCACGAAGCCGTTCCGCACCCGCCTCAGCCCGGCCGAAGCCGCCGCCCTTGCACTGCCCGCGGGTCGGCTCTCGGCCCTGATCGGCAGCACGCCGCACCTCGAGGTGCGTCATTACGCGCCTCGCGGGGCCGACGGCCAGTCGCCGCACGACCGCGACGAGCTGTACGTGGTGATCAGCGGCCACGGGCAGTTCGTGCGCGGCACCGAGCGCGTGGGCTTCGGACCCGGTGATCTGCTGTACGCCGCCGCGCACGACGAGCACCGTTTCGAGGACTTCAGCGAGGATTTCGCTTGCTGGGTCTTGTTCTTCGGCCCCCCCAAGCGCTCGCGTTGAACGTGCCCGCAGCCCCCGCCCGGACGCCGGCGCGGCCTTGGCGCCGGCTCGCGGCCGTCGCCGGCTGGTCGATCCTCGCCCTGGCGGCGACGCCCTGCAGCGCGGCCCCGGATGCGGCGGCCCCGGCCGCCAGCGCCGAAGCCGCGCAGCCGCATCCGCTGGCACGCCGCATGCTGGCCTGCACGCCGTGCCACGGTGCGCAAGGCCGTGCGAGCAACACCGGCTATCGGCCCCGCATCGCGGGCAAGCCCGCCGGCTACCTGTTCAACCAGCTCGTCCACTTCCGCGAAGGCCGGCGCCACAACCCGTCGATGGCGCGGCTCGTCGAGCACATGAGCGACGACTACCTGCGCGAGATCGCTGCCTACTTCGCGTCGCTGGAGCTCCCGTACCCGCCTGCGCAGACCGCGACGCTCACACCTGCTCAGCGGCAGCTCGCCGAGCGCCTCGTGCGCGAGGGTGACGCGGCACGCGAACTGCCCGCCTGCGAGCGCTGCCACGGCCGACGCCTGACGGGGATCCAGCCCGCCGTCCCAGGCCTCGTCGGCCTGCCGCGCGACTACCTGCTGGGGCAGTTCGGGGCCTGGCGCAACGGCCTGCGTCGCGCGGCGCCGCCCGACTGCATGGCCGTCATCGCGCAGCGTCTGCAGCCGCAGGAGATCGAGGCGCTGACGCTGTGGATCTCGGCGCAGCCGACCGCCGGCGACATGGCCAGCGCACCGGCGAGCGCCTTGCCCCGGCCCTGGCCGATGGCCTGCGGCAGTGGTGCAGGGTGACGGACGCACGACCCGGCCTGCGCCACCGAGCCACGCGACGGCGGTTGGCCGGCGCGGCGGCGCGGGGGGCCTTCGCTCTGGTGCTGTCGATCCTGCTCGCGGCGGCCTGGGTCGCGTGGCGCAACGTCGAGCGAGCGTTACCGCCGCCTGCGGTGGTGGCCGCCGGCGGGCAGGAGTCGCCCGGCCAGGAGCCCGATGGCGCCTATCTCGCGCGCGCGGCCAACTGCGTCGGGTGCCACACGGCGCCCGGCGGGGCCATCCTGGCCGGCGGGCGCGCGATCGCGACGCCGTTCGGCACGGTCTTCAGCCGAAACCTGACCCCGCACGCCCAGCACGGCCTGGGAGGCTGGACAGCCGACGACCTCGCGCGGGCCTTGCAGCATGGCCGATCACGCGACGGCCGGCTGCTGACGCCGGCCTGCCCCTTCCCGGACTTCGCACGCCTGGAGCGGCGCGACATCGACGCGCTGCATCGCCACCTGCAAGCGATGCCGGCCGTCGCGCAGCCGAACCGGGCACACGAGCTGCGCTGGCCCTACGGCCTGCAGGTCGCGCAGGCGGTCTGGAGGGCGCTGTACGTCGATCCCCGGCCGCTGGCCGCGGAGCCCGGGAAGGACGCCGCCTGGCACCGCGGCCGCTACCTCGTCGAGGTGCTGGGGCACTGCGGCGCGTGCCACCGTGAACGCGACGCCTTCGGGGGCGTGGCCAGCGAGCGGCGCGGCGGCCTCGTCTCCTCGCCGCCTTGGCTGGCGCCGTCACTGCACTCGACGCGGCAGGCCGGTGTCGCGAGCTGGAGCGAGGACGAGATCGTCGCACTGCTGCAGACCGGCGTCTCGCCGCGCGGTTCCACGCTCGGGCCCATGGCCGATGTGGTCTTCCGCAGCACGCAGCACCTGAGCACCGGCGACCTGCAGGCGATGGCCCGCTACCTGCGGACACTGCCGCCGCTCGACGATCCGGCCGCCGTGGCGCCGCCCGCCGCGCCTGCCGTGCTCGCCGCCGGCAGACGGCTCTACGAGGCGCACTGCGAGGACTGCCACGGCGAGGCCGGACAGGGCGAGCCGGGGGCCTACCCGCCGTTGGCGGGCAATCGCGCGGTGATGCTGGACGACCCGCGCAACCTGATCCAGGTGCTGCGGCACGGCGGGTTCACGCCGACCACCGCGGGCCAACCGCGGCCCTGGGGCATGCCGCCCTTCGTCGGAGTCCTGGACGCCGCGGAGATGGCTGCCGTCGCCACCTACGTCCGGCAGTCCTGGGGCCATGCCGCAAGCGAAGTCACGCCGCTCGACGTGCTGCGCACCCCCTGACGCGCCAGCACAGCGGCGCGACGGGGGCGTTGCGCACCCCACGTCCATCGGGGGGCGGCCAGGGGTGCCGCACCTATAATCTGCCTTTACCTCCAGGGCATGTCTCCTGGCGCCGGATGATTGCGGCGCCACCGGGGCCGTGCCGCGTGCCATGACCAAGTTCGTCTTCGTCACCGGTGGTGTGGTGTCCTCCCTCGGCAAGGGCATCGCGGCCGCCTCGCTGGCGGCCATCCTCGAGTCGCGCGGCCTGAAGGTCACGCTGATCAAGCTGGATCCGTACCTGAACGTCGACCCGGGCACGATGAGCCCGTTCCAGCACGGCGAGGTCTTCGTCACCGAGGACGGCGCCGAGACCGACCTCGACCTCGGCCATTACGAGCGTTTCATCACGACGCGGATGAAGCGCACGAACAACTTCACCACCGGCCAGATCTACAAGAGCGTGCTCGAGAAGGAGCGGCGGGGCGATTACCTCGGCAAGACCGTGCAGGTGATCCCGCACGTCACCAACGAGATCCAGGACTTCGTGCGCCGGGGTGCCGGCGAGGGCATCGACGTGGCCATCGTCGAGATCGGCGGGACGGTCGGCGACATCGAGTCGCTGCCGTTCCTCGAGGCGGTGCGCCAGATGAGCCTGAAGCTCGGGCCCGGCAACTCGGCCTTCGTCCACCTGACCTTCGTTCCCTGGATCGCCGCGGCCGGCGAGCTGAAGACCAAGCCGACGCAGCACACGGTGCAGAAGCTGCGCGAGATCGGCATCCAGCCCGATGCCCTGCTGTGCCGCGCCGATCGCGTGATCCCCGACGACGAGCGCGAGAAGATCAGCCTGTTCACCAACGTGCCGCTGCACGGGGTCATCTCGATGCCGGACGTCGACACGATCTACAAGGTGCCGCGCGTGCTGCACGAGCAGGGCCTGGACGAGCTGATGGTCATGAAGCTGCAGCTGCTGACCCGCCCGGCCGACCTGCGGCGCTGGGATTCGCTGGTGCACGAGGTCGAGCACCCGCAGAGCGCGGTGAAGATCGCGATGTGCGGCAAGTACACCGACCTGTCGGACTCGTACAAGTCGCTCAACGAGGCGCTGCGCCACGCCGGCATCCACAACCACGCCAAGGTGCTGATCGACTACGTCGATTCCGAGACCATCACCCCGGACAACGTGCGCCAGCTCGGCGGCTACGACGCCATCCTCGTGCCGGGCGGCTTCGGCAAGCGCGGCATCGAGGGCAAGATCTGCGCGGTCCAGTTCGCGCGCGAGCACCGCGTGCCCTACCTCGGGATCTGCCTGGGGATGCAGGTCGCGACGATCGAGTACGCGCGCCATGTCGCCGGTCTGGAAGGCGCGAACTCCACCGAGTTCGACCCGGCGACGCCGCACCCGGTGATCGCGCTGATCGACGAATGGCAGGACCGTGACGGGACGATCCAGAAACGCGACGCGACTTCCGACCTCGGCGGCACGATGCGCCTCGGCGCGCAGACCTCGGACGTCAAGCCCGGCACGCTGGCTCACGAGATCTACGGCGAGGTGGTCACCGAGCGCCATCGCCACCGCTACGAGGCCAACGAGCACTATCTCGAGCGCCTGCAGCGCTCGGGCCTGGTCATCAGCGCGATCACCCAGCGCGAGAAGCTGACCGAGATCGTCGAGCTGCCCCGCGAGCGCCACCCATGGTTCGTCGGCGTGCAGTTCCACCCGGAGTTCAAGAGCACGCCCTGGGCCGGGCATCCGCTGTTCGCGAGCTACGTGAAGGCAGCGCTCGAGCACAAGAAGCGACGCCTGCAGGGCGGTGCGTCGCTGGAGGCTGCCTGACGATGGAGCTTTGCGGTTTCCAGGTCGGACTGGACCGGCCCTTCTTCCTCATCGCGGGGCCCTGCGTCGTGGAGAGCGAGCAGCTGCAGCTGGACGTGGCCGGCCGGCTCAAGGAGATGAGCGCGGCGCTGGGCATCCCCTTCATCTTCAAGAGCAGCTACGACAAGGCCAACCGCTCCAGCGGGAGCTCCTTCCGCGGCCCGGGCATGGACAAGGGCCTGCAGATCCTGGCCAAGGTGCGCCGGGAGATCGGCGTGCCGGTGCTGACCGACGTGCACACCGAGGCCGAGGTGACGGCGGTCGCCGAGGTCGTCGACGTGCTGCAGACGCCGGCCTTCCTGTGCCGCCAGACCGACTTCATCCAGGCCGTGGCGCGAAGCGGCAGGCCCGTGAACATCAAGAAGGGCCAGTTCCTCGCGCCTCACGACATGCGCAACGTCATCGACAAGGCCCGCGCCGCCGCGCGTGACAAGGGCCTCTCCGAGGACCGCTTCATGGCCTGCGAGCGCGGCGTGAGCTTCGGCTACAACAACCTCGTCTCCGACATGCGGGCCCTGGCCATCATGCGGGAGACCGGTGCGCCGGTGGTCTTCGACGCGACGCACAGCGTGCAGCTGCCGGGGGGCCAGGGCACGAGCTCGGGCGGCCAGCGCGAGTTCGTCCCGGTCCTCGCCCGTGCCGCCGTGGCCGTCGGCATCGCCGGGCTGTTCATGGAGACGCACCCGGACCCGGCGCACGCGCTGTCCGACGGACCCAATGCCGTGCCGCTGCGGCACATGCGCGCGCTGCTCGAACAACTCGTCGCGCTCGACCGCGTCGTCAAGTCCGTGCCGCTGCTCGAGAACGACTTCGGCTGCTGAGCGAGGCCCCGTCCGTGACCGCCCCCGCCTACCTGATCGTCGAGATGCAGATCAGCGACGCCGAGCAGTACAAGGCCTACATGGCGGCAGCACCCGCCTTCGTCCAGGCGCACGGCGGCGAGTACCTCGTTCGCGGCGGCGGCCACGAGACGCTCGAGGGCGACTGGCAACCGCACCGCCTCGCCGTGCTGCGCTTCCCGAGCTTCGAGCGGGCCAAGGCCTTCTACGAGGGCGACTACTCCGCGATGGCGCGGCCGCTGCGCGCCGGCGCCACGACCTACTTCAACATGGTCCTCGTCGAAGGCGTCGAGACGCCGGTCCGGGGACCCGCATCGCATCCGAAACCCTGAGGTAAACACGAAGATGAGCGCGATCGTCGATATCGTCGGCCGAGAGATCCTCGACAGCCGCGGCAACCCCACCGTCGAGTGCGACGTGCTGCTGGAGAGCGGCACGATGGGCCGCGCGGCGGTGCCCTCGGGCGCCTCGACCGGCAGCCGCGAGGCGATCGAGCTGCGCGACGGCGACAAGGCGCGCTACCTGGGCAAGGGCGTCCTGAAGGCCGTCGGCCACATCAACACCGAGATCAGCGAGGCGGTGCTGGGACTCGACGCCTCCGAGCAGGCCTTCCTCGACAAGACGCTGATCGACCTGGACGGCACCGAGAACAAGGGCCGGCTCGGAGCCAACGCAATGCTGGCCGTGAGCATGGCCGTCGCGCGCGCCGCAGCCGAGGAGAGCGGCCTGCCGCTGTACCGCTACTTCGGCGGCATGGGGGGCATGCAGATGCCGGTGCCGATGATGAACGTCATCAACGGCGGGGCGCACGCGAACAACAACCTGGACCTGCAGGAGTTCATGATCCTGCCCGTCGGCGCGCCGAGTTTCCGCGAGGCGGTTCGCTACGGCGCCGAGGTCTTCCATGCGCTGAAGAAGATCATCGACGCCAAGGGCATGAGCACCGCGGTCGGCGACGAGGGCGGGTTCGCGCCCAGCGTCGCGAGCCACGAGGCGGCGATCCAGCTGATCCTCGAGGCCATCGACAAGGCCGGCTTCACCGCCGGCACGCAGGTTGCCATCGGCCTCGACTGCGCGGCCAGCGAGTTCTTCAAGGACGGCCAGTACCACCTGCAGGGCGAGGGGCTGACGCTGAGCGCCGCCGCGTGGACGGACATGCTGGCGGCCTGGTGCGACAAGTACCCGATCGTCTCGATCGAGGACGGCATGCACGAGGGCGACTGGGACGGCTGGAAACACCTGACCGAGCGCCTCGGGCAGAAGGTCCAGCTGGTGGGCGACGACCTGTTCGTGACCAACACGCGGATCCTCAAGGAAGGCATCGACAAGCGCATCGCGAACTCGATCCTCATCAAGATCAACCAGATCGGCACGCTGACCGAGACCTTCGCCGCGATCGAGATGGCCAAGCGCGCCGGCTACACCGCGGTGATCAGCCACCGCTCGGGCGAGACCGAGGACTCGACCATCGCCGACATCGCCGTCGGCACGAGTGCGGGACAGATCAAGACCGGTTCGATGAGCCGCAGCGACCGCATCGCCAAGTACAACCAGCTGCTGCGCATCGAGGAGGACCTCGGCGACGTCGCGACCTACCCGGGCCGGGCGGCGTTCTACAACCTGCGCGGCTGATTCCCGGCGTTAGCATTCGCGCATGCGGCTGGTCACGCCCGTCCTCTGCCTGCTCGTCGCGCTGGTCTGGTTCGACCTCGGCTTCGGCCGCGGCAACCTGCGCGAGGTGCAGGCGCTGCGGCACAAGCTCGGCGAGCAGGTCGCGGCGAACGAGCAGGCCCTGGCGCGCAACGCGCAGGTGCAGGCCGAACTGGCGGACCTGCAGGAAGGCCTCGAGATGGTCGAGGAGAAGGCGCGCGGCGAACTGGGCATGGTGCGTCCCGACGAGATCCTCGTCGAGTACGGCCGGCGGCGCTGACACGCCGCCCAGCCTGGCACACCGTCCGGCTGCCGCCCCCGCGTCCGACGCTGCCGCCCTCCCCCGCTTCGAGCCCGTCCGCCTGCCGTGACCGAGACCGCCGTGTGGCCGTTCGCCGGGCTCCTGCAGCCGGCCTTCATGCTCTGGGGCAGCCCGGTCACCGTGCTCGAGCTCGTCGCCTTCGGGCTCTCGATCGGCATGGTGATCGGCAACCTGCGCGTCAGGCTGTGGGCCTGGCCGCTGGCGATCGCGGCCTCGGCCTGCTACGGATGGCTCTTCGCGGCGAACCGGCTCTACGGCGAGGCCGCGCTGCAGGTGTTCTTCATCGCGGTGTCGGCCTGGGGCTGGCGGCAGTGGCTGGCCGGCACCGACGCGCAAGGGCAGCGGCTCGTGGTGCGCTGGATGGACGGGCGATCGCGTGCACGGGCGGCCGGCGCGACACTGGCGGCCTGGCCGCTGCTCGGCCTGCTGCTCGCCCGCGCCACCGACAGCGACGTGCCGTTCGCCGACGCGCTGGCCACGGTGGCCAGCGTCGCCGGGCAGCTGCTGCTCGGCCGCAAGTTCGTCGAGAACTGGCTGGTGTGGCTCGCGGTCAACGTCTACAGCGTCGGCCTGTTCGCCTGGAAGGCCTTGTGGCTGACAGCCGTGCTGTATGCGCTCTTCGCGCTGTTGTCGTGGGTCGGCTTGCGCTCGTGGACGGCGCAGGCCCGGGCGGCAGGTGTGACGCCTGCCGCGGCTGATGCGTGACGTGTTGCGCATCGCCATCGTCGGCGCCGAGAGCACCGGCAAGACCAGCCTCGCGCTCGCGCTGCGCGACCGGCTGGCGGCCACCGGGCTGCGGGTCGCGGCGGTCGACGAGGTGCTGCGCGAGTGGTGCGACGCACGGCAGCGCACGCCCCGTCCCCACGAACAGGCCGCGATCGCGCGCGAGCAGCACCGGCGCATCGACGCCGCCGCTTCGGGCCACGAGGTCGTGGTCAGCGACACGACGGCGCTGATGACCGCCGTCTACAGCCGCTACTGCTTCGGCGACCGCTCGCTGGAGGCCGAGGCGGTGCGGGCGCATCGCTCGATGCATGCGACGCTGCTGATGGCCCTCGACCTGCCCTGGCAGGCCGACGGCTTCCAACGCGACGGCGAGCACGTGCGCGAGCCGGTCGACACGCTGCTGCGCGAGCTGCTGACGGCACACGAGCTGCCGTTCTCGGTGATCGCCGGTTGCGGCGAGCAGCGGGTGGAGCGGGCGCTGCAGGAACTGCGGCCGATGCTTCCGGCCCGGGCCGCCGGCCGCAGGCCCGACAGACGCTGACCGAGCCGGCCTCAACGCCAGATCGACGGGTCGCCGCGGCGCGAAGGCGGGTGACGCCACCAGGCCCACAGCACGGCCAGCCCGAACAGCGTGTAGGCGAGCGTGAAAACCCAGGCCGGCGCGTCGAAGAACAGCACCGCATGCACCCACTGCTCGATGAAGCCCCGGTCATATCCCGAGCCGCCGCCGCGCACGCGCAGCCACGACTCGAGGACGGTCAGCGGGCAGTCCTGCCCCAGCCAGGACTGCAGCACGACCACCGCGATCGCCGCGAGGTGCAGCAGGCGCGGCCCGGGCCGGTCCACCCATCGCCAGCCCCGGCGCGAACCCCACAGGATCGCCGCGAGGCCCCCGACGACGAACACCACGACGGCCAGGTGAAGCAGCAGCACCAGATCCGCGAACCAGGACCACATCGGCCATCTCCACCCGTCAGCCATCACGGGCCCTCCGCTTCGCGCGACGCATCCCGCCGCTCACCGGCCCCGCGCACGTTCCGGCCTGAGCGGGAGACGGCACGCGCCCGACGCTCGCCGGCGCGACTCAGTTCACCGCACCCGAGCCCGGCGGCCGGTCGACCGCCGGCTTGAACATCCCGCCGACATCGACCGCGTCGAAGAGGAAGTGCCGGCCGCAGAACTCGCAGCCGATCTCGACGTTGCCGCGTTCGGCGAGGATGCCCTGGACTTCGTCCCGACCGAGTCCCTGCAGCATGCTGCGCACCCGCTCGCGAGAGCAGCTGCACGCGAACCGCGGCTCGAACAGCGCCTGCCGCAGCAGTGGTTCCTGCCAGAAGAGCCGCCTCAGGAGGGTGTCGGCGTCCAGCGCCAGCAGCTCGTCCCGCGTCACCGAGGCCGCGAGGTGCGCGATGCGGTTGAAGTCCTCGCTGGCGCCGGTGCCGTCCTCGTGGCGTGCCAGGCCCAGGTTGCCCTGCCCCTCGAGCGGCAGCCGCTGGATCAGCAGCCCGGCGGCGACGCGGTCGTCGGCCGCCAGCGCCAGGCGTGTGTCCAGCTGCTCGCTCTGCAGCATGTAGTGCTCGAGAACCTGCGCCAGCTGCTGGAGCGGTTCGCGCCGGTCGCCGTGCAGCGGCACGATCCCCTGGTACGGTTGCTGGCCCGGCAGGCGATCCTTCGGGTCGAGCGTGATCGCGCAGCGGCCCTGGCCGTGCACGTTGAGCATCGCCTCCAGCCCCGCCTCGGGCGGGACCTCGCCCTGCACGCTGGCCGTGACGCGGAAGGCGAGATCCGGCTGGGACTCGGCCACCGCGAGCCTGACCGGTCCGTCGCCCTGCACCTGCAGGATCAGGGCGCCGTTGAACTTGATGTTCGACTGCATCAGCACGCTGGCGGCCGCCATCTCGCCGAGCAGCCGGCGCACCGGCGCGGGAAAGCTCCCCTTGCCGCCGCATGCCGGATCGCGCCGCTTCAGCACGTCCTGCCAGCTCGCCTCCAGCCGCACCAGCATGCCGCGCACCGGCAGGCCGTCGAAGAGGAACTTGTGCAGCTCGTCCATCTCGGCAGTCCTCGCTCAGCCGATGGGCACGGCTGCACCGGGCCGGGTGCTGCGCTGGGGGCCGAGCCCCGAGGCGCGTCCGCCGGCGTTGGTGCCGGCGCTCCCGGCGCCGGCGTGGGCGGGGCGCTCACGCTCCCCGAGTTGGTAGGTGGTCATCCGTCGTCGCCCCGCCACTCGATGCGGTCATTGTAGGAAGGCCACGCACGGCGGGCCGACGGCCGGGCGCGTTCCGCCATGCGGCGACCGGCCCCGACCGGGCCGCAGGCTACAGTGCGCAGTCACGATGCCTTCATCTGTCCGACACGACGCGCTGGCGGTCGTCCTGGAGCCTGATCCCGGCCGCAAGGCCGATCTCGCCCGCTCGTTGCGGCGCGACGGGCCCTTCGGCGAGGACGAGGTGATCGCCGAGCCCAGCGGCATCCCGGGCCGGCCGGCACGGCCCGAGCTCGTGCCACCGTCGCGGCTCGCGGCGCGCCCGGTGCACACCGCCGAAGGGCGGGCTGCCCTGGTCCACGCGCTCGTCCACATCGAGCTGAACGCGATCGACCTCGCAGCCGACATCGTCTGGCGCTTCGCCGGCCTGCCCGCGGCGTTCTACGCCCAGTGGGTGCAGGTGGCGCACGAGGAGGCGCTGCACTTCGGCCTGCTGCGCGAACACCTGCGCACGATGGGGCGCGACTATGGCGACTTCCCGGCACACGACGCCTTGTGGGAGATGGCGCGCAAGACCCGGCACGACCTGCTCGCCAGGCTCGCGCTCGTCCCGCGCACGCTCGAGGCCCGGGGGCTGGATGCCTCGCCGCCGATCCGCGCCCGCCTGGCCGCTGCCGGGGACCGGCGCGGCGCCGAGATCCTCGACCTGATCCTGCGCGACGAGATCGGGCATGTCGCCGTCGGCAACCACTGGTACCGCTGGGCCTGCCGGCAGGCCGGTGTCGACGCGGTCGCGCACGACGCCCTCCTCGCCCGCCGCTACCAGGCCCCGCGGCCAAGACCGCCGTTCAACCTGGGGGCGCGCCGTGCCGCCGGCTTCGACGATGCGGAGTTGCGGGCACTGGGCGCGGTCCCCGAGGCCCCCGCAACCGATTGTTGAGGGCCGGGCCTGCGGCGCGCAACGGGCGCACCCGCCGACCCGTCCAGGCGGCTCGGCCAGCCTTGCGCCCGCGCCGGCGCCCCTGGCACGCCCCGGCTCAGCCCAGCGGCGCGGTGCGCATGATCTGGGTCGGGGTGGGGGCCGGCCAGCCGGCCTGCTGGGCGACGCGGATGATCGCCGCGTTGGTGTCGAAGTAGACCTGCCAGTAGTGGTCCGTGTGGCAGTAGGGCCGTACGGCGATCACCGGCCCGACGAGGTTGATGTCGAGCACCGAGATCTCCGGCGCGGGGTCCTGGGCGACGTTCGGGATGGCCGTGACGGCGGCGCGGAAGCGCTCGATCGCGTCCAGCGGATCGACGCCACCGGCCAGCTGGGCCGTGCGCTCGACACGCCGCACCGGACGCGCGGAGAAGTTCATCACCGTGTCGCCGAACACCTTGCTGTTGCCGATCAGCGTCAGCACGTTGTCGGGCGTGATGATCGTCGTGCCGAAGAGCCCGAGCTCGTGCACCGTGCCGACCTGGCCGCCGACCTGGACGAAGTCGCCCACCTTGAAGGGCCGCAGCACCAGCATGAACGCACCCGCGGCGAAGTTGCCGAGCATGCCGCTCCAGGCCGCGCCGATGGCGACGCTGGCGCCGGCGAGCATCGCCGCGACCGAGGTCGTCTGGATGCCGAAGTAGCCCAGGATGCCGAGGACCAGCGCGATGTTCAACGCGATGGCGACGATCGACCCGAGGTACTTGGTCAGCGTCGCGTCGATGTGGTTGCGGTTCATCGCCGCCTGCATCAGCGAGACGACGGTGCCGATCAGCCATCGGCCGACGATCCAGAACGCGATGGCGGCCAGCACCTTGATCGCGAGCTCGGTCACGGTCGTGCCGAGGAAGGTCTGTATCGACGAGAAATCCATGGGGTGGTCCTCCTGTCCGGTGTGAGATGTCGCCCGCGGGCAGCCCGCGAGCATACGTCCGAACCGGCGATCAGCGCAGGCCGCCGGCGCGGCCGATCCGCGCGCGGCGCCGGCCGGCCGCGCGAGCCGTTAAGCTCTCGGCCGCACGCATCCCCATGAGCTCCTCCTACCTGTACCTGGCCATCGCCATCGCGGCCGAGGTCGTCGGCACGTCGGCCCTGAAAGCCTCCCACGGCTTCACGCGGCTGCTGCCGTCGCTGATCGTCGTCGCCGGATATGGCGTCGCGTTCTACTGCCTGTCGCTCGCCCTGCGGACGATCCCGGTGGGCATCGCGTACGCCATCTGGTCAGGGGCCGGGGTGGTGCTCATCACCCTGATCGGCTGGCTGGTCTACCGCCAGCCGCTGGACCTGCCGGCGATGCTGGGGATCGCCCTGATCCTGGCGGGCGTGCTGGTGATCCAGCTGTTCTCGACGAGCGTGAGCGCATGAACACGCCGGGCCGCTCGCACCTGCGGATCCCGCCGCGCGCCGCGCGGAGGGTCGTCCCGTGAGCTCGCGCCCGTCCGCGCCGGACGGTCCTCGTGCCACCGCGCCGGACGGTCCGCGTGGCACCCCGCCGGACGCGCTGTTCGAGGTCGAACCCGGCGCGCACGACGCGCTGGCCGATCTGGCGGCCACGGCCGGCACGCGCATCGAGCAGGAACTGCCCCCGCCGCGAACGCCCCTTCGCCGCTGGGCGGCCTGGCTGTGGCTCGCGCTGGCCATCGTCGCCGGCGTCACCGGCACCACCGCGCTGTCGCGCAGTGCCGGGTTCACGCGCTGGCAGCCGCTGCTCCTCGTCGCGGCGGCCTACCTCGTGTGCTTCATCGCGCTGACGCGTGCGCTGCACACGATCCCGGTCGGCATCGCCTATGCGATCTGGTCCGGCGTCGGCATCGCGCTGGTCAGCACGATCGGCTGGCTGGTCTACGGCCAGTCGCTGGACATGGGCGAGGCCATCGGCATCACGCTGATCCTCGTGGGCACCGTCGTGATCCAGCTATTCTCGCGCGCGGCGGCGCGTTGAGTCCTCAGGCCGTCGTCGCCTGGCGGACCGCCTGGTCCCACCGCGACATGCGCTGCGCAGCCTCGTCGCGCGACATCTGCGGCTCGAAGACCCGCTGCACCTGCCACTGATCCGCCAGCTCGGCCGTCCCGCGCCACAGGCCGGTCGCCAGGCCGGCGAGGTAGGCCGCACCGAGCGCCGTGGTCTCGACGACGGTCGGTCGGACGACCGGGATGCCCAGCAGGTCGGCCTGGAACTGCATCAGCAGGTCGTTGACGCAAGCCCCGCCGTCGACCCGCAGCTCGGCAACCGGCGCGGCGCCGGCTGCCGCGGCGTCACGGTTCATGGCCTGCAGCAGCGCGGCGCTCTGGAACGCGATGCTCTCGAGCGCCGCGCGCGCGATGTGCGCCACCGTGCTGCCCCGCGTCAGGCCGGTGATCGTGCCGCGGGCGTCGGGCTTCCAGTACGGGGACCCGAGGCCGGCGAACGCCGGCACGAAGACCACGCCGCCGGCATCCGGCACGCTCTCGGCGAGTTCCTGCACCCGCGCGCTGCTGTCGATGGCCTTCAAGCCGTCGCGCAGCCACTGCACGACCGCACCGCCGATGAACACGCTGCCCTCCAGCGCGTACTGCGGGCGTTCGAGGCCGGCGGTCTGCGCGGCGGCCGTCGTGATCAGGCCGTTGGCGGACTCCAGGAAACGATCGCCCGTGTGCATCAGCATGAAGCAGCCGGTGCCGTAGGTGTTCTTCGCGAGCCCGGGCTCGAAGCAGGCCTGGCCGAAGAGCGCGCTCTGCTGGTCGCCGGCGATGCCGCCGATCGGGATGGCGCGGCCGAACAGGGCCGCGTCGCTCTCGCCGAAGATGCCGCTGGACGGGTGCACCGCCGGCAGCACGCTGTCGGGCACGTGCAGTTCCTTCAGCAGCTCGTGGTCCCAGACGTTGTGGCGGATGTCGAACAGCATCGTGCGCGATGCGTTGCTGACGTCGGTGGCGTGGACACGCCCGCCACTGAGCTTCCACAGCAGCCAGCTGTCGATCGTGCCGAAGGCGAGCTCGCCCTGCGCCGCGAGCAGGTGCGCGCCGGCGACGTGGTCGAGCAGCCAGCGGATCTTCGTCGCGCTGAAGTACGAGTCGATGACCAGGCCCGTGCTGCGGCGCACGGCCCCGCCGAGCCCCTTCTCGCGCAGCTGCGTGCACAGCGGCTCGCCGCGGCGGTCCTGCCAGACGATGGCGCGGTGGATCGGCCGACCGGTCACGCGGTTCCACATCACCGTCGTCTCGCGCTGGTTCGTGATGCCGATCGCGCGGATGTCCGCGCCGCTCAGCCCGGCCTTGGCGAGGGCCTCGCGGGCCGTCTCGATCTGCGTGAGCCAGATCTCCTCGGCGTCGTGTTCCACGTGGCCCGGTTGGGGGAAGTGCTGCGTGAACTCGCGCTGTGCCATCGCGACGACCCGGCCGGAGGCGTCGAAGACGATGCTGCGCGAGCTGGAGGTGCCCTGGTCGAGTGCGAGGATGTGCTCCACGGCGTGCTCCGGAAGGTGTCTGCTGGGCCTCAGCCGGCGGCCCGCAACGCGGCGCGCAGCTGCTGGCCGATCTCGGGCCGCGAGGCGAAGGGGTCGCTCGGGTTGCGCGGCGTGAGGACGTCCTCGAGCCGCGTGCGCACCAGGCCCACCGCGTGCGGGTGGCTGTAGACATAGAAGCGCCGCTCGTCCATGGCCTCGAAGACGAACTGCGCCACTTCGGCGGCGGTGACCTTGCCGCTGGTCACGGCCTTCGTGCTCATCGCCTGGGCGATCATCTGGCTGCGCGTGGGCCGGGCCGCGGCATCGGCGAACTCGCCCGGGCGATTGCGCTCGCTCTGGTGGATGCCGGTCGGGACGAAGTACGGACACAGCACGTGTGCGTGGACCTGGTCGGTGACCAGGGCCAGGTCCTGGTACAGCGTCTCGCTGAGCGACACGACGGCATGCTTGGTGACGTTGTAGACGCCCATGTTCGGCGCGTTGAGCAGCCCGGCCATGCTGGCGGTGTTGACGATGTGGCCGTGCCACGCTGGATCGGCCTTCGCCGCCGCGAGCATCAGCGGCGTGAAGATGCGCACGCCATGGGCAACGCCCATCAGGTTCACGCCGACGACCCACTCCCAGTCCTTCAGCGAGTGCTCCCAGATCAGGCCGCCCGCACCGACACCGGCGTTGTTGAAGACGAAGCTCGGCGTGCCGAAACGCTGCAGCGTCGCATCGGCCAGGGCCTGCACCTGCTCGGGCCTGGACACGTCGACCCTCATCGCGAGCACCTGCGCCCCCCGCCCGCGGATCTCGGCCGCGGCCGTGTCCAGCGCATCGGGCTGGACATCGGCCATCACGACCTGCATGCCCCGCGAGGCCGCGATGCGGCTGGCCTCGAGGCCGAAGCCGGACGCGGCACCGGTGATGACGGCGATGCCGCCGGCTGGGGAGGTGGACGGATGCATGGTGCGGGACCTCGGGGTTTCGCGTCGGACAAGGCGTGGGCGGGCTACCCCGCCAGAAGGCATGCGGTCATCGCGGAGCCGCGCGGCGCTGCAGCGCCGGCATCATCGACCGGCCACCTCGACACAGGCGCCGACCCTGATCTCGCCGCTGCTGAGCACGCGCGCGCGCAGCCCGGCCCGGTGCAGCATTCTCCCGACCGCCTCGGCGGGCCCGCAAGCCGGGTTTGCCAGCGCCTGGCCGAGCGTGAGGCACGGCTCGCACAGCTCGCTGCCGAGCAGGCGCACACCGTCGATGGCGAACTCCCGGCCGACCAGATCGTTCAGGCGAACGCCGCGGGTCACGAGATTGCGGCCGCTGGCCGACAGGTCCACCGGCACGCCGCAGGCGCGCTGGAAGCGCTCGATCTCCTCGGCCTCGATCAGCGAGACGTTGACGCTCGGCTCCTCGTCGACGCCGAAGTAGCGGTCACCCTCGATGCCCTTGCCGGCCACGAGCCGCACGCGCAGGCGCTGCTGTGTCGGGGCGCCGGGACTCGCGCGCAGGTAGATGCGCTCGACCGTCATCGCGTCGCCCGGCTTCCGGATCGCGTGGCCGGGGACGCCGTGCCGCGGCTCACGGCGGCGCCCGCCGCATCTCGAGGTGCGGGATGCCGTCCTCGTCGTAGGGCTCGCCGTCGACGGCGAAGCCCAATGCGCCGTAGAACCGGGCGAGGTGTGCCTGGGCACTGATGCGGATGCCCCGCCCGGGCCACCGCCGCTCGGCCTGCGCGATGCCCTCGCGCATCAGCCGCCAGCCCAGGCCCCGGCCGCGGACCTCGCGAGCCGTGATCACGCGGCCGATCGACGGCTCGTCGAACCGCGTGCCGGGATCGAGGATCCGCAGGTAGGCCACGAGCGCGCCGTCCGCCTGCGCCCGCCCCAGCAGGTGCCAGGCCTGGCGGTCGAGACCGTCGGGATCGAGGTAGGGACCTTGCTCGAGGATGAACACGCGGCAGCGCAACTGCAGCGCGTCGTAGAGGTCGTCGAGGCCGAGCTCCGCAAAGCGCAGGCATTGCCACCGAAGGTCCGCCAGGGCGCTCATCTCGACGAGCGGCAGCCGGGGCCCGCGGGGTCAGACCAGCTGCACCAGCTGCTTGCCGAAGTTGCGGCCCTTGAGCAGCCCGAGGAAGGCCTCCGGCGCCGCCGCCAGGCCCTGGGCGACCGTCTCGCGGTACCTCAGCCGTCCGGACGCCACCATCGTGCCGAGCTCCGACAAGGCCTGCGGCCAGAGGTTCATGTGCTCGCTGACGATGAAGCCCTGGACCTTCAGCCGCTCGACCAGGATCAGCGACGGGTTGGCCATCGGCAGCGGCTCGCCGTTGTAGCCGGCGATCATCCCGCACACCGCGATGCGGCCGAAGGCGTTCATGCGCAGCATCACCGCATCGAGGATGCGGCCGCCGACGTTCTCGAAGTAGCCGTCCACGCCATGCGGGCACGCGTCCTTCAGGGCGCGGGCCAGCGAGCGCGTGTCTGCGTGCGCCTTGTAGTCGATGCAGGCGTCGAAGCCGAGCTCCTGGACCACGTGCTCGCACTTCTCGCGGCCGCCCGCGATGCCCACGGCCCGGCAGCCGCGCGCCTTCGCCAGCTGGCCGACGACGCTGCCGACGGCGCCGCTGGCTGCGCTGACGACGATGGTCTCGCCAGGCTTCGGCTCGATGATGTGCGTCAGGCCGACCCAGGCCGTCGCGCCGGGCATGCCCACCGCGCCGAGATAGGCCGACATCGGGATGGCGCGCGTGTCGATCTTGCGCAGCGCGCCGGTGGCGTTGCCGTCGACCACCGAGTAGAGCTGCCAGCCCCCCATGCCGACGACGTGATCGCCGACCCGGTACTTCTCGTGGCGCGACGCGACGACCTCGCCCACCGTGCCGCCGATCATCACCGCGTTGAGCGGCTGCGGCAGCGCATAGCTCTTGCCTTCGTTCATGCGGCCGCGCATGTACGGATCGAGGCTCAGGTACCGGTGCCGCACGAGCACCTGGCCCACCTCGAGCTCCGGGATCGGCGTCTCGACGAGCTTGAAGTTGTCGGCCGAGGGCTCGCCGACCGGGCGCGAGACCAGGAGGATCTGTTGGTTCGTCATCAGGGGCTCCGGGGATCGGGGTGGGGAGTGGTCAGTCGGACGCGTCGAGCCGGCGGATGCGCCGGCCGTCCGGGCCGGTCGGCAACCCGTGCAGGTACTTGAAGGTGCCGGTGGCATGGCAGACGAGCCCGCCGCCCGCATCGACGACGCGGCACTCGGTGAAGGCCATCGTCGCGGTGCGCTGCAGCAGCGCGCCGTGGGCCACGAGCCGGCCCTGCCCGGGGCGCAGGAAGCTGGTCTTCATCTCGATGGTCACCACACCGGGGAATGGCGTGCCGCCCGGCTGCGCCGGGCTGCGGGCCGCGTGCGCCATGGCCGCATCCGCCAGCGTCATCAGCAGCCCGCCGTGGGCGACGCCCCAGCTGTTGGTCAGCTCGTCCTTCAGGTCCACGGCGATCTCGCCGCAACCGCCGTCGAAGCGCAGCAGCTCGAAACCGAGCTGCTCCACGAACGGGATGCGGACCTGGAAGGGCAGTCCCATCGGCTCAGCCGTTGTGAACGGCGCTGACGCCGCCGTCCACCGCGAGCACCTGGCCGGTGATGTGCTTGCCCGCCGCGCTGGCGAAGAGCAGCACGGCGCCCTTGAGGTCGTCGTCGTCGCCGATGCGGCGCAGCGGCGCCATCGCGGCGAGGTTGTCCGCACCGAAGGCGGCCAGCGTGCCGCGCGTCATCCGGCTCGGGAAGAATCCCGGGGCCAGCGCATTGACCGTGATGCCCCTCGGCCCCCACTCGCCGGCCAAGGTGCGCGTGAAGTTGACCACCGCGCCCTTGCTCGTGCCGTAGGCGATGAACTTCATCTGGGCCGAGCCCGCCAGCCCGGCGATCGACGCGACGTTGACGATGCGCCCGTGCCCGCGCGGCAGCATGCTGGCCTTGGCCACGGCCTGCGCATAGAGGAACAGGCTGCGCACGTTCAGGTTCATGACCTTGTCCCAGGCCTCCAGCGGATGCTCCTCGGCAGGCGCGCCCCAGGTGGCACCGGCGTTGTTGACCAGGATGTCGATCTGCCCGAGGCGCTGCATGGTCTCGTCGACGACGCGCTGGATCTCCTGCGGCACGCTCGAATCGGCGGCGATCCAGCGCGCATCGATCCCCTTGTCCTGCAATTCGGCGACCGCCTGCTCGAGCTCGTCGGCCTTGCGCGCGGTCAGCATGATCTTCGCGCCGGCCTCGCCGAGTGCTTCGGCGAGCTGCAGGCCCAGGCCTCGCGACCCGCCGGTCACCAGGGCCACCTGGCCGGACAAGTCGAACAGCTTCGAAACGGGCGTGCTCATCGGCGGTCTCCTGGTTGGTGGTGCGCGTCGCTGCGCGTTGGCGTCATCGTAGCGGCTCCCCGCCGGCCGGCGGCTGACCGGGCCGATTCAGAACCAGCCCTCGGGCGTCTCCCGGCAGACGGCCTCCCGGCGCGCCACGACGCCGAGCCAGGCGTCGATCTTCGGGAGCTCGTACGCGTAGAAGTAGCGCATCGCCGCGAGCTTGCCACCGCGCATCGCCTCGTCGCCGCTGCGCTGCGCGGCCAGCGCCACGTCCAGCCAGATCCAGGCCAGCACGACATGGCCGAAGGCCTGCAGGTACGGGGTCGCATTGGCGAGGGCCTCCTCGGCCATGCCGGTGGCCCACGCGGCCTTCGTCGCCGCAGCGAGCCGGTCGAGCGCGCCGCCCAGCGCGCGGGCCGGCTCGGCCAGCCCGGGCTGGCGGCTGCCGCGCTCGACCGTCTGCGCCACACGTCCGGCCAGCAGCTTCAGGCCGGAACCCCCGTCCATCACGACCTTGCGGCCGAGCAGGTCCAGCGCCTGGATGCCGTGCGTGCCCTCGTGGATCATGTTCAGGCGGTTGTCGCGCCAGTACTGCTCCACCGGGAAGTCGCGCGTGTAGCCGTAGCCGCCCAGGACCTGGATCGCCAGCGAGTTCGCCTCGAGGCACCACTCGCTCGGCCAGCTCTTGGCGATCGGCGTCAGCACCTCGAGCAGCAACCGCGCCTCTTCGGCCTGGGGCGGCTCAGCGGTGTGCTGCTCGTCGACGAGGCGCGCGCAGTACAGCGCGAGGGCGAGCGCCCCCTCGGCATAGGCCTTCTGCGCGAGCAGCATCCGGCGCACGTCGGCGTGGCGGATGATCGGCACCTGCGGCCGCGACGGGTCCTTGCCGTCGAGGCCGACGGGCCGGCCTTGCGGGCGGTTTCGCGCGTAGTCGAGCGAGGCCTCGTAGCCCGCCACGCCGAGCATGGTCGCGGCCAGTCCGACGCCGATGCGTGCCTCGTTCATCATGTGGAACATGCAGCGCAAGCCCTCGCCCGGACGCCCGACGAGGTAGCCGATCGCCCCGGCGCGCCCGCCGGGCCGGAAACGCCCCT
>ERZ761602.2400-NODE-2400-length-29490-cov-12.972957_pt1 | contig 29490 bp, 23 predicted proteins | sample MGYA00512165_ERZ761602 | MGnify/ENA primary metagenome ERZ761602 (study PRJEB28899, sample SAMN02445085) | bioreactor sludge metagenome | biome: EBPR sludge; isolation source: Thorneside wastewater treatment plant | place: Australia: Brisbane, Thorneside...
CACGTCGCCTTCAACCCCTCGCGGCTGGCGCCGCTCCTACGACGACCCCACGCGCAGCTGTTCGCTGTAGGAGCGGCGCCAGCCGCGAGCTTTTCGTCGGAGGGCCCTTTACTGCAGCAGGTTGCGCGGCGAGCCGGCGACGAAGTGCTCGATGTTGTCGATGAGCTGGTCGGCCAAGGCCTGCTGGGCCTCGTCCGAGGCCCAGGCCACATGCGGCGTCAGGATGACGTTGGGGCGCGCGGCGATGCGCATCATCGGGCTGTCGGCCGCCGGCGGCTCGCCGTCGGCGACGTCGAAGCCCGCGCCGGCGATCAGGCCTTCGTCGAGCGCCTGTACCAGCGCGGCCTCGTCCACCAGGCCGCCGCGCCCGGTGTTGATGATGAGCGGACGCCGCACCATGGCGCGGAACTCGGGCATCGCGATCATGCCGCGCGTCTGCGGCGTGAGCGGGCAATGCAGGGTAATGATGTCGCTGGTCGCCAGCATTTCATCCCAGGGCGTGTACAGGCTGCCGGCACCGGTCCTGCCCTTGCGTGCTGCGAACAGCGGCACCATGCCGAAGGCGCGCGCGATGTCGGCCACGCGCTGGCCCAGCACGCCTTCGCCGATGATGCCCAGGCGGGCGCCGCGCAGGTCGTGGATGGCATGGTTGAAGAAGCAGAACTGGCCCGAGCGCTGCCACTCGCCCGCGAGCACGTCGTCGCGGTAGGCGACCAGGTTGCGGCGCAGCGCCAGCATCAGCGCGAAGGTGTGCTCGGGGACGGTATTGACCGCATAGCCGCGGATGTTCGCCACCGCAATGCCACGCTGCTGACAGTAAGCCTTGTCGACACAATCGGTGCCGGTGGCGGCGACCGCGATCAGGCGCAGCGCAGGCAGTTGCGCCAGCACTGCGGCAGACAGCGGCACCTTGTTGGTAATGGCGATGCTGGCGCCGGCCAGGCGCTCGACGATCTGATCGGGCGCGGTCCTGTCGTAGACGACCAGCTCGTGCGCGAACGCGGGGCTGCGCAGGCGGATCTGCGGCGCGATGGTCTCGCGGTCGAGGAAGACGATCTTGTGCATGTGGACTCTTGTCTCCAGGGGGTCAGAGGTAGCGCTTTGCTTCGGCAACGATGTTAGCCGGGGTGATGCCGAAGTGTGCGTAGAGCTGCTCGTAAGGGCCGGACGCACCGAAGCCAGCCATACCTACAAAGCCGCCGCGCGGCCCCAGCCAGGCATCCCAGCCGAAGCGCATCGCCGCCTCGACGCCGACGCGCACGCAGCCCTCGCCCAGCACGGCACTGCGGTAGCCTGCATCCTGGGCCTCGAAGAGCTCCCAGCACGGCATCGACACCACCGCGGTAGGGATACCCTCGGCCTGCAGCAGCCGGCGCGCCTCGACCGCCAACTGCACCTCGGATCCGGTTGCGAGCAGGGTCACGGCACGCGCGCCGCCTTCGGCTTCGGCCAGCACATAGGCGCCGCGGCGCGACCGGTTGTCCGCGCTGTGCGTGGTGCGCAGCGTGGGCAACGCCTGGCGGGCGAAGATCAGGCTGGCCGGCGTGCGCCGGAGTTCCAGCGCGACCTCCCAGCATTCGGCCGCCTCCACGGCGTCGGCCGGGCGCATCACCAGCATGTTGGGCATGGCACGCAGCGAGGCGAGGATTTCCACTGGCTGGTGGGTGGGGCCGTTCTTGCCGACGCCGATCGAGTCGTGGCTGAACACGAACTTGACCGGCAGGCCCATCAGCGCCGCCATGCGCATGGCCGGGCGTTCGTAGTCGGAGAAGGCAAGATAGGTGACCGCAAGTGGGATGGCGCCGCCGTGCGCGGCGATACCGTTGGCCATCGCACCCATCAGGTGCTCGCGCACGCCGCAGTGCACGTACGCGCCGCCGCGGTCCTCGGCGGTGAAGGCGGCAAGGCCGCGCTTGTGGGAGGTGGGGGCCTCCAGGTCGGCGCAGCCGACGATGCGCTCGGGCAGCACGCCCACCAGCAGGTCGTTGATCTCGGCCGAGGCGAAGATGCCTGGCTTGGGCTCGGTATCGGCAGCGGCCTTGCGGCGGTAATCGGTCAGTACCTCGCGCCAGCCGGTGGGCAGTTCGCCGGCCTGCACGCGCTCGAACTCGGCGCGCTCGGCAGCCGGCAGTGCGGCCAGGCGCGCCTGCCAGGCACGGTAGTCGGCAGCGCTGCGGCGGCCTGCGGCACGCCAGGCACCAAGGATGTCGGCCGGGATCTCGAACGGCGCGTGCGGCCAGCCCAGCAGCTCACGCGTGGCCTGTGCGTCCTCGGGGTACAGGCGCGCGCTGTGGCCGGCACGCTGGCCCTGCACGCGCGGGATGCCGCGGCCGATCACGGTGCGGCAGGCGATCAGCGAGGGGCGCGGATCCTGCTTGGCCAGCGTGATCGCGGCCGACACGGCATCGATGTCGTGGCCATCGACTTCGACCACGTGCCAGTCGGCAACGCGGAAGCGCGCCGCCACATCCTCGCTGATCGACAAGTCGGTGCTGCCATCGTCGGTAATCTTGTTGTCGTCCCAGAACAGGATCAGCTTGCCGAGCTTCAGATGGCCGGCGAGCGAGATCATCTCCTGACCGAGGCCTTCCTGCAGGCAACCGTCGCCAACGAAGGCCCAGGTGCAGTGGTCGACCAGGCCGGCGCCGAAGCGCGCATTCAGATAGGCCTCGGCTACCGCCATGCCGAAGGCGTTGGCAATGCCCTGGCCGAGCGGACCCGTGGTGACCTCGATGCCGCAGGCGGGCTCGAACTCGGGGTGACCGGCGCAATGCGAGCCCAGCTCGCGGAAGGACTTGACCTGTTCGAGGCTGATCTTGTCGTAGCCGGTGAGGTGCAGCAGCGCGTACAACAGCATCGAGCCATGGCCGTTCGACAGCACGAAGCGGTCACGGTCGGGCCAGGTGGGATCGGCCGGGTTGAACTTGAGGTGACGGGTGAACAGCGCGGTGGCGATCTCCGCCATGCCCAGCGGCACGCCCTGATGGCCCTCGGCGGCGTGGACGATGGTATCGAGCGACAGAAAGCGGATGGCATTGGCGAGTTGGCGAGGTTCTACGGCATGCATGGCAAGGGTTCTCCCTTGCCTCCCCCTGTGAGGGGGAGGCAATAGCGGGGTGGTTACGGAGGCGGGGTGGGCTGGCGGGGCGCTACGCCGCGCGCGGGATCAGTAAAGCGTGAAGGCGGGCACGAAGGAGATCAGTAACAACACCGTGATCGCGACCAGGTAGAAGGGCCACAGCTCACGCACCACGGCCCCCACCTTCTGACGCGAGATGGCGGCAGAGATGAACAGCGTGGTCCCGACCGGCGGGGTGAACAGGCCGATGCTCAGGTTCACCGCCATCATGATGCCGAGCTGCACGAGGTCGAGACCGATCGCATTGCCGATGGCGACGAAGGTCGGCCCCAGAAGCAGGATCGCAGCCGGCAGATCGAGAAACATGCCTACCGTGACCATGATGAGGTTGAGCATCAGGATCACCATCCACGGCGACTTCAGCGTCTCGACGGTCCATTCGGCCACGGCGGTCGGCACCGCCTCGACGGTCAGCACGAACCCCACCAGGTTGGACGCCGCGATCACCAGCATCACCACGCCGGTCGTGACGGCGGTGTGCACCAGCGCGTCGTAGAGCCGCTTGAAGCTCAGGTCGCGATACACCAGGGCGCTCACCATCAGGCCGTAGAACACCGCCAGCACGCTCACCTCGGTGGGTGTGGCGATCCCGGCCCGCAGCAGGATGACGATGAAAGCCGGCATCGCCAGCGCCGGTGCGGCAGACCCCGTGGCACGCAGCACGCCCTTCCAGGTCACCCCCTCGGCTAGGCGCTTGAAGCCGCGCAGGCGTCCCGAGAAGTAGCACACCAGCATGAAACCGCCGCACAGCATCAGCCCGGGAAGAATGCCGGCAAGAAAGAGCGCGGCGATCGACTGGTTGGACACGGCTGCATACAGGATGAGCGGAATCGAAGGCGGGATGAGGCCGGCGATGACCGACGACGACGCCGTGGCCGCCGCGGCAAAGGCCGGGGGATAGCCTTCGCGCTTCTGCCACGGGATGAGCATCGAACCCAGCGCCGAGGCTTCGGCCACGGCCGAGCCCGACACCCCGCCGAACACCGTCGAACCCACCACCGTCACCTGCCCCAGCCCGCCATGGAAGCGGCCGACCAGCTTGGTGGCGAAGTCGATCAGGCGCTTGCCCAGCGTGCCGCCCATCATCAGGTTGCCCGACAGCATGAAGAAGGGAATGGCCAGCAGCGGAAAGCTCTGCGTGGGCTGGAAGATTTTCACCACCGCGGCCACGCTCGGCATGCCGCCGGCAGTCACCGCAGCCAGGCCGGAGCTGATCACCAGCGCGTAACCGACCGGCAGGGCCAGCACCAGCAGCGCGCTGAATACAAGAAGCATCACGACAGTCATACGTCCTCCTCGATGTGGTGGGCGCGGACGGAGAACGGATCGTTCGCGATCAGCAGCCGGACCAAGGTGCTCAGCGCCGTGATGCCGAGGCCGACGAAGCCGACGATCATCGCCATGTAGGCCCAGCGGGCCGAGATACCGGTCACCGGGTACACCTCGCTGCCGGTGATCTCGATGACATCGAGGCCGACCCAGGCAAGATAGAAGAAGGCCGCGGCGACAAGCACCTGATGGCCGACCATCAGCATGCGGTTGGCAGCGCGCCCGAGCCAGCCGTGGATGGCGGTGACGGCAATGTGCTGGCCACGCTGGGCGGCGAGCACGATGCCGCCCATGACCAGCCAGGGGAACAGGATGTTGGGCATCTCGGTCGGCCAGCCCATGCCCTGGTTGGTGAAGTAGCGGACGATCACTTCGGCCATCAGGGATACGAACATGACGACCAGAGCACTGATCGCGACCGCCACACCGGCGGCCACGATCGCAGCGTCCACCCACTTCACCACCCGGGCCGGGACACTGCTCGAGGTCGCGGCGGGGGAAGTGGCGTGGGTCGACATCTTTACTTACCCGCTTCCGAGACGATCAGCTTGACCAGGTCGGGGAACTGCGCCGCCCACTTGTCGTAGACCGGCTGGGTCTTGGCGACGAAGGGCGCCTGGTCGACCTCGTTGATCTGCACGCCGGCTGCTGCCAGCTTCTCGCGCAACTCGGTATCGGCTGCCAGCGACAGCTCGCGGTTCAGTTTGCCGGCCTCGACGGCAGCCTCCTTGATCGCCTGCTGGTCGGCCTTGGACAGTCCGGCCCAGATCATCCGGCTGGCCAGCACCGGCGTGGTCTCGTACTTGTGGCCGGTGAGCGAGATGTACTTCTGCACCTCATGGAGCTTGGACGCGTAGACGTTCATCAACGGGTTCTCCTGGCCGTCGAATACGCCCTGCTGCAGCGCGATGTACAGCTCGGAGAAGGCCAGCGGGCCGGGGTTGGCGCCGAGCGCCCTGAAGATGTCCAGGGTCATCGTGTCGGGCGGCGTACGCAGCTTGATGCCCTGCAGGTCGTCCGGCGTGGTGATGGGGCGCTTGTTGTTGCTGGTGTGGCGGATGCCGTTATCCCACAACGCGAGGAGCACCAGGCCCTTGCCGTTGGCAGCCTCGTCGAGCTTGGCGCCGACCGGGCCATCGACCACGCGGTAGGCGTGGTTGAGGTCGCGGAACAGGAAAGGCAGTCCGATCAGGTTGAATTCCGGCACCACGCCCGCAGTAGCCCCCTGCGAATTGGCGCTGAAAGCCAGTGTACCCAGACGCATGTTGGTGATCGACTCGACGTCGTCGCCGAACTGCGCGCTGCCGCCCACCTCGACCTTCACCCGGCCGGCGGTCTTGGTCTCGACCAGCTCGGCGAACTTGAGCGCTGCTTCGGAGCGCGGGTTGCCCGGCGCCGCGCCATGCGCCATACGCAGCACCTGTTGCGCCCAGCTGGTGGAAGCGCCCATGGCCAGGGTGGCGACGAGTGCGATCAGGGTCTTCTTCATCATGGTGGTCTCCTTCTCTTGCCTTGTGTGGACCGGGCTGCCGTGGCGGCACCCGGCTGCTGCAGCGATGCGAAAGCGGGCCCGGCCGGCGCCGGGCCGGGGGAGTCAGCCGTGGATCAGCATGCCGCCGTTCACGTCCAGGGTGATGCCGGTGCAGTACTTGGACAGGTCGCTCGCCAGGAAGACGATGCAACCGCCCACATCGCTGGGCTCGCCGATACGGCCCAGCGGGATGCCGTCGAGAATCGCCGCGCGCTTGTCCTCGGGGATCTTGCCCTTGTTGATGTCGGTGGCGATCAGGCCCGGAGTGATGCAGTTGACGCGAATGTTGTCGGCGCCGAACTCGCGCGCCATGGCCTTGGCCAGGCCGAGCACGCCCGCCTTGGCGGCCGAATAGTGCGGACCGCCGAGGATACCGCCACCGCGCTGTGCCGACACCGACGAAATGCACACGATCGAGCCGCTCTTCTGCGCCTGCATGGTCGGGATGACCGCCTGCGACATGAACAGCGTGCCGCGCAGACTGACGTCGAGCACGGCATCGTAGTCGGCCGAGGTGATGTCGAGCGTCTTGCGCGGCTGGGTGATGCCGGCGTTGTTTACCAGCACGTCGATACGGCCCAGGCGCTTGACGATTTCGGCGGCGGCCGCATCGCAGGCCGCCTTGTCGGTGACGTTGGCCACCAGGCCGATGTGCTGCGGACCGAGTTCGGCTGCAGCCGCCGCCGGGTTGGCCTGCTCTAGGTCGAGCAGGGCGATGCGCGCACCTTGCGCGGCCAGCATGCGGGCAGTGGCGAAGCCCAGGCCGTTGAGGCCGGCACCGCCGGTGATGACGGCAACCTTGCCGTCAAGAAGAAGGGATTGGGACATGGACGGATCCTGTTCAGAGCGGCGCCCTTGAGGGCGCCCGGTTTCGAGGGAGGGAGCGACGGGGGAAGAAAGGAAGCGATCGTTCAGCCGATCCAGCGCTTGATCGTGGCCGACATCGCCTCGGTGGAGATACCGTAGCGGTCGTGCAGCGTGGGCAGCGCGCCGGCATCGAGGAAGGCGTCGGGCAGCGCGATCTGGCGGAACTGCGGCGTTACGCCTGCGGTCAGCAGCGCTGTCGCGACCGCCTCGCCCAGGCCGCCGACCGAGGTATGGTTCTCGGCCACCACCACCAGGCGGCCGGAGCGGCCGGCCTCGCGCAGGATGGTCGCGGTGTCGAGCGGCTTGATCGTCGGCACGTGCAGCACGCCGACGTCGACCTTGTCCGCCTCCAGCGCCTTGGCGACTTCCAGCGCACGCATGGTCAGAATGCCGGACGAGATCACCAGCACATCCCTGCCGTCGCGCAGCAGCTTGGCCTTGCCGAGCTCGAAGCTGTAGTCGTACTCGTCGAGCACCAATGGCACATTGCCGCGCAGCAGGCGCATATAGACCGGACCGTTGTGGGCAGCGATCTGGGGCACGGCCTGCTCGATGTCGAGGGCGTCGCAAGGGTCGATGATGGTCATGCCGGGAATGCCGCGCATCAGCGCGATGTCCTCGGTGGCCTGGTGGCTGGGGCCGTAGCCGGTGGTGAGGCCGGGCAGCGCGCAGCACATCTTGACGTTGAGGTTCTCCTCGGCGATCACCTGGTGCACGAAGTCGAAGGCGCGACGGGTGCCGAATACCGCGTACGTGGTGGCGAAGGGCACGAAGCCCTCCTTGGCCATGCCGCCCGCCGAGGCCATCAGCAGCTGCTCGGCCATGCCCATCTGGAAGAAGCGCTCGGGGCAGGCCTGGGCGAACAGGTGGAGGTCGGTGTACTTGGCGAGGTCGGCGGTAAGGCCGACGATGTCCCGGCGCTGCATGGCCAGTTCGACGAGGGCCTTGCCGAACGGGGCAGCCTTGACGCGCTGGCCCTCGGAGGCGATCGAGGCAATCATCGCCGAGGTTGTCAGGCGCGGCTTCTTGGCGGTGGTGGTACTCATCGTGCAGCTCCCTGGGCTTGGTCGAGGATGTCGATGGCCTGCTGCCATTCGGGCGGATCGACACGGATGAAGTGGTTCTTCTCGCGAGTCTCGAGGAAGGGCACCCCCTTGCCCATCAGCGTGTCGAAGAGGATCACCCGCGGCCTGGCTTCGGTCAGCCTGCGTGCGGTGTCGAAGGCGGCGATCACGGCAGCCAGGTCGTTGCCATCGACACGCTGCACATGCCAGCCGAAGGATGCCCACTTGTCGGCGAGGGGCTCGAAGCCCATCACCTTGGTCGAGGGGCCGTCGGCCTGTTGGTTGTTGATGTCGACCAGGCAGATCAGGTTGGAGAGGCCGTGATGGGCTGCACCCATCGCTGCTTCCCAGGTCGAGCCCTCGTCGAGCTCGCCGTCCGACATCGAGTTGTATACAAAAGCGGGATTGCCCTTCAGGCGCAGGCCCAGCGCCATGCCTACAGCGATCGGCAGCCCCTGGCCAAGAGAACCACCCGACATCTCCATCCCCGGCGTGTAGGTCGCCATGCCCGACATCGGCAGCCGGCTGTCATCGCTGCCATAGGTCTCGAGCTCGTCCTCGGGGATGATCCTGGCCTCGATCAGCGCGGCGTAGAAGGCGATGGCGTAGTGACCATGCGACAGCAGGAAGCGATCACGGCCCTCCCACTCCGGGTCGTCGGCACGGAAGTTCATCGCATGGCAGTAGGCCGTCGCCAGCACGTCGGCGTAACCCAGCGCCTGGCCGACATAGCCCTGGCCCTGCACCTCGCCCATCCGCAACGCAAAGCGGCGGATGCGGTAGGCGCTTTCGGCGACCCGGGCGTAGTCCTCGGTAAGACTTGTTTGCACGCAGTTCTCCTTGACTTGAACCCGGCAACGCAGGGGCGCCAGGCAGATTCGTTTCGCTCGGCCAGAGACCCATCGCCCCGGCCCTGCCGGCAGCCGATGAAGGGCGTCCAGCGAGTGAGGGAAAGCTTATTCGCTTGATTTATCGGCCTCAAACGATTATTTATGGGCCTATAGATGAATTGATCTCATGTGAATGCCGCGATGCACAATCGAGTTTCCCTCAAGGCCATTCAGGCATTCGAGGCCGCCGCGCGGCTGTCCTCCTTCGCGCTTGCAGCAGACGAACTCTTCGTCACGCCGTCTGCAATCAGCCATCAGGTCAAGCAGCTGGAAGAGCAGTTCGGCGTTCAGCTCTTTCATCGCGTACATCGGGCGGTGGTGCTGACGGACGCCGGGCGGCGCTATGCCGAGGAGGTGTCGGCAGCTTTCTCGCGCATCGAGTTGGCAACGCGCGAACTGGGACGGACGGAAAAGATCGACATCCTGACGGTGCACTCCACCCCCAGCTTTGCCACCCAGTGGCTGATGCCGCGGCTGGCTCGCTTCAGCTCGCTGAACCCGAACGTCGACGTGCGGCTCAACGCATCGACCGACGCGGTCGACCTCGTCTCGGGAGCGGTCGACATCGACATCCGCTACGGCATGCGCCGCCTGCAGCCGGCAGGCACCATGGTGCTGAGCTTCCCCGCCGAGACCATCGTGCCGCTGTGTGCGCCCGCGCTACTCGAGGGCGAACACCCCATCCGCAGCCCCGAGGACCTCGCTCTCCACACGCTGATCCATAGCGAGGTCTGCCTGGTGAGCTGGCGCGACTGGATGCGCCAGCACCGCAAAGTCAAGCTCGACATCTCACGCGGCCTGCGCTTTGACCGCTCGTTCATGGCCATCAGCGCTGCAGTGGACGGTTTGGGCGTGTGCCTGGAGAGCCTGCTGCTGGTGCAACGCGAACTGGAAACCGGCCGCCTCGTCGCACCCTTTGGCCTGGCTGGCCCCAAGGTGCAGGGCTACACCTTCAACCTGCTCAAGTCGCGCGCCGAGCTGCCCAAGATCCGCAGCTTCCAGGAATGGCTCTTCGATGAATTGGACGCCCCACGGCGCTGAAGCCTGCCAACGCCTTTCGGGGCTGCAGCGGAGACGCGCGCTCACCTCACGGGCAGATGGTGCGCACCCCCAAGACCACTACGCCGCCGGTGCCGCATGCCCGGCGCGCCGGACGGTCGCCAGCAGCAGCGCCGCCGCCACGAACAGGCCGCCGAAACTGCGGTTGAGCAGACGCTGCTGATGCGGCTCGCGCAGCAGGCGCAGCACGCGCGCAGCGAGGCCGGTATAGCCTGCCATGACGACCAGGTCGACCGTGATCATAGTGGCTGCGAGGATCAGGTATTGCGCCAGCAGCGGACGCGCCGGGTCGAGGAACTGCGGCAACACCGCGAGGATGAACACGATCGCCTTCGGATTGCTGGCATTGACGATGAAGCCTCTCATCACCAGCGGCCATGGCCGCCCATGAGCGGCATCGCCCGACTCGACCGCCACCGCCGCGGGCGGTGCCACCCACTGCTTCCAGCCCAGGTACACCAGATAGGCGACGCCGAACCACTTGATGACCGAGAAGGCAAGCTCGGACGCAGCCAGCACCGCCCCCAAGCCAGTGGCGACAATGCCGATCTGGAGCACCAGCGCAAGCTGCAGCCCAAGGGCATTCCAGTAACCGCGGCGGAAGCCGTAGTTCAGGCCGGAAGACATTGACGCCACGGCGCCCGCGCCAGGGCTGAGGCTGATGACCCAGCAGGCAACGAAGAAGGAGATCCAGGTATCGAGCAGCATCGGAAAGGTATCCAGGCAGTTGCAGCGCACACAAGCCGCCATGTTAATCCGCCTCTGCGCCGATGCATGACCCTGTGTGCGTTACAGGCAGATGAATCGCCACAGCCATGCGGCAACCAGGCCACGGCGCATGCGCCTGCCTGCCCCGGCGCCCACCGCAAGCCCCACAATGGCGCCTCGTGGAGAAAACGATGGAAACAGACTGGACAGAGGAGTTCTCCCGCTGCGCGGACCTGATCGCGCAGGCAGACGGCCTGCTGATCACCGCTGGCGCGGGGCTGGGGGTCGACTCAGGCCTACCGGACTTTCGCGGCAGCGGCGGGTTGTGGCGCGCCTACCCGGCGCTTGGCCGCGCTCGCCTGCAGTTCGCCGAGATCGCAAACCCGGCCGCCTTCCGCACCCACCCACGGCTGGCCTGGGGCTTCTACGGCCACCGCTTGCGGCTATACCGACAAACCACACCAGGGCCCGCCTTCGGCATCCTGAAGTCGATCGCAAGCCAACTGCCTGCTGGCGCCCGCATCTTCACCAGCAACGTCGACGGCCACTTCCAGAAGGCGGGTTTCGACCCACGGCACATCGTCGAGTGCCACGGCTCGATTCATCACCTGCAATGCATGACAGGCTGCCGGGGCGAGGTGTGGCCGGCCGACGACTTCGAGCCCGAGGTTGACGAGGCAGCCTGCCTGCTCCTCAACGCGGCTCCCGTCTGCCCCTGGTGCACGAGCCTGGCGCGACCGAACATCCTGATGTTCGGCGACGCCGACTGGATCGACACCCGAACGCAGCACCAATACGCTCGCTACGCCAGCTGGCGCAGCTCACTCGACCGGCTGCTGGTGATCGAGATCGGCGCAGGCACGGCCGTGCCATCCGTACGCCTGTTCGGCGAACAACAGGGAACACCCCTCATCCGCATCAACCCCGACGATGCTTCGACCGCCGCCGACCGCGGCGTATCCCTGCCGATGAGCGGGATCGCCGCCCTGCGCGGAATCGAGGCCGCGCTGCGGACGCGGGGTTTCCTGGCGGACTGACCGCAACGCACCAGCCCCCGCCACAGCGTCACCGCGCCATCCGAGTACCGAAGACCCGCACCGCGCGGCGTGTCAGAACACCTTGGATTTCTTGAACAACGGCACGAGCTGCATGTCGGATTTCATCACATGGTCCACCAACCAGTGGCGCAGGAAGTTGGTGAGCTCCTGGCTTCTGTCGCGCAGCCCTTCCGGACCGACGGCTGGATCGTCGAGCAAGACCTCGATGCTGTTGACCAGCACATCAAGCTCGCGCAGCAGTTGGCGATGCGCCTGCCTGTGCTCGTCGAACTGGATGTAGCCCCAGGCGATCTGGATGCGCTCCTCGCGCTCGAAGTGCCCCGCCGCATACCGCCTGAGCTCCTCGAGCGCCATCTCGATATGCGGCCGGTTCTCGGGAAAGCGCAATACGAGCTCGACGGTGTTGATCAGCAGGATCAGATAACGATGGTCGGCGTCGATCTCGTCGTGGCCGATGGCCATTTGTGGACGCCAGAAGATGGGCATGATGCGTTGCCTTTGGATCGCATGAAGGAGCACAGCGGCGGATGCAGGGATCCGAGTGCAGGGGCCGCATGATGACAGCCTCGCGCCCAACCCGAAAGCGGCGAACAGGTACCCCTACTTAAGAGGCGTCCTAGTGGGCCACGCCAAGCCACTGAACGAGCACTTGTCGAGACGGCCACTCAAGCAAGCTGCGCAGTCGCCCAGTTCACAATATCTTGGGCGCCTAAGGCGCCACTCTGGCGAGCAAATTCCCGCCCACCGCGGAACAACACCATGGTCGGGATACTGCGAATACCGTAGCGCGCGGCCAAGCCTCGCTCCATCTCAGTGTTCACCTTTACCAGACGCACCTTTGGCTCGAGTACGCTCGCCGCCTGCTGGAACTGAGGCGCCATCACCTTGCATGGGCCACACCATGGCGCCCAGAAGTCCACCAATACCGGCAGATCAGTGCGCTCGATATGGCGCTCAAAGCACTGTTCCGTTAGCGCGATCGGTGTACCGTCGAACAGCGCCTGATGACAACGACCGCAACTGGGAGCCTCGTGCAGCCGACTGCCAGGGACACGATTGATGCTGTTACAGCGAGGGCAAACGATGTGTAGTGACTCGTTCATGTCTCGTCCTTGAATGCGGTTGTCGATATCGGGGTCGCATGCACGTGCAAGCCACTCCTTGGCGGTATTCGTATTTTTATCAACTCCAGTAAGTGAGGCCACAGGCTCGAGAAATCAAGTAGATCGAAGCTTCAGGCGGCCTGATCCGACCCATACGCCTCCATCGATCGATGGCGCCCACTGACCAAGGTGTGCCCATCACTCGCGCACGTTTCAATCCACGCGCCCACGCGGGGCGCGACGAGGCGCTGGGTATCGTCATTGGCGCCGATCTGGCGTTTCAATCCACGCGCCCACGCGGGGCGCGACGGCCGCAGCTCACGGTCTATGCCGAGCCGCCCGTCGTTTCAGTCCACGCGCCCACGCGGGGCGCGACATCGGCGCCGGCATCGTCAGCATTACCCCCTGGTCGTTTCAATCCACGCGCCCACGCGGGGCGCGACGCGTCCTCACCCGCGAAGCCACCGACACCGCCGCCGTTTCAATCCACGCGCCCACGCGGGGCGCGACGCGTACGAGAAGCTGACCGAAGATCGCAGGCGCTGTTTCAATCCACGCGCCCACGCGGGGCGCGACGAGGTTGGCGCAGTGAAAAAGCGCGTAATGGGGCGTTTCAATCCACGCGCCCACGCGGGGCGCGACGTTCGCGCCGCCGCAGCGTCTCCAGCCCCTCGGGGTTTCAATCCACGCGCCCACGCGGGGCGCGACGCGAATTTTTCCACCGCTGATGTGGTGCGCGTATGTTTCAATCCACGCGCCCACGCGGGGCGCGACTAGGGCCAAGCGTGCGGCGCCCAGGTGACATCGAGGTTTCAATCCACGCGCCCACGCGGGGCGCGACGCGAACAGCGCCAGAGGCATCGCAGTCCAGGCGGCGTTTCAATCCACGCGCCCACGCGGGGCGCGACGATTGCAGGGCCTGACGACAGCGACATCACGGCAGAGGTTTCAATCCACGCGCCCACGCGGGGCGCGACACGCCTTGCGCGGCCAGCCACTCCTTGATGACGGTGTTTCAATCCACGCGCCCACGCGGGGCGCGACGTAACGCCATGAGCCCAGCACAAATGATCGAACTGTTTCAATCCACGCGCCCACGCGGGGCGCGACTTCCACGCCGATTCGACGTGTGGTGAGTTAATCCCGTTTCAATCCACGCGCCCACGCGGGGCGCGACGCCAAACAGCACCGGCCGGCCCATTGCGTCATACGAGTTTCAATCCACGCGCCCACGCGGGGCGCGACCCGGGTGGTGCGGTCCCGCCCTCCGATCCGGTTGAGGTTTCAATCCACGCGCCCACGCGGGGCGCGACGGAGGCATAGCCCTGGCCGGCGGGCGCGTCGCGGTTTCAATCCACGCGCCCACGCGGGGCGCGACTTCGGCATCCTTGTATAAGTGCGTCGGCCCAAAGCGTTTCAATCCACGCGCCCACGCGGGGCGCGACTCGCCCGCAAATACCTCCAGGCCAAAGCCGAGATGGTTTCAATCCACGCGCCCACGCGGGGCGCGACGCCTGCAGGCGGGCGATGTAGGCGGACTCGATGTCGTTTCAATCCACGCGCCCACGCGGGGCGCGACCATCGTCTGTGCGTGACGCACTCGCGGCGCAAGGGCGCGTTTCAATCCACGCGCCCACGCGGGGCGCGACGCGTATTGACGAGGTGGCGAAATGACCGAAACGGTTTCAATCCACGCGCCCACGCGGGGCGCGACGGTAGCGGGCGCGCCCCCGCTACTGCGCGCAGCGCAGTTTCAATCCACGCGCCCACGCGGGGCGCGACGCCAAGACCCCGCCAAGGCCGGCGAACCCGCGACGGTTTCAATCCACGCGCCCACGCGGGGCGCGACGCTACGTCGTGACCGTGCGCCCCAAGAAGCACCCGTTTCAATCCACGCGCCCACGCGGGGCGCGACCCGACCTGGGGGGGTCTGGGATGTGGATCACGGGCCAGTTTCAATCCACGCGCCCACGCGGGGCGCGACCAACGACCAAGCTCAGGAGCCGAAATGAGCGCAGCGTTTCAATCCACGCGCCCACGCGGGGCGCGACATGAGCGCCACTACTGCGCGCCGCAGGGGCAGTGGTTTCAATCCACGCGCCCACGCGGGGCGCGACCCGGCGTACTCGGGACATCGGCCAGTGCGACCTTGTTTCAATCCACGCGCCCACGCGGGGCGCGACTATCCCGAACCGTCTCCCGCCCCAGTCGCGGGCCGTTTCAATCCACGCGCCCACGCGGGGCGCGACGGAGCGGGGTCTGCGGCCATCGTGACACCGGCGCGTTTCAATCCACGCGCCCACGCGGGGCGCGACGCCACGCGGGCGACGGCGAGTTCGTTGCGTACTGGTTTCAATCCACGCGCCCACGCGGGGCGCGACCTTTTCACGCCCAACACTGCAGGGGCCATCGTGCGTTTCAATCCACGCGCCCACGCGGGGCGCGACCGGCCCGCTGCGCTGGGTGGGTGACGCGCTGATGGTTTCAATCCACGCGCCCACGCGGGGCGCGACCATCTTGTCCGGTCGCTCGCCGCCGACGGACGCGAGTTTCAATCCACGCGCCCACGCGGGGCGCGACCCGGCTTTCACGGCCAGCTCACGCTGGAGTTCAAGTTTCAATCCACGCGCCCACGCGGGGCGCGACTTTCGACGTATTGCAGGCTGGCCGGCTCGAACCAGTTTCAATCCACGCGCCCACGCGGGGCGCGACGCTGCATCTCCTGGTATGCGGCCGTGTGCAGGCTGAGTTTCAATCCACGCGCCCACGCGGGGCGCGACGTCGATCCGACGCGGCCCTGCGCATACGGCGTGGCGTTTCAATCCACGCGCCCACGCGGGGCGCGACGCAGCGGCAAAACCACCCTGCTCGAAACCCTCTGGTTTCAATCCACGCGCCCACGCGGGGCGCGACCGTGTCGAGAACCCTGCGCTGCAACACTTGATCAAGTTTCAATCCACGCGCCCACGCGGGGCGCGACCGGGCGTGGTGTGATAGCCCATGGCCTGAGCCAGGTTTCAATCCACGCGCCCACGCGGGGCGCGACCCGTCCAAACAGTGGCTCACGCGCGGTATGGTCGTTTCAATCCACGCGCCCACGCGGGGCGCGACCGGCGGCCTCGAGGTGCTCGCCTGGCATCGCGAGTTTCAATCCACGCGCCCACGCGGGGCGCGACGCCGCCCCACCGCGATGGGTCGCCGAACGCGGGGTTTCAATCCACGCGCCCACGCGGGGCGCGACTGCAGATGATGTGCGACGCCGACGCCGATCTGCTCGTTTCAATCCACGCGCCCACGCGGGGCGCGACGAAACCGGCGGCGGCCCCATGGCCGACTTCTTCGAGTTTCAATCCACGCGCCCACGCGGGGCGCGACGCGCTGCGCTGGATCGTCATCGCCACGCCCGGCCTGTTTCAATCCACGCGCCCACGCGGGGCGCGACAGGTGCAGCACCACCGCACCCTCATACGTGATCGAGTTTCAATCCACGCGCCCACGCGGGGCGCGACCGCACACCACGACCGTGGTATCGGGGAAGCGGTGGTTTCAATCCACGCGCCCACGCGGGGCGCGACTCGTCAGTGCGGAAGCGCACGCCACGCTCTGCGCCGTTTCAATCCACGCGCCCACGCGGGGCGCGACCTGTCTGCGCTCGTCGCACTGCGCACACACAAACCCGTTTCAATCCACGCGCCCACGCGGGGCGCGACCCAGACATGACCCAATCCACCGCCGCCCGTATTCTCGTTTCAATCCACGCGCCCACGCGGGGCGCGACCTGCGCGGCCGGCAGGTGGTGCTCGACCGGACGAAGTTTCAATCCACGCGCCCACGCGGGGCGCGACTTCTTCTTCCCAGACGTCGGCGAGGGTCTCGTTCTTGTTTCAATCCACGCGCCCACGCGGGGCGCGACCGCCCGATACGACCGCCTGCATCTTTTGGCTCAAGTTTCAATCCACGCGCCCACGCGGGGCGCGACGGTCGGCCGCGGCGAGCAGCGCGCGGCAGATGCTGTTTCAATCCACGCGCCCACGCGGGGCGCGACCAGGGTGTCGAACTGGCCGGGCATGGCGGTGGCGTTTCAATCCACGCGCCCACGCGGGGCGCGACCGGACGGTGACGGTGCGCTCGCCGATCTGAATCGGTTTCAATCCACGCGCCCACGCGGGGCGCGACGGGTGCTTTTGCCTTTTGGCGGGACGACGGGACCGTTTCAATCCACGCGCCCACGCGGGGCGCGACGCTCAATTCGGGGTCCATCCAGGGGATGTGCAGACGTTTCAATCCACGCGCCCACGCGGGGCGCGACCAGCGTGTGCTTGCCCTTGTACTCGTCGGACTTGACGTTTCAATCCACGCGCCCACGCGGGGCGCGACTCAACCGGGAGAGCACCGCCGCGGGCGCTGTGGCCGTTTCAATCCACGCGCCCACGCGGGGCGCGACAGTTATTCCGGCTCGTTGCGCCGCAAGATGCGGTGTTTCAATCCACGCGCCCACGCGGGGCGCGACCGTGTTGACGCCCGACCCCGCCGCGAAATCGTAATTGTTTCAATCCACGCGCCCACGCGGGGCGCGACCCGACATCAGCCGGCAAGCGCAGTACATGGGCCAGTTTCAATCCACGCGCCCACGCGGGGCGCGACGTCCGTTGCCGGTCGCAGGGATTCTCGACCGCGAAGTTTCAATCCACGCGCCCACGCGGGGCGCGACCCGCGCATCGACGCGGCCGGGGTGGTGGTGGATCTGTTTCAATCCACGCGCCCACGCGGGGCGCGACGTAACGGCAGTTTTTGATGATGTCCGCGGATGCGTTTCAATCCACGCGCCCACGCGGGGCGCGACGCCGAGCAAGGCGAGATCGCCCGCGGCAGGCTGATGGTTTCAATCCACGCGCCCACGCGGGGCGCGACTAGGCTTGCCTGCCGTCTGAGATGTGTTGTCGTAGTTTCAATCCACGCGCCCACGCGGGGCGCGACGACCACGCAAGGGTTCGACGGCGACTTCCTGCAGGTTTCAATCCACGCGCCCACGCGGGGCGCGACTTGGTATTGATCCAGCCGTAGGCGACTGCCTCGCGTTTCAATCCACGCGCCCACGCGGGGCGCGACGCGCCGCCGAAACCGGCCCGGTGCTTGCCAGCGCCGTTTCAATCCACGCGCCCACGCGGGGCGCGACCTGGTCCTGCCCGCCCTCACCGTAATATTTGGTCAGGTTTCAATCCACGCGCCCACGCGGGGCGCGACTGGAAGTGGCCGCTTTTTTGCTGCCGCGGTCGATGTTTCAATCCACGCGCCCACGCGGGGCGCGACGTGACGCGTATGCAGTTGGGAGCGTCGTGGCCGAGTTTCAATCCACGCGCCCACGCGGGGCGCGACACGATCGCGGGCTCGATCGTCGGCAGGGCCGCTGGTTTCAATCCACGCGCCCACGCGGGGCGCGACCCGGCATGCGCATCACGGCGCGGCCGTCGATCTCGTTTCAATCCACGCGCCCACGCGGGGCGCGACGTGCGCCAGTAGCGGTTCGTGGAAACAGGGTAAGGTTTCAATCCACGCGCCCACGCGGGGCGCGACCCAGCACGACGGCGCAGAGAGCGAGGACTTTCCAGTTTCAATCCACGCGCCCACGCGGGGCGCGACGCTCGGTGCCACCCGTTGCGACACCGCAACTGTGCAGTTTCAATCCACGCGCCCACGCGGGGCGCGACGATCCACGAAGACCTGCACGAAGAGACGCGCGATGTTTCAATCCACGCGCCCACGCGGGGCGCGACACCAGGGCACCACGCCGCAATGACGGCAAGTATCAGTTTCAATCCACGCGCCCACGCGGGGCGCGACCTGCACGCATCCGAGCGGGCCGCATCCGATGCATGTTTCAATCCACGCGCCCACGCGGGGCGCGACCCGACGCACAGGAGCCCTGAACATGGCAACAGCCGTTTCAATCCACGCGCCCACGCGGGGCGCGACATGGCAGGCGCGCGTGGCTACCAGGACAACATCGTTTCAATCCACGCGCCCACGCGGGGCGCGACCCTCCGTGCATCCGACCAGCTCGGCAATGCGCGTGTTTCAATCCACGCGCCCACGCGGGGCGCGACTTTGTCATGACCTATGCGGTTCCACACGTCTTTACGTTTCAATCCACGCGCCCACGCGGGGCGCGACGTGGCCACATACCGCGAGATCGGGCGCGAGGTCGAGTTTCAATCCACGCGCCCACGCGGGGCGCGACACGACGGCAAGGCCTTCGGCTGCATGCAGGTCGTTGTTTCAATCCACGCGCCCACGCGGGGCGCGACGAACTTCCCCGAGAGGAGGTGCAGGGAGACAGGGGTTTCAATCCACGCGCCCACGCGGGGCGCGACATGCAATAGCCGCACATGGATTGCGCATCCTCGGAGTTTCAATCCACGCGCCCACGCGGGGCGCGACGTGGGTGACGCGCAAATGGAGTTCGGGTTCACCCCGTTTCAATCCACGCGCCCACGCGGGGCGCGACGGCAAGTCATTCATCAAGCCCGTGCTGCTGTTCGTGTTTCAATCCACGCGCCCACGCGGGGCGCGACTGCGTCCTCACAACGGCATGAAGACAATACGAAAAATACCGGATCTCAGCGAACCCTGGGGGTATTGCAGTTCGAACACGCCAAGATGGCTCTACGCGGCATTCGAATTCCAAGAGAACCATCGACTTTCAGGGGTTTGCGAACCTGCCCATGTTTGGCCGGCCACTAAAGGTTCGCGCGCGGAAACTCAGAGGATGAGCGGACCGTTCAGGTCGAGCACCGCTTTGGCGCCGACGTGTTCGACCTTGGTCTGCCAGTTCTTGCCAAGGTAGTAGAAGCGCAAGCTGTCCTGCTCCGGGTCGATCAGATCGCACAGTTTGCTCTTGAGAAAGGTCCACTGGGCGAAATCCACCTCGATCTCGAACACGGAATACTGCACCCGCTGGCCGTAGTCCCGGCATGCCTTGGCGATCCGGCGCAGGCGTTTCTGGCCGCTGGCGCTGGTGGTGCTGACATCGTAGCTGACGAGAACCATCATGGCGGCACCTATTTCCACAGAAAGGGCGGATAGGCATCCAGGTCGCCGCGCAAATGCCGGGCGAGCAACTGCGCCTGGATGGCAGGGAAGAGGCCGATGTCGAGCTTCTCGTCGAGGAACACGTGGCGCAATTGCTCGCGCTTGCGTTCCTGATAGGCGGTGAGCACCGTCTTGCGCGAGTCCTCCTTCAGCAACACCGCACCGTTGTCCAGTCGGGTGAAGTCGCGTGCGGATACCTGCTTGCGGTTGATCAGCGACAGGGCCAGCCGGTCGGCGAACACGGGGCGGAACTCTTCGACGAGATCCAGCGCCAGACTGGGACGACCGGGGCGGTCGCGGTGCAGAAACCCCACGGCGGGGTCGAGGCCCACGGTTTCGAGTGCTGAGCGGCAATCGTGGGTCAGCAGAGTGTAGAGGAAGGACAGCAATGCATTCGCTGCATCGGTGGACGGACGCCGGCTGCGTCCGCCGAACCGCATCGCCGCGTCCGGCACGCGGATCAGGTGGTCGAGCACGCCGAAATAGGCTTGCGCCGCCTCGCCTTCCAGGCCACGCAGTACATCGACCGAGGCCTCGGCGAGCAGCCGCGCGCCGATGCGCTTCAAACGCTTGTCGGTATGCGACAGCGCATCGCGTGCCTCCGACGGCAGATCGTCGCCGTAGTCGCGCAGTCCGCGTGACACCACCGCGCGCTGGTTGTGCACCTTGCCCACCAGCAGGTTGCGCACGATGGCGGCGCAGCGCGGCCCGTCGTCGCTGCGTCGGTACTGCTCGCGCCGCAGCAACACGTTGCCGGAAACCGGCCCTTCCACTCGGGCAAGGAACTTGCCGTTGGGGCTCAGATAGCTCACGCAAATCCCCTGCTCGGCGCAGTAGCCGAGCAGGGGCGGCGACACCAGCACGCGGCCGAAGCACACCAGGCTGTCGAGCATGTGTGCCGGCAGGCGGGCGCGGGTTTCGCCTTCCACCTCCATGACGATGTTCTCGCCATCCTTGCGCAGCCACGCGCCTTCGGTGGTCACGTACACGGTGTTGAGCTGGCGGCGCATGCGTCAGGGCTCCTCGGCGATCTGCTCGCGTAGCCAGGCTTCGACATCCCGCCCCTTGCCGAGCAGCTTGGGTTGGCACAGATCGATGAGCGAACAGGCGTCACAGCGTTTCGCCAGATAGCTCGCCGTTGGTGTTTGCCCCGCGCGGATCATCTCGCGCGTGGCTTGTATGGTTTCCAGGGTCAACCGACGCAGTTCGTTATCGAATACCACCGTCTGTCGACGACGGGTTTGACCGTAGAACAGGGCGCCCTCTGCCACCCGACAGCCGAACATCGCTTCCAGGCACAGCGCCTGCGCGCACAGCTGCACCTCATCAGCACGGTGGGACTTAGGGTGGCCGCGCTTGTACTCGACCGGAAAAGGGCGCTCGCCCTCCGCCTCCGCCCTGAACTCGACGACGTCCGCAATCCCGGCGATGCCCAGTTCCGCGCTCGACAGCGGCATCGCGGTAATCGTGCGCACGCCGTGCCGGCGTTCGATCTGCGGGGTATCGGCGCGGTCGTGCAGCAAGCGCCCTTCCGCGGTCTGGCGGCTCTCGGCCCACAGACGCTCGACGTGGATCAACGCGCACTGGCGCGGGCAGTAGAGATAGTGCTGCAGCGCGGACAGGGGAACGAGGTCGTCGGATTCCTCCATGCTTCGTTCCCCCTCCGCCCGCTGCCTTACAACAGCTCGCGCACGCTCACGCCCTTGGGCATGGCTTCCGCATCGACGCGGACGCGATAGTCCGCAAAGCCGCGCGCGGGACGGTCTTCCGTGCCCTCGGCGCGCTGTACCTTGACCGCGTCGAACAGCGCGTGCGCCGGGGCGTTGCCCATGGCGTTTTCGTGTTCGAATACGATCAGCTTGCGCGCCGCCATTTCGCCTCGCGCGGCGGAGCGGTCGTGCTCGAACATGTTGATGAGCGCGTTCCACAGCAGTTGCAGGTCGTCATCGGAAAAGCCGGTGCGCTCGGCCAGCTTGGCGGAAACAAAACCGTGGGCGCGATACAGCCCGTAGGGCAGGATGTGCTTGCGGCCCATTTCGCGATCCTTCTTCTCGGCATCTTCCTCGCTCGTTACTGCAACCCTGGTGATTGAAACCTCCAGCGGCAGAACTGGCTCAATCGAAGTTGCAAAAGCGATTTGAACCGGACCGCGAACCTGCCCAGAGTTAACCTTGGTTGTCATTACTGCACCGAACGTCCGGACATCGAAGAAGTTCTTGCACATCCAGGCAGTCAGTTCCCGGGCTTTCTCCTCTTCCTTCGGCAGCTTCTTTTCGACTGGTTCGATATCCAAGGCCTTGTATGCTTTCAGGTGCTGCCGATTCAGGATCGCCTTTTCCTGCATATAGATGGCGAAACCGGGTGTGCTGTCCTTGTCCAGCATGACGAAGTTGCGGATCTTGCGCTTGAGCGCGACGTCGGTCACCAGGCCGCAGTTGGTTTCCGGGTCGAGGCGCGGCAGGTTGCCGGCGTCCGGGTCGCCGTTGGGGTTGCCGTTGATGACGTCGAACAGATAGACGAACTCGTAGCGGTGGGCGATGGCAGTCATTGGTTTGCTCCTTGAGCTCAGTTGTCGGTGGGTTCTGCGGATTCGTCACCGGCCGCATCGCGGCGCGTGAAGTAGGACTGCGACTGGTGGTAGTAGCCGATGGCGAAACGGCCCTGGTCTTCGATCTTGAGGCTGCGCGGGAACTGCTCGGGCAGACCGCCGACAATCTCGCGGATGTCTTTCTCCAGGTTCACCGCCTGCCCCATGCGCTCCTTGCGCAGCTTGCCGAGGTGGTTCTGGGTGTTGCGCAACAGCATCGGAAAGATCGAGGCCGGTGTGGCCGACGCCGCGCCGTAGTAGCGGTCGCGAATCGTGGCGTTGACGTGGTCGCCCAGTGCGGAATGCTGCGCGCGTTCAAGAACTGCGAACAGTCGCCCGAGCAGGTAGCCGGGCTGGGTGGATTGCTTGTCGAGACTCACGGGGATTTCCTCCTCGGATGTACGAATGTCCCGGCGCCGTTCGCGCGCGAGAACGCCCTTGCACAAGGCCACGCGCAGGCCGGAAATGTCCCCGTCCGCACGAAACCGCATGATGGTGTTGGCCAGCAGACTGCGTGGATACGGTCCGCCGCTGAGAATGGCGCGCATCGTCTCGCCGATGACGATGTTGATCGCGTCGTCGGCCTTGGGCTTGGCGCCCTCGCGGTGCGGCACCGTCGCCAACACCAGCCGATACGCGGACGGCTCGGTACGCCACGGCAGCGGCTCGAGACGCAGGTCTTCCATGTGCTGGGCGATACGGCGGGCGAGCACTCCCAATGTATCCACTTGCCAGAAGCGCACCGACAGGCGCGAGGCGTTGGGCGCGAGGCCCAGCACGTACATGCGGGTGCTGGGTTCAAGATTCGGGGCAAGGTCCGCCACCGGGCGGCCTTTCGCGATGCAGTCCAGCACAGCGCGCACCCGCACGGCCTCCGACGCGTCATCGGCAGGCGGGCTGAGCATGTCGGCGAAGAGATCCTCTGCCACTGTTGCCTGGTTCCCATCGGCGGCTTCGGCCCAGAACACTACCGAGGCGTCGCCCACCTGCAGGCGCTGGCGGTTGTGTTCGCCCCGGCGCAGCAGATAGTTCAGAACAGTCGTATAGGCAAAAGCAGCCTGCGTAGACACAGGTGCGTTGTCACCTTGGCTTTTCGCATACGACTCGAAAGACGACTTGTTGAAGGAGACGATCGACACGCCTGAACTTTGAGCGTCGCTTCGATTCATCTTGATCGCGGGATGCAAGCGGGCCACCGATGCCAGTTCCCCACTGACAAGGCAGATCGCACTGTTTGCCGCCGTCTCCTGCCGCTCGGCGCCTGCAAGCAAGCGGGCGCGCACCGCCCGCGCGACCGGTCGGTTGTGCAGATAGCCGTGCTCACCGTCGAGGCGAAACACGAGGTTGGCGTCAACCATGTCAGGTGGAAAACCACGCGCCTCGAATTGTTCCGGCGACCAACTGCGCAGGAAGCTGAGCAAGGCCTTGAGTCCTGGGTCGTCCTCGCCGGCGAGCGTGGTCTGGTGCAACTCGACGAAGGCCTCGTGCTCCTTATCTGCACGCTTGCTGGTGTTGCTCACGCCAAGCACGTAGCTGGTTTTGTCCCATAGGAAACACGGTGCAATGTTGTTCGCTCTCTTGGGGGGTTGTGGTACTTCGATGAGCTTAGGCTGAGGCTTCTTACTAGAGGTGTCGCGAATGTCGTTGACCTGCGCCACGTCCCCATCCAACGTCAGCAGAATCTCGAAGCTGATCTTCTCCGGGCTGAAACCGTAGGGCGCCACATCCTCGGCCTGTTGCTCGATCAACCGCTCGTAATAGCGGTTCAACGCCTGCAGGATCATGACTTGACCTCCTCGCCCTGCCACGGCGGCACGTCGATGACGCCTGCTTTCAACTGCGCGCGGAAGAAGCGCGGCGTCATATCCCGGGCGAAATCGATGTCGTGCAGCATCCAGCCCAGGTCCTTGTCCGCTTCGCGTGCGGGATGCGCGTCGGGCAGCGGCTGGCCGTCCTCGATCAGGCTGAAGTGGGCGGGAAACTCGCGCACGCCCAGGCAGGGTGCGTGGAAGTGCTGCCCCTTGCGGGCGCGGCGGTTGAAGATGTCCAGATGCTTGCCCACCGAATCGTCCGGCCCGGCTTTATCGGTGAGTTCGAAGTGGGCCTCGATCACGTAGGCCACGTCGCGCAACACCGTGGCGGCACGCTGCTGGCGGTCTTCATCGACGTAGGTCGCCAGCCCGGCGGTGGTGCCCGCCTTCATCGCCCTAGTCACGTAGCCCGGCGACAGCTTGCCTCCGACCTCGTTGCGACGGATGGATTCGAAGCGCACCGGCTTGAGCACATGGATGCGATCCACCACCCAGCGGATCGCTGGCTTCCAGTGAATGGCCTCCAGGATGCCGCGCGCGGCAGACGGCGTGATGACGTCGTAGCTCACCCGCTCCACCTTCATTTCCGGCCGCGTGAAGCAGGCCCGATCGCCCCAGACGTGCAGGCGGATTCCGTAGCTCATGCGCTCCCCTCCCTCAAATGATCGTGTTCGCCGATTTCATGAACGTGGGTTCCTCCCACCAGATGCCGAACTCGCGGCTGTAGATGTCCATGTTCACCAGTTCCATGAACTGTTCTCCCCATTTTTCTGGCGCAACGGGCTGAATCGTGCCCGCCTTGCGCAGCGCATCGAAGCCGTTGCGCGGTAGCTGCACGAGATACGGCTGCAGCTTGCGCGCGAGGCCGCCGCTCTTCTCCGCATAGCGCAGACTCTCAATGCCGCGGCGGGCGTCGTCGTCGAAGGGCACGATCACCGGCATCTGCACCGTCTCGATCATGCGGAACTTGGCCGCCAGCGTTTCCAGTGGCAGGGAGTCGATGCGGCTTTCCGCGCACAGGCCGAGCAGGTTCGCGGCATCCAGTTCCTTGTCGCCTTTCTGCCAGTAAAGCAGGCGGAAGTAGGCCTCGATCGCGGGTGGCGACAGCGGATCGTCGCGGAACTGCGGCTGGCGCATGACCTCCTGCGCTGCCTGGGCGAACTGGCGCAGTTCCGGCGGTGGCACCCAGTCGCTGTTGGCGGTGGCGAACACGCGCACTTCGCTCAACTCCGCTGCGCGCTCGCCGTTGCGGTTGCAGCGGCCCGCAGCCTGGGCCACCGAGTCCAGGCCGGCCTCGGCGCGATAGACAGTGGGCAGCGAGATGTCGACGCCGGCTTCGATCAACGAGGTCGACACCAGCCGGCAGGGCTCGCCGGCCTTGAGGCGTACCCGTACTTCGGCCAGCACCTCGCTGCGGTGTTTGGCGCACATCAGCGTGGTCAGGTGACGCGCGCCGGGTTGGTCGGCGAGTGCCTGATACAGGGCGCGGGCGTGGCGGCGGTTGTTGACGATGCACAACACCTGATCAAGCTCGCGGAGCTGCGCCGCGAGCGCGTCATCATCGAGCGTGCCGACGTGGCGTACACGTACCCTGTCCAGCTTGCGGAACAGTTCCGGCGGGTTCGGGGCGAGTTCGCGTACCTGGTCCTTGTCGAATCCGCCGCGAAAATCCGGCGCGTTCAGGGCTGGCTGGGTGGCGGTGCACAGGACGATGCTGCTGCGGTAGTTGCGGGCCAGTTCGTCGATGGCGGCGACCGCCGGCCGTAACAGCTTCAGCGGCAGGGTCTGCGCTTCGTCGAGGATGACCACGCTGCCGGCGATGTTGTGCAGCTTGCGGCATTGCGACGGGCGTGCGGCGAACAGGCTCTCGAAGAACTGCACGGCGGTGGTGACGATGATGGGAGCATCCCAGTTCTCCATTGCCAGCCGCAATTTTTCCCGCGCTTGGTAGCGCTCGGCGTCCGACCGCGGTGGTTGAGCGGCGACAAAGGCGCTGTGATGCTCCAGTACCGCCGCTTCCCCCAGATCCCCCAGCGCAGAACGAAACACCGCCGCGTTCTGTTCGACGATACTGGTGAAGGGAATTACGAAGATAACCCGCCGCAGCCCATGCTGGATAGCGTGATCGAGCGCGAAGGCGAGCGAGGCCAGTGTTTTTCCGCCGCCGGTGGGTACGGTGAGCGAGAACAGCCCGGGCGCGTGCTGCGAGGCTTGGCGCGTATGCATAAGAATGTCCGCGCGAACACGATTGACATCGGAGTCCGCGGCAAAGACGGAGAGTGCGGTGTCAAGCCGCTCGCGCAGCGCTTCCAATGAGGGCGCTTCGAGCGTGCGCGACGTGCTACGGTCGTTGGGTTGGCCGGGAGGGGCGACACGGTCGTAAAAGGCTTCGGTGTCGAGGTAGTCAGCATCCACCAGGCACGAGAACAGCATGCGCGCGAAGAACGTGAACTGGAACATGGCGCGTTCAGCGTGTGGAACAAGCTTGGGTGGGGTGACTTGCTCCGTCGGCACGATCTCGCGCTGCCAGTCGTCCTTCAACGGCGGCAGCCCAAGGCCTTTCAGCCGGTCGCGAAGGGCAGTGCGCTCGACTCCCTCGCTGCCGTTTGCCAAGCCCGCGTGATGGCCGGCAATGCCGTAGGCGAGCAACATGCCGATCGGCCCGAATCGCTCAACCGCGACCATGGCGCCACGGGTAGCATGGTCCACTCGGATCGCGTCCCCGGCGATGCGGCGCTGAAAATCGTCGGTGTACTTGCCAAGATCGTGCAGCAGCCCCGCCACCTCGGCCAGCCCCGAGGCGCCAAACGCTGCAGCACCTTCTCCAGACAGCGCGGCGACCGCCCTAAGATGCTCCGCCAAACCCTGCCAGTCGGACTTATCCTCACGCGAAGTGGAGTGAGCAAAATAGGTCATAATTCGCTGACGCCTCGGGCAGGCTCAAGAATAATGAAATAAAGATAATACAGAGTGCATGCCAGAAGACCAAAGGCAAACCGTCTAGGCCCGTTCGCTGCCTACGCAACCTCATCGGCAAGACGGGCGCTGCGCAACCTGCGCTGACGGACCTGCCTGGTCAGACGACCTCTCTGGCGCGAGCCGGTTCGAAGCAACCGGTTATCGTTCGGAACCGCCAGAGCCGCCATGTCAGTCACAACAAAACACAAGGCTGAAATTGTTGGCTGGCATGTCGATCACCTCGGCCAACCGAAACCCGCAGCGCAGGGCCTCGGACTCGACCGCCTCGAGGTCGCGCACGGCAAAGCGTGGATCGACGCTGCGCAGCCATCCGTCGAACTCGGCGTTGCTCGGCGCGGTGTGGGCGCCGCCGCGGCGATAGGGGCCATAGCAGTACACGACCCCGCCCGCAGGCAAGACCGCGGCAGCCGCGGCAAACAATGCGGGCGTGCTTTCCCAGGGCGAGTAATGCAGGACGTTGATCGCCACGACGGCGTCCGCGGCGTCGACTGGCCAGGGCATGGTGGCCAGGTCGAAGCAAAGGGGTGGCAACAGGTTGGCCAGCGCACTGTGGCCTCGCCAGTCCGCGATCGACGCCAGGGCTGCAGGATCGGCCTCGCTCGGCTGCCAGCGCAGCGCGGGCAGATGGCGGGCGAAATGCACGGCGTGCTCGCCCGTGCCGCTACCGAGTTCAAGCACCAGCCCCTCGGCCGGCAACACGCGTTGCAGCACGGCGAGGATGGGGTTGGCGTTGCGGGCGACTGAGGGTGAATACTGACGGCGGTCGAAGGTCGGCATGGGGCGCGGCGGGTCGTGATGAGGGGAGCGCCGATTATCGCCCGCCGGGCACCTGCTGACAGATTCACTGACGCTGGCGCCAAGGCGGGGATAATGACGCACTTGCCTCCACTGTCCAGCTCCGCCATGACCACCCCCACCAGACCCCTCGCCGGCCTCAAGGTCGTCGAACTCGGCTCCCTCATCGCCGGCCCCTTCGCCGCCCGCATCATGGGCGAGTTCGGCGCCGAGGTGATCAAGATCGAATCGCCCGACGGTGGCGACCCGCTGCGCAAATGGCGCAAGCTCTACGAGGGCACCTCGCTGTGGTGGTACCTGCAGTCGCGCAACAAGAAGTCCGTGACCGCCAACCTCAAGCACCCGGACGGGCTCGAAGTGGTGCGCCGACTGGTGGCCGAGGCCGACATCGTGGTCGAGAACTTCCGCCCTGGCGTACTCGAGAAGCTGGGCCTGGGCTGGGAGACGCTCTCGGCACTCAACCCCGGGCTGGTCATGCTGCGCCTGTCGGGCTTCGGCCAGAGTGGGCCGATGGCTCAGCAGCCGGGTTTCGGCGCGATCGGCGAGTCGATGGGCGGGCTGCGCTACGTCACCGGCTTCCCCGACCGCCCGCCGGTGAAGACGGGGATCTCGATCGGCGATTCAATCGCCGCGCTGTGGGGCGTGATCGGCACGCTGATGGCGCTGCGCCACAAGGAGATGAATGGCGGCAAGGGCCAGGTGGTGGACGTGGCGCTCTACGAGGCCGTGTTCGCGATGATGGAATCGCTGGTGCCCGAGTTCGACGTGTTCGGCTTCGTGCGCGAGCGCACCGGTAACATCATGCCGGGCATCACACCGTCCAACACCCACACCACGCGCGACGGCCGCCACATCACCATCGGCGCCAACGGCGACGCCATCTTCCGCCGTCTGATGCTGGCCATGGGCCGCAGTGACCTCGCCGACGACCCCACGCTTGCCGACAACGCCGGGCGCGACGCCCGCCGCGATGAACTCTATGCGCTCATCGACGCCTGGGTGGCAGGCCACGACGAAGCCGACGCCCTCGCCGCCCTGGCCGCGGCCGAGGTGCCTGCTTCGCGCATCTTCTCGGTGACCGACATGTTCGCCGACCCGCAATTCCTCGCCCGCGAGATGCTGCAGAGTGTCAAGCTGCCCGACGGCCGCGACTGCCGCATGCCCGGCGTGGTGCCCAAGCTGTCGGCGACACCCGGTCGCTGCGAGTGGGTCGGCCCTGCCCTCGGCGAGCACACCGACGCCGTGCTGCAGACCATCGGTTACGATGCGGCTGCGATCGCTGCGCTGCGGCGCGACGGCGCGATCTGAACGGTGCCCGGAGTGCTGCACCACCGGGCCTCACTACAACCAAGGAGTATCGATGCAATACGCGAACATCCTGTTCTCGGTCGAGCAAGGCGTCGCCCGCCTGACACTCAACCGCCCCGACAAGCTCAACAGCTTCACTGGCGACATGCATGCCGAACTGCGTGACGCACTGG
>ERZ761602.2401-NODE-2401-length-29469-cov-6.997722_pt1 | contig 29469 bp, 20 predicted proteins | sample MGYA00512165_ERZ761602 | MGnify/ENA primary metagenome ERZ761602 (study PRJEB28899, sample SAMN02445085) | bioreactor sludge metagenome | biome: EBPR sludge; isolation source: Thorneside wastewater treatment plant | place: Australia: Brisbane, Thorneside...
CATGATGGCCGCTCTCATGCAGGGCTCGCAGGACGACTTCGTCCGCACCCTGATGCCGCGCCCCGCCGCTGCATCGGCCACGCGCACCGCGCTGCAAATCGTGGAAGGGCTTGAGTCCGAAGATGGCGCTTATCCCGATCGATTGCCGCGCCGCGACCGCGCGCTGATCGCCAAGGCGCTGCTGACGCAGTCGGCGCAATGGGGCGATCCCGGCGCAGCCATTTGCGACGCGATCAAGTTTCGCACGCCCGACGTGAAGTGGTCTCGCCAACGCAAGGAGGCGGCGAGGCTGATGGGCCTCGGCGCGGCCGATCCTGTCCGCGCCATTGCGTCAGACGATCATCGCGTCACCTGCGTGGGCTTTGGCCGCGTCTTGCCCGATAAAGCGGTGATCTTCACCGCGCCATTGCCGGAAGACCTCAACGCCTCGGTGGCGCCGCGCCGCGTCGGCAGGTCATTCAGTTCCCAGATCGGCGCCGGGTCGGCGTTCATGTCGAACTTGAGGTAGCGCGCGCCCAGTGCCCGCAGCGCGTTGGCGATGGACTGGAAGGCCCACTCCCGGCCCATGTCCAGGTCCAGCCGCAGCAGATGGCAGCCGTTGTTGTCCAGCTGGCCGGTGAAGAACAGCTCCGGGTGCTCGGCCAGGGCCAGCGAGCGCGGATGGGCGTGCTCGACGTCGAACCACAGGCCCAGACCGCGCCCGTACGCCTCAGCCGCCTGCCGCACCGGCCCGAAGCCGTTGGGGAACTTCCTGGGGTCGGGCCGATGCCAGTTGCCGATGTGGGGCGGCACCGAGTCCCAGCGCGCATCGTCGCCGCCGCCGGTCCAGCCGCCATCGATGACGAGATAGTCGATGCCCAAGCGCGCGGCTGCCGGAATCTCACGCAGAAAGACCTGGTCGTCGAAGTTGCCGCGGTCGCCGTAGTAATTGTTGAAGCACGTGATCGGGCGCACCGGCTCGCCCAGGTAGCGCGGCTGGACCTCATCGCGCAGGTAGCGGCGCAGGGCGCGAAAGCCGGCGCTGGCCGGCCCGGTGTAGGCGCCGATCAGCACGGACGGCTGGCGGAAGGCCTCGCCGGGCCGGAGCACCAGGTTGAGGTGGGTCATGCCGGCGTGCACGCTGACCTCTTCAGCCTGGCGCTCCATGCGCAGATCCCAATCCCCGGACCAGCCCAGACCCACGAACCAGCCGCTGGAACGGTCTGGGTTCTCAAGGATGAAGAAGGGCAGATCGTGGTTGGAGGAGCGTCCGCCGGCCGAGTGGGCCACCCACGGGCTGGGCAAGCCCTCGGTGATGATCGACTTCTGCCACAGCGACCAAGAGACGGGTGGGAAGCAGGCGTCGTCCAGGCCGCCTCGGCAGCCGTATAGCGTCGGCGCGAACCGGCCGCGGCAGGTGAAGCGCGCCGAGAGCGGCCGAAAGGCCGTGACCGGCGGCGTGGGCTCGCTGCCGGTGTTGCGCAGCGTCCATTGCCACTCCACGGCGTCCCCGCGCCGTTGCCGTCGCCCCTCGGCCAGGAGGCCGAAGCGATAAGCCAGCGTCACACGGTCACCGGCCTCCTCAAAGGCGACCGGCAACTCGCGCTGACCATTGACGGCGACGATCAAGTCGACGTGATCGAGCATGGTTTCATGGAGGCGGGTGTTGGCCGACAGTGGCCCCCACTTCGCCTCGAGCGGTTTGTTTGTCCAAAGGCTTGCGACAAGTGACAACGATTCACAGTATACGGGGAGGACCCAGAATCGTCAATCGCTTTATGGCAAACAACGGGATGTGGATGCGCCGTTTGGGGTGAGGCACTCACCGGTCCAAGTGATAATCCAGGCGACGAGGCGAAAAGAAAAGGCCGCGCTCTCGGTCGAGAACGCGGCCCTGGCCGGTGGAGGAAGCGGGCAGGCTGTCTTCAGGCCGGCGAGGCTTCAGCCAAGGCCGGGGTATCGCGCTGGTACAACTCCGACAGAGTCCGATAGGCGTAGGAGCGCATGGCCAGCAGCGTGACGACCAGGCCGATCAGGCCAGCCAGGGTGAACAGGAGCGCCAGGCCGCGATCGGTGCCGACGCCAAACCATGGCCCCAGCACCTCCACACCCGCGCCCGTCGTCATGAAGGGGATGAAGACCCACTGCGCCACCGGCCCGATCAGGAAAGCCGTGATGGGCGAGGCCGCCTGCTCCACGCTTTGCGCGAACCCGAAGACACGCCCTTGCCGCTCCGGCGAAACCACGCGCTGCAGGATGGTCTGCTCGGCGGCCTCCACGGCCGGGATCAGGCACAACCAGATGAACATGCCGACCGCCATCAGTTCGATGGACGCGCGCAGCGTGAAGACCGAGCAGATCAGCCACATGACCAGGTTGGCCAGGAACAGAGTCCGCAGCGGGTTGCGGCCCAGGCCGCGCCGCGCCACCACCATCCCGCCGACGATGAACCCGAGGCTCAGGAAGCCCCACAGGGTGCCCCACACCTGCACAGACACCAGCAGCAGCCCGTAGGCGTCCATCAAAGACATGAAGACGCCGCCCAGGAAATTGTTGAAGGTATGGAAGAAGATCAACGCGAACAAGCCCGGCACGGCCTGGATCGCGCGGATCGTGCCGGGCAGGTCCAGGCTGGTCGTGTCCGCGTGAGCGTGCCCGTCGGCCCGCTGGCTGGGGCTGCCGGGCAGCTGGATTGTCCCCAGGTGCAGAGCCGTCAACAACGTCATCACCAGAGCGCTGGCCAACGTCCACAACATGCCCAGGTAACCCACGGCCAGGCCGCTGAAGATGGACGCGACCAGGAACGCGGAACCGTTGGCGGCCCCCACCAGCCCGTTCGCCTTGTCGCGCTCAGGCTCCGGGATCAGGATCGTCACCAGCGTCGACAGCGCGATCCCGCGCAGGTTGCCGGCCAGCGCTCCGGCCAAAGTCAACACCACAAACACCCACAGCGTGGCGCTGGCCGCGTCCCGGAAGGCGGCCGCCGGCGCTGAGAAATAGACCAGGCCCGCCAGCGCATAGAACACCAAGGAGCTCACGCTGGAGAGCAGCATGACGGCCTTCTTCGGATAGCGGTCCACCAGCGAGCCAAGGAAGAAACCCGAGCCGGCCACCGTGATCGTGTACACGCCGGCCATGACCGAGGTCGCGATAACAGACTGCGTTTCCAGATACACCCAGAACGTGACCGCAAACCACACGAACGTGTTGGTCACTGACGCGATTAACGTGTTGGCAAGAATAGTATGGAAGGTTTTCATGCGAGGTTCGTCATCCTTTGCACACCAAACAGAACATGCGTTCGCGCCTATTATGCGGCCGTAACGCAGTAAAGTCAACTCATTCAATCGTGTTATTATGTTTATTATAGCCAACGTGGGTTGTTACTTCGGGCGAGGTCAACTGCCGATGCGGGTCCGGCCGCCAAACACGCGGCGGCGGTGTGAGCGCAAGGCTGGGCCGCCCACACCGCCGGAGAGGTTGGAATCAATCGCGCGGTGGACGCCGACGCCGGGCGCCGCTTCAAGCCAGCGGCCGGCTTAGCGCGGTGCGCCAGTGCGTGGAGTCCAGAGTCGACTCAGGCCCGACAAGGTACTACTCCCACAGGTCCGGGCCAACCGTGCGGGTCTGGGCGGCCGGCGCTGCGCGTCGCGGCCGCGCGAGATCAGGCCCGCGCGCTCCAGCACTTTCAGGTGCTTAGAGATGGCCGGCTGGCTTAACGCAAACGGTTGGGCCAACTCCATGACTGAGGCCTCCCCCTCTGCCAGCCGAGCCAGGATGGCCCGGCGCGTGGGATCGGCCAGCGCCCTGTGTCCAGGCCGGCGCCGGCCCAAAGTGTGGTTGAATCGGCGCATGACTACAATCCTGACTCTCCGCCCCGTCGTGCCTGAAGATCTGCCGATCTTGTTTGAGCAGCAGTTGGACCCGGACGCCAATTACCTGGCGGCCTTCACGGCCAAGGATCCGCACAACCGGGAGGCCTTCCTGGCCCACTGGCACAGGATCCGGGCCGATGAGACCGTGCTCGTCAGGACGATTGTCGTGGAGGGCGCGGTGGCCGGCAGTGTTTTGAGTTACGAGGACGACGGGCACCCGGAGGTCAGCTATTGGCTGGGGAGGTCTTTTTGGGGGCGCGGTTACGCCACCCGGGCATTGACTGAGTTCCTGGCGCACGTCAACCGGACGCGGCCCATCTTCGCGCGGGCGGCCACCGACAACGCCGCCTCGCTGCGGGTGCTGGAGAAGTGCGGGTTCGGCGTGGTCGGCACGGGCCGGGGCTTTGCCAACGCGCGCGGCGCGGAGGTGGACGAATACCTCCTGAGGCTGCCGCCCGGCCCGGCCGCCTGAGGCCGGTTCAGCCCAGACCGCCGCCGGTCCGAGCGCAGGCCCGCCTCAGGCGGCGTCTGGCGACGGCTCCCAGATCGCCACGGTGAACGTGAAGGCCGCGCCCTGCCCGGGCCGGTTCTCGGCCCAGATCCGGCCGCCGTGGGCCTCCACCGCCTGCCGGCAGAAAGCCAGGCCCAGGCCGCTGCCGTGGCCCGGCACCCGTCCCGTGACAAACTTCTGGAAGAGCCGGCCCTGCACCTCGGGAGCGAGGCCCGGGCCGGTATCCCTGACCGTGACGTGGATGCGCTGCTCGCCAGCCGGGACAGCCGCTTTCACACAGATCGTGCCGCCTGCCGGCGTAAACTTAAGGGCATTGCCGACCAGGTTCTGCAGCACGCGCCGCAACAAGTCGGGGTCCGCGTACCCGGCCGGCAGGTCGGGCGGCACTTCCGTGGACAACGTCAGGCGCCGCTCGTCCGCCAGCGGCGCTTGTTGGCGCACGACCAGGCTGATGGTGTCACGCACAGACAGCGGCTCGCAGCGCAGCGGCATCTGGCCGCTCTCCAGCCGGCTCACATCCAGGATAGCCGTCACCATGTCCAGCAAGGAGTCTGTGCCCTGCCGGGCCAGGTCTAGCATGGTCTGGCGGCTCTCAGACAGGTGCTCGGCGCCGTCCAGGGCGAAGAATTCCAGAGCCGAGCGGATGCTGCCGAGCGGCCCGCGCAGGTCATGGACCATGGTGCGGGTCAGGTCATCGCGCAGATGCTCCACCTGGCGCTCGGCGGTCACGTCGCGCAGTGCCAAGAGCCAGCCTAGGTGGCGCTGGCCGGCGCGCACCGGTTGACTCGTCCAACGCAGCACAAATGCCCCCAGCGCCCATTCCCCTTGAGACGCCGCCTGGTCCCTGGACCTGATCCGGCGCGCCTCGGCGAAGACGCTCTCCGGCGCGCCCTGACGCGCCAAGGACTGCAGCGCCTCCGCCACCGGGCGCCCTTCCCACTCGTCCGGTTCACCGGACAGACCCAGGAAACGCAGCGCCGGCTCGTTCGCCACGTACACCAGCTGATCCTGGCCGACCAAAACGATGCCGTCGCGGCTGGCCGCAATCAACGCGCGCAGCCGCACGCGCTCCTCCGCCATGGCGCGCTCCGCCTGTTTGCGCTCGGTCAGGTCGGTGACGACGGCGATGGCGCCCCGCACCTGGCCGTCCCGCCAGCGCGGCGCGCTCGTTATCAGCACGTCCACCAGGCCGCCGTCCGGGCGGCGCAAGCGGTTTTCATACGTCGTGGTCTTGCCGGCCTGGCGGTCGGCCCGGGCTTGAGCAAGAACAGGGTGGTCACTGTCCGCCGTCACCGCCGCCGGAGACAAGCCCAGCACCTGCTCGGGTGAGCTGTCCAGGAGCCGGGCGTAGGCCGGGTTGACGTACTCAAAGCACCCCTCGGCGTCCGTGACCGTCAGGCCCTGACCCATGGTGTTCATGACGGACAGCGCGAAGTCCCGCTCGGCCTGTAGCTCGGCCCGCAGGCGCCGGCGCTCGGTGACGTCGCGGGCGGAGGCATAGAGCAGGTCCTCGCCCTCCAGCCGCACGCCAACGGCGTTGATCTCCACGGCGCGCACGCTGCCGTCGCTCCGGCGATGGCGGGTCTCAAAAAGCTGCGGTGTCCGGATCAATTCCGCGATCTGGGCCGGGATGGCCTCCGCCTCCCAGCGCAGGTCCCAGTCACTGACTTTCAAGTGTGCAGCCTGCTCCGGCGTACAGCCCAGGTGACTCAGGAAGGCGGGGTTCCAATCACGCAGGTGTCCGTCTCGGTCCAGGATATGCACCGCGTCGGTCGAGGTCTGCAGCAGCAGTTGGTAGCGCTGCTTCTCGTGTTCGAGGTCAGCCTCTGCCTGACGGCGCGCGGTGATATCGGTAAACGACACCAACGCCAACTCGCGCCCCTGCGCCTCCGCAAAAACAGTCGTCGCCACGTCGGCGGGGAAGAGACTGCCGTCGGCACGCCGATAGGTGAGCTCGCCGCGAAAACTCCCTTGGCTGGCTCGCTCAGCCAGGGCCGCCGCCAGGCGCGGATCGGTGTCGTCCACGATATCGGCCCGGCGCAGCCCGCGCAGTTGGGCCAGGCTATGACCCAGCAGGCGGCAGGCCTCCGGGTTGGCGTCCAGAATCACGCTGCCGTCCGGGGCCACCAGCACGATGCCGTTCAGGCTGTGGTCGAAAACGGCGTGGTAACGCGCCTCGCTCTCGCGCAGGGCGGCCTCGGCCCGCTTCTGTTCGGTGATGTCCTCGAAAATCGTGGCGAAGTAACCGGGCTGCGGCGAGAAGGCGCGCACGCGCAGGTGCCGCTGGTACAACTGCGAGAAGTACTCCCAGGTGCGCGGCTGGCCGTCCAGCGCCACCTGGCCATAGCGCTCGATCAGCGCCGGGCTCGTCTCGGGGTGCAGTTCCAGCATCGTCCGGCCGATCACGGCGGCCGGCGCTTGACCGACATGGCGCTCGTAGGCCGGGTTGGCGTCCACATAGCGGAAGTCCACCACCCGCCCGTGCTCGTCCGTGATGACGGCGTGCAGGGAGAAGCCCTCGCCCATGTGCTCGAACAGCAGCCGATAACGGGCTTCACTCTCGCGCAGGGCCGCCTCCATGCGGGCGCGGTCGGTGACATCGGTGGCCGTGGCGCCCACCCAAAAACCGGAGTCGGTGGGGATGGCGAAAGCCACCTGGCGCACGCAGCGCTCCACGCCGTCCGCGCGCACAAAGGGTCGCTCCAGAGGTTGGCCAAAGAACGGCGCCTGCCCCGTGCGCGTAGCGGCCTGGCTGGCGGCCCGCCACTTGTCCAAAATTTCGGGCGTCCGGAATTCGGCCGGCGCCAGCCGTGCCTGCACGTCCCAATAGGGCTGCCCGAGCACTTCCGCGCGGCTCAGCCCAGTCAGACGTTCGTTGGCCGGGTTCCATTCCCGGAAGAGGCCGTCGTGGTCCACCAGGGAGAAGCCGTCGCTGGCATGCTCGATAAAGCTGCGCAGCATCTGGTCGGTGTGGCGCGCGGCTTGTTCGGCCTGCCGGCGCTGGGTGATATCGCGCACGAAAATCGCCAGGCGCGTGACCCGCCCGTCCGCGTCCGGCACCGGGCACACGCTGTGATCCAGCCGGCGCCCGGCGCGCTCATCCTCAAAGCGCACCGGCCGGCCGGCCCAGGCCTCGGCCAGGTAGGGCCGGCGCTGCTCCAAAACTGCGGCTGGCAGGAGTTGGCTGAGCGGGCGGCCCACCATCTCCGCGGCCGGCCGGCCCGTCATCCGCGCCCCGGTGTCATTGACGGCCAGGACGACTTCGTCGCCATCCACCAGATAGACGGCGTCGGTGGCCGCGTATAAAACAGCCGCGCACGTGGCCTCACTGGCGCGCACTTGTTCATCCGCGCGCCGCTGCGCGGTGGCATCCTCGATGAACGCCCGCAAATGGTCGATCTGGCCCTGTGCGGCGCGCACGATCTGGCCGGTAAGCCGGCCCACAAAGGCACTGCCGTCGCGCCGCCGGAACTCCAACTCGACGGAGGCACTGTCACCCGCGTCGGACTGGGCGGCCGCCAGCCAGCGCGCGCGCGCCGCCGGGTCGACATACAGCTGTGGAGCGGTGACGCCGGCCGCCAGCAGCTCGGCGGGCGACCCATAGCCGAACAGCCGGGCCAGGGCGGCGTTGACTTCCAGCAAGGTCCCGTCCAGCCGGGAGCGCGCGATCGCCACCGGCGCCTTCTCGAACAACGCCTGGTAGGGCTCTAGAGCCGCCTGGCCGGCGGCCAGTTCGGCGAGGCGGGCCTGGAGGCGGGCGTTTTCCTGCGCCAAGTGGGATCGGGAGGGGAGCGGCGACGAACGTGGCATGTGACCTCAGCGAGGCGGCCGTGAGGCTGTCGCAGACACTGTCTGCGAGTACATCAAGCGGGCGTCCCCTTATCTTCGCGCAAAGTCAGAAGGCCGGTAGTGCCAAATCGGTTGGCTTCTCCAGATTATCGGCTGCCTTTGCCGCCGGCCGGGGACAGGCTACCCACCTGTCTGAGCCAGCAGGCGCCGCAAGCGCTGCTCAATGCGCTCGACGAACTCGGAAGCCCGCGCCTTCCAGGCGGGGTTGGGGTGGGTGAGGATGAAGTTCACCAGGCCGAGGCCACGTGCCGCGATGAAGGCGTCGATCTCGCCGGGGTGCCGCTCCGGCCAGGGGGCCCGGCGCCGGTAGCCCTGCTCAAACGCCGCCCGCAGCTGCGGATAGTCGGCCTCCGGCTCGAGAAAGTAATAGAGCGAGGTGGCGATGTCCTGCACCGGCCAGCCCCACATGAGGTCCTCGAAGTCGATGGGCGACAGCCCGCCGCGCGCGCAGCGCACATTCCACTGATGCAGGTCGCCGTGCAGGAGGCGCATCGGCTCGCCGCTGGCCTGGAGTTGGTGGAGGGCGGCCTGGGCCCACGCTTCCGCCCGGCGATAGAGTGCCAGCCGTTCCGGCGGAAACAGGTCCGCGAAGCGCGGCTCAAAGAGAATCACCGGCTCCGGGAACGGGAAGACCCGGTCAAAGCGCAGCAGCGCCAGCCCGGCCGGCGGCTGGTAGCCGCGGGCATGTTCGTGCAGCCCGGCCATCAACTCCCCCAGGCGTGACAGGTTGGCCGGTGTGATATGTTTGGCCAGGTCGGTGCCCGGCACCCAGCTGAAGACCGCGCACAGGCGCGCTTCCGGCACCCCAGGCGCCTCCGCCGCCACCACCCGGGCGCCGTCACGCGCCGGCACCGGGCGCGGCACACTGAGCGCGGTATCGCGCGCGAGCGCGGCCAGCCAATCCATTTCGGCGGCGACGTGGTCCAGGGTGTGCCCGCCTTCCGGCACACTGACGCGCAGGATGAAGCGCTGCCCGGAGCGCGTGTCCACGCGGAAGATGCCGTTCATGGAGTTGGTGACCAGGCTGAGGCGCGCCACGTCCAGGTCATAGGCTTGCAGCGCGTTCTGGGCCAACACGCGCAGACGGCGGGCCTGGCCGCGTTCGGTGAGTTGAGCGAAGGGTTTCACGGACGCCTACTGTGGAAGCCAGCGGAAGGTCAGCTGGCCCCATTATAGGCCGGTCGGACCGGCGCGGCGGCCGGGTGCCTTGCCGAAAGCCGCCGGGCCGGTTAGACTTTCTTCACCTCGCACCGTTGCCGGGCGCCTCCGGGCGTCCTTTGACAACCCGGTCTGGCACTCGACACCTGCCCGGCCCACTCGGTGGGCCGCATTCCCCTGAGGAGGTGCTGTCGATGACCGAAACCACCCCGCCCAACCCCATCCGCTCTGCGCGCTTGCTGATCGCGGGCCTGGTGGCCGTGATCGTGGTCCTGGCGTTGGCTCTGATCGTGCTGACCGTGCAGCGCTCGGCTGAGGTCAGCGCCCGGCCGGAACGCGTCAACGTGCTGGCCGACAGCCAGGACGAGTGTGTGGCCTGCCACCGCCAGTCCACGCCCGGCATCGTGGAGCAGTACGGCCACAGCAGCATGGCGGCCGCCAAGGTCACGTGCCAGGATTGCCACGTCGTGGCGGCCAGCTACCCGGGCGCCGTCGCGCATGAGGGCACGCACGTGCTCAACCAGCCTACCACCGCCATGTGTGAACGCTGCCATGCGGCCGAGGTGGCGCAGTTCAACCAGAGCCGGCACGCTCTGCCCTCCTACGTGGCCGTGGCCGGGAGCCAGGAGCTCACGCCCGAGCTGCTGGCCGCCTACCAGGCCATCCCGGAGGGCCAGTTTGCGCCGGACAAGGCCCGCAACATCATCGCCCAGCTGGAGGGTCCCGAGATCACGCGCTTCGCGTGCGAGAACTGCCACAACATCGGCAAGCCGGCCGCCGACGGCTCGGTGGGCCAGTGCCAGAAGTGCCACAGCCGCCATGAGTTCAGCCTGGAGCAGGCCCGCAAACCCGAGACCTGCAACAACTGCCACATCGGGCCGGATCACCCGCAGTGGGAGATCTACTTCGAATCCAAGCACGGCATCGCCTACGCCACCGGCGGCGAGAACTGGAACTGGGAGGCCGAGCCGGGCACGCTGACCGTGCAGGACTTCCCGGCCCCCACCTGCGCCACCTGCCACTTCAGCGGTTTCGGCGGCACCGGCACCACCCACGACGCCGGCGACCGCCTGACCTGGTATCTGTTCGCGCCGCTGAGCGAGCGCCGGCCGGCCTGGCAGGATAACCAGGTGCGGATGCAGAGCGTGTGCAGCGCCTGCCACAATCAGAACTTCGTCGACACCTACTACACCATGGCCGACGGCGCGACCGAGGCTGTCAACGCCTTCATCGTGCAGAGCAATGACATCCTGCAGCCCCTGCGTGATCAGCAGCTCCTCACGGACCAGCTCTTCGACGAGCCGATCGAGTTCACGCACTATGAAACCTGGCACCACTATGGCCGCACGGCCAAGTTCGGCGTGTGGATGCAGGGCGCCGACTACACCCAGTGGCACGGGGCCTACGAAGTGGTCAAGGGCCTGGCCGAGCTGCGCCACCTGGCCGACGAGCTCCTGACGAGATAACCATGTACTGGCTGGCTGTCGCTTTCCCGGCCGTTCGGCGCGTGCGCCTGCCGGTCTCGCGGGACCAGGCGATGCTGCTGATGGCGGCCATCAATGAGTTCTTCCTGGGCCTGGACACCCTGCTGGCGCACAGCACCAGCGGCACGATCCGGCCCTACGAGTGGATCCCGATCGTGTTTGGGCCGGCGGCGGGAGGCCTGCTGCTCCTGGCCGGGTTGGTGGCGTTGCGCCGGCGCGCGCTGGCGAGCAGCCTGGCGACGCTGGTGCTCCTGGCCAGCGCCGTCGTCGGCGCGCTCGGCGCTTACTTCCACATCGCCCGGGCCGTGCTGCCCAACGCGCCCGCCGGCCAGCAGGTGACGCTGGACCTGTTCGTGCTGGCGCCGCCCGTGCTGGGGCCGCTGGCCTTTGCGTTGGTGGGGGTGTTGGGGATCAGCGCGGCCTGGGTGGAGGCGCCGCCGGACAGCGGCCTGCTGGTGCTTTCCAGCCGCTGGCGCCTGCAGCTGCCGTATCCCAAGACCCAGGCCTACTTCTTCGCCGTGAGCATGGGCGTGCTGGTGGCGCTGGTGAGCAGCGTCTTGGATCATGCCCGGGCCGGCTTCGAGAATCCCTGGCTGTGGCTGCCGCTGGCGGCCGGCATCCTGGGCATGGTGGTGGCCGCGCTGCTGGGCATGCTAGAGCGCCCCACCCGCGCCGATCTGCTCACCTACATCGGCGCGATGCTGGCGCTGATCGCGGTGGGCGTGGTCGGCGCGGTGCTGCACATCCAGTCTGACCTGGGGCTGCACAACGCCGTCATCGTGGAGCGCTTCCTGCGCGGCGCGCCTTTCCTGGCGCCGCTGCTCTACTGCAACATGGGGCTGCTCGGCCTGATCGCGCTGCTGGACCCGGCGGAGGGCCGGGCCTGAAGCGGCGTCCTCAATCCAGCACACTCCCCGCGATGACGGACTCGCCGGCCGCCGGCGGCTCGGCCGGCGCAAAGCCGTCGGCCCCGTTCCGGCTTGTCCGCGCGGCCGGCGCCGGCTCATCCCGGTGGAGGTCGTCCTGGGCCGGCGCGCGGGCGTCGCCTTCACCGAGCAGGGCCGGGCCGTTGGCGTTGATCCACAAGGAAATCAAGCCGAACGTCACCACCAAGACGAAGAGCTGGATCACCATCTCCGCCTGGTCTGCCAGGCCCAGCCGGTGCGCCCAGATCAGCGCCCCCAGCATCAGCGCCCCCAGACCATAGAGTTGCCACCACTGTGGCGATCGAGTTGGCATGGGTATCTCCCGCGAACCAGCTGTCAGTCGACGTGGTAGGACACGTCGGTGATAACGATGCCAGGCTTGAAGAGCAGCGCCAGCCGCAGCCAGACCGCGGTCTGGGCGTGCAGCAGGCTGTGCCACCAGACGCGCGACACAAACTGCGGCACCACGATCGTGATCGTCTGGTTGGGCGCGCACTGGCCGGCCAACCCCTGAACGTAGTCCACCAGCGGCTCCAGCATCAACCGGTACGGCGAATCCAGGATCACCAGCCGGACGCCGTCGCCCCAGGTGGCCCACTTGCGCCGCAGCCGTTCCGACTCGGCGGCGTCGATGGAGACATGCACGGCCGTCACATCGCTGGAGAGCGAACGCGCGTAGTTCAGGGCCGCCAACGAACCGCGATGCACGCCCGCGATCGGGATCACCACGCGGTGGCGGGCCAGGCGGGCCGGCGCGCCGAAATTCTCCAGCGACAGGCGCTTGGCCAGATGCTTGTAGTGGTGATGGATGCCGAAGAAACCGGTCACCAGCACTGGCACGATGACGATGATGATCCAGGCGCCATCCCGGAACTTGGTGATGGCGAAGACCAGCATCACCACCGCCGTGCAGACGGCGCCGAAGCCGTTGATGGCCAGCTTCAGCTTCCAGTTCCGGTCGTGGTGCAGGACCGAACCCGGCTCCTTGATCTCCTCGCCCGGCTTGAGATGGCCGGACTTCCACCAGCGCCGCGCCATGCCGGCCTGCGAGAGCGTGAAGGACAGGAACACGCCGATGGCGTACAACGGGATCAGGCCTGTGACGCTGGCGTTGAAGACAAAGATCAGGAGCGAGGCGATGGCGGCCAGCAGCATGATGCCGCGCGAGAACACCAGCCGGCTGCCGCGGTAGGTGAGCTGCTTGGGCAGGAAGCCGTCGCCGGCGTGCAGAGCGGCCAGGCGCGGGAAATCGGCGTAGGCGGTGTTGGCGGCCATGATCAGGATCAGCGTCGTCGCCCCGATCACGCCCAGGTAGAGCGGGCCGCGCCCGTCCAGGGCGGTGCGCGCCAACTGCGAGATCACGGTCTCCTCCTCCGACGGGATGGCGCCGATCTGATGCGCCAGGAACGTGATCGCCAGAAAGAGCGAGCCCAGGATGGCGCTCATCCACACCAGCGTGATGCCGGCGTTGCGGCTGCGCGGCTCCTTGAAGGCCGTGATGCCGTTGGAGATGGCCTCCACGCCGGTGAGCGCGGTGGTGCCGCTGGCGAAGGCGTGCAGGATCAGGAAGAGCGACACCGGTTGGAGGGTCTCGACGATCATGTGCGGCGGGTCGGTCACCGGCGGCAAGACCCCGGTCAGGGCGCGGAACAATCCGACGCCGACGGTCAGCACCATCATGACGACGAAGAAGTACGTGGGGATGGCGAAGGTGACGCCGGACTCCTTCACCCCGCGCAGGTTGATGAACATGACGAACAGCACCAGGCCGACGGCGATGGGCGCGCGCCACGCGAAGAGCTCGGGAAAGGCGGACACGATCTGGGCCACGCCGGACGAGATCGAGACCGCGACGGTCAGGATGTAGTCCAGCAGCAGCGCGCCGCCGGCGGTCTGGGCCGGCAGTTCGCCCAGGTTGTCACGGGCCACGATGTAGGCGCCACCGCCGCCGGGGTAGGCGTGGATGGTCTGCTCGTAGGAGATGGTGACGATGGCCAGCAGGATGACGATGGCGAGCGCGATCGGCAGCGAATAGCCGAAGGCCAGGGTGCCGGCGCCGGCCAGGATGATCAGGATCTCTTGGGTGGCGTAGGCCGTGGACGAGAGCGCGTCCGAGGCGAAGACGGCCAGGCCCACGGTCTTGCCGATGGTCTGGTGCGGGGCGTCGGCGGTGGCCAGCGGCCGGCCGATGAGGAGCGAGACCCAGGAGCGGCGCGGCTGGGTGCCCGTGTCGTGGACGATGACTTTGGAGGCGGCGTCGGCGGTGTTGATCATAGTGCCTGACTCTACCGACGGGGTGTAAAGGCGTTGTAAGCAGTTCCAGCGGCGGTGTAAGGGGAATATAAAAATACAAAAACAGGCCGCCCGGACTGCCCCGGGTGGTGGCGGCCCCCCATTCTCCCCAGCTCCGCGCGGTGCCGGCGCTATAATGCCGGCATGCGTTCCACGATCTCTGCCCACGGGCAGGTGTTGACGGCTCTGGCCAGTGTGGCGTTGATCGTCGGCGCCACCGTGCTGTTGCTGCCGCTGCGCGCTGTCATCGACCGCTCCACGATGGCGCTGCTCTACCTGCTCCCGGTCGGCCTCAGTACGGCGCTGTGGGGCCTGGCGCCGGGCGCGCTGGCGGCCTTCGGCGCCTTCCTGGCCTTCAACTATTTCTTCCTCCCGCCCTACGGCACGTTGACCGTGCGCCACTCTCAGGACGTCATCATCCTGGGCGTCTTCTTTGTCGTGGCCGTCGTCATCAGCCAGCTGGTCGGCCGCGCCCGGGCCGGCCTGGCCGCCGCGCAGGCGCGCGAACGCGAGGCCACCCAGTTGTACGAGTTGAGCACGGCGCTGGCCGGGGCCCGCCAGGTGGACGCGATCGCGCGCCTCACGGCCGAGCGCCTGCAGGCCAGCGTCGCGGCCGACTACGTGGAGGTGCTGGTCCACCCCGCCCTGGGGGAGCCGGCGCGCACCTGGGCCGCGCCCGCCGCGCCCCCGCGGCCGGACACGGCTCCCAGCCACCGCCTGCCGCTCACCGCGGCCCGCGGGACTCTCGGCGAGCTGCACGCCTGGCTCAAGCCGCCGCGCGCCGGCCCGCTGCCGGAACGCGTCTTGCGAACCTATGCCAGCCAGTGCGCGCTGGCGTTGGAACGAGCCCAGTTGGCCCAGAACGAGAGCCGCACCAAAATCCTGGAGGAGAGCGACCGCCTCAAATCCGCGCTGCTTTCATCGGTGTCGCACGAGCTGCGCACGCCGCTGGCCAGCATCAAAGCAGCCGTCACCAGCCTGCGCGGCGACAGCACGTTGTGGACCGATCCGCCGGCGCTGGACGACCTGCTGGAGGTGATCGAAGACGACACCGACCTGTTGAATCGCCTGGTGGGCAACCTGCTGGATATGTCGCGCCTTGAGTCCGGGGCGCTGAAGCCGCGCCGCCAGTGGAGCGTGCTGGGCGAGCTGGTCGCGAATGTGCTCACGCGCATGCGCCGGGCCACCGGCACACACCAGTTCGCCGTGGACGTGCCGGCCGACTTGCCGCTGGTGCCGCTGGACTATGTGCAGATGGAGCAGGTCTTCACGAATCTCATCAGTAACAGCCTGAAGTACGCGCCGGCCGGGACGCTCATCCAGATCCGCGCCTGGGCCCAGGCGGCCGAGACGCTGCGCGTCCAGGTGAGCAACCAGGGCCCGCCCGTGGCCGCCGAGCACCTGGACCGGATCTTCGACAAGTTCTTCCGCGTCACCGCCGCCGACCGCGTGACCGGCACCGGGCTGGGCCTGTCGGTGTGCCGGGGCATCATCGAGGCGCACGGCGGCCGCATCTGGGCTGAAAACCTGACGCCGCCGCCCGGCTTCGCTTTCCACTTCACCCTGCCCCTGCTGTGGGAGGGCGCCTCGGCCGCCAGCATAGCCGCCGATCCCGAGGTCGAATGAACACCTCGCCGCACATCCTGGTCATCGACGATGAGCAGCAGATCGTGCGCGCGCTGCGCACGGTCCTGACCCACAAGCGCTTCCGCGTCACCACGGCCAGCCGCGGCGACGAAGGCCTGGCGCGGGCCGCGGCCGACCCGCCGGACGTCATCATCCTGGACCTGGGCCTGCCGGACATGGACGGGCTGGCCATCTGCGCGCGCCTGCGCGAGTGGACGCAGGTCCCGATCATCGTGCTCTCGGTGCGGGACACCGAAGCCGAAAAGGTCGCGGCGCTGGACCAGGGCGCCGACGACTACCTCACTAAGCCGTTCGGCATCGACGAACTGCTGGCCCGCGTGCGCGTGGCGCTGCGCCACCAGGCGCTGACGCGCGGCAGCCCGACCCCGGTGATCCGGGCCGGGCTGCTGGAGATCGACCTGGCCGCCCACCGCGTAACGCGTGAGGGCGTGGACGTGAAATTGACCGCGACGGAGTTCAAACTCCTGGCCTATCTGGCCGCCCACGCCGGGCGCGTCCTCACCCATCAGGCCATCCTCACGCACGTCTGGGGCGCCCTGGAAGTCAATCACACCGAGTATCTGCGCGTGTACATCCGCCAGCTGCGCAAGAAACTGGAAGCAGATCAAGAGCATCCCCAGATCATCATCACAGAGGCCGGTGTCGGCTATCGGTTCATGGCCAACACCTGACCGCGCGCCGCGCCATCCCCGCCGGGCCTACTCAGAGATTGCTGATACAAATCGTGTTGTTCGCGCTTCAGGCCGAGACTCCGTCTTCGGTGTGCAACATTCTCAGCGGTTATTGCGTAGATACGCATGAGAACGCGGCCCACGGTCGGTGGCCCGCGCAAGGAGCTCCCGTCCATGTCCGCCATTGATGTCCTGGTGAAAGACTTCCTCGCGCAGAAGCGCATCGCCGTCGTCGGCGTCTCCGATCAGCGCGAGACCGGCTGTAATCTGGGCTACCGCAAGTTCAAGGAAGCCGGCTACGCGGTCAGCGCCGTCAATCCGCGCCTGACGGCGTTCGAGGGCGATCCGTGCTACCCGGACCTGAAGTCGATCCCGACCAAGCCGGACGCCGTGTTCATCCTCGCCAACCCCAAGGTCACCGATCAGATCATCCAGCAGTGCGTGGAACTGGGCATCACGCGCGTCTGGATGCACTGCATGATGGGGACCAAGCCGGGCCTGGCGGCCGGCATGACCAGCGTCTCCGAGGACGCGGTGCGCGTCTGCCACGAGCACGGCATCGCCGTGATCCCAGGCTCCTGCCCCAACCAATTCCTCAAGCCCGATTTCGGGCACGCCCTGATGCGCGTGATGTGGCGCACGCTGGGCTTCATGGGCGTCAACTGACGCGCCCGTTTTCCAGGCGGAACCGCGATGCCCCGCGCCCTGGTAACCCATGCCACCCTGTCAGGGTCCACCGTCGAGGTCGCCCAGGCCGTGAGCGCCGAAATCGCAGCGCGCGGCTGGGACGTGGATTGCCGGCCATTGCAGGCAGTCCCTGACCTGGCGCCCTACGCCGGCGTGGTGGTGGCGGCCCCCATGATCCTGGGCTGGCATCGCGCCGCGCTGGCCTTCCTGCGCCGACACCGCGCGGCCTTGCAGCGTCGGCCTCTGGCTGTCCTGGTCACCGGTTTGTCCTTGACCCAGACCGGCGACCTCAGCGTGCCCGGCGTGCCCGTGTACGTCGACGAGCGACTGCCCAAGCCGCCCGGGTCCGCTGGACGGCTGACCTGGCGCGAACGCTACGCCACGCTGCCCAACTACGTCCGCCCTATCCTGGCCGCAGCCCGCCCCGCCCGGCCGGTGGCTCTGGGCGTCTTCGGCGGCCGGCTGGAGTATGGCCGGCTGCCGTGGTGGGCTGTCTTGTTCGGCATGGTGATCCTGCAAGCGCCGGCCGGTGACCGGCGCAACTGGCCGGCCGTGCGCGCCTGGGCCGCCAGCCTCCCGGCCGCGTTCGAGTCACTCCCCGCCTGAAGTTCCACTCGTGGGACAATCGCGCCAGCCCGAGCGCGGCCCGAGGTCAGCCATGCAGCCACTCACCGCCCGACCCGCCTCAGCCGCCGCCCCGCTCTTCGCGTCCCTGGTCGAGTTCAACCTCAGCCTGGCCGCGGTCCTGGCCGGCCACGCGCCCGGCGACGTCTACGTGGATGATCCGGCCGATCCGCGCGTCGGCTTCGCCGCCACCTCGGAGGGCCACTACCTGGCCGGCGACCCCGAGCACGCCGCGAGTTACGCCGGCCTGCGCGCGGTGCTGCCGCCGGACGCCTATTTGATCTTCGACCCGCCCGGCTGGGAGGTTCGGCTGCCTGACATCGGCCTCGATCCGGCCGCGCGCCGGCACGCGCGCCAGCATCTGCGCTATCAGATCCAACCCGGCGCCGCGCCGACGCCCGTCGTCCCGGCCGGTTTTGAAATCGTCCCCGTCACGCCCGCGCTGTTGGCGCGCACCGACCTGCGGAATCTAGCCGACGTCGCGGACTGGGTCGACACCTGGCGCTCGCGCACCGACTTCTTTCAGCGCGGCTTTGGATTCGCCGCGATCCAGGCCGGATGCCTGGCCAGTTACAGCCTGACCGACTGCGTCACCGGGACCAAGGGCGAGATCGGCGTCCGGACCGACGCCGCCTTCCGGCGCCGCGGCCTGGGCCGGGCGGTGGTGGCCGCGGCCGTGGCCCACGCAGCGGCACGCGGCCTCACCGAGGTCGGCTGGCATTGCCTGAGCGGCAATGCCGGCTCGCTGGCGGTGGCCGAGAAGATAGGGTTTGTGCGCGATCGGCACTACCTGGCTTACAGCGCGTACCTCCCGGCCGAGAATCCCGGCGACCTGACGCCGGACGAGTACGCCGAGTGGGCCGCGCACTACGAGCGCCAGCCGCGGGACGTCCTGCGCTGCGCATTTCGCGCGGCCGAAGCCTGGGCCCTGGCCGGCGACAAGACCCGCGCTTTGGCCAACCTGCGGCGCCTGCTCGACGGCGCCTGGGCCGGCCAGCCAGCCTGGCTCACCGAAAACTGGCGGCTGCGCGGGTTGCGGGGAGAAGCCGAGTACGAGGTGCTGTTGGCCCGGCTGCGCGCCTCGGCCGCCGAGGCCTGAACCGGCGCCTCTGAACTCCGGCTAGAATTAGCGGCATGTCCGCCGTCGACGATCCCCGCTCACCGGCGCCGCTCCTCCTGACCAAACTGGCCGCCCCGCCGGCGCGCTCAGATCTCGTTGCGCGGCCGCGCCTGAGCGCGCGCGTGGGCCGTGTGCCCCTCACCCTGATCACGGCCCCGCCCGGCTTCGGCAAGACAACGCTGCTGGCCGAGTGGCGGACAACCGCGGTCGCGGCCGGACTGCAGCCAGCTTGGCTGTCGCTCGATCCCGCCGACGACGACCCGGCGCGTTTTCTGAGCTATGTCGTGGCGGCGCTGCAGATGGTCTGGCCCGGTTTCGGCCAGGCGGCCCTGGCCGGACTGCAATCGCCGCAGCCGGCTCCGCCCGAGGTCGTGGCCGAGGCCCTGCTCAACGAGGCCGCCGGCCGCCGCCAGACGGCCGTCCTGGTGCTCGACGACTACCACGCGATCACGGCCGAGCCCATCCATCAGGCCCTGGCCACCCTGTTGGAGCACCCAGCCGCGTCCCTGCGCCTGGTGCTGGCCGCCCGCGCCGATCCGCCGCTGCCGCTGGCCCGGCTGCGCGCGCGCGGCCAACTCGAAGAGCTGCGCGCCGCCGATCTGCGCCTGACCTCGGCGGAGGCGGCCGCTTTCCTGCGCGAGACGATGGGCCTGGAACTGCCGCCAGACCGCGTCGACGCGCTCGAGGCGCGCAGCGACGGCTGGGTGGCGGGCCTGCAGTTGGCGGCGCTGGCGCTGCGCAAGGCCGGCCCGGACGCGCGGACGGCCGACGATGACGCTCAGCGCTACGTGGCCGAGTACTTGCTGGAGGAGGTCTTCAGCCGGCAGACGGCCGAAACCCAGGCCTTCCTGCTGACGACCTCGATCCTGGAACACCTCTCCGGGCCGCTGTGCGATGCCGTGACCGGCGGCCAGCCGGCCGGCCAGCCCGTGCTGGACGCGCTCGCCCGCGCCAACCTGTTTCTGAGCCGCCTGGATGGCGCCTGGTATCGCCTGCATCCGCTCTTCCGCGAATTCCTGGCGGCCCGCCTGGCGCAGCGCGAGCCCGGCCTGCGTCTGGAACTGCATCGCCGCGCCGCGGACTGGTATGAGCACCACGCGCAGCCGGAGGAAGCCATCGAGCACGCACTGGCGGCCGAAGACGCTGCGACGGCAGCGCGCCTGGCGGCGGAGGCCGCCCCCGGCCGCTTGCAGCGGGGCGAGCTGGCCACCCTGAGCCGCTGGCTGGCGCGTCTGCCCGAGACGGTGGTGTGGACCCAGCCGCGCCTCGTGCTGGCGCGGGCCTGGACGCTGCTGGACGCCAACCAGACTGCGGCGGCCGGGGCGGATCTAGAACGCTTCGACGCCTACCTGGAGTCCAACCCGGCCCCCGGCCTGCGGGGCGAAATGCTGGCCGCCCGGTCCGTCTATGCGGCCCTGCTGTATCAGCCCGAACAGGCGCTGGCTTTCGCGCGTCAGGCCGAAGCCGCCGCCGCCGGCCGCGATCCCTTTGTGGAAGCCTACGTCGCCTTCAGCCTGGGCGCCGCGCACAAGATGAACTTCGACGCCGTCCGGGCCGAGCGCAGCCTCCAGCGCGCGCTGACGCTGGCCGAGGCCAACGGCAACACCTTCATCGCCCTCTCCGCCCTCGAGAACCTCGCCGACGGACAGTACAACCAGGGCCAGTTGGCGCTGGCCGTCCAGACCAACCAGCGCATCATCGACCTGGCGACACAGTGGCTCGGCGTCGAGCCGCCCTACCTGGGCACCGTGCGCTGGATGCTCGGGCGCGCGCGCTATGAATGGAACGAGCTCACGGCGGCCTTGGACGAAGCGGAGCGCGCCATCGCCTTGTGCGCGCAATGGGGCAACCGGTCGGTGCAGGCGCGCGGCTGGGTACTGCGCGCCCAGGTGCTGCAGGCGCTGGGCCAGACACCGGCCGCCTCCGAGAGTCTGGAGACCGCGGCCCAGCACGCGCGCCAGTCGGGCGACGACCTCGTGGCGCGGGCCGTGCTCCGGCAACGGCTCAGCCTGGCGCTGGCCCAGGGTGACCTGACGTCCGCGCGTCACTGGCTGACCGCGTTGTTGGTGGAGGCCCCGCATCCGTACCCGTTCTTCCACGCCCTGGCGGCGGCCCGCCTGCGCCTGGCGGAGGGCCAGCCGGCCGAAGCGCTGCATCACCTGGATCAGGCCGGGCAAGCGCTCGAGCCGACCAACCTGGTGGTCGTGCGCGCCCAGGTGCTGGCGCTCCGGGCGCTGGCCCAGCGCGCGCGCGGCCAGGCGGACGAGGCCTTGGCGACGCTGGAACAGGCCCTGGCGCTGGGCCAGCCCGGCGGGCTGGTGCGCACCTTCGTGGACGAGGGGCCGGCCATGCGCGAGTTGCTGCGCCGCGCCGCCGCCCACAGCGCCGCGCCGGCCTATCTGGGCCGCGTGCTGGCGGCCTTTCCTGAAGAGAGCCTGCCCGAAGCCCTCACCGAACGGGAACGCCAGATCCTGCGGCTGCTGGCGGCCGGCCTCTCCAACCGCGAGATGGCGGCTCAGCTCGTCATCGCCGAGGGCACGCTCAAACGCCACGTCGCCAACGTGTACCTCAAGCTGGGCGCGCACAGCCGCACGCAGGCCCTGGCGCGGGCCGCCGCGCTCAAGCTCGTCTGAAATACACCCCGCGAATACATACTTCGCTCCCTCCGCGCGCCGTCCAACCCGCCTAGAGTCTGTGCACCCCGCCGGCGCTGACACCGCCGCATCCGCCCAGGAGGGCTCATGCTCACGACTCTGCCCGCCACGGTCGATCCCGTGCAGGCCTGGACCTGGCCGCAGCTGGCGCCTCTCTTCGAGGATTTGGCCGCGCGCACCCTGACCGCCGAGAACGTCGAGGCGTGGTTGGAGGAGTGGTCGCGCCTGAACGCCTGGGTCAGCGAGCTGGGCGTGCGGCGGCGTCTGGCCTTTGACCGCAACACGCTCGACCAGGCCGCCCAGGCGCGCTACTTCGCCTACCTGGACGACCTGGCGCCGGCGCTGCAGGCGGCCGAGCAGCGCCTCAAGCAGAAGCTCCTGGACAGCGGGCTGACCCCATCCGGGATGGCGGTGCCGCTGCGCAACCTGCGCGCCGAGGCGGACCTGTTCCGCGAGGCGAACCTGGCGCTCGCCACGGAGGAGGCCAAGCTCACCGCGCAGTATGACCAGCGCGTCGGCGCGCAGACCGTGGAGTGGGACGGGCGCGAGATCCCGGTGACGCAGCTCAAGACAGTCTTCCAAGAGCCGGACCGAGGCCGGCGCGAACGCGCCTGGTGGCTGGCGCGGGAACGCCAGCTCCAGGACCGCGAAGTCCTGGACGAGTTGTGGCAGGCGCTGCTGGCCTTGCGCACCCGCCTCGCCGCCAACGCCGGCCAGCCCGATTACCGCAGCTACGTGTGGCAGGCCTATCACCGTTTCGACTACACGCCCGCCGACTGTCTGCGCTTCCACGACGCCATCGCAGCAGTCTGCGTGCCGGCCGCCACCCGCGTCTACGAGCGTCAAAGCCAGCGCCTGGGCGTGACGATGCTGCGGCCGTGGGACCTGACGAACGGCACCTGGGGCCGCCCCACGCAGCCGGCCAGCCTGCCGCCGCTGCGGCCTTATCGCGACGCCGCCGAGCTGCTGGCGCGCACGGCTGCGGTGCTGCGGCGCGTGGACCCGGCCTTAGGCGCCCACTTCGAGACGATGCGGGCGGAGGACCTGCTCGACCTGGACAACCGCGCCGGCAAGGCGCCGGGCGGCTACTGCACCTACTACGCCGTCGCGCGCCGGCCCTTCATCTTCATGAACGCCGTCGGTCTGCCCGGCGATGTCCTGACCCTGCTGCATGAAGCCGGCCACGCTTTCCACGCCTTCGAGAAAGCGCGGCTGCGTTACCACCCGCAGCTGGACGTACCGATGGAGTTCAATGAAGTCGCTTCCATGGCGATGGAACTGCTGGCCGCGCCCTATCTGGCCGAGGCCGAGGGCGGCTTCTACTCCGCGGCCGAGGCCGCCCGCGCGCGCGTCGAAAAGCTGGAGGAGATGCTGGTCTTCTGGCCGTACATGGCCGTGATCGACGCCTTCCAGCATTGGGTTTACACCCACCCGCAGGAAGCCGCCGACCCGCGCCGCTGCGACGCGCAATGGCAGACCCAGTGGCGGCGCTTCCTGCCGGCCGTCGATTGGAGCGGGCTGGAGGCCGAATTGGTCACCGGCTGGCATCGCCAGGGTCACATCTTCAGCGTCCCCTTCTACTACGTGGAATACGGCCTGGCCGCTTTGGGTGCGGCCCAGGTCTGGCGCAACGCCCTGCGTGACCAGGCGGCCGCCGTGGCGGCCTATTGCCACGCGCTGACCCTGGGCGGGACGGCGCCGCTGCCGCAGCTATTCGCAGCCGCCGGCGCCCGCTTCGCGTTCGACGCAGACACGCTCGGCCAGGCTGTGGCCCTGATCGAGACCCAGATCGCCCAACTGGAAGCCACCGCCTGACCCTGGACCCCGGAGCAATGTGATGTCAGCCTCACCCTACCCCTCGCGCGCCGCGACGCCGCCTGAATACACCTGGGATGCGGCCAGCCTATTTGCCTCGGAGGCCGACTGGGAGGCCGCCGCCGAAAGTGTGCTGGCGGACCTGCCGACGCTGACGCGCTACCAGGGCGGCCTAGCTCAGGGCGCCGCCGCCGTCGCGGCAGCGCTGGCCGCCCGGGATGCCCTGGTGCAGCGCCTGGGCCGGGTCTACGTCTACGCCAACCTGGCGCACTCCGTGGACACCGCCGACCCGGGCGCGGCGCGCCGGCTGAGCCAGGCCCAGGGCTGGGCCAGCCAGGTCTTCGCCGCCGGCGCCTTCCTGGACCCGGAACTGCTGGCGCTGGGCGAAGACCAGCTGCGCGCCTGGCTGCTGGAGGAGCAGCGCCTGCGCGTCTACGAACACTATCTGCACGACCTCTTCCGCCAGCACGCCCATGTGCGCTCGGCCGAAGTGGAGGCCGTGCTCGGCCTGGCCGCTGAACCGTTCCAGGGTGTGGCCAACACGGCACGCGCCCTCACCGACGCCGACCTCAAGTTTCCGCCCGCCCGCGGCGCCGATGGCCGCGACCTCCCATTGACGCAGGGTTCCATCGACCAGATCCTGGCCGGGCCGGACCGGGAGGCCCGCCGCAGCGCCTGGGAGCACTACCAAGACACCCACCGCGCCTTTCAGAACACGCTGGCCAGCAACCTGGCCACGTCCATCAAGCAAAACGTGTTCCTGGCCCGCGTCCGGCGCCACGCCTCCACGCTCGAGGCCGCGCTCTTCGCCAACAACATCCCGCCGCGCGTCTTTCAACAGCTGATCGACACCTTCCGCCGCCACCTGCCCACCTGGCACCGCTACTGGCGCGTCCGGCGCCAGGCGTTGCGCGTGGAGACGCTGCACCCCTACGATATCTGGGCGCCGCTGACGCCGAACAGCCCACGCGTGCCTTATCGCCAGGCCGTCGACTGGATCTGCGCCAGCCTGGCCCCGCTCGGCGCCGACTACGTCGAGACGGTGCGGCGCGGCTGCCTGCACGAGCGCTGGGTGGACGTCTACCCCAACGCCGGCAAAGCCTCGGCCCAATTCTCGTCGGGCTGGCCGGGTGCGCACCCGTTCATCATCATGAACTACGACGACACGGTCTTCAGCTTGAGCACGCTGACGCACGAGCTCGGCCACTCCCTGCACTCGTATCTTTCCTGGCAGCGCCAGCCTTTCATCTATGCCTTCTACACCATCTTCTCGGCCGAGGTGGCCTCCAACTTCCATCAGGCCCTGCTGCGTGCCCACCTGCTGCGGGTCAACACTGACCGTAACTTCCAGATCAGCCTGCTGGAAGAGGCGTTGGCCAACTTCCATCGCTACTTTTTCATCATGCCCACCCTGGCCCGGCTGGACCTGGAAGTCCACCAGCGCGCCGAGCGCGGCCAGGGCCTGACGGCCGAAGACCTGAACTCCCTGACGGCCGACCTGTTCGCGGAGGGCTACGGCACCGAGATGCACGTAGACCGCGAGCGGGTGGGGCTCACCTGGGCCACCTTCGGGCATTTGTATCAGGATTACTACGTCTATCAATACGCCACCGGCATTGCCGGCGCGCAGGCCCTGGCGGCCAGAGTCCTGGCCGGGGCACCGGGCGCGGTCGAGGCCTACCGAGGCTTCCTGGGCGGCGGCGGCTCCGGCTACTCGCTGGACCTGCTGCGCCGGGCCGGCGTGGATCTGAGCGGGCCAGAGCCCGTGGAGGCCGCCTTCGGCGTGCTCGCCGACATGGTGGACCGGCTGGAGGCGCTGACCGCCTCGCCGCCCAACCCGTGAGCGCGGCCGCCCGCAACTTTTCGGCGCCCAACGCGACTTACTGGGCAGGAGGTCATTCTGCCCATGTTGAATCCCGCCGATCTGGCCCAGCTGCAGCAATCCTATCCGGTCCTCTCTGAGCTGACGAATGGGCTGGCCGCGCGCCTGGTTCAGGAGACCACGCCCGTGCAGGCGCCGGCCCAGCAGGTCCTGTTCAACGTAGACAGCCCGTGTCATCACTTTCTCGCCCTCACCAGCGGCGTCGTGCGCGTCGTGCGGCCGGTGAGCAGCGGGCATGAGTTGCTGCTGTACCGTCTCCAGCCTGGCGACAGCTGCATTCTGACGACCGCGTGTCTGCTCGGGCAGACGCGTTACACCGCACGCGGGTTGGCCGAGACCGATCTGGCCGGCTTCCGTTTCTCGCACGCCCTATTCATAAGCCTGATCGAGCAATCCTCCCCCTTTCGCACCTACATCTTCCAGATGTTCGCGACGCGCGTCACGCAACTGATGGAACTTGTGGAGGAGGTCGCCTTCCAGAAACTGGAACAGCGCCTCGCCGCCGCGTTGCTGAGCCAGGGGCCGACCGTGCAGACCACGCATCAGAAACTGGCCGACGAGCTGGGCAGCGAACGCGAGGTGATCAGCCGGCTGCTGGAAGGATTCCAGACACGCGGCACGGTTGCCCTGCGGCGCGGCCAGATCCAGGTCCTCGACGAGTCGGCGCTGGCCGCCTCGCCCAGCTTATCCCCGACTGAACCCAGGTTCTCGCCGGACCCGATCTAATTTATCCAAGCTGAGACTTGAGCCAGGCTGCCAACAAGCGTGCGACTGTGTGACTCCGGTCACTGAACTGTCCCCGACCACACCCTAGAATGAGCTTGTCGTTCAGCCATCCCCTCCAACTCAATAGCAAGCCGAACTGCTCTGGCCCGGTCAGCGCACGGTTCGCGCAGCCAAGAAGGAGTTGCCCCATGACCTGGAGACTTCGCGCCTTAGTCACCTCTCTGCTCACCCTGGTAGTCGTCGTCAGCTCAGCCCTGCCGGCGCAGTCGGCGGGTGTCGCCGTGCGCTTCACGCCGGGCGATGACTCCGTCAGCCCGGCCTACAACACACAGGCTGCCCCGGCCATCGCGTCGGGCAACGGTCAGTCACTCATCGCCTGGACCGACAGCCGCGCCATCGTCACCGGCGGCACGGAAAGCGAGACCGGCCGCGACATCTACGCCGTGCGCGTGGACGCGGCCGGCAACCTGCTGGACACCACCCCCATTGCCGTAGCGGCCGGCCCAGCCTCGCAATCGAACCCCAAGGTCGCCTGGAACGGGACGGCCTGGCTCGTGGTCTTTGAGAGCCTCGGGCCGAACGGGACCGGCTACTATGACACCGGTCTGCAGGCGGTGCGTGTCAGCGCCGCCGGCCAGGTGCTGGATGCCCAGCCGATCACGCTGTACGGCCTCAAGCCGGCGGGCGGCTCGTACTGGTCACTGGCGTCGGATGGCAACAACTGGGTCATCGTCAACCAGGCCACCTCCACCAGCGGCGACATCGTCGCCCTGCGGATTTCACCGGCCGGCGTCGTGCTCGACCCGCCGACCCGCGCCCTGGTAAAGGCCACCTACTTCATGCGCTCGAACATCCGCCTGGCCTACGCCGGCGGCGTGTTCCTGATGACCTACAACGACGACTATCTGAACGGCACCTACGAGACCGAGGCCGTGCGCTTCGATCCGGCCCTCAATCTGCTCGGCGCACCGGTCCAGCTCCTGACAACGCCGGCGAACAGCCTGGCCGGCGCCGCCAACCAGTTCTACCTGGCCTGGCCCCAGCAACAGCCGGACTTCAGCACGGCGGTCTATGGCACGCGCCTGGACGCGGCCGGTCAGAAGCTGGACGGGGCCGGCGACAACATCTCCGGCAACACCACGATCGACACGTACACCGACATCGCCGCCGTTTGGGACGGCGTAAACTGGAAGGTGACCTGGCTGCGCAACCTGACGGAGCTGCGCGTTGCGCGGGTGACGAGCGCCGGCGCCGTCCTCGATCCGGGCGGCGTCCCCGTCGCCGGGCTGAGCGCGGGCCTCACGGCGGGCACCGGCAACGGCGGCCTTCAGATGGTCTGGTCGCCCTACGTCAACAGCGATCAGGGAGTTGTGACGGCCAATATCGCCGCCAACAATGTGGCCGGCCCGACGCGCGACGTCTCCCTCGGCGCGCCACGCCAGGTCCGGCCGGATCTGGCGACCAACGGAGCCGGCTATCTCCTCACCTATCTCAGCAGCACCGGGACCGGCCACCGTGTCCTGGCGCAGCCGTTGGATGCGGCCGGCAACCCGACGACCGCCACCCCGGTGGAGTTGGCTGCCGGTGACTTGAGCACTGGACCCGGCGCGCCGGCCGTCGCCTGGAACGGCTCGGTCTATCTGGTGGCCTGGAGCACGGGCCAGGGGCTGGTGGCTCAGCGTCTGAACGCGGACGGCAGCCAAGTGGACGCCGCGCCGTTCCTCGTCATGGCGGCGGCCTTTGGGCCGCCCGACATCGACGCCCTCGGCGGCACGTTCTTCGTCACGGGCCGCAAGAACGGGTCCACGCCGCAATTCATCGACGCCTACGGCGCGCGCGTCAACGGCAGCACCGGGGCGGTGCTGGACGCGACGCCCCTGTACCTGGGAGGCGGCTACGTCAGCCGCGCGCCCGCGGTGACGGTGCTGGGCGGCCGCTGGCTCGTGGTTTATCACAGCAACTGGAGCCATGACGCCAGCAATGCCGACACGGGCGCCGTGTTCGTGAGCCCGGACGGCACCCGATCGGCCGGCTTTGGCCTGGTCAACTTCTCCACAGCCGGCGGCAACGGCGTCTTCCGGATTGGGCTGGCCTCCAATGGCAACGTCGCCCTGATGGTGCAGTCGGCTGAACTCAGCTCCGGCGTAGAGACCGACCTGCTCTTCCGCCTGATCTACCCGGACGGCATGCTCGGCCCGGTCACTAACGTGACGCCCTGGCGCGGCAATCAGTACAACCCGCAGGCCGCCTGGGATGGCACCCAATTCGTCGTCGTCTATGAAGATCAGAAGAATCGCCTCGCCGATCTGGACATGCTCGACGGGCGCAGCGATCTGTTCGGGATGCGCATCAGCGCGACCGGGACCGTCATCGATCCGCAGGGCTTCCTGTTCTCAGCCAGCCCATGGGCCGAGACCCTGCCCGTTATCGCTGCCCAGAACGGCGTGGCGCTGATCGCGGGCGCGCTGCTGCGCCCCGAGGCGCCCTACGCCAACTACCGCATCGGCTATGGCCAGTTCGGCAGCGCCGCCAACCAGCCTCCGGTGGCGGTAGCAGCGGCCACCCCCAGCGGCGGCGACGTGCCGCTGGCCGTCAGCTTCAGCGCGGCCGGCTCAACCGATCCGGATGGCGGCGTGAGCGCCTACGCCTGGGACTTCGGCGACGGCAGCACGGCCACCCAGGCTAACCCCAGCCACACGTACACCACGGCGGGACCCTTCATCGCGCAGTTAACCGTCACCGACAACGGCGGCGCCCAGACGACCCAGGCGATCCTGGTGCCGGCGGTGGCCCCGAACCAGCCGCCCGTGGCCGTGGCCACCGCCGTTCCGGCCAGCGGCGCCGCCCCGCTCAACGTCACCTTCTACGCCGACCAGTCGTATGATCCGGACGGGTCGATTGGCAACATCAAGTGGACTTTCCACGACGGCAGCGAGTACTGGGGCTCGACCGCTTACTACACCTATAACTCGGCCGGCACCTACGTGGCCCGGCTGACGGTCTACGATGGGCGCAACGCCACCGGCACCGCCACGGTCACGGTCACCGTCGGCAACACGCCGCCCACGCCGACCAAACCGCCGACCCCGACCCCGACCCTGGTGCCCCCGCCCACACCCACGCCGAACCCGGGCGGCTGCACGACGAAGTGTCTGCGCTCGACCGACATCACGCTGAGCGCGCGCGGCCTGGCCAGCATCACCGTCACCGGCAAGGTCACGGTGAAAGATGAAGCCGGGCGGACCGTCAGCAATGCCCGGGTCTACATCACCTGGACCCTGCCGGGCGGCGCCACGGCCAGCCAGAACGCCGTGACCAATTCGCGCGGCGTGGCCCAGTTCCAGGTCAGCGGCGGCCGCGGCACATACACGCTGCAGATCACCAACATCACTAAGAGTGGCTACACCTTTGATCCCGCCAAGAGCGTCCTGACCAAGACGATCACCCGCTGACTTGGCGCGGATCAGCGCGCCCGGCCCCGGCACCCCGCGCCCGCTTCTAATTGGCGCGGGGTGCCCGGCCTTGGCCAGGTTAGTTTTACGTTGACAAACGCGCCGTCACTGGCTATA
>ERZ761602.2405-NODE-2405-length-29447-cov-15.353600_pt1 | contig 29447 bp, 19 predicted proteins | sample MGYA00512165_ERZ761602 | MGnify/ENA primary metagenome ERZ761602 (study PRJEB28899, sample SAMN02445085) | bioreactor sludge metagenome | biome: EBPR sludge; isolation source: Thorneside wastewater treatment plant | place: Australia: Brisbane, Thorneside...
AGGAAGGTCGCTCGAAGATCTACGGCCACTGGGGCCGCTTCTACGAGTCGATCCCGATGGACATCAACTCGCGCTCGTTCGCCGGCGAGGTCTTCCTCCGCCAGACCTTCGACGCGGGCCGGTGCGGCGAGGCGCCGCCGGGATACGGCGGTCCGAGTGGCAACGGCTGCAACCCCGACGACGCCGCCAACGACATCATCGGCATCAACGGCACGCTGGTCGCGCCGGGGATCAAGCCGCAGTACATGGACGAGCGGATCCTGGGTGTCGAGTACGAGCTCGCCGAGGATCTGAAGATCGGCATCGCGTACCAGAATCGTGAGCTCGGTCGCGTGATCGAGGACGTCTCGACCGATGGCGCGGCGACGTACATCATCGCCAACCCGGGCGAGTGGGACGAGTCCGAGGAGGCCGACCTCATGGCCCGCATCGAGGCGGAGGACGACCCCGGGCAGCGCGCGCGGCTCGAGAACCTGTTGCGCCAGTACCGCGGGATCCGTCAGTTCGACCCGCCGTCGCGTAACTATCACGCGCTGCAGTTCACGCTCACGCGCCGCTTCTCGAAGGCGCTCTACATGCAGGGCAGCTACACGTACTCGAAGACGAAGGGTAACTTCCCGGGCCTCATCTCGTATGACAACGGTCAGGTCGACCCGAACATCTCGTCGCAGTACGACCTCATCGAGCTGACCTCGAACCGGTACGGCTCGCTGCCCCAGGACCGGCCGCACTACATCAAGCTCGACGGTTACTACCAGTTCGACCTCAAGCAGGCCGGGCAGCTCACCACCGGCACGCGTATCCGCGCGCTGTCGGGCACGCCGCGTCAGGCGCTCGCGGCCCACTGGCTCTACGGCTTCAACGAGTCGTTCCTCCTGCCGCGCGGCACCGTGGGGCGCACGCAGTTCGAGACCGGCCTCGACATCCACGTCGGCTACGCGCGCAAGCTGAAGTCGAACATGGAGCTCGAGGTGTTCTCGGACATCATCAACGTGTTCAACGACCAGGGCGTGGCCGGCGTCTCCAACGCCTTCACCGTGTCGAACTCGAACCCCATCATCGGCGGCTCGTACGAGGATCTCATCTGGGCCAAGGCCAACGGCAACACGGGCGGCGAGACCGCTGAGCCGATCCGGCGCAACCCCAACTACGGCAACACCACGTCGCGCTACTCGCCCCTGACGGTGCAGCTGGGGGCTCGGCTGTCGTTCTGAGGTGCTAGAACCTGGGGCGACATGGGCGCCCCTCTGAATCCAGAGCAACGGGCCGCCGTCGAGCACGGAGACGGCCCGTTGCTCGTTCTGGCGGGCGCGGGGACCGGCAAGACCCGGGTGCTGGTGCACCGCATCGCGGATCTGGTGGGCCGCGGCGTGGCGCCCTGGGAGATCCTGGCGGTCACGTTCACCAACAAGGCGGCCGGCGAGATGCGCCACCGCCTGTTCGAGCTGCTCGGCGACCGGGTCAAGCCGATGTGGATCGGCACGTTCCACTCGACCTGCGCGCGCATCCTGCGGCGCTACGGCGAGATGATCGGGCTCTCGCCCGACTTCCTCATCTTCGACGACGACGACCAGCAGAAGACGATCAAGGCGCTGCTCAAGGCCCACAACCTGGCCGACGAGGTGTCGCCGCGGTCGATCTCGTCACGCCTCGACTTCGCCAAGAACCGCGGGCTCGACCCGGCCGCCATCCAGACCGGGCTGCCACTCGACGACGTCATGAAGGTGATCGGGCCGGCCTACGCGGCCCAGCTGGCGCGCGAGAAGGCGCTCGACTTCGGCGACCTGATCGTGAAGGTGCTCGAGCTGTGCCGGCACCCGGAGGCGGGCGCGCACCTCAGGACCCGCTTCCGGCACGTGCTCGTCGACGAGTTCCAGGACACCAACCTGGTGCAGTACGAGCTGGTGGCGGCGCTCAGCGAGGCGACCCGCAACCTGACCGTGGTCGGCGACGACGATCAGTCGATCTACGCGTGGCGCGGCGCGGAGCCGCGCAACCTGCTCGACTTCGACCGCGACTTCCCCGACGTGCGCGAGATCAAGCTCGAGCAGAACTACCGCTCGACCAGCGTGATCCTCGAGGCCGCCAACGCCGTCATCGCGCAGAACCACGACCGCCGCGGCAAGGCGCTGTGGACCGAGCACGGCGGCGGGGACGGCATCGACTACCACGCGGCGGGGGACGATCGCGGCGAGGCCGACTGGGTCGCGCGCACGCTGCGCGGGCTGGTGGACGACGGCGCCTGCTCGCCCGGCGACGCCTGCATCCTCTACCGCACCAACGCGCAGAGCCGCGAGCTCGAGACCCAGCTCCGGCGCTACCGGTTCGAGCCACGCATCGTCGGCGGCCAGGCCTTCTTCGAGCGCAAGGAGGTCAAGGACGTCATCGGCTACCTGCGGCTGCTCGCCAACGCGGACGCCGACAGCGCGTTCGAGCGCGTGGTCAACGTGCCCCCGCGCGGGATCGGCGAGGCGTCGGTCGACAAGCTGCGCCAGTACGCGGTGGCGCGCGGCGAGGGGCTCCTGACCGCGGCGCGCGATGTGGCCCGCGGCGGCGGTTCGCTGACCGCGGCGGCGCGCAAGAAGCTGGCGCAGTTCGTCGAGCTGATCGACGGGCTGGTGGCGGTGCAGGCGGGTGGCGCGTCGCTCGCCGAGTTGACCATCCAGGTGGTCGAGCGGAGCGGGTACCGCGCGTGGCTCGACGACGAGGACGACGGCGACGACCGCATGCGCAACCTGGCCGAGCTGGTCAACGTCGCGTCCGACTACGAGGAGGAGCAGGGCGAGGACGGGACCCTCGCGGAGCTGCTCGAGCGCATCGCCTTGACCGGCGCGGCCGACGACAAGGACGGCCGCGGCGAGACGATCACGCTCATGACCATCCACATGGCCAAGGGGCTCGAGTTCGACGTCGTGTTCCTGTGCGGCATGGAGGACGGCCTCTTTCCGTCGCTGCGGCCGCGCGATGGGGTCGACGAGGACGCCGCGCTCGAGGAGGAGCGCCGGCTCGCGTACGTCGCCCTCACCCGCGCGCGCAAGAAGCTGTACCTGTCGAGCGCGCGCGTCCGGCGCGTCTGGGGCGACGTCAAGCAGCAGGTGCCGTCCCGCTTCCTGGACGACGTGCCCGCGGCGTGCTTCACCGTGCCGCCGTCGGCGATGCGGCGGACGCCGTCCTTCGGGTTCGGCGGGCCGCCGGCCATGGCGCCGAGGCCGCCGCGGGTGCGCCGTCCGCCACGTGACGAGCTCGACCAGCGGTCGTGGGACGGTGACGAGGTCCCGGCGGTCGACGTCCACGCCGACCTCTCGTACGACGCCGACGGCGTCGACGTGGATCCGTTCTCCCCGGGGGCGACCGTGCGCCACGCCGCGTTCGGTGCGGGCAAGGTGGTCGCGTCGCGTGGCGCGGGCTTCCAGCGCCGGGTCGTGGTGCAGTTCTCCTCGGTGGGCGAGAAGACGGTCGACGCGCGCTGGCTCCAGCCCGTGAGCTGACCCTCGCGCCGCGGCACCAGGCGACACGACGCGCGTTCGCGCACATCGCGGCGGCGCGAGAATCGAGGCTTGCGTGGGCTCGGCGGGGGCATGCGGCTTGCTTACCTTCTCCCATCGGAGCCCGTCATGCGTGCGCCGCCCTACGACCTGCCGGTCGCGACCCTGGTGATCTCGCTGGTGGCGGGCAAGGCGGGGCGCGCGAACGAGCTGCGGCTGCACGGCCATCCGGCGTGGGTGGCGGCGAGCGACGCCGATCTGACGTGGCTCTACGACCATGCGCACGTGCGCCCCGCGTATGCCCTGGTCGATCTGTCGACGTGGATGACGGATCGCCCGCTGGCGAGGCTGGTCGCGGCGGCGGCGCTGGCGCGACGGGCGAACCTCCCGCTCGTGCTGGTGGGCGCGAAGGCGTACGAGGTGCCCGTCTTCGAGGGCGTGGTCGCGAACCTGCCGAGCGGCAGCGGCGTCCGGGAGATCGTGGGCGCGATGCGGCGGGCCGCCCCGGCGTAGCCTCCGTCTCCGCGCGTCAGTTGACGTGCATGTGCTCGGCGTGGTGCTTGATGGTCCGGAGCTGCTTCCGTTCCATGAACGCGTGCACGCCCGCGAGGAGCGGGACGAGCAGCGCCATGCGCGGGCTCGACGCGTACGCGGCGCGGTAGCGCGTGACCAGGCGGGTCTTGTCCGCGCCGACCGGCTCGAGGATGAAGGCCCACGTGCCTCTCCAGCTCGGGGTCAGGCTCTCGAGCACGAGCGCACGCTCGGGGATGATCCGCAGCACCTTGAAGCCCTCCTTGCCGGTCGGGCGCGCCGGCAGGACGTCCCCGGGCTCGAGGTGCTGCAAGGCCGGGATGATCCGGTCGGCGCTGCGCTTGCCGCCGTTGTCGAGGACGTCCCAGCTGTACCAGCCGGCGCGCTGGCCGCCCATCTGGAGGAGCCACGGCCACACGTCCGCTGGCGGCGCGTCGATCGTGATCGCATGCGTCATCGTCGCGGCCGCGTCCCCGGCGAGGATGTCGTCGCCCTCCACGCGCCACCGGCGCTCGGCGTCGGCCCGGAGCGGCGGCAGCATGGCGCGCCGGATGAGCAGGATGCCCGGGGAGAGCAGCGACCAGTAGCGGCGGAACTTCCGGCGCGCCGACGCGTCGGTGGCGACCGCGCGGGTCTCGGTGCGGAAGATCGAACCGCCGTCAGGCACGGGGTCGACCCGGAGCGTGAACGCGATCTTCACGTGACCCGGCTCGGCGAAGGTGGCGAACTGCTCGGGCGGCAGCGCGCGGAACACGGGATCGGGCTCCCACGGCCGGGTGACCCCGCCCATGACGAGCTCTCGCCCCGGGTGCTCCGCGAGCACGCCCCAGCCGAGCGCCTGCATGTCCTCGACGAAGCCGCGCGAGCTCGACGCTCCCGGCGTTCCGCGCAAGAAGAGCTCTCGCGCCCGGAAGACCGCGCGAACGATGCGCGAGCGGTCCAGCTTCATCTCCAGCGCGGCGGCGAAGGTCACGTCGGGCGGCGCGGCGACGGCGACGTGATGGCGATCGCACACGTCGTGGTCGTGCATGAGCTGGTCGAGCAGCTCGTCCCGGGCGGCGCCGCGCGCCCGGCGAGGATGCCCGTAGCGGAGCCACGTGACGGCGGCGTACGAACCGTACGAGGCGAGCGCGATGCCCGCGCCCGCGGTGAGCCACTTGACGATGCGCTTCATGGCGGCCTCCATTCGAGCCCGCAAGTCCAGCATCACCCGTGCCAGGTCGTGGGGGAGCTACTCGGGCATCGGCTCGGGCACGAGGTTCAGCTCGACCAGCGCGCGGTCGCGCCACACGGCGAGCTTCACGGGCTTGCCGGCGGGCGCGTTGGAGATGAGGACGGGCAGGGACCGGTGATCGACGGGACGGTCGTTCCACGTCTGGACCACGTCGCCTGCGCGCACGCCGGCGCGCGCGGCCGGGGAGTCGGGCTCGGTGCGGGTGACGAGCGCGCCCGCGATCTTCGGCAGCCCGAGCTGCGTCGCGATCTCGCGCGTCACCGGGCGTCCCCACAGGCCGGCCCACGAGCGCTGCACGCGGCCGTACTGCCGGAGCTGCGGCAGCGCGTCGCGCACGCGGTTCGACGGGATGACGAACGCGAGCTCGCCGGGGCGATCGCTGGTCGCCACCGCGACCCCGATCACCTCGCCGGCGGTCGAGACCACCGGGCCTCCCGAGTTGCCGCGGTGGATGCGCGCGTCGACCTGCAGGTAGCTGCGGAAGCCGAGCGCCGTGCCCGCGATCATCGAGCCGGCGGCGTCGCGGCCGGTGGCCGAGACGATGCCGGCCGACGCCGTGACCTCGTCGCCGAACGGGTTGCCGAGCGCGACGACCCACTCGCCGACCTCGACCTCGTCGGAGTCGCCCAGGTGCAAGGTCGGCAGCCGCGGCACCTCGACGGCGAGGAGCGCGAGATCGAGCCGCGCGTCGCGCCCGACGACACGCGCCGGGTGCTCGCTGCCGTCGACGAGCACGATCGAGAGCCGGTCGACGTCGGCGATGACGTGATCGTTGGTGAGCACGTGGGTCCCGCCGCTCTCGACGAGGAAGCCGGTGCCGAGCGCAACGTCGCTCGACGCCGGCGGCGCGCCCGGGAACATCGCGGCCGGGCCGCTCTTCACCGGCGTCGCCGCATGGATCGAGACCACCGCGCCGCGCGCGTCGCGCACCAGCTCGATGAACGATCCGGGCGCGGCGGGGTAGAGCAGGCGCGCCGGGCGTCCGGCGTCGTCGGCGATCGGCGCCGTGCCCGGGGCCGCATCGGGCTCGTCGGGCCGCGCGCGGCAGCCGGCGGCCGCGAGGGCGGCGTGCGCGCCGAGCGCGAGGCCGAGCGCGGCGGCGAGGCCCGGACGAGCGCGCATCGTGATCAGGACTTCTTCCGCAGCGCCGCGGTCGCGTCGACGAACGCCACCCGCAGGTCGTAGATGAGACTCTGCAGCAGCTTGCTCTCGGCGTCGTCGAGGTTGCCGCGGGTCTTCTCCTCGAGCATCCCGAGGACGTCGATGAGGTAGCGTGCGGTCTCGAGGTCGGGCTCCTGCGTCTCGCCCGACGGCGCCGGCACCTTGCCCAGCGCCACGTGGGCCGAGGACGCCAGCGAGAGGACGTGGGTGGCGAAGTCGACGGGGTGGAGCGCCTGCGAGGCCTCCTCCTTGGGGTCCGGGTCGGACATGACGGAGAGGTTACACCGCCCGGGTTTCGCCGGGTGCACGGGTCCGGGATCCGTGACATCGTCGTGGCTACATGGACACGCTGGTCGATCCTGCGCCGCCCGTCGCCGCGCCTCCTGCTGCTTCCGGCGCTGGTTCCGGGTCCGCCGCCGACCCCGCCGGTCCCGCCGTCCTGGACGGCGCGCTCCGCGAGCTCGCCGCGATGGTCGAGCGCGAGAGCGAGTTCGTCGACCTGGTGACCTCCGAGGTCGGCAAGGTGGTCATCGGCCAGACCGAGATGATCGAGCGCATCCTGATCGGGCTCCTGGCCAGCGGCCATTGCCTCATCGAGGGTGTCCCCGGCCTGGCCAAGACGCTCACCGTGAAGACGCTGGCGCAGACGATCAACTCGTCGTTCATGCGCATCCAGTTCACGCCCGATCTCCTGCCCGCCGACATCACCGGCACGACGATCTACAACATGCAGACGGCGACCTTCACCCAGAAGAAGGGCCCGCTGTTCGCCAACCTGGTGCTCGCCGACGAGATCAACCGCGCCCCGGCCAAGGTGCAGTCGGCGCTGCTCGAGGCGATGCAGGAGCGCCAGGTCACGATCGGCGACTCGACGCACCGCCTGCCCGATCCGTTCCTCGTCCTCGCCACCCAGAACCCGATCGAGCAGGAGGGCACGTTCCCCTTGCCCGAGGCCCAGCTCGATCGCTTCATGCTGCTCATCAAGGTCACGTACCCGACCGCGACCGAGGAGCGCGCCATGCTCGACCGCATGAGCTCGCCGGAGGTGCCGGTCGCGCGCGAGGTCTGCACCGTCGACCACATCAAGGCCGCGCGCCGCGTGGTCGGCCACGTCTACATCGACGACAAGGTCCGCGACTACATCGTGCACGTGGTCCACGCGACGCGCGATCCGCGCGCGTACGGCCTGCACGAGCTGGCGCCGCTGGTCGAGTACGGGGCCTCGCCGCGCGCGACCCTGTGCCTCGCGATCGCCGCCCGCGCGCACGCCTTCCTGCGCCACCGGCCGTACGTCACGCCCGACGACATCAAGGCGATCTCGCACGACGTCCTCCGCCACCGCGTCGTCGTCACGTACGAGGCCGAGGCCGAGGAGATCACGTCGGAGGACGTCATCCGCCGGGTCTTCGAGCACATCCCGGTGCCCTGACCCCGTGCCCGTGCCCGGATAGCCATGCCCATCGCCGCCAGCGAGCTCTTCCGAAAGGCGAAGAAGATCGAGATCGTCGCGCGCCGGCTCGTCGACGAGAAGCTGGCGGGGCAGTACCACTCGGTGTTCAAGGGCCGCGGCCTCATCTTCAGCGACGTGCGCCAGTACTACCCGGGCGACGACGTGCGCTCGATCGACTGGAACGTCTCGGCGCGCATGAACGTCGCCCACGTCAAGCAGTTCGTCGAGGAGCGTGATCGCACGGTCAACCTCGTCATCGACATGAGCGCGTCGATGTTCTTCGGCACGGTGTCGGCGTCGAAGCGGCAGATCGCGGCCGAGCTGGCCGCGGTCGTCGCGTTCTCGGCGATCAAGAACAACGATCGCGTCGGGCTCTATCTGCTCACCGACAAGGTCGAGCGCTACGTCCCGCCCAAGAAGGGCCGGCGGCACGTCCTGCGGGTGATCGGCGAGATCCTCGCGTTCGAGCCCCAGTCGCGCGGCACCGACCTCGAGGAGGGCCTCGACTTCCTGGGCAAGATCGCCCGCCGCCGCTCGGTCGTGTTCTTCGTCAGCGACTTCCTGTCCGAGGGCTGGGAGCGCGCGATGCGGGTCGCCGCCCAGCGCCACGAGCTGGTGCCGGTGGTGGTGTCGGATCCGGCCGAGCTGACCCTGCCCGACGTCGGGCTGGTCGCCGTCGAGGACTTCGAGAGCGGCGAGGTGCTCGAGTTCGACGCCAGCGGCTTCACCGTGCGCGAGTACCGGCGCCGGCTCGACGAGAAGCGCGAGGCGCGCGACGCCGCGCTGCGCCGCATGAACTGCGACGTCGTCGAGGTGCGCACCGATCGCCCCTACATCGACGCGCTCGTCGCCTTCTTCCGCGCCCGCGCCCGGCGCCTGGCCCACGGATGACACGCGTCGTCGCCGCCCTCGCGCTCCTCGTGGCCGCGGCGAGCCCCGCCGCCGCCCAGGACGCCGGACCTCCGGCCGACGGCGGCGTGCCCGACGCCGGCCCCATCGTCGTCGACGGCCCGGACCTGCTCGGCCTGGCCCGGCCGCAGGCGTCGGCGGCCGCCGCGCCCAGCCGCGTCCGGCTCGGCGACACGCTGACCCTGTTCGTCGAGGTCGTCTACGACGAGAAGGTCAACGTCAACCTGCCGGCGACCCTCGATCTCGACCCGTACTTCGAGGAGGTGCGGCGCTCCTCGTCCGACGAGCGGCGGACCGACGGCACGCGCAAGCGCACGTTCCAGATCCAGCTCCGCGCGTGGGAGCTCGGCGACCTGCGCATCCCGCCGATCCAGGTCGGCTACACCGCGGCCGGCCAGCAGTCGTGGGTCGTCACCAACACCGTGCCGGTCGAGGTGACCGGCAGCCTGGCCGACGTCGACGACAAGACCGCGCTCCTCGGCGACACGCCGCCGGTGCCGCTCAAGAGCCGCGACTGGCGCTGGCCGATCGTCGCCGCGACGGTCCTCCTGGTCGTCGTGATCGCGCTGGTGGCGCGGCGCCTGCTCCGGAAGAAGCCGGCGGCGCTGCGGCCGGCGGTGCAGTTCGTGCCGCCGGTCGCCTTCAAGATGAAGATGACGGGGCCGGCCGAGCGCGCGCTGGCCGCGATCGACGCGCTCGCGCAGGCCGGGACGTGCGTGCGCGATCCGCGCGTCGGCTACGACGAGCTGGTCGGCATCATGCGCACGTTCGCCACCGAGCAGTTCGGCGTGCCGATCCTCGACCGCACGACCGACGAGCTCCTCCTCTCGCTGGGGCGGCACATGCCCCGGCCCGCGCACGCGCTCGCCCGGCGCTGGTTCGCGCGCTGCGATCTGGTGAAGTACGCCGCCGAGCACCCTCCCGAGGACCGCGTCGCGCGGGATCTCGAGGGCGCGCGCGAGGTCGTCGTCGAGGCGGTGCGGCCGCCGGCGGAGGCCGCGCATGGGTAAGGTCCTGCGCGCGCTCTTCCCGTACATCCTGCTCGTCCTGATCGGCGGGCCGGTCGCGATCGGCATCGACACGTACATCGAGGACGCCGAGCGCCGGCACGACCTCGACTGGCAGAACCAGGCGGCGTTCATCCTGCTCGCCGCCACCGCCCTCGTGGCGTGGGTGCAGTTCCACCTGCGCAAGCAGCGAGGCGCGACGATGGCGTTCCCGCGCGTCGCCGACCTGCGCCGGGCCGGCCCCGGCATCGTCTCCCACCTGGCGGTCCTGCCGGCGGTGCTGCGCATCATCGCGCTCGGCGTCATCGTCGTCGGCCTGGCTCGCCCGCAGACCTACCGCACCGTCGTCACCGAGACCGACTCGGTCGACATCATGCTCGTCCTCGACATGTCGAAGTCGATGGAGGAGACCGACCTGCGCCGCGATCGCCTCGACGCCGCCCAGCGCGTCATCCGCCGCTTCGCGTCGACCCGCCGGGGCGATCGCGTCGGCCTCGTGCTGTTCGCGCAGCAGGCGATGCTGCAGTGCCCGCTCACCCTCGACATCGATCTCTTCGATCGCGTCGTCGCCGACCTCAAGATGGACGACATCCCCTCGCTGGGCACGGCGATCGGCGACGGCCTCGGCATGGGCCTCGCGTACCTGCGCCGCTCCGACGCGAAGTCGAAGATCGTGATCCTGCTCTCCGACGGCGACAACAACGTGTCGACGCAGATGACGCCCCAGCAGGCGGCCGAGGCGGCGCGCGACATGAAGATCAAGGTGTTCACCGTGCTCGTCGGCGCCGACTCGCAGTGGGGCAGCTCGGTGAACCCCGCGACCCTGCGCAACATCGCCGACATCACCGGCGGCAAGTTCTTCAAGGCGACCGACTGGGAGGCGCTGCGCGACAGCTTCGCCGAGATGCGCAAGACCCTCGACAAGACCCGCCGCCGCAAGGAGGAGCGCAAGAAGGACAAGGAGCTCTTCGTGCCGCTCGCGGCGCTCGCCGTCGGCCTCCTCTTCTTCGAGCTGATCCTGTCGTCCACGCGCTTCCGGAGGTTCCCGTGACCGGTGACGGCAGCTGGCTCGAGAGGCTCACGTTCGAGACGCCGGCCCTGGTCGGCATCGCGCTCGCGATGCCGCTGGTCATCGCGCTCATCGCGCTCGCCGATCGCGCGCGCCGGCGCACGCTCCTCGGCCGCCTCGGCGAGGAGGCGGTCGTGCAGCGGCTGCTCGCGTCGGTGTCGCCGGCGCGGCGCCGCATCAAGCGCATCGTCTTCGCCGCCGGCGTCTCGCTGATCGTCCTCGCCGCCGCGCGTCCTCAGGTGCCGGGCCAGGTCCGGCGCGGGACCGAGGGGCTCGACCTGGTGATCGCCTTGGACGTCTCCAAGTCGATGTTCGTCGCCGACGTCGGCGAGCTGCGCGTCGAGAAGGCGCGGCGCACGGCGGCCAGGCTGATCGACGCGCTGCCCGGCGACCGCATCGCGCCCATGGTCTTCGCGGGCGCCGCCACGCACTTCCCGCTCACCGACGACAAGGCGGTGTCGAAGCAGTTCCTCCACGACCTCGGCCCCGCCGATCTGCCGCCCGGCTCGGACGTCGCCGAGGCGATCAAGGTCGCCTCGTGCCTCTTGCGCCCCGACGTGAAGGACTCGTGGAACGACGACTGCGCCGGCGCCGGCGGCCGCGGCCGCGGCGGTGATCCGCTGCCGGGCGAGGACGACGAGGATGCGGTCGCGACCGAGGAGGACGTGGAGCTCGAGGAGCGGGCCAAGGTCATCCTGCTCCTCACCGACGGCGCCGACGGTCTCGGCGAGGACGACGCGGCGATGCGTCCGCTCGAGGAAGTCCGGCGCGCGGTGAAGCTCGGCGTCACCGTCCTGGTGGTGGGCGTCGGCACGGCCGCTGGCGGCAACGTGCCGGAGATCGACTACCAGGGGCGGCCCACCGGCAAGAAGTACGACCGCGCGGGCAACGAGGTCATCTCCAAGCTCGACGCGCAGGACCTGCGCCTCCTGGCCCAGGCGGGCGGCTCGGAGGCTCGCTACTTCGAGTGGGGGCGCGCGGAGCCCGACATCACCGAGATCACGGCCGCGCTGGCGACCTTGAAGCGCGGCGCGCTCCAGAAGAAGGACGAGCGGGTGATGGAGGAGCTGTACCACTTCTTCCTCTTCCCCGGCTTCATGCTCCTCGTCATCGAGGCCTGCATCGGTACGCGCCGGCGCGTTCGCTATCCGGAGCGACGCCCGTGACCGCCGGCTGGCCACGCAGCCCAGGGGTGATGGCGCCTTCCTCGGGAGCGTGTCACGATCTGGCGGTCATGACGCGGGCCCGCCTTCGCGCCCTCCTCTTCGCTGCGTTGCTCCTGCCGCTGGGCGGCTGGGAGCCGCTGTGGCGGATGGATCCGGATGTCGCTGCGGGCAACCGCGCGTACCAGGAGAAACGCTACGACGACGCGGTCGCCGCGTACGAGCGCGCGCGCGAGGCGGGCGTCGACGCCGCGGGGCTGGAGTACGACCTCGGCACGGCCAAGATCGGGAAGGCCGACGGGCTCACGGCCGACGCCGACCGCGCCAAGCGCGACGGGATCTACGGCGACGCGATGGATCACCTCTCCAAGGCGGCCAAGGGCGGAACCCCGGAGCTGCGCGCGAAGGCGCACTACAACCGCGGCAACGTGCTGATGAAGCAGCAGAAGCTCGAAGCCGCGATCGAGGAGTACAAGCACGCGCTCCGCGCCGACACCGCGATGGAGAGCGCGCGCGTGAACCTCGAGCTGGCGCTGCGCCAGCGCGAGCGCGAGCGGCAGCAGCAACAGCAGCAACAGCAGCAGCAGGGCGGCCAGGGCCAGCAGGGCCAGCAGGGTCAGGGGCAGGGCCAGCAGCAACAGGGAGGCGGCGACGGACAAGAGCAGCAGCAACAGGGGCAGGGCCAGGGTGGCCAGCAGCAGCAGCAAGGCCAGCAGGGTCAACAAGGGCAGCAGGGCCAGCAGGGCCAGCAGGGCCAGCAGGGCCAGCAACAGGGACAGGGAGGCGGCGATCAGCAGGGACAGCAAGGCAACCAGGGCGGCGGCACCTCGGGTCAGACGCCACAGCGCAACTGGCCGCGTGACGACACCGAGTACGACACGCCCGACGAACCCAACGATCAGAAGTTCGACGATCTCGAAGCCATGTCACGCCAGCAACGGCGCGAGCAGGTCCGCAGCCGGCGCTCTCGCGGGACATCACGCTACGAGTACGACAAGGATTGGTAACCCCTCTCATGAAGCCTCGTGTGCTCGTCGTCGATGATGAGCCGGACACGGTCGAGGTGGTACGGGCGCTCCTGGAACAGGATGGAGCGGAGGTGACGTCGGTCGGGGACGGCCGCGACGCCATCACGCAAGCGCTCGGCGCCACGCAGGGCGGCCGCGGGTTCGATGTGGTGTTGCTCGACTATCACCTCCCGCACCTCACCGGCGGCGAGGTGATCCGCGAGCTCGGCGCGCGCGGGGTCGACGCGCGCGTGGTGGTGATGTCGGGCATCGATCCGACCCGCATCGCCGCCGAGACCATGCGGCTGGGCGCGTTCGACTTCGTCGCCAAGCCGCTGTCGCGGGCGGATCTGCGCGCGCGCGTCGAGCGCGCGTTCCGCGATCGCCGCCTGGGCGCGAAGGGCGAGAACGGCCGGCGCCCGCGCAAGAGCGACGTCATCATCGGCACCGGCGCCTGGGTGAAGCAGCTCTACGAGCGCATCGGCATGGTCGCGGCGACGGACGTGACCGTGACCATCCACGGCCCGAGCGGCACCGGCAAGGAGCTGGTGGCGCGCACGATCCACAACCTGTCCCCGCGCTACGAGCGGCCGTTCGTCGTCGTCTCGTGCGCGGCGTTGCCGTCGAGCCTGCTCGAGGACGAGCTGTTCGGGCACCTGCGTGGCGCGTTCACCGACGCGACCCGCGATCGCGACGGCCTCCTCGCCCAGGCCGACGGCGGGACCTTGTTCCTCGACGAGATCGGCGAGCTGCCGATCCAGCTCCAGGCCAAGCTCCTGCGCGTCCTCCAGTTCCACGAGTACCGGCGGCTCGGCGACGACCACGATCGCCACGTCGACATCCGCGTCATCGCCGCGACCAACCGCGATCTCGACGTGATGGTCGCGTCGGGGGACCTGCGCCAGGATCTGCTCTACCGGATCAACGTCTTCCCGCTGACGCTTCCGCCGCTGCGAGATCGCAAGGACGACATCCCGCTCCTGGCCCAGCACTTCCTGCTCCTGCACCGCGGGCGCGCCGACAAGAAGGTCGAGGGCTTCACGCCGGCGGCGATCGCGCGGCTCTGCGCCGAGGACTGGCCCGGCAACGTCCGTCAGCTCGAGAACAAGATCCAGGAGGCGATCGTCGTCGCCGACGGCCCGCTGATCGACGCCGCCGACCTCGACGTCGGGCCCGGCGGCGGCGGCGGCATGGTCCTCGACCTGTCCCGGCCCTTCCAGGAGCTCAAGCACGCCGTCATCGACCGCTTCGAGCGCGACTACCTGCAGGCGCTCCTCACCGCGCACGGCGGTAACCTCGCCGCCGCGGCCCGCCAGGCTGGCATGGATCGGAAGAACCTGTGGGCGCTCGCGCGCAAGCACGGCCTCGACCTCGATCGATTCCGCAAGTAGCAGTACGATGACCCCCACGAGGGATGCGACCAGCGGAGCGTTACCGGCTGATCGAGCGTCTCGGAGCCGGTTCGATCGGTGTGGTCCACCGCGCGCTCGATCGGGCGACCGGTCGCGAGGTCGCGCTCAAGATCATGCCGCGGCCGCGCACCGGCACGAACCTGCGCGGTGAGTTCGTCGCGCTCGCGCGCCTGCGCCACCCCAACGTCGTGTCCGTGCTCGACTACGGCCTGACCGACGCGGGCCACGAGTACTTCACGATGGAGCTCGTGCTCGGGCCGAGCCTCCTCGACGCGGCCGGGCCGGCGACCGGGCGGCGGTGCTTCGCGCTCCTGGGCGGTGTGCTCGACGCGCTGTCGGCGGTCCACGCCAGCGGGATGGTGCACGCCGACATCAAGCCGTCGAACATCCTCGTCGACGGCTCGACCCTCGAGGCCGCGCCCGACCGGGCGGCGCGGCTCGGGGACTTCGGGCTGGCGGGGCCGCTCGCCGATCCCAGCGGTCCGACGGCGCGCGGCACGATCGGCCACGCCGCGCCCGAGGCGTGGTCCGGGAGGCTCGATCCGCGCTCCGATCTCTACTCGTTCGGTGTCGTCCTGTGGCAGCTGGTCATGGGCGCGCGGCCCTTCGAGGGGATGACGCCGCGGGCGATCGTCACCATGCAGCGCGCCGGCGCGCCACCGGATCCGCGGCACACCCGGCCAGCGCTGCCGACAGCGCTGGCAGATCTGATGCTCGCCCTGCTCGATCCCGCGCCGGGCGCGCGGCCCCAGACGGCGGACGAGGTGCTCGAGCGGTGGCGCGCGATCGGCGACGCCCTCGGGCATCGCATGAGCGCGGGCGGGCGCGTCCTCTCCGTGCGCTCGCCGCGCGTCGCCATCGAGGTCGGCACGATCCTCGGGCGCGAGCGCGAGCTGGCCGACCTCGAGCGCGCGTGGCGCGAGGCCGAGGCCGGGCGGGGCGCGGCCGTGCTCGTCGTCGGCGAGCCGGGCATCGGCAAGTCGCGGCTGAGCGCCGAGCTCGCGCTCCGGCTCCAGCTCGAGGGGGCGCAGGTCGTGCGCTGGAGCGCGCGCGCCGGCGATCAGGCGTGGGACGGCGTGCGCGAGCTGGTGCGGACGATGCTCACCCTGGCGGGCGAGGCGTGGGCGCGGCGGGGCTCGCCGGCCTCGCACCAGGCGGTCGCCTCGATGCTCGCCGTCGCGCCGCCACCGTTGCGCGACGGTCGCGCCGGGCACGGCGACCCCGGCGCGTCCGCGGGCGCGGGTCGCTGGGTGATCGCGGAGGCGGTCGCCGAGCTCGTGGTCGCGGCGGCGAGCGTGCGGCCCCTCACCATCGTCGTCGACGATCTCGACGCCGCGGCGCCGGCGACGATCGACGTGCTCGCGTACCTCGCGCGCGCCGTGCCCGACGCGGCCGTGCTGCTCGTGGCCGCAGGCCGCTCGACGCCGCCGGGCCGGAGCGGGGTGTCCGGTCCGGTGAGCGCCACCCCGAACCCGTTCGAGGTTGCGGTCGCCGGCGCCGCGCGCGGCAGGCGGTTCGAGCTGGCGCCGCTCGGGCAGTCGAGCTTCTTCGCGCTGGCGGTCGCCGCCGTCGGCGCGGAGGTCGGCAACCGCCTCGCCGAGGAGCTGCGGCGCGTCTCGGGCGGCAACCCGGGCCACGCGCTGGCCACGCTCGAGGCGATGATCGACAGCGGCAGCCTGGCCCGCGTCGGCGGCGCGTGGATCACCGGGCGCGACGTCGTGGTGCCGCTCCTCGCCGCCGCCCGCCAGGGCGCGATGGCGCGGCTGTCCGGGCTGGCGCCGTCGTCGCGCGCGCTCCTGCGGGCCGCGGCCGTCCTCGGCGACAGCTTCGATCGCGACGTGCTCGCGACCATCCTCGGCATCACGGCGCCGGCCACGCCCCGCGCGCCGTCGTCGCCGGTCGACGGCGTCCCCGAGGAGATGGCCGAAGGCCTCATCTCGGTCTCGACGCAGCTGCCGCTCGCCGAGGGCGCGGGCGACGACGAGCGCTCGCGCCGGATCGCGATCGACCCGACGTTCGACGACGTCGAGGCCGCGCTGGCCGACGGCGTCGCGGCGCGCGTCCTGACCGCGGATCCTGCCGCGGGCCGCTTCCGCTTCGCGCACAAGGAGCTCGCCGACGCGCTCGGGCGCGAGCTCACCCCGGGCGCGCGCCTCGAGTACCACCGCCGCGCGGCGCTCGCGCTCGCCGACCGTCAGGCCGCGGGCGGCGAGGTGCCGGCGGCGTCGCTCGCGCGTCACCACCGCGCGCTCGGCGACGGCACGCTGGCGGCGCGCTGGTGCATGGCGGCGGCCGATGAGGCCGCACGGGGCGGCGATTACGGCGGCGCGCTCGCCCACGCCACCGACGCGCTCGCGCTCGCCGATCCCAACGAGCACCACAGCCTGGTGCGGCGCGTCGCCGAGCTGGCGGCCCAGCACGGCGATCTCGAGCTCGCGCTCCACCACTTCCGCCTCGCCGGCGACGGCGCCGCGCTCGACGAGCAGATCGAGCTGTCGCTCGACATCGCCGAGGTCGAGCGGCGCCGGGGCGAGCCGCAGCGCGCGCTCGACGCGGCCACGTCGGCCTTGACCCTGGCCCGCCGCCTGGGCGATCACGAGCGGGAGGCGCGCGCCCACCTGCGCATCGGATGGCTGTTCACCCACCGCGGCGACTTCGCCGGCGGCGCCGAGCACGGCGCGGTCGGGCTGGCGCTGGCGCGGCGGGCCGGCAATCGCCCGCTCGCCGCCGAGCTCGGCCGGCTGTCGGCCGCGGTGGCGACGAGCCAGGGCGAGCCCAAGCGGGCGATCCTGATCCTCGACGAGGCGCTCGCCGACGCCCAGGGCGACGCCAAGCTCGACGCCGGCATCTCGCACGAGATCGGGCGCGCCGCGATCCAGGCCGGCGACTACCCGCGGGCGATCGAGGCGCTCGAGCGCGCGGTCGCCGCCGCCGAGCGCCACGGCGATCTGGTCCAGCGCGCTCGCTCGCTCAACAACCTCGCCGCGGCGTCGTACTACCAGGGCGACTGGGAGCGCGCCCGGCGGCTGTGGGAGCAGTTCCGCCAGCAGACCGAGCGCCAGGGCGACCGCGTCGAGACGCTCTACGCGCTCAACAACCTGGGCTCCTTGCTCCGGGACCTCGGCGCGCTCGCCGAGGCGCGGGCGACGCTCACCCGCGCCGAGGGGCTCGCCGAGGCGCTCGGCCACGTGCACATGGCGGCGATGGTGCAAGCCAACCGCGGCGAGGTCGACGCGCGTGCCGGCGATCTCGCCGTGGCGCGCGAGCGCTACGAGAAGGCGCTCGCCGAGTTCGACCGCATCGGCGCCAAGGATGACGCGATCGAGACGCGGCGGCGGCTGTCCGAGCTCGATCTCACCGTCGGGCGCGTCGACGAGGCCCTGTCGCGCGCGCTCGAGGCCGCACGCGACGCGAAGGGCGGCTCGAACCGCTTCGAGGAAGGCGTCCTCCACCGGGTGGCGGGCGCGGCGCTGCGCTGCCAGGGCGATCTGGAGAGCGCGTCGTGGTTCCTCGACCGGGCGCGCGAGCTCCTGTCCGGCATCGGCGCGCGCTACGAGCTCGCGCGCGTGGCGTACGAGGCCGCCGAGCTCGCCCGCGCCGGCGGTGACCTCGCGCTCGCGCGCAGCCAGCTCGCTGCCGCCGACACGGTGCTCTCGGGCCTGGGCGCGCGCTGGGACCTCGAGCGCGTGCGCGCGCTCCTGCGCGCGATGGGCCCGGTGACCGAGACGCCGGGCTTCGATCCGGGCACGACCGCGGTGGCGCGCGCCGCCGCGTCCGGCGACGCGCCGCGGGCGATCGAGCTCGCCCTCGACGGCGTGCTGGTCGCCGCCGGCTGCACGCGCGGCTTCGTGCTCACCCTCGACGGCCAGGGGCGCCCGCAGGTGCGCGCCCGCCGCCTGCGCGCGGGCGCGCGCACGTTCCACCGCGACGACGCCGCGGTGTCGGGCACGATCGTGCGCAAGGTCGCGGCCAGCGGTCAGGCGGTCGCCGTCGCCGACGCCGTCCTCGACGACGATCTCAAGGACGAGTCGAGCGTCGTCGCCCTCGGCCTGCGGCGCGTGTACGCCGCGCCGCTGCGTGCGCGCGGCCGCCTGTCGGGCATCGTCTACGTCGACTCGCTGGGCGCCGACGTCGACGACCGGACGCTCGATCTGGCGCAGCTCGACGCGGCGATCGCGCCGCTGGCGCTGGCGCTCGATCACGGCAGGCTCCTCGACGACGCGGCGCGCTCGTCGGAGCTGATGTCGATCCTCGCCCACGAGATCCGCAACCCGCTCGCCGGGATCCTCGGCTACTCCGAGATGGGCGCCGAGCCGGGCGAGACCGACGGGCTGCCCGTGGTCGAGCTCTTCGGCCGCATCAAGCACGACGCCGAGCGCCTGCGCCGCCTGGTCGACAACGTCTTCGAGCTGGCGCGCCACGAGTCGGGCAACACCGACTGGTCGATGGCGCCGGTCGAGCTCGGGCGCCTCGTCACCGACGTGGCTCGCAGCTTCGCGCCCATCGCCAGCGCCCGCCGCATCCGCTTCGCGCTCGAGCTGGACGAGCCGATCGGCCCCGCGATGGGCAACAGCGATCGGCTCGCGCAGGTGGTGTCGAACCTGCTCGGCAACGCCGTGAAGTTCTCGCCCGACGGCGGGACCGTCGAGATCCGCGTCTACCGGGAGACCGTCCGCTCCGGCGATCCGGCGGCGCCGCCGATCCCGCCCGCCGATCCGCGCGCCTGGATCCCCACCGATCCCGGCGACGAGATCGGCGAGGTCGTTCGCGTCGACGTGAAGGATCACGGCCCCGGCATGAGCGCCGAGCTCCTCCACCAGCTGTTCGAGAAGTTCACGCAAGGCGCCGGCGCCGCCCGCCGCGGCGGCCTGGGCCTGGGGCTGTACCTGTGCCGCGAGATCGTGCGTCGCCACGGCGGCTCGATCTGGGTCGAGTCGTCGCTGGGGCAGGGCGCGGTGTTCTCGGTGCGGCTACCGGTCGCGCTCTGACCCGCGCTTCGGTTTCGGTTTCGGCGCGGACGTGGCCGCGCCGGGCGGCCGGCGGCTCAAGGCCGCGGGTGCAGGAGCCGGTACAGGACCGCCTGGAGCCGATCCTCGAGCTCGCGCGTCACCTCGACGTTCGCCTCTGGGGCGGTGGCCTGCACAGCACCGCCCTCGTCGGCGCTCGGCGCGTGGCTGGGCGCGAGGCCGCGCGAGGCGAGGCCGACCGACCGCCAGGAGACGCGTCGTCGCACGCTCCGAGCCGCCGGCGTCGTCACGCAGCCGCGCGCTCGGCGAGGCGAGCCGCTACCGGGACCGAAACCGGGACCGAAACCGGGACCGAAACCGGGACCGAAACCGGGACCGAAACGTCGCCGCGCTGAGCACTCGCCGCGCCGACCTCGCCGACGAGCTCGAGCGCGCCGCGACGAGCGTCGCGCTCAACACCGCGGACGCCGGCGGCCGCGCGGGCCGCGACAGCGTCCGCGGCCTGCGCATCGCCAGCGGCGAGGCGCGCGAGACCAAGCGCGCGCTCACCGTCGCGGCGGCCTGGGCCGGAACCGGTCTCCGGATCCGGTTTCGGCCCCGGTTTCGGTCTCGGATCCGGTTTCGGTTTCGGTCTCGGTTTCGGTCTCGGTTTCGGTTTCGGATCCGGTTTCGGATCCGGTCCCTACCGCAGGCTCAGCAACGAGTCGCGCAGGCGGCCGACGCCTTCCTTGATGTTCTCCATCGAGCAGGCGTAGGAGAGGCGCACGTGGCCGACGGCGCCGAAGCCGCTGCCGGGCACGACGGCGACCTTGCCGGCGTCCACCAGCCAGTCGCAGAGGGTGACGTCGTCGGACATGGTCTTGCCGTCGGGCGCCGTGCGGCCGAGGAAGGCGCTCAGGTCGGGGAACGCGTAGAACGCGCCCTTGGGCTCGCGGCACGAGACGCCGGGGATGGCGCGGAGCAGCTCGACGATGGTCTTGCGGCGCTCGTCGAAGGCCTTGCGCATCTGCTCGACCGGCTCCTGCGGGCCGGTGATCGCCGCGATCGTCGCCACCTGCGCGATGTGCGTCGGGTTCGAGGTCGACTGGCCCTGGACCTTGGCCATCGCCTTGATGATCGGCGTGGGCGCGGCGGTGTAGCCGATGCGCCAGCCGGTCATCGCGTACGTCTTGCTGACGCCGTCGACCAGGATCGTGCGCGCCGCCAGCTCGGGGCCGACCGCCGCCATCGACGCGTACGACGCACCGGCGTAGACGAGCGAGCGGTAGATGTCGTCGGACACCACCAGCAGGTTCTTCTCGAGCACGACCTCGGCCAGCGCCTCGATCTGTGCCTTGGTGTACACGGCGCCGGTCGGGTTCGACGGCGTGTTCAGCACGATCGCGCGGGTCCGCGGCGTCACGTGAGCGCGCAGGGCCTCGGGCCGCATCGTGAAGTCGTCGTCGGGTGACGTCGGGACGATCACCGGCGTGCCGCCGGCCATCATCACCATGTCGGGGTAGCTCACCCAGTACGGCGCCGGGATGATCACCTCGTCACCCGGATCGAGCAGCGCGATGAAGAGGTTGTAGAGCGAGTGCTTGGCGCCGCACGAGACCAGCACGTTCTCGGGCGAGATCTCGGTCCCGTGCACGCGCCCGAGCTCGGCCGCGACCGCGGCGCGCAGCTGCGCCGTGCCGCCGACCTCGGTGTACTTGGCGACCGCGCCCTTGCCGAGCGCGTCGCGCGCCGCGGCCTTGATGTGCTCGGGCGTGTCGAAGTCGGGCTCGCCGGCGCCGAAGCTGATCACGTCGACGCCCTGGGCCTTGAGGCGGGCGGCCTTGGCGGTCACGGCCAGGGTGATCGACGGCTTGATGGCGTCGAGGCGCGAGGCGGTCTTCAGGTTGGGCTGTGACATGGCTTCTATCTCCCGTACTTCTTGGCCAGCGCGTCCACCACCGGGGGTGGCACGAGGCCGGTGACGTCGCCGCCGAGGCTGGCGACCTCCTTGACCAGGGACGAGCTCACGTAGTGGTTGCGCTCGTCGGTCATGAAGAACACCGACTCGATCTCGGGTGCCAGCCGCCGGTTCATGTGGGCGAACTGGAACTCGTACTCGAAGTCGGCCAGGGCGCGCAGGCCGCGCACGATGACGCTCGCCTTCTGCTCGCGGCAGAACTCGACGAGCAGGCCGCCGAAGGACGCGAACGACAGGCGCGTCGCGTACTGGGGCAGGGCGTCGCGGATGAAGCCCACCCGCTCCTCGACGGTGAACAGCGGCTGCTTGCGCGGGTTCACCGCGAGCGTGACCACGATGTGGTCGAAGAGCTGGAGCGCGCGCTCGAGGATGTCGAGGTGCCCGTTGGTGATCGGGTCGAACGTCCCGGGATACACGGCGACGACGTGCTTCGACGGGTCCTTCGTGATGATCGGCGTCATGGAGGGCTCACCCGGTAAAGTGACAGCTCGGTGTCGCCGTAGCGGCGCAGGTCCGTTCGTAGCAGGAATCCTGCGCGATCGGGGGATGGCGCGCGGTGTGCGTGCTCGACGACCACGACGGCGTCGTCCGTGAGGCGGGCTCGGGGCAGGGCCGCGAGCGAATCGGTCACGACATCGGCGGCGTAGGGTGGATCGAGGAAGATCCATCGCCATGGCGGTCCCGGCGGGGGCGCCTCGAGGAAGCGGCTGACCTCGATCGGGGCGATCGTGACCTGCGCCTCGACGCCGAGGGCCTGGACGTTCTGGCGCAGCGCCGCGAGCGCGGGCCGCGCGCGCTCGACGGACGTGACCGACGCCGCACCCCGCGACAGCGCCTCGAGGCCGAGCGCGCCGGAGCCGGCGAACAGATCGAGGACGTGAGTCTCGTCCAGGGGCGGGCCCAGGATGTTGAAGAGCGCCTGACGCACCTTCTCCGAGGTCGGGCGGGTGGCGGCGCCGTGGGGTGCGCGGAGCACGCGACCACCCAGGGTGCCGGAGACGATGCGCATGGCGTGATATTGCTGCGGTCCCGTCGCGAGGGCTACGATGTCGGCCATGGCAGATCGCCAGGACAACCTGGCCGTGCGCGTCCTGGCCCCGGCGCTGACCGGGGGACGGCTCGACGCCGTGGCGCTGCGCGAGGGCGAGCGCGCCTGGACGTACCGCGAGCTCGCCGACAAGGTCGCGCGGGTCGGCGGCGCGCTCGGCGGGCTCGGCATCGAGGCGGGCGAGCGCGTCGCCATCCTCATGCGCGACACGCTCGAGGCCGCTGCGGCGATCCTCGGCGTCATCCACGCCGGCGCGGTCGCCGTGCCGCTGTCGGAGCTCGCGCGCCCCGACGACCTCCGCGAGTACCTGGATCACGCCCAGGCGGCGATGGCGATCGTCGACGGGGAGCTCGAGCCGGCGCTCGATCAGGTGCGCGGCGAGCTGCCGCGCCTGCGGGAGATCATCTGCCTCGAGCCGCGCGCGCCGGGCGAGCGCGATTTCGGCGCCATCACGCGCACCGCGGCGCCGGCGATGGCGGCCGAGGTCGAGCCCACGGACGAGTGCCTGCTGCTCTACTCGGCGGGCTTCGGCGACGACCTGCGCGGCGTGCTCCACAGCCACGCCTCCGTCGTCGCCGCGCACCAGTCGTTCGCCGCGTTCCTCGGCCTCGGCGCCGGCGACAAGATCTTCACGGTCACCCGGCTGTCGACGGCCTTCGGCTTCGGCGCCGGCCTCGTGTTCCCGCTGCTCGCCGGCACGGAGTCGTTGCTCCTGCCGGCCCAGCCGTCGTCGAAGGTCCTGCTCGCCGCGATCGAGCAGTTCCGCCCCGACTTCTTCCTCTCGACCCCGTCGATCTACGGCCAGCTCGCCCGCGACGTCGCCGCGAGCAAGGTCGCGTCACCGCTGACCAAGGTGCGTGGCGCGATCGCCGGCGGCGAGGGCATGCCCGACAAGCTCATCCCGCGGATCAAGGCGGCGCTCGGCGTCGACGTCGTGATCGGCTTCGGCATCACCGAGGTCATGCAGATCGCGATCGCCGGCCCCGCCTCCGACGACGAGCGCGCCGGCGCGTGCGGCACGACGTTGCCCCACGTCGAGGCCCGCGTCGTCGACGACAACGGCACCCCGGTCGGGACCGACGAGATCGGCACGCTCCAGCTGCGCACGCCGTCGATGTGCCTCGCCTACTGGGGCGGCACCGACGGCAAGGATCGCGGCGCGATCGCGACGGACGGCTGGCTCACGACGCGCGACCGCTTCCTCGTCGACAGCCGCGGCGTGTACCACCACTGCGGCCGCGCCGACGACCTCTTCAAGGTCGGCGGCAAGTGGGTCTCGCCGATCGAGCTCGAGCGCGCGCTCACCGCGCACGAGGCGGTGTGGGAGGCGGCGGTGATCGGCGCCGACGACGAGGACGGGCTCATCAAGCCGCTGGCGTTCGTCGTCGTGAACGTCGGCCACTCGCCGGGCGCCGCCCTCGAGGCCCAGCTGCGCGAGTTCGTGAAGCAGACGCTCTCGCCGTACAAGTACCCGCGCTGGTTCGAGTTCGTGGAGGCGCTGCCGCGCGGTCCGGGTGGCAAGCTCCTGCGCTACAAGCTGCGACCGGCCCGCCGCCGCCGCCGGGCCGAGACCGGCACCGGCGCGCCCTAGGGTCGCCGCGTGACGGCGTCGCACGTCGCGCGCGCGCTCGCGGTCGCGGCCTACCGGCCGGGTGACGCCGCCGGCGGCGACGCGGCGCTCGCGCGGATCGCCGGCTCCGACGGCGCCGCGGCCCGCGCGCTGCTCGCGGCGATGCACGGCCCCGACGGCGCCGCCCTCGTCCAGCGCGCCCGCCGCGAGCTGGCGGCGCCGCGGCCCGCGCACTGGCGCAGCGTGCACGTCACCTGGCTCGACGAGCGCCTGGCCGGCGAGCCCGCGGCGGTGCGCGTGGCCGCGTGCGAGGGCGACACGCCGCCGGCGCGCTACCTCGCGCGCGCGTTCCTCGGCGGGCTCGTGCCGATGCCGGATCCTGCGGCGCCGGCGCGCGGCGTCCTCGCGCTCGTCGCCCTCGATCCCGACGTGCTCGCGCGCACCTTCGTGCTGCTGGGTCGGCGCCAGTTCGCGCACGCGCTCACCGGCGGCCCCCGCCAGGGGCTCGCCGAGCTGGCCACGCGGCTCGCGTGGGGCAAGGAGCTCGTCGCCGAGATGGCGGCGATCGGGCGCCTCGGCGAGCAGGCCGATCGCCGGCTCGGTCGCCGCACCAGCGCCGCACTCCGCATCACCGGGTTGCGCATCACGGCAGCGATGGATCCGGCGCGCGCCGGTATGCGCGCGCTCGCACCCGCGGTCGCGCGCGTGCCCGATCTCGTCGAGCAGCTGGCGCAGCGCCTGGCGCGTCCGGTCGGCGCGCTCGCCCGGATCGAGCTGCGCCACGTCCTCCTCGTCGACGGACCCGACGACACCGAGGTCTCACAGGCGATCGCCCGTGCTAGCGTCGGAGGCCCATGAGGGCCGGCCCGAAGGAGCCACGATGACCGGGCGCGTGATCGACGGGCGCGTGTTCGACGCCGAGGCAGAGGCGCGGGCCATTCGCGACGCGGCGTCCGCCGACGCCGACGTCGCGCGTGCCGAGGCCGCCGCCGCCCGCGCCATCGCGGAGCGCGAGCGCGAGCGCGCGGCCGCCGCCCGCGCCGAGGCCGAACGCGTGCGCGCCGCCGCCGGCCTCCCCGCCGGTGACGGCGTGGTCACCGCGGTCGTCGGCCTGCTCTGCCGCGCCCGCTGCGCCGGCGTCACCGTCGGCGAGATCGTGCGGATCGCGCGCGTCGGCGCCCGCGACCTCCTCGCCGAGGTCGTCGGCTTCCGCGACGAGGAGGTCGTGCTCCTGCCGCTGGGCGAGCTCCACGGGGTCGCGCCCGGCGCCGCCGTCACCGCCACCGGCTCGCCGCTCGCGTTCCCCTGCGGTCCCGCCGTCCTCGGCCGCGTCCTCGACGGGCTCGGCCAGCCGATCGACGATCAGGGACCGATCGCCGCGCCGCTCTGGGTGGTCGAGCGATCCGCGCCGTCGCCGCACGCGCGCCCGCCCATCTCCCGCGCGCTCGTCACGGGCGTGCGCTCGATCGACGGGTTCCTCACGCTCGGCGAGGGTCAGCGCGTCGGCGTGTTCGCGGCCGCCGGCGTCGGCAAGTCGACGCTCCTCGCCCAGCTGGCGCGCACCGCCGACGCCGACGTGATCGTCCTCGGCCTCGTCGGCGAGCGCGGCCGCGAGCTCGGCGACTGGCTCGCGGCGCTCGGTCCCGCCCGCGCGCGCACCGTCGTGGTGTGCGCCACCAGCGACGCGCCGAGCCTCGTCCGCGTGCGCGCCGCCGCCACCGCGACCGCCGTCGCCGAGTCGTTCCGCGAGGCCGGCAAGCGCGTCCTCCTCATCGTCGACTCGCTCACCCGCGTCGCGCGCGCGCAGCGCGAGGTCGGGCTCTCCGCCGGCGAGCCACCCGCGCGCCACGGCTACCCGCCCAGCGTGTTCGCGCTCCTGCCGCGCCTCGTCGAGCGAACCGGCACCGCCGCGGCGCCGGCCGGCTCGATCACCGCCGTCTACGCCGTGCTCGTCGCCGGCGACGATCTCGACGAGCCGATCGCCGACGAGGTCCGCGGCATCGTCGACGGTCACATCATCCTCGATCGCCGCCTCGCCGCGCGCGGCCACTTCCCGCCGGTCGACGTGCTCGCGTCGGTGTCGCGCCTCTTCGATCGCCTCGCACCCGAGGGGCAGCGCGTCGCCGCCGGGCGCGTCCGCCGATGGCTCGGTCGCTACGAGGAGCAGCGAGATCTCATCGCCATTGGCGCGTACAAGGCCGGGAGCGATCGGGGGCTCGATGAGGCCATCGCCCGCCAGCCGGGGATCGAGGCCTTCCTCCGCCAGGGGTCCGAGGAGGTGTCCTCGATCGAGACCACGCAGGCGCGACTGGGGGAGATCTCACGCTGACCCTGGCTAACCCCCCGTGGCGAAACACCCCAGCAAGACCCCCGATCGATGCGCCGCCGTCTCAGCAGGCTGCTGTAGCTGAAAAAAAACTCCTGGTACCATCGGCATCTGCGCTTCGAGCACGTCCCCGTGGCCGCGGCATGGCACTTGCGTAGTGCTTGCGCGTCGTGCCTCTCATGAGCCGTCGTCGCGCCACCAGCCAGCCGCCGCCGCGGCGCGTCTCAGCGCCGCTGTCGTTCGTCGGCCGCGACCGCGAGCTCGTGGAGCTCCGCGAGCACCTCGCCGGCGCGCCGCTGGTCGTGCTCTACGGCCCCATCGGCGCCGGCAAGACGTCGCTCGTCGAGCAGCTGGCGCTGGCGCTCGAGGTGCCGACCACGTTCGTCCGCTGCTTCCCGGGCGAGCGCGGCGGTTCGGTGAAGAGCCGCGCCGAGCGCCGGCTGCGCTGCCCGCCGGGCGGCCTCGCCGAGGCGCTCGCCACCGAGTCGCAGCTCCTCGTCATCGACGACCTCCACCACCTGGCGCCCGACGAGGCCGCCCGCGTCGTGGCGGCGCTGGCGCCGACGCCGGGCGCGCTCGGCCGGGTGATCGCGATCGCGCGCGAGCCGTTGCTCCTGCCGGCGGACCTCGATCGCAACGAGCTCGAGCTCGGCGGTCTCGACGACGCGGCGGCCGACGAGCTCTGGCAGGCGCTCGCGACGGCGTACGGACCGACCGGCGAGATCGGGCCGGCGCTCATGCGCACGCGCGGGCTGCCGCTGCTCCTGCGTCGCGAGTTCGCGCGCGCGCGCTTCGGCGACGACGCGTGGAACGTGGCGGCGCTGCCGGCGCCGGCGCGGCGCGCGCTCGAGGTGCTGGCGATCCTGCGCCTGCCGGTGCTGCCCGCGGCGGTCGCCGCGCTCGCGCCTGACGTCGACCTCGAGGACGCGGTGCAGGCGCTGGTCGCGCGCCAGCTCGTCGACGGTGACGACGCGGGACGCCTGCGCGTCCACGACCTCGTGCAGGAGCTCGTGATGGCGGAGCTGGCGCTCGACGTGCGCATCCCGCTCGAGCGCGCCGCGGCGGCGATGATGGCGCCGGGCGCCCGCGACGACGGCGCGCTCGCCGCCCTCGACGTCGTCGATCGCCTCCGCGAGGCGGTGCTGCACCACCTGGCGGCCGGACAGATCGAGCACGCGGTGCGCCTGCTCGTCGAGCGCGCCGACGTCCTCGCCCGCCGCGGCGCCGGCGGCGAGGTGGAGACGCTCATCGCCGCGATCGGCCCCGACGCCGCGCCCGAGCTGGGCGTGATGCAGGTCGAGCTCGCGGCGCGCGCGGGCCGCGTCGCCGAGGCGGCCGAGCGCCTGGCGGCGGGCGCGGCCGGCGTGTCGCCGATCCTCGCCGCCGAGCTGGCGCTGGCGTCGGGCGACGTCGACGGCGCGGTCCGCCGCCTCGCGCTCATCGGGCGCGCCGGCGCCGACGGCAACGCGACGCTCCTGCCGTACGCGGCGCGTGGCGCGGCGCTCCACGCCGAGATCGATCTCCTGCGCGGCCGCCCCGGTGACGCGCGCCTGCGCGTCGAGCAGGGCCTGGCCGCCGGCGGCGCGGCGGGCGGCGGGCCGACCTCGGCCGAGGGGCGCGCGCATCTCCTCATCGCGCTCGCGGCGATCGACGACCACGAGGGCCACCCGACCGCGGTGCGCGCCGCGCTCACCCGCGCCGTCGGCGCGCTCGCGTCGCGCGACGCCGGCAGCGAGGAGCTGTCGGCGGTGATCGAGGCGCGGCGCGCGTACGGGCTGGCGCGCGAGGGCCGGCTCGGCGAGGCGCGCACGACGCTCGACGAGGCGCTGGCGCGCACGCGCGGCCTCGACGCGGTGCCCGTGGTCGAGCAGGTCAACGAGAGCCGCGCCGCGCTCGACGTCGTGCGCGGCGATTGCGAGGCCGCGGTCCGTCGTCTAGGTGCGACGGTCGCCGCCCGGCGCGGCCGCGGCGACGAGCTGGGCGCGCTGTGCGCCGAGATCGCGCTCGCCGAGGTCGAGATCCGGCGCGGCGATCTGGCGCGCGCGGCCGAGCTGGCGACGGCGGGCAGGGCGCAGGCGACGCGCCTCGGCTTCCAGGCGCTCGCCGATCGCGCGGCCGTCGTGCTCGCCGCCGTCGATCTGGGCGAGATGCGCCTCGAGCGCGCGCGCGAGGCGCTCGAGCGCCTCGTCGATTCGCCGGCGCTCCCTGCGGTGATCGCGTGCCGCGCGGCCCAGCTCGCGGCCGAGGCGCGCGCCGCCTCCGGCCAGCGCGCCGGCGCCGTCGACGCGGCGCGCGGCGCCGGCTCCGACGAGCTGCAGAGCGAGCTCGAGCGCGATCTCGCCGAGGCGCGCGTCGCGACCGCCGCCGGCGACATCGGGCGCGCGCTGTCGGCCGCGCGCCGTGTGGCCGCCGCCGCCGAGCGCTCGGGTCGCGCCGCGGATCTCGCCGAGGCGCTGGTCATCGGCTGCCGCCTCGAGCTGGCCAAGGGCGACCGCAGCGGCGCCCGCGCCCAGGCCCGCCGCGCCGCGCGCGAGGCCGCCGCCGCCGGCCTCATCCGCCCGCGCGCCCACGCCTTGCTCGCCCTCGCGTCGCTGGCGCGCGACGACGGTGACCTCGCCGCCGCGGCCACCTACGCGCGCGACGCGGCCGAGCTCGCGCAGTCGGCGGGTTTGCCGGTCGAGCGCCTCGCGGCCACCGCCGCGCTCGACGCGATCACCGGCGGCGATCCGTACGCCGTCGGTGGCAGCGGCGCGGCCGCGGCGATGTCGCAGGCGGCGATCGAGGCGGCCGGCCGCCTGCTCACGGACCTCGGCCTCACCGCGGTCCGCCCGTTCCGCGTCGTCGACGCGACCGGGGCGATCAGCGAGGTCGCCGACGCCGATCCCGAGGTGCTGCGCCTCGCCGCGCGCACGCTCGCCGTCGACGCCGTGCGCGAGACGATCTGGCGCAAGGGCACCGAGCTCGCCGATCTTCGCCGCCGCAGCCTGCTCAAGAAGCTGCTCTTCCTCTTCGCCGCGGCGCCGCACCGCACGTTCTCGAAGGAGGAGATCGTGCAGACGGTGTGGAACGTCGCGTACCACCCGCTGCGCCACGACGCCGCGCTGTTCACCAACATCATGCGCATCCGCCGCCTGCTCGGCGAGGACGGCGC
>ERZ761602.2407-NODE-2407-length-29424-cov-4.840614_pt1 | contig 29424 bp, 28 predicted proteins | sample MGYA00512165_ERZ761602 | MGnify/ENA primary metagenome ERZ761602 (study PRJEB28899, sample SAMN02445085) | bioreactor sludge metagenome | biome: EBPR sludge; isolation source: Thorneside wastewater treatment plant | place: Australia: Brisbane, Thorneside...
CCGAGCCGCCACCCGCCCCCGCCGCGACCGAATACGGCCCGCTCCACCCGCTCGCCCCCATCGTCGCGAACCTCCCCGATCGCAGCGCCGGCCGCTTCGTGCGTGTCACGGTGCACCTCGAGGCCAAAGACGAAGAGGCGCTGGCGACGGTGGTGGCGAGAGAGATCCCGATCCGCCACCGCCTGCTGATCTACTTCAGCGAGCTCGATCCGACGCGCGCCGCCGCGCCGGGCGGCAAAGACGCGCTCCGCGAAGAGCTCGTGCCCGCCGTCAACGAGGTGATCGGGAGCGAGTTGGTTCGTCGCGTCTACTTCTCGGAGTTCGTGGTCCAATGATGGGCGGCGAATCGTTCGAGCCGCTCCTCTCGGCGGAGGAGACCGATGCTCTCCTCGACGCGATGAAGACGTCGGGCGACGACCGCCGAGAGGCGATGACGCTCGACCTCGCGAGCCCCGAGGCCCGCCTGCGTCGACACCTCGGCGCCGCCGACCGCGCGGCCGATGCGTGGCGCGAGTCGCTGGTGCGAACCTTCCTCCGCCACACCGGGATCCTGCCGAGCCTGGACGTGGTCTCGGTCGACGTGGTGGCACCCGACCTCTTCTTCGGTCGCATCGAACCGGGAACGTGTCTGCTCCGCGCGCGCGTCGACGGGGGCGCGCTCGCGGTCCTCGCGGACTCCACGCTCACGAGCTTCGCGCTCGACCGACGCCTCGGTGCTCCGCTCGCGACCACCCAAGACCCCGAGCGCACCGCGCCTCGCCTCTTGCTGAGCGCGGTCGAGCGCCGCGTGCTTCGTCCGTTCTTCGACGACGTCCTCGCGTTGCCGGGGCTCCGCATCGAAGGCGAGGCCGTGCTCGAGGTCGGTGGCACGACCGCGAGCCAACGCGTCGATCCGCTCTTGGTCGTCGATCTGCGCGTCGACCTCGGCCTCGGCGCCGCACCGCTCGTCTACGGGTTCGAGCTCGCGGCGGCGCGACGCGCGTTCCCCGAAGAAGCCCCGCCCCCCGTTCGCGAAGGTTCTCCGCGCGAACGGCGCACGATGGGCTCGCGCCTGCGCGACGCCGAGGTGGAGGTCGCCGCGGTGCTGGGCGAAGCCGAGAGCACGGTGTCGGCGCTGCTCGCGTTGAAGAAGGGCGAGATCCTCCGCCTCGACACCCCCGCCTCGAGCACCGTCGAGCTGCGCGTCGAAGGTGTCCCCGCGCTGCTCGGGCGTCCCTGCGTCGAGCACGGAAACCTCGCCGTTCGCATCACCGGCGCGCTGCCGACGCGCGCGTCCCTCAACCACCGCTGAAGGAGGACTCGTGGAATCGCAGCCCCCCGCACCGTCTCCGTTTCGACTTCCCGAGCTCGAGCCGCGTGCGCTCGACCCTCAGCCACGCCGCGACGACGCCCACGAGCGCTCCGACTCCCTGCCGCCACCTCGCGCGGCGCACCAAGAACCACCCGCGCGTCTCGAGCTCGACGGGCTCGAGCGTGTCCTCGCCATCCCGCTGACGCTCCACGTCGAGCTCGGGCGAAAGCGGATGCGCATCTCGGAGCTGCTCGAGCTCGGCGCCGGCCAAGTCGTGACGCTCGAGGTCGCGGCGGGAACCCCGCTCATGCTCTACGCCAACGGGACGCTGGTCGCCGAAGGCGAAGCCGTCGTGGTGGGCGACCGCTACGGCGTTCGGATCACGCAGATCGTCTCGCCCGAGGAACGCGTAGCGCGCCTCGGCGGCAAGGAGGCCCGTTGACCATGCGACGTACGACCCTCTTCCTCGCGTCGTCGATCCTCGCGCTCGCGACGACGACCGCCCACGCCGCGCCTTCTCTCGGTGGCGTTCGCGTCGAGTCCGATGGAGACGAGGTCGCCGTGCGCGTCCTCGCCGATGCGCCGCTCGAGAACGCTCGCGTGCGCACGGAGTCCGGCCGCGTGCGCGTGTGGTTCTCGGGCGTGCAAAACCGCCCGCGCCTCGAGATCGACGGCGACGGTCGCGCGATCCGTGCCGTCGCGCTCGCGCCCGGCATGGAAGAGACCATCGTGCTGCGCATCGACCTCGGTCACGACGTGAGAGTCCCCGCCAGCGACGTGCGCCTCGAGCCCACCCCCGACGGTTGTCTCGTGCACGTGCCGACGGGATGGTTGCCACCCGCGCCGATCGCGCCTCCGTCGAACGCGGCGCCAACGCCGTCGGAAGCCGCGCCGAACGCGGCACCCAGCGCGGCGCCAATCGCTCCGGCCGCGACCGCCGACTCCGCCGACGTCGACCCCTCGACCGCACCGGCCGCTCGTGCACGACGCAGCGGAGCGGCGCAGGCCGCGACGGAGGACGAAGCACCGGCCCTCGGCGCGCGACGAACGGAAGACGCCACCTCCGCGCTCGGCACGCGCCCCGCGTCCGAGCTCCCGATCGCCACGCTCGGCATCCTCGCGCTCGCGCTCCTCGGCGCGTGGGTCTACGCGAAGAAGCACCGCCGGGCGGGTGCAGACCGCAGCGACATCCAGATCCTCGCCACCCATCGGCTCGGACCGAAGCACCAGCTCCTCGTGGTGCGTGCGCTCGGCCAAGACCACCTGCTCGCCGTGCACGGGCAGACCACCCAGGTCCTCGGAACGACGAAGCCGAACGAAGAGCGTCCCAGCACGTTCCTGACGCGTCTTCGCGAGGCGTCCGACGATCGCGCCGCTCCTCCGCCTCCGGCTCCGGCCGCGGAGGACGCCGACGAGCGCTTCGGTGCGCGTCTCCTCAGCCTGGTCGGCGGTCGCGACGTCGCGCCGAAGCCGACCCAGACCGGAACGAGCGATGCCGTCGCAGGACTTCTGCGTTTGAAGGCTCGACAAGAGAACGGTTGATTCCGCCTTCGTACACCGCACGAACTGCGACCCGTATCTCGCCCTCGGCGCGAGCCTCTTCCGGCTCGACGGCGGAGCTGCGTCCACACCATGCCCACCACGACCCTCACCACGAGCGCATGCCGCCGCGCCGCTGCTCACTCTGCGTTCGGGAGCCTCCGACGCGGGGTCGGGCTCGGCCTCGCCGCCGCCTTCGTGCTCGCCCTTCCCGCGATCGCCGCCGCGCAGCCCAGCCTCCAGATCTCGATCACGGATCCAGAGGGCCCGAGCCAGGTCGTCCCGACGCTGAAGATCCTCGGTCTGCTCACGATCCTCTCGATCGCGCCGGGCATTCTCGTGACGATGACGAGCTTCACGCGCATCGTCGTCGTCCTCTCGTTCACCCGTCAGGCCCTCGGCACACAGACCGTGCCGCCGATGCAGGTCCTCCTCGCGCTCTCGTTGCTCCTGACCTTCGTCACGATGGCGCCCGTCGCGCGCCGCGTGGACGCGGAGGCGCTGACCCCTTACGTGGAGGAGCGCATCGACGAGGGCGAGCTCTACGACCGTACCGCCGCGATCGTACGCGAGTTCTTGCTGCCGCAGACCCGCGAGTCCGACTTGCTCGCGTTCTACGATCTCTCGCAGACCGAACGACCGACCACCCCGGAAGAGGTCGATCTCTCCATGCTGGTTCCGGCCTTCGTCGTGTCGGAGCTTCGAACCGGCTTCGAGATGGGATTCCTCATCTTTCTACCCTTCGTGCTCGTCGATCTCGTGGTGGCTTCCATCCTCACCGCGATGGGCATGGTGATGCTCCCTCCGACCATGATCTCGGCGCCGCTGAAGGTGCTGCTCTTCGTGGTCGTCGACGGCTGGAGCCTGCTCACCCAATCGCTCGTCGCGAGCTTCGGAGGCGGACCGTGAACGCGGGCCAAGGACTCGACTGGTTCCGCGAGCTGCTCTGGACCGCGCTGATCGCGGCGTCTCCGGTCGTGCTCACGGTGGTGGTGGTCGGCCTGATCATCGCCGTCGTCCAAGCCGCCACGCAGGTCAACGACCAGGCGGTCGCGTTCGGGCCCAAGGCGCTCGCGGTCCTGATCGCACTCGTGATCTCCGGGCCGTTCTTGCTCGGCGAGATGGTCGATTTCACCCGCTCCGTGCTCGCCGCCATCGGCGAAGTCACGCCCTGAGCACGCGCCGTGAGCGTCGCCCGCGCCGTCCCGCTCGCCGCCCCCAGGACGGAGGCGCGCACGTGAACGAGACGCTCGAGACTCTCGATTCGCTCGGCCCGTGGGGCGAGCTCGCGGACGTGGTGGCCCCGTGGCTGCCCTTCGTCCTGCTCGTCTCGCTTCGCGTCGGGGTCGTGTTCGCAGCGCTGCCCGCGCCCTTCGGGACCGGCGCGCCGATCGTGGTGCGCGTGGCGCTCTCGGTGCTCGTCGCGATCGCGATCACGATGCCGCACGGGGAGCTCGTCCACGAGCTCGCGCTCGATCGTGAGCTCGCCCCCGCGCGTTTGCTCCGCGCGGCCGTCCTCGAGGTCCTGGTGGGCACAGTCATCGGTCTGACGGTCCGCGTCATCATCGCGGCGGTCGAAGTGGCGGGATCCCTGGTCGACCTCTCGAGCGGCCTCGGCTTCGCGGGCACCGTGGACCCGTCTCTCGGCGAGCAGGCGTCCCCGCTGGGCGTGGCTCTTTCGAGCTTGGCGGTCCTCTTCTTCTTCGTTTTCGAGGGACATCACGCGGTTCTTCACGCCCTCGGCGCGAGCCTTCGAGCGGCGCCGCCCGGCGCGGTGGACGTCGCGTTCGAGCTCCAGGGCGTGGTCTCGCTCGGCGGTGACCTCGTGGCACGTGGCTTGCGAATAGCGTCTCCCGTGGTCGCGACGATGTTCCTCGTTCAGCTCGGTTTGGCGCTGGTTTCCCGCGCCGCTCCCCGCGTCCACCTCTTCGCGTTCTCGTTCTCGATCGCCATCAGCGCGGGCGTGCTCGTGCTCTACGTCGCCGCGCCCAGCATCTCGGCCGCGATGAGCGACGAGATCCGACGGATCTCCGATTCGTTGACGTCGCTCTTCGGCGTTTGATCCCCGCCCTCTCCTCGCACTCGAACCTCCACCTCCATGTCGGACGACTCGCAGAAAACTGAAGAGGCCACCCCGCGGAAGCAGGAGAAGCTCCGCGACGAGGGCAAGTTCGCGCGCAGTCAGGACGTGGGCGCGGCGGCGGTGATCGGCGCGACGAGCGTGGCCCTCGCGTTCGCCGCTTCGTCGATGGCCCGCTCCGCCGAGGGCTTGGCGCGTCGCAGCTTCCGCCTCGTCGACCGCGAGGCTCCTCTTCGCGCGGTGGAGTCGTTCGGCGACGCGCTCGCGAGCGCGACCCTTCCCATCCTCGGCGTCGCGAGCGTCGCTGCCGCGGCCGCCGGCGTCGCGCAGGTCGGCCTGCGCTTCGACACCAAACAGCTCCTGCCGAAGGCGGAGCGCTTCGACGTGCTCTCCAAGCTGAAGCAGACGCTCCCCGGCAAGGAGTCGCTGGGCGAGATCGGCAAGCAGCTCCTGAAGGTGCTCGTGATGGGCGCGGTGGTCTGGCAGGTCGCCGAGGCCGCGCTCCCCGATCTGCTCGCGCTGCCGCTCGGCTCGCCCCTCGCCGCGACCGCCGTCGCCGGCCGCGCCGCCGGCCGCGTCGCCTTCGCGGGCGTGCTCGCGTTCGGTGCGCTCGCGGCGCTCGACTTCTTCCTCGCGAAGCGGAAGTTCGCCGAGCAGTCGAAGATGAGCCGCAAGGAGGTCCTCGACGAGCACAAGGAGTCCGAAGGCGATCCGCAGATCAAGGGTCGTCGTCGCGCCCGCGCCCGCGAGCTCGCGCAGCAACGCGCGGTCGCGGACGTGCGGGAGGCCACGGTGCTCGTGGTCAACCCGACGCACGTCGCGTGCGCGCTGCGCTACGTCCCGGGCAAGGACGACGCGCCGATGCTGCTGGCCAAGGGCGTCGAGGACGTCGCGCTCCGCATGCGCGCCGAGGCCCGCGCGGCCGGCGTCCCCGTGGTCGAGCACCGCCCGTTCGCGCGCGCGCTCCTGCGAGCCGGCAAGGTCGGCCGTCCGATCCCGGCGGAGCTCTTTGGCGTCGCGGCCGAGATCATCGCGCACGTGCTGCGTCTTCGTGGAGGTGCGCGATGACCGCCGCCCTCCCCGCCCCGCGTGACGCGAACGCGGTCGGCGGCAACGTCGGAAGCCGTGCCTCGACGCTCGTCCCGCTCGTCCTCGTCGGCATCGTCTTCCTGATGATGGTCCCGCTCTCCGCGGGGCTGCTGGACATCCTCCTCGCCGCGAGCATCGCGCTCTCGGTGGGTCTGCTCCTCGTCTCCATCCACATGGAGAAGCCGCTCGATCTCTCGAGCTTCCCGGCGATCCTCCTGTTCTCGACCCTGCTTCGCCTCGCGCTCAACGTCGCCTCGACGCGCCTCATCCTCCTCGAAGGCGGGCAAGGCACCGACGCGGCCGGCGCGGTCGTCGACGCGTTCTGTCGCTTCGTCGTCGGCGGCAACGTGGTGGTCGGCGCCGCGATCTTCGTCCTGCTCGTCATCATCAACTTCGTCGTCATCACGAAGGGCGCGGGGCGCGTCGCCGAGGTGAGCGCACGCTTCACCCTCGACGCGCTGCCGGGCAAGCAGATGGCCATCGACGCGGACCTCGCGTCGGGCGTGCTCACCCAAGCGCAAGCCAAGGTCGCGCGCGAGACGGTGGCCCGCGAAGCCGACTTCTTCGGCGCGATGGACGGCGCCTCGAAGTTCGTGCGCGGCGACGCCATCGCCGGCCTGCTGATGACCGCGATCAACATCGTGGTCGGCTTCGTGGTCGGCGTGGTGCAAGAGGGTCTCGACGCCGCAACCGCGGCCGAGACGTACACCGTGCTCACGGTCGGCGATGGCCTCGCCTCGCAGATCCCCGCGCTGCTCGTCTCCACCGCGGCCGCGGTGGTCGTGACCCGCGCGGCGGCAGGCGCCTCCCTCGGAGACGCCCTCGTGGGTCAGCTCGGTCGCAGCCAGAGCGCGCTGCGCACCACGGCGGGCATCGTCGCCGCATTCGGGCTCCTTCCGGGCATGCCGCTCCTGCCCTTCGCCGCCCTCGGCGCGGCGCTCTTCGCGGCCTCGCGCGTGACCCCGCAAGCGGCGCGAGACGAGCACGAGGGAACGAAGGAAGGCGAGACGCCGGCGCGCGAGCGCTCCGATCGCGACGGCATCAAGGAGCTCCTCCCGGTCGCGCTCCTGGAGCTCGAGGTCGGCTTCGATCTCGTGCCGCTCGTCGACTCCAGCCGCGGCGGCGACCTCGTCGAGCGCATCGGCGCCATCCGAAAGAACCTCGCGACCGAGCTGGGCATCGTCGTCCCCTCGATCCACATCCGCGACAACCTCCGCCTCGACGCGTCGACGTATCGGCTGATGCTCTCGGGCAACGAGGTCGGCCGCGGCATGGTGCGGGTCGGTCGCTTCCTCGTGATGGACGCGCTCGGCGACACCCCGGGGCTCGACGGCGAAGACGTGCGCGAGCCGGCGTTCGGGCTGCCCGCGAAGTGGGTGCGCGAGGCTCAGCGCGTGCGCGCAGAGTCGATGGGGCTCACCGTCGTCGATCCCGCGACCGTCGCCGCCACGCACCTGACGGAGCTGCTCCGCGGCGTCGCTCCCGAGCTCCTCGGTCGCACGGAGGCTCAAGAGCTCCTCGATCTCTTCGCGGAGCACCACCCGAAGCTCGTCGACGAGCTCATCCCGAACCTCTTGCCCGCGGGTGAGGTGGTGAAGGTGCTGCGCAACCTGCTCGCGGAGGGCGTCTCCATCCGCGACCTGCGCACCATCCTCGAAGCGCTCGCGGATCACGCGCGCGACCTGAAGGATCCGGTGGAGCTCACGGAGCTCGTACGCGAGCGACTCGCGCGCCACATCACCGCGCGCTTCAAGGGCGACGACGGTCGCGTGGCGGCGCTGGTGCTCGACCCGCGCGCCGAAGAGCGCTTCCGCGCCGGCCTCGACGCCGCTTCCGCCCAGCGAATGCTCGGCTCGCTCGAGCAGGCCGCGCGTTCGTTCGCGGAGGTGACGCCCCCTCCGGTGGTGCTGTGCGCGGCCGACGTGCGCCGGCGCGCGGCGGAGTTCTTCGGTCGGCGCGTGCCCGGCCTCTCCGTCCTCTCGTTTCGCGAGATCGACGGTCGAACGACGGTTCGCAACCTCGGCGTGGTGAGCGCCTGAACTTCGGAGCGGAGCGATGGAGCAAACCGTGAGAGCCCATGGATACGAAGCTGCCCTCGCCGCGGTGCGGCGCGACCTCGGCCCCGAGGCGATCATCCTCGGCACACGCGAGATCGCAGGCACGCGCGAGGTGGAGATCCGCGCGCGGGTCGGCGGTGAGCCGAGCGCGCAAGACGTCGGCCTCATCGAGCGTCGCCTCGTCCGCGCGGGCGTCCCCACCACCGCCGCCGAGACCCTCACGCGCGCGATCGTGAAAGCGAACGGCGCGGTCCCGCCGAGCCTGCGCGCGGCGCGCGACGCGCTCACGCGGGTCCTCGAGCGCGAGATGATCTTCGCCGGCCCGATCGGTCGCGCGCCGCGGGTGATCGCGGTGGTCGGCCCGACCGGCGTCGGCAAGACGACCACGATCGCGAAGCTCGCGGCCAACGCGTCGCTCGTCGACGGTCGAAACGTCGGGCTCGTCTGCCTCGACCAGTACCGCATCGGCGGCGCCGAGCAGCTCCGAAAGTATGCCGAGCTGATCGGGATCCCGATGGAGCTCGCGGACGACGCCCCAGGCATGGATCGCGCGCTTCGCAGGCTCGCGGCGTGCGACCTCGTGCTCGTCGACACCGCGGGTCGCTCGCCGCGCGACACCACCGCGCTCCAGCGGCTCGGACAGATGCTGCGCGGCGCACGCGAAGCGATCGAGGTGCACCTCGCGTTCGGCGCGCAGGTCCAAGACCGCGAGCTCGCGGCGATGCTCGACGTTCACGTCGCGGCGCTCCAGCCGCACCGGCTCCTCGCGACCAAGCTCGACGAGGCGTTGCACCACGGGAGCCTCGTGGCCGCTCAGGTCCACGCGGGCATTCCCTACGGCTACTTCACGACCGGCCAGCGCGTACCGGAGGACCTCGAGGTCGCTTCCGCGAGACGTGTGGCCGGTCTGCTCTGCGGCGAGGAGGTGAGCGAATGATTCGCGTCGAGGATCAGGCCCAGGGGCTGCGCGTACGCTTCGAGGGCGAAGAGCGCGCGCGACGGACTCGCGGCGGCGCCACGTGGACCGTCGCCGTCACGAGCGGCAAAGGCGGCGTCGGCAAGACGCAGGTGAGCGCCAACCTCGCCGTGGGGCTCGCCCAACAAGGGTTGCGCGTGCTGCTCCTCGACGCCGATCTCGGACTCGCGAGCTTGGACCTCGCGCTCGGTGCTCGGCCCCGGGCCGACCTCGTGGAGGTCGTGCGCGGCCAGGCGACCCTCGGTGACGTGCTCGTCCCGGTCGCGCACGGGCTCGACCTCGTGCCCGCGTGCCCGGGTCGCTACGAGATGGCGAACCTCGACGCGAGCTCGCGAGACCGCCTCAGCGACCTCGTGCGCGAGCTCGCCGAGAGCTACGACGTCTTGCTGATCGACACCGGCGCCGGCATCGGCGCCTCGACGATCGCCTTCGCGGCCGAGGCCGACGAGGTGATCCTCGTCGCGACGCCGGATCCCTCGTCGCTTCGTGACGCGTACGCGATGGCGAAGGTGCTCCAGGTGCGCGCGGACGTACGCCGCCTCCACCTCGTCGCGAACTTCGTCGGCTCGTCGCGCGAAGGGCTCGCGCTCCGCGATCGCCTCCAATCGATCGTCGACCGCTTCTTCGTCCTCGACCTCGACCTCGCCGCGAGCATCCCCGTCGACCCCGAGGTGGTGGAAGCCAACCGAGCTGGACACCCGGTGATCCTCGGGTCCCCCGAGTCGAGCGGCGCCCGCGCGCTGCAATCGCTCTCGCACCGCATCGGTGCGCTCTTCCGCAAGGAGGCCACGTGCTGACCGCCCGCCAGTCCTCACCCCGAGCCCAACGCGATCGTCTGATCGCCGAAGGACTCCCGCTCGTGCGGCGGCTCGCGTTTCGCCTCGCGCGACGGTTGCCTCCGAACGTCGACGTCGGTGATCTCATCGGCGCCGGCAGCGAAGGGCTCGTCCGCGCGGCCGACGCATACGACCCCGCGCGACACGCGAGCTTCTCTGCGTACGCCGAGATGCGCATCCGTGGCGCGATGCTCGACGAGCTGCGCTCGCTCGATCCGATGACGCGCCACGGTCGCCGACGTCTGGCCGAAGTGACCAAGGCCGTCCAGGAGCTCACTCGAACGCTCGGACGCGCGCCCGAGGAAGCGGAGGTCGCCGCGCACCTCGGGGTCGAGCTCGACGAGTACCGACGCCTCTGCGAGGAGGCCGCGCGCGTACCCGCGCTGGCGCGTACCGGCGACATCGATCCGGACGTGCTCGTCCAGTCGGACTCGGACGTCTTCACGATCGTCGAAGAGCGAGAGCGCTCCGAGCTGCTCGCGCGTGCCATCGACGCGTTGCCGGAGCGATCGCGCATGGTGCTCGCGCTCTACTACCAAGAGCAGTGCACCCAGGCCGAGATCGGGAAGATCCTCGGCGTCACCGAGGGTCGCGTCTGCCAGATCCTCGGAGAGGCCGCCGCGCGCCTCCGCGCCGCGCTCGCGGACGACGAGCGCTCCGCCACCAAGATGCGCCGCGCGATCAAGCCGCGTCGTGAGGAGGCCAAACCGTGAGCGACGGAATCTGGTCTGCGCTCAGCGGCGCGGTGGCCCAACAACGCAGCCTCGAGGTGGTGGCGAACAACGTCGCCAACGTGAACACCGTGGGCTTTCGAGCCGATCGGGTGGTCTTCCGCGAAGTGCTCTCGCAGGTCGCGCCCGACGGTCCGGCCCCGGCGAGCTTGCGCTTCGTCGCGGTCGACGAGACCGTCGCAGACCGATCGGCGGGCGCGCTACAGGACACCGGACACCCGCTGCACGCCGCGCTCGAAGGGGACGGCTACTTCGCGGTGCGCACGCCCGCCGGTGAGCGCTACACGCGCGCGGGCGCGTGGTCGACCGACGACGCGGGCACCGTGCGGACGGCCGACGGTCACGCGGTGCTCATCGACGACCCCCGCGGTCCGCGACCGCTCGAGCTTCCGCGCGGGTATCGCGAGCTGTCGTTGAGCGAGCGCGGCGAGGTCGTGGTCGATGGAACCAACCTCGGTCGCCTGCGCGTCGTCAGCTTCGCGGAGGCTCCCGAAAAGGAGGGCCTCACGCTCTTCACCGGACGAGCCCCGCGGGCGGTGGGCGACGACATCCGCGTCCGCCAAGGCTTCCTCGAATCCGCGAACGTCAACGCGGTCGCCGGCATGAACGAGCTCATCACGGTGAGCCGCAGCTTCGAAGCTTTTCAAAAGGTGATCGACGGCTTCCGCGCGCTCGACGAACGCACTGCGCGCGACGTCGGCATGCGCCAACGCTGACCTCTTCCACGCCCACCGACTTCAACCCGACTCCCGAGGCCCTCATGCTCAAAGCCCTGAACACCGCTGCGACCGGAATGGTCGCTCAACAAACCCGGATCGACGTGACCGCCAACAACATGGCGAACGTGAACACCACGGGATTCCGGCGCGCTCGGGCCGAGTTCCAGGACCTCCTCTATCAGACGGTTCGACGACCGGGCGGACCGACCGCGGACGGCGGCACCCAGCCCTCCGGCATCCAAGTCGGACACGGAACCCGCATCGTCGCGACGTCGCAGATTCACCGCCAAGGAAGCCTCCTTCAAACCGAAGGTCCGCTCGATCTCGCGATCGAAGGCTCGGGCTTCCTCCAGGTTCGACGCCCGAACGGCGACCTCGCGTTCACGCGCGCCGGCAACCTGAAGACCGACGCCCAAGGTCAGCTCGTCAACGTGGACGGCTACCCGCTCGAGCCAGGCCTCACGATTCCGCCCGACGCCGTCAGCGTGACGATCACGCCCGAGGGGCTGCTCTCGGTCGTCACCGCTGGCCAGACCGCGGCGCAGGAAATCGGTCAGATTCAGCTCGCCGGCTTCGCCAACCCCGGCGGCCTCGAGGCGATCGGACGCAACCTCTTCGTCCCCACGACCGCGAGCGGCGAGCCCATCGTCGCCGCCCCCGGCCAAGAAGGGCTCGGCACGGTCGCCCAAGGTTTCCTCGAAGGATCGAACGTCGAGGTCGTGACCGAGATGCTCGATTTGATCACGTCGCAGCGCGCTTACGAAGTGAACCAGAAGGTCATCGAAGCGGCCGACGAAATGCTCCGCCGTACGACATCGCGGTGATCGCGGCTCCTCTCGGGCGGCCAATCCTCGGATGGCTGACCGACGAGAGGGGTTCGCCGCCGTCGTGCGGTTCAGGTGGTCTCTTCCAATTGTTTCGACGCCCACTCTCACCCGAAAGGAATCCCTCTATCGAACGCACGATCTTCGCGCCTCGTGCAACGAGCGCCGACTCGCCATCGGTGCGCACCTGAGCGCGTTCGAGAATTTTCCTCTTCCTACTGGACGCCGCCGGGCCTCGCTCGGCGGCGTTTCTCATGGCTAGTCGTGGAGCACGACGAACGAGCTCGAACGACGCCCGTCGAAGATTGTGGGCGGCGCGCGCGACCGGACGTGGGACACTGCGAGCGATGTCGAGCTCACGCCCGAGCGCGCCGGAGAACCAACGTCTGGAGCTGGTCGGCCGGATCACCGCGACGGTCGCACACGACCTCAACAACGTGTTGACGGCGCTGCTCGCGTACGCCGACTTCGCTCGCGACGAGTCTTCCGAGCCCGCCGTCCACGCCGAGCTCGACGAGCTCGTCCGCGTCGGTCGCCGCGCCAGCACCCTCACCCGTCAGCTCCTGCAGCTCGCCAGGCGCGACGACGCCCCCGTGGTGCTCGACTTCGGAGAACGGGTGGGTGAGCTTGCTCCGACGCTTCGGCGCCTGCTCCCGCTCGGGGTCACGCTGCGGGTCGAGATCCAACCTGGCGCGCGGGTGCGGATCGTCCCGATCCACGTCGACCAGCTCGTGCTCAACCTCGTGCTCAACGCACGGGATGCGTTCGACGGCGAAGGCACGATCGTCGTGAAGGTGGCGGCGGACGCGACCGAGGTTCGCCTCGAGGTCTCGGACGACGGCCGCGGCATGCCCCCCGACGTCCTCGCTCGCGCCTGCGAGCCGGCGTTCTCGACCAAGCCAGCCGGTCTCGGCACCGGCCTGGGACTGTCGACCTGTCGCTCGCTCACACGAGCGGCGGGGGGCGACCTCACGCTCGAGAGCGAGGTGGGGCGGGGCACGCGCGTGCGGGTGCTCCTTCCCCGATCCCACGACGAGGTCGTCACCACCGCGACCGCCGCGGCACGGCTGCCTGAGCTGCGGGTCGACGGCGAGCTCGCGGTCGTGCTGGACGACGACCGAACGGTGCTCGACGTCGCCACGCGATTGCTGCAGGGCGCGGGGTTTCGCGTCGTCGGGACCACCACCCGCGAACGTTTCGAGCGTGTGCTCGCCGAGCACCGCGGCGAGCCCCGCCTCGTCGTGGTGTCGACGTCGAGCCTCGATCCGCGCCACGTGCTCGGTCTGCGCACGCGACTCGCCGCGCGCGCCGGGCTCCTCGTGACCGGCCTCGACCGCTCCGAGCTCGCCACCGAGGGAGACGTGCGCGCCCTCGCGTTCCTCGCCAAACCCTTCACGACCTCCGGGTTCGTGGACGCCGCGTTCGAGGCGCGGGCGCTCGCACGCGACGCGCCGTCCCTGCGCGTGCTCCTCGTCGATCCCCATGGCGACGCGCGCGCGTTGCTCTCCGCACTGCTGCGTCGCGCCGGCCACGACGTGGTGACCGCGCCCGACGTCGCGCGCGCCGAAGCGTCGCTCTCCGTCACGCAGTTCGACCTCGTGATCGTGGCGCTCGAGCTCGGATGGTCACCACGACGACGCGGCGTGCCCTGGATCGGCGTCACGTCGTCGGACGACCCGACCGTGGTCGCGCGCGCGCTCGACGAGGGATTCGTCGACGTGCTCGTGAAGCCGCTCGTTCCTCGAGCACTCGCGGAAGCGATCGACGAGTGCACGAGCAAGTACCGTTGGGTGCTCGTGGTCGGGGTACACGAGGAAGGACGCCGAGCGATCGGCCGCGCGCTCTCGCGCACGCCGAACGTTCGTTCGCTCTGGGTCGAGAGTTGGACCCACGCGAAGGAGTGGCTCATACGTGGCCCCTTCGACCTGGTGCTGCACACGTCGGAGGCCCCGGCAGAGGCGCTCCCGCTCCTGCAAGAAGCGGGGGCCGTCCTCCACGCGATCGGCGACGCGGTCGATCTTCCGTCGCTCGAACGCGACGTCCACACGAGGCTTCGGGCTCACCTCGACGCGGTCGCACGCCGCCCGCCGAGCTCACGGGCGCTGCGGCGCTCGCAGCTCTCGGTCGAGGTCGCGATGGAGCGAGCCGACGAGGTCGCGCGCTTCCTGACACGCGCGCGAGAGCAGGTGGTCTCGCTCCTCGCGCAGGTCGAGCACGGCGAAGTGGCGGGGCCCATCGCGATCGCGCGTGAGCTCGTGAGCGGCGCCGAGCACGTGGGTCTCGAGGTCGTCGCGATGCTGGCCGCGGAGTTGGAGGAGCACCAAGTCGAAGGTCGCATCGCGGAAGCACGCGTCGCCGTCGACCGGCTCGCGCGGTACCTCAGCACCGTGCGCGGGACCACGATGCGCCCACCGCCCTGACTCGCGCCGACGCCGCTCGATCTCACGGCGAGCCGGCGACGAGCCGCGTTCGGGTGCCTGCGATTCGTCACGGCAGCGCTCACGTGACTCGATCGCCCAGGCGGCGGCGCAGGAAGTCGGCGGCCCCGCCGACTCGGTCGTCAGACCGAACACGACGAAGCCCACGCGTTTCCACGTGGGCTTCGTCGGTGCCGGTCACCCGCACGCCAACGCGGGCAGCCGACACTCCTCTTCGCGTACTGGTCCCATGGCGAGCCGAAGCTCGCGCAGAAGCCTGCGAGCCGAAGCTCGCGCAGAAGCCTGCGAGCCGAAGCTCGCGCAGAAGCCTCCGAGCCGAAGCTCGCGCAGAAACCTGCGAGCCGAAGCTCGCGCAGAAGCCTGCGAGCCGAAGCTCGCGAACGAGTGCGTCGCACGTGCCTCCCCCGATCGAACGGGGACGTCGAGAGACGTGGCATCGAGGCCGTACCGACGGGCTCGCCGAGACCATCGGTCGAGCATCGCGGTCGCTTGAGCCGTCCGCGACACCCGTCGTGAACTCCTCGCGCATCGAGGCGACGGCGACTCATCGGTGCCTTCCACGCAGACACGCGCTCTAAGGTCCGCGTCGCGATCGGCCGAACACGCAGTCGAGGTCCGCCATGATCGACGATTCGATTCAGTCCGCCTACCGCCGCGTGCTCGAGGGAGATTCCTCGAGCGAGCCCGTCTCCGGGGAACGCTCGCTCGATCCGCACGAGCCCTCGTCGACGACGTCGAGACCCACGCGCGCGCCGCGCTCGGGAGCGCACGGTCGCCCGACGTCGACCACACGTGGAGAAGCCCACGCGTACGACGACTCGGTCGAACGCGCGCGGTCCACGAACCACCCCGAGCGCATCACGCTCGACGAAGTCGTCGAGCGCGCATGCACTCCCGGTCCGAACGAGCTCGACGAGCCCACGAGCGCGACGGGGGCTCTCGGGCTCTCGAGCGAGGCCGGAGACGCCGGTCCGAGCGAGGTCGCGCTACTTCGCGCGCAAGCCCGCCTCGCGTGGTCCCGCGTGCGTGTGCTCGAAGAAGCGCTCGCCGACGCGTACGTCGCGCACGAGAGCCTGCAAGGCGAGCACGCGCGGGCCGTGGAGGAGAACGCCCAGCTTCGGCAGACGCTTCGGCGCGCCGAGCTGGCGCTCGAGGACGCACAAGTCATCCGTCGCGGTCTGCGCGACGACCTGCGCGAGTGGAGGCGACGCGCGCTCGAAGCAGAGACGCTCGAGGCTCCGATGCTCGTCCCCGAGGGACCGGAGGCGGACGCTTGGCGAGAGGCCGCCGCGCTCGCGCAACGCGTGGTCGAAGCGGAGACCCGTGCCGCAGAGCTGGCGGACGATGCTGCGGCGACGCGACGTGAGCGCGACCAGCTCGAAGCGGTCGTGGTCGCCCTCTCGGAGGCCGTCGAAGCACGCGGTGAGGACGCTTGGGTGCGCGCCTCCCTGGTCGGTGAGCGCATCTCCGAACGACACCACGAGATCGAGGAGACGCTGGCCGCGTCCGAGCGCGTGAACGAACGACTGGTTCGAGAGCGCGACTGCGCGTTCGACGCCCTCACCCGCACGCACGCCCGTCACGAAGCGATCGTCGAGGCGCTGCGCCAGGGTCGACGTCGGCGAGCCAAGCGCCGACACCGTGCCTGAGAACGGTCCCCACACGTACGGCTTCGAGGTTGGTGTGGAGCCCTCGAGCGTCCATTCGCCCGCGTCCTCGTCGTGCGGAGCGTCAGCCCCACGGCGCTCGCTCGGCGCGGATCGTCGGACCGCTGACGCTCTCACCTCCAACCGGCTCGTTCGCTCGTGTTTTTCGAACGATTCGCCGATGGCACGCCAGCTGCTGAAGCGGCGTGCATGGCCCTCGGCTCCACCGCGTCCGCTGCCCCCGAACCCACGTCCCCCGGCGCTCGCCCTCGGCGCGCCTCCGCCGACCCGCGGCCCGAACAACCCGACCTCACCCGCGCCGATCCGAACCCGCTGCGTCGAGCCCTCGCGCTCGTGATCGTCGCGGCGTCGGGTGTCGTCGCGTTCGGCCCGGCGTCCGCGCAGGACGGCGCGGCCGAGGCCGACTCGGTGCGTCTCGAAGAGATCGTGCCCGCGTTGGTCGGCTCGGAGCTCGGCGCGACCCGCGTGGGTCCCGCACCGGCCCCAGGCACGGAGCGACGGGTGACCCGTGACGAGGTCTTGCGTGCGCTCGCCGCGGCCGGGCGCGACGCACGTGGGCTCGTGATCCCGCGGAGCGTGTCGGTGCGCCGCTCGCTTCGCACGCTCGACGCCGCCAGCATCGACGCGCTTCTGCGACCCGCCGTGGCGCGTGCGCTCGCTCCCTGTGAGCTCGTCGAACTGAGAGGTCCGACGCGGCTCGAGCTCGGGACCTCGCCGCCGGAGATCGAGCCCGAGATCGCGTCGCCGCTGCGCGAGAGCGGTTCGGTCAGCGGCATGGTTCGCATTCGCGAAGCAGGTCGTGAGCAGCGCATCGCCGTGCGCGCGACCGTTCGTTGCCCAGCCCCCGCGGTGACGGCCGGAGCTCGTGTACGGGTGATCGTGCGCGTCGGCCCGGTGCTGGCGTCCGCGTCGGGCGTGGCGCGTCAACCGGGGCGGGTCGGCGACGTGATCCGCGTCACCAACGAAGCGACGCGAGCTGCCCTGCTCGCGCGGGTGGTCGACGGCGAGACGGTGGAGGTGGTGCGATGAGGCGCGTGCTCACGCTCGTCCTTCTCTCGGCCACCCTCAGCAGCATCGTGGTCGGCTGCGGCGTCCACCACATCGAGCCCCACACCCCGCGAGAGCGCGCGTACGAAGCCGGCGAGTACGAGGACGCCCCCGAAGCGGTCTCCGAGGGGTCGCTCTGGCTCGAATCGAGCCGCGGCCTCTTCGCCGACTTCCGCGCGAGCCGCGTCGGTGATCTCGTGACGATCGACATCGACGAGTCCGCACGCGCGAGCGGCGACGCCAACACCGCGCTCGAACGAGAAGCCGAACACTCGTTCGGCCTGCCGAGCTTCTTCGGCCTCACCGCCGCGCTCCAACGCGCGCACCCCGACCTCGATCCCTCGCAGCTCTTCTCCGTGATGAGCGAGTACGGCTTTGCGGGCGATGGTGAGACCACCCGCGGCAGCCGCGTCAACGCGCGCATCGCCGTGCGCGTGAAAAACCGTCTGCCGAACGGTGACCTCTTCGTCGAGGGCACCAAGGTCATCCTGATCAACGACGAAGAGCTGCACGTCTACGTGAGCGGCGTCGTGCGCCCGCAGGACATCGAGCAAGACAACTCCGTGCGTTCGAGCCTCGTCGCGGACGCGCAGATCGAGCTCACGGGCCGCGGCGCCCTCACCGACAACCAACGCCAAGGCTGGCTCAGCCGCCTGATCTCGAAAGTGAGGCCGTTTTGATCGCGCGATCCCGCCTGCTCGTCGCGTGCGCGTTCGGGACGCTCGTCTCGCTCGCGATCGCGGCGCCCGTCTCCGCGACGCGCATCCAAGATCTCTGTGAGATCCGTGGCGTGCGTGAGAACCAGCTCGTCGGCTACGGCCTGGTGGTCGGTTTGAACGGCACCGGCGACACCGGCCAGGCGCGCTTCACCGTCCAGTCGACCGCCGCGATGTTGCGCCGCCTCGGCGCGACCCTCGATCCGAGCGCCATCCAGACCAAGAACGCCGCGGCGGTCATGGTCACCGCGACGCTCCCGCCCCACTCGAACCCCGGCGCGCACGTCGACCTCACGATCTCCTCGCTCGGCAACGCGCGGAGCCTCCTCGGCGGCACGCTCTTGCAGACGCCGCTCTACGGCGCGGACGGCGCGGTGTACGTCGTCGGTCAGGGCCCCGTGTTGATCGGCGGCTTCTCCGCGAGCGGGGGCAGTGGCAGCAGCACCCAACGCAACCACGTGACGGTCGGGCGCGTGCCCGGGGGTGGCATCGTCGAGCGAGCGGCTCCCCGCGCCGCGCTCGGCCAACGCGTGGAGCTCTCGCTCCGACGGCCGAGCTTCGTGACCGCACAACGCGTCGTCGAGGCCATCAACACGCACTTCGGCGCAGAGTCCGCGCGTGCGGTCGACGCGGGCACCGTGCGCATCGAGGTTCCCGAACGGCTCGCCTCGAACGTGGTCGCCGCGATCGCAGAGGTGCAACAGCTCGACGTGATCGCGGACGTGCCCGCGCGCGTGGTGATCGACGAACGCACCGGCACCGTCGTGCTGGGCGCGGACGTGCGCATCCGCGAGGTCGCGATCGCCCAAGGCGGTCTCTCGATCACCATCGACGAAGAGTTCGCGGTCTCGCAGCCCGAAGCCTTGGCGGGCGGCGACACCGCCGTCGTTCCTCGCACGGCGGTGCAAGCGACCGAGGGCCGCGGCTCCCTGCAGACCGTGCCCGCGACCGCGAGCCTCGCCGACGTCGTCTCGGCGCTCAACGCGCTGGGCGCGAGCCCGCGTGACCTCGTCGCGATCTTTCAGGCGCTCCACACCGCGGGCGCGCTCGAAGCGGAGATCGAAGTGCAATGAGCCTTCCGCTCCGTGCGAACGCGCCCGTCGCGATCGAGCCGACCCGCGAGGGCACGGCGCACGATCGTCCGCGCCCCGTGGACCTCTCGCGAGGACACGCGCGCGGCGGCGAGGTGCGTCGTGCGGCCGAGCAGTTCGAGTCGCTCCTCGTGCAGCAGCTCTGGCAAGTCATGCGCCGCAGCGCGGGCGGCGGCCTGCTGGCAGGCGAAGGACAGGGCGCGGGGCTCTACGGCCACCTGATGGACGAGGCGATGGCGGCCCACCTGCAGCGCGCGGGTGGCCTCGGGCTCGGCCCGAGCCTCGAACGCAGCTTGTCGGGAGAGCCCCCCGACGCGCCGAATCGCGCGCGGTTGCCGAGCACACGCGTCTCGAGCGCCGAGCCCGCCGCTCCGACGCGACCCTTCGAGCCGCCCACGGGTGCCCGGATCGACGGCGCGACGGGACGATTGCAGGCGGCAGCCCGTCAGATGCTCACCCCGGAGTCCGCCGCGCGATGGGGCCGCGACGGACGTCTCACCGAAGCCGAGCTCGCGAGCGACTTCGCGGTGCCGCGCGGCGAAGGAGTCGCAGCGTTCAACGTACGCGACGCGGGGGGCTACGCCGGCCGATACAAGTGCAACCTCTTCGCGTTCGAGCTCGTGCGGCGGGCCGGCTTCCAGACCCCGCTGCTCGCACGAACCCACGGCTGGGGTTACCCCCACCCCGACGCCGTGGCGGAAGACGCGGCAGACGGTCGCGTGCGCCTCGACTGGGGTCGCGTGGCGACGAGCGATCCCGAAGACGTGGTGCGCGCGAGCCTCGAAGCGGGGGAGCGCGCGTACCTGCTGTCCGGCCACGGGACGGAGGGACACGCGGGACACATGGCGGTCGTCGAACGCGTGCACTCGATCGAACGCGACGCCGCGGGTCGCATCGAGCGCGTGGTCTTCGACGGCTGGGAGGCGCGCATCGACGGCGCGCGGCATCTCGTGACGCGAACGTGGAATCGCGTGGGCAACCCGGGCGGCCACGATCCCCGCAACGGCCTCGCGTCGATCGAGCTCATCGAGCTGCTCGCTCCCACGAACGACGCTCCGGTGGAGCGCCCCCTCTCTCCTCTCGCCGGAGCGAGCCGGCTCGACGCGCGCGCCCGTGCGGCGAGCAGCTACTTCGGGCCTGCGGCACCCCGTGTGGGCCCGGACACGGCACCCGCCGCCGCCGCGACCGCGCGAGATCGGGCGACCGTCGAGCCGACCCCGGGTGCGGGATCGACCCCTCCGCGACCCCGCGATCTTTTTTCCTCAAGTTCGTCCGCCGACGATCCGATGGTCCCGGGTGGAGGCTGAATCGTGCGCATCCGTGGCTCCCAACCCGGCACCCCCGTGACCCCCACCCGCCCGAACGCGAGCGAACGCGTGAAGGAGGGCGGGTCGCCCGCTGCCAAGTCCGAGCTCGTCGAGCTCTCGTCGCTCGCCCGCATGCTGACCGATGCACGCGCTCCGGAGGCGATCGACGCCGGCCGGGTCGAAGCGCTGCGTGCCCGCATCGCGGACGGAAGCTTCGAGATCGACGCGCAGAAGATCGCCGACCGCATGCTCGCCGAGGAGGTCGAATGACTCCCGAGGACGATCCCGTGCCGCGATTCCACGCGCTCCTGCTTCGCGAACGCGAGGCGGTGCGCGCCGCCGATCTGCAGGCGCTCGACGTCCTCCAGGACGAAAAGCGCGCGCTGCTCCGTGAGCTTCGATCCGTCTCGATCGACGATCCGCGCCTCGACGAGCTCGGCGCGTTCGCGCGCTACAACGTCGGGTTGATCCGCCACCTCGTCTCGATCTTGCGCAGCATGGCGGGGCTCCCCGAGCCCGCGGCTGCGTACGGAGGTCGCGGACAGAGCGTGCCCGCGAGCGTCCCTGCGCGCATTCGGGGGGCCGCATGAGCCTCTTCGGCCTGCTCGGAACCGGCCGCAACGGCATGGCGTCCGCGCAGGCCGCCACGCAGGTCACCTCGCACAACACCACCAACGCGAGCACCCCCGGCTACACGCGACGAACGGCGAGGCTCGAGCCCGTCCTCGGTCCGCCCGAGCCAGGCGCGGGCTCGCGCATGGTCGGCTCCCGCCGCGTGCTCGACACCTTCGTCGAGCGACGCATGCTCGGTGCCCTCTCCGCGCGAGGCGAAGGCGCCGCGCGTGCCGAGTCGCTCGCGGCGTTCGACGTCGTGTTCGGGGACTCCTCGTCCGACGTGGGCGCCGCGCTCGACGCGCTCCGCTCCGCCTTCGGCGATCTCGCCTCGAGCCCCGCCGACCCGACGGCACGCGAGGTCGTCCTCGCGCGCGCGCGCGGCGTCACGGACGCGTTCCGCAGCGCCTCCGACCAGCTCACGTGGGCACGCGAAGACGCGAACGCGCGCATCGGTGGCGAGGTCGACGCGGTGAACGAGCGCCTGCGTCGCATCGCGGATCTCGGCCGCGAGATCGGCAAGGCCGAGATCGCGGGGCGCGAAGCGAGCGACCTGCGCGACATGCGCGACCAGCTCGTGCGGGAGGTCGCCGAGCGCGTGCCGGTACAGACGATCGAGCACGAGAACGGCGGGGTCTCGTTGCTGCTCTCCGGCTCGGCGTCGTTGGTGTCGGCCGACGGCGAGGTCTCAGAGCTCGTCGCGCGTCGCACGGGCGACGACGTCACGATCGAGATCTCGATGTCCGGCGCCCCGACCGACGCACGCGCCTTCCTCGACGGCGGTCGCATCGGCGGGCTCCTGGACGCTCGCGACGGTGCGCTGGCGGAGGCGCGCACCGCCCTCGACACGCTCGCGGTCGACGTGGCGAACGCGTACTCCGACGCCCACGCCGCAGGCTTCGGCCTCGATGGCGTCGGCGGTCGCGACTTCTTCGCGCGCCCCGCGGCGGTCGACGGCGCCGCCCGCGCCCTCGCCCTCGCCGCCGGGTTGGATCGCGACACGCTCGCCGCATCGGCCGACCCGGCGGAGCTGCCAGGCGACAACCGCGTCGCGCTCTCGCTCGCCGGCGTGTCGAACGCGCTCGTCGCCGACGGAGGCACCCGCACGCTCTCGGACGCGTACGCGAGCCTCGTGGGTCGCGCCGCCACGTCGGTCTCCGAAGCCAACCTCCGACGCGACGCGGCCGACGCCGCCGTCGATCAGGTCGACGCGCTTCGCCAATCCGTCTCGGGCGTATCGGTCGACGAGGAGATGGTCGACCTCGTCCGCTACCAACGCGGCTACCAAGCCGCCCTGAAGATCGTGCAGACCGCCGACGAGATGCTCGGCGAGCTGATGAACCTCAAGCGTTGACGCGCGACGACCGACGCGGAGGAGGCCCCATGCGAGTCAGCGACAAGCGCACCTACGACCGACATCGCGACGAGCTCACGAAGCTGCGCTCGCGCTTCGTGGCGGCGCAGGATCGTGCGTCGTCCGGCCGCCGTGTGCTCGCCCCCTCCGACGATCCCGTCGCGACGAGCTTGGCGCTGAAGGAACGCTCGCGCGCCGCGAACGCCGGGGACCACGCGCGCACGATCGATCGTGGACGCGATCGACTCGATGCGGCCGACGGCGCGCTCGGTGGGGTGGCAGACGTGCTCCGACGCGCGCAAGAGCTCGCCGTGCAGGCGAGCTCCGACACGATGTCGGCCGACGAACGTGCCGGCATCGCCGCCGAGATCCGCGAGATCCGCGCCTCGGTGCTCGCGAGCGCCAACGAAGAGGTCGGTGGACGAAGGCTCTTCGGTGGACACGTCGACGATGCTCCTCCCTTCGACGCGACGGGGGCTTATCTCGGCGGCGCGGCCGCGCCCGAGCTCGAGGTCGCTCCCGGCCGGCGCGTCGCGGTGGGGCTGCCCGGAGACCAAATCTTCTCCGGTCCGACCGACGTGTTCGCGGTCCTCGACGACCTCGCCACCGCGCTCGAGACGAACGACGAAGCCGGCGTGCGCGCAGGTGTCGAAGGTACCCGCTCCGCCCACGCGCAAGTGGTCGACGCGCGAAGCGCGCTCGGCGCACGCAGCGATGCCCTCGAGACCGCGAGCGCGGTGGTCGAACGACTCGAAGTGCGCGCGCTCGAAGCCCAGGACGAGCTCGTCGGGGTCGACGTCGCCGAGGCGTACCTCGAGCTCGAACGCGCGCGCAGCGCCTACGCCGCAGCGGTTCAGATCGCGGCGCAGCTCCCGGGGCCGTCGCTCGTCGATCGCTGATCGAGATCGCATCGCGACCTGAAGGTCCGCGCGAATCGTCCGATGGCCCTCTACGACGCGCGGTTCGACCCGAGCCCTCCGCGTCGTCCCGGAGACTCCGCCCATGCTCACGCTCACCCGCAAGCTCGGCCAACGCATCCACGTCGGCGACGACGTCGTCGTGGAGGTGCTCTCGATCTCGGGCGGCATCGTGAAGCTCGGCGTGCGCGCGCCACGTCGCGTCGCCGTTCACCGCGGCGAGCTGCTCGACGGCGCACGCGCCGAGAACCGCGCGGCGCCGCGCGCGGTGGAGACCTCGGAGGAGTCGCGCATCCGTGACGCCTCGCGCGTGCTGCGCTTCGACCGCGGGCTCTACGGGTTCGAGCACGAGAAGGAGTGGGTCCTGTGCGAGCTCGCGGAGTCGCTCCCCGTGCTCGCCGGCCACGACGCGCGGGTGCTCGTCGCTCGCAACGACCCGTCACTTCGCCTCGTGGTGCTCGACCTCGAGTTGCTGCTGCCGGACTACCCGTTCGATCGCGCCGATGCGGCAGCGAACCACGAGGACCCGCGCTTCGCCGACGAGCCGCTCGCGCACGCCGTGGTCGTCCGAGTGAACGGCGACGGCGACCTCGCTCGCGTCAACCTCGCAGCGCCGCTCGTGATCGGCGTGCGTTCCCTGCGCGGAAGGCAGGTGCTCCTCGACGGCCTTCCGCTCGACGCGCCGTTCGGTCACGACGAGCGAGCGGCCACCGAGCTCGTCGACGAGGCTCACCCGTGACCGCCAGCGCCGCACCGCACGTCTCCCTCGTCGAGGCGCTCGACGACGAAGCGGTCCTCGTCCGCGTGCTGCGAGGCGCGGTGGCCGCACGCGCGTCGGACGTCCACCTTCGCGTCGGAGTTCCCCCGATCGTCCGACTCGCGGGAGAGCTCGTCCCCTTCGAGCACCCACCCCTGGCCCTCCATCAGGTCGAAGGCATCGCGCGCATCCTCTGCGAGCGCGGCGGCCTCTCGCGCGAGCGGGCGGCTCAGCGTCAAGTCGAGCTCAGCCTCGACCTCGAAGGCGCGGGACGCTTTCGCGTGCACCTCTACCGACAGCGCGGCGGCCGCGCGGTGGTGCTTCGCCACATCCCGACCCCGATCCCCGACCTCGCTTCGCTACGGCTTCCGCCCGCGATCAAGCCCATCGTCGCCGAACGATCCGGTCTGGTCGTGATCACCGGCGCGACCGGCAACGGCAAGTCCACGACGATCGCGTCGATGCTCCAGCACCTCAACCAGACCACGCGTCGTCACGTGGTCACGCTGGAAGAGCCGATCGAGTTCTTGCTCGAGGACGAACACTGCACCTTCTCGCAGCGCGAGGTGGGCGTGGACGTCGCGTCGATCTCGGAGGGCATCACCAGCGCGCTGCGTGAGGACCCCGACGTGATCCTCGTGGGCGAAGCGCGCACGAGCGAGGAGCTCGACCTCGCCCTCAGCGCCGCCGAGACCGGAGTGCTCGTGATCGTCACGATGCACGCTTCCGACACCCTCGAAGCGATCCAACGGATCGTCCATTCGTACCCCAGCGACTTCCGCTCCGTCGCCCGCGACCGCATCGCGTCGACCCTCGTCGCGGTCGTCGCGCAGAAGCTCCTGCCCGTGCGGGGCGGCGAACGCGAACGGGTCTTGGTGACGGAGGTCCTCCGCACCTTCGGCATGGTCCGCGAGTGCATCCGAGAGCCCGCTCGTTTTCGCACCCTGCCTCAAGTCCTCGACCAAGCGACGAGCGAGCACGGCACACACAGCTTCGACGCCATGCTCCTGCAGCTCGTACGCAGTCGGGTGATCGACGTGGAGGTCGCGCGCGGTGCGGCACGCAACCCGAAGGACATCGTGCGCGCGCTGACCATCTCGCGCTGAGCACTCCGTTGCTCGCGCGCCGAGCGCTCGCGCCGACCCCTTCCGATCCGGTTTCGCTCCACGCCGAGCGACGCGCGCGCGACGTCACGTCGCTCGACGCTCGAACGCACCGACGCTCGAACGCACCGACGCTCGAACGCACCGACGCTCGACCGCCGCGCCCACGCAGCGCTCAAGCCACGAACGACTTCGACCGAAGGAGAAACACATGAACGGCCTCGTCAAGCGCATGCAGGAGCTCTCGCTCCCACTCCTCGGAGGTGTCGTCGCCGCGATCGTGCTGGCGAACGTCGACCCCGACACTTACCACGCGATCACGCACGCCTCGCTCTTCGGCGTCTCGCTGCACTTCGTGGTCAACGACCTCTTCATGGCGCTCTTCTTCGGCCTCGCGGCCAAGGAGATCGTCGAGAGCTTGCTGCCGGGCGGCGCGCTGCATCCGCTGAAGAAGGCGGTGAATCCGCTGCTCGCCACCGTCGGCGGTGTGGTAGGGCCCATCGTCGCGTACTTTGCGGTGCTCGCGTATCAGGGACGCTGGGACATCGCGAGCGGCTGGGGCGTCCCCACCGCGACGGACATCGCGCTCGCGTGGCTCGTCGCGCGCCTCGCCTTCGGCGCGACCCATCCCGCGGTGAGCTTCTTGCTGCTCCTCGCGGTCGCAGACGACGCCATCGGCCTCGTGATCATCGCGATCTTCTATCCGGATCCGACCCACCCCGCGGAGCCCTTCTGGTTGCTCTTCGTGGTCGCCGCCGTCCTCGGCGCGTGGGCCATGCGTCGCCACGGCGTGCACTCGTTCTGGGCGTATCTCGCCGGCCCCGGAGTGCTCTCGTGGTGGGGTCTTCACGCCGCCCACCTCCACCCCGCGCTCGCTCTCGTCGCGGTCGTGCCGTTCATGCCGCACGCGAAGCACGACGCGGGTCTCTTCGCCGAATACCACGACGCCCACGTCGAGACGGACACCCTCAACCGCTTCGAGCACACGTTCCGGCTCCCGGTCGACTTCGGCCTCTTCTTCTTCGGTCTCTGCAACGCCGGCGTCACGCTCGGCAGCGTCGGCAGCGCGACCTGGGCCGTCCTCCTCGCGCTCGTGATCGGCAAGACGCTCGGCATCTTCGTCTTCGCCACCCTCGGACGCGTCATGGGCTTCCCGCTGCCCGACGGGATGAGCCGAAGCACCCTCGCGCTCGCGGGTCTGACCGCCTCGCTCGGCCTCACCGTCGCACTCTTCGTCGCCGGCGTGGCGTTCGTCGACGCCGGTGCCCGAGACGCCGCGAAGATGGGCGCGCTCCTGAGCGTGGGCGTCGCACCGCTCGTGCTCCTCCTCGCTCGCGTCGCGCGCGTTCGCCAGCTCGTCGACCGCGCGCGCCAGTCGCTCCGCCCGCTCCCGCTCGCCGAGCACACACACTTCTCCGAGCACCCGCCCCCCGCGGAGTGATTCGAGCCTCGCGAATCGTCGCCCCCATGCAGGAGGAACCCGTGAAGGATCCGATCCCCGCTCGCGCCCCCGAGGGCCGCCCGCCCCACGTCGAGCTCACCCTCGGCTCACTCGTCGCGGATCGCTACGTCGTTCGCCGCGCCATCGCGCGTGGAGGCATGTGCACGGTCCACGAGGCCGAGCACCGGGTGTCGGGTCACCGGGTCGCGCTCAAGGCGCTCACCAGCCACGCGCTCGCGTCCGAAGCCGTCCACGAGCGACTGCTGCGGGAGGCACGAATCCTCGGCACGCTCCGACATCCGAACGTCGTGCAGATCCTCGACGCCGGCGTCTGCCCGAGCCACGGCCCCTTCCTCGCGCTCGAGATGATCGAAGGACGGGCCCTCGACGGGCTCCTCGCCGTCCGCACGCGCCTCCCCGTCGCGCAGTGCGTCGCGCTCGTGGTGCAGCTCTGCGACGCGCTCGACGACGTACACCGCCACGGGGTGGTGCACCGCGACGTGAAGCCGTCGAACGTGCTGATCTCACAGACCTTGATCGGCGACCGGGTCGAGCTCATCGACTTCGGCGTCGCGTCCGAGTCGGACCGCGACGCGCCGAAGCTCACGCGCCACGGCGAGCTGCTCGGCACCGTCGAGTACATGTCCCCCGAACAGCTCCTGGGCACCACGATCGACGCGCGCACCGACGTGTACGCAGTCGGGGTGCTCCTGCACGAATGCCTCGTGGGCGCGGTGCCGTTCACCGGACCCGCGACGACCACGATCGCGCGCCGCATCTCCGGCGAGAAGGCGCCGCTCATCGCGCACCCCGACGTCCCACGAGCGCTCGCCGACGTCGTCGCGCGCGCCATCCTCGCCGACGCCCGCGACCGCTTCGCGAGCGCGCGCGAGCTCGCGTTCGCGTGCCTCGACGCGCTCGGTGAGCTGCCACGCCTGAGCCTCCTGGAGAGCCCCGCAGGCGGATCGTCACTGCAAGACGAGTACCTCGCACGCCGCGCAGCGAAGTCCGCCGAGCCCGACCCTTCGACCCGGCGTCGCCACGTCCGCGCGCCGTACGTCACCCCCGCGCGCATCTTCTTCAACGACCGGCACGTCGACTGTCGGACGGAGGACGTCTCCGAGGGAGGCCTGCTCGCGATCGCGAGCGCGGACGTTCCGAACGGCGTGGAGGTCCGCGTCCGCGTCACGCTCCCGACGCAGGGCAAGGTCGTCCTTCTTCCGGCGGTGACGCGTTGGGTACGAACCCACCGCTCGACCCGCGCCGTAGGCCTCGCGTTCGGCGAGCTCCCCGACGACGTCGTCGCCGACATCCGAACGTACGTCGAGATCGTCGGCGCTCCCCGCGGGTGAAGCTCCTTCCTTCTTCGAGCTTCAGGTCGACGCTCCAACGACCGATGAGGGGTACATGTCCAACGCGCGAAGAAACGCGCTCCTGATCTCCGTCGGCGGGGGCAAGGGAGGCGTGGGCAAGAGCTTGGTGGCCGCGAACCTCTCGGTCGCGCTCACGCGTCTCGGGATGCGCGTGACGCTCGTGGACGCCGACCTCGGCGCCGCCAACCAACACACGCTCTTCGGTCTCACCAACCGCGGCGTGACGCTGCACTCGTTCCTCGAGAAGGACGTCGGCAGCCTCGAAGAAGCCCTCGTCCCGACCGGCGTACCGCGCCTCAATCTCTTGCCGGGAACCTCGGGCGTCATCGGTGCCGCCCACATCGGCCACGCACGAAAGCTCAAGCTCGTCCGACACATCGCGGCGCTCGACACCGAGGTCGTGGTGATCGACTGCGGCGCCGGCGTGAGCAACGACGTGCTCGACTTCACCGACCTCGCCGACCTCCGCGTGGTCGTCACCACGCCGCAGCTCACGGCGCTGCAGAACGCGTACGCGTTCCTGAAGGGCGCGGTCGTGCGCGGGTTTCGCCACGCGGCGCGGACCCGCTTCGAACAAGATCGTTTCGACGTCGCCTCGTCGCGCGTCGAAACCGAGCGCCTCGATCCCTGGCTTCGGCGCCTCGAGCTCGAGAGCCCCGCCCTCGTCGCGCACCTCCGCGTCCTGCAGCAGAGCTGGGGCGGATACGTCTTCGGCAATCTGCTCCAGCACGACGGTGAACGGCGCGTGATCGACGGGCTCGTGCGCATGGTCCACGACTTTCTCGGCGTCGACCTCGGCACGCTCGGCCACCTGCGGTCGACCGCGTCCGCACACGCCAGCGTCACGCAGCGCCAGCCGCTGCTGGTCGCCGAGCCGCGAGGCGAAGCCGCGCGAGTGCTGCACGCCGCGGCCGAGCGGCTGCTCACCGTGGACGTTCGCGCGCTGCGCGAGCGACGCCGACGGCCACCCGAAGCCGCGCCGGCCGAAAGCGCCCCCCCGTTCCACGAGGCGTACGAGCTCCAGCCGTCGGATCCCTCGAACGAGCCGTCCCACGTCGAGACATCGCGCCTCGCGGATCACGTCCGCCGCCACACGCGCCACCCCGCGCGCACCGTGGTGCCGCTTCACCATCGCGATCACGTGGCGGACGCCGAGCTCGTCGACGTGTCGACGGGCGGAGCGCGTGTGCGAACGTCGCTGAGGCTCGAGCGTGGAGACGAGGTCTCGTTCTCCGTCGGCGTCGATGGTCGTGCATCGATGCTCGTCGCGGTCGTTCGATGGACCGAGGGCGAGCTGGTCGGAGTGGAGCTCCGCGATCCGGCGGACGGACGCGCTTTGAGAATCGCCGCCGGGCTCCGCCCGACCTCCGACGTCGGCGAGCTACCCGTAGACGCACGCGCGAGCTGAGGCATCCCCCACGTCCCGACCCCACACCCGACCCCACACCCACCCCAGAAG
>ERZ761602.2409-NODE-2409-length-29396-cov-4.453461_pt1 | contig 29396 bp, 24 predicted proteins | sample MGYA00512165_ERZ761602 | MGnify/ENA primary metagenome ERZ761602 (study PRJEB28899, sample SAMN02445085) | bioreactor sludge metagenome | biome: EBPR sludge; isolation source: Thorneside wastewater treatment plant | place: Australia: Brisbane, Thorneside...
CGGCGGACGCCCGCCTCCGCCGCCGCGCGCACGAGCGCCACGCTGCCCTCGACGTTGATGCGGTAGATCTCGTCGGGGCGCGGCACCCAGAGCCGGTAATCGGCGGCGACGTGATAGACCGCCTCGCATCCCGCCACCGCGCGCTTCAGCGACGCCGCGTCGCCGAGATCGCCGATCGCGCGCGCGCCGGGCAGCCCGTCGATGTTGCGCGTATCGCTGGCGGCGCGGTGCAGGAAGCGCACGCTCTTGCCTGCCGCGATGAGCCGCCGCGCGACCGCGGCCCCGACGAAGCCGGTCGCGCCGGTGACGAGAACGTCGCCCACCGCCCGCCCCGCTAGCCGGCGCGCGCGGCCGGCGCCGCGCCGCGGGCGGACCCCGCCGCACGCCGCCGCTCGACATAGGCGAGCAGCGCCGGCAGCGCCACCAGGTAGCAGACCAGGTTCACCGTGATCGCGATCAGCAGCAAGAGGCCCATGCTCGCCTGGCCCCAATGGCTCGAGATCGCCAGCGTGGCGAACGACGCGATCGTGGTGAGCGCGCTGAACAGCACCGCGCGCGGAGTCGTCGTGCTCATCAGCTCCACCGTGTCGCGCCGCGCGCGGACGACGAGGTGGATGCCCGAGGAGACGCCGAGCCCGATCAGCAGCGGCAGCACGATGATGTTCGCGAAATTGAAGGCGAGCCCGGCCACGACCGCGATGCCGATCGTGACCGCGCTGGCGAGAAACAGCGGCGCCAGGATCAGCAGCACGTCGGTCACGCTGCGCAGCAGGATCAGCAGGCCGAGCGTGATCAGCACGAACGCGATGACCGACGCCACGGCGAAGGCGCGCACCACCGCATCGCCGGCCAAGAGCTCGGCGACCGGGCCGCCGGTGGCGCGCGGGGCGACCGACTGGACCTCGGACACGAACTGGCGCAGCGCGCGATTGTCGCGCAGATCACGCTTCGGGATCACCTCGACGCGCACCTTGCCGGCCGGCGAGAGCTCGCGCTGGCGCAGGCTCTCCGGCAGCGCCGCGAAATCGACCGGCTTGGCGTTGAGCGCCGCCTTCAGCGCGTCGAGCCGCTTCGGCAGCGAGCCGATGAGATCCTGCTCGAGCGCCGCCGTCCGCAGGTCCTCGGTGCCGCCCTTGAGGAACGCGTCGAGCGCGGCGTGCAGGCGCCGCAGATCGGCCTCGATCGCGCCGGCCCGATTCTGCGCCAGCGCCGCCTGTATCTTGTCGCGCAGCGCCGCGATGGCCGCGCTGCGCTGATCGGCGTCCGGCGGGGCCGCGCGCTCGGACGGCGAGAGAATCGGCGTCATCTGCAGCGCAATCTCCTCGAGCACGTCGAGCTTCGCCGGCTGATCGCGCGGGACGTAGTCGTAGATGCTGCGCACCGAATCGACCGAGGGCAGCGTCTTGAGCTTCTCGGCGAGCGGGCCGATCTCCGCGACCGAATCGATGAGGATGCTGATCGTGCCGACCCTGAGGCGCGGATTGCCCAGCAGCTCGATCGCGACCGCGACCGACTCCTGCGAAGGATCCTTGAGGTTGAGCGGATTGCGATCGAAGCGCGCAAACCACAGCGTGAGCGCCGCCACGATCCCGATGGCGGCCGCCGCGATGACGATCGTGCGGCTGTGGCGCCGGAGCCAGTGTTCGCTGCCGCCGAAGCGCGACGAATCCGCCGCCGCGGCGGCGGCCGGCGTGCGCAGCGGCATCAGCGCCAGCAGCGCCGGCAGCACCGTGACGTTGGTGACGAACGCCACGATCATGCTGAAGCCGGCGATGAGGCCGAGTTCGGAGACGCCGCGATAGTCGGTCGGCAGGAACGAGAAAAACCCGAGCGCCGAGCTCGCCGCCATCAGCGCCAGCGCCTTGCCGATGCTGCGCCCAGCGGCGACGAGCGCGCCCCGCCCCTTCTCTCCGCGCTCCGTCATCTCGCGATAGCGCAGCGCCGTGTGGATGCTGTAGTCGATGCCGATGCCGATGAACAGCACGGCGAACGCGATCGAGATCAGGTTGAACGATCCGATCGCCACGATCGCGAAAGCGCCCGTCAGCACGATGCCGACGACGAGCGTGATCAGCGATGCGGCCAGCAGCCGGAACGAGCGGAAGCAGAACACCAACAGCAGCGCCACGGCGACCAGCGAGAGTTGGCTCGAAAGCGCGGTGTTGTCGGCGATGGACGCGATTTCCTCGCTGTCGATCGCCGCCGAGCCCGTGATGCGGACGCGCACGCCGTTCTCGGGCGTGAGGCCGAGCTCGCGCGCGTGGCGTCGGATTTCCTTGAGCGCGGCGCCGGCGGGCGCGACCTGCCCGAAATCCAGCTCGGGCTGCAGAACGATGATGCGGCGGCGGTCGTCGCTCGCGGCGTCGCCGCCCATCAACTCCTTCCACGACAGCGAGCGCGGCTTGTCGGCCTCGCGCGCCTCGACGACGGCGGCGATGCGCCCGAGCACGCGCGCGATCTGCTGCGGCTGCGCGTCGGCGGTGCCGAGCGCCTCGACCGCGAGGCCGAGCACCTCGAACAGGCCGCGGATGCTCGGGTCGCGCGCCAGCGTCGAGAGCAGCGGCTGCGCCTCGGAGAGGCGGGTCGCAAGCGTCTGCAGGTCCTTGAGGCCGATGTAGAGCAGCCCGTTCTGCCGGAAGAAGCGGTCGCCTTCGGGATAGAAGATGTGGTGGAAGCGGCCGCGGTCCTGCTGCTGCAGGCGCTGGAACAGCGCGTCGGCGCCGTCTTCGGCGCGGTCGGCGTCGTCGGCCTCGACGACGATGACGATGTTGTTCGCAAAGATGGGATAGGCGCGGCGATAGGCTTCGAAGTCGCGCCGGAACTGCAGGTTCGGCGAGAGCATCTCGGTCGTATCGGTATTGATCGAGACGTTGCGCACCGTGAACACGCCGAGCGCCGCGGTGAGCGCGAGCGAAAGGATCACAACGAGCAGCGGCGCCTTGAGGACGACGCGGATCAGCGCCGCGACCGCGCTGCCGACCCGGTCGCGGGGCAGGCCGGGCGGCGCTGTGTCGGTGGGGGGCGGGTTCACGGAATTGTGTGGTTTCGTTGGGAAAATTCCGCCTTCAGGGCGTCACGGTGTCGCTTGCGCCCCGGACGGGGCCGCTCCACATTAGCCAAGACGCGGGGGCGCGGGGCAATTCCGGCGCCTTTTTTTCGCTTGCGATCGGGTACGAGGCATGAACATCGGAACTTTCGGTCTCGGCGGGCCCGCCGTCCGCGCGCTCTTGCGCTGGCTCGCGGCGGCAGCCGCCACGCTTGCGCTTATATCGTCGCCCGTTCGCGCGGAGCAAGCCGCGGTCGAGGTGGTGCGGCAGTATCAAGCGGCGCTGATCGCGACGATGCAGCAGGGCGCCGCCTACGATACGCGCTACCGATCGCTGCACGACCCGGTCGCCAAGGCGTTCGACCTCGCCTTCATCGCCCAGCGCGCGGCGGGGCCCGCTTGGTCGGGCTTCACCGAGCCGCAGAAGAAGAAATACGCCGAGGTGTTCGCGCGCTACTCGGTGGCTCAGCACGCCACCCGCTTCAAGAAATTCGGCGGCGAGCGCTTCGAAGTACTCGGCACCGACGACGTCGGCCGCGGCTATGTGCGCGTGCGCACGCAGATCGTGACGAGCAGCGAGCGCATCCAGCTCGACTACCTGCTGAGCCAGCGCGCGGGCTCATGGCGCATCGTCGACGTCTTCGCCAAGGGCGCGATCAGCGAAGTGGCCACGCGGCGCGCCGATTTCGCGCCCGTGATCCAATCGCAGGGCGCCGACGGCCTGATCCGCGAACTGGAAGCCAAAGTCGCGCAGGCGAAGTCGTCGTAGCGCTCAGCGCCCCCGGAACGACGGCTTGCGCTTCTCGAGGAACGCCCGCGTGCCCTCGCGGTAATCCTCGGTTTCCACCGCGTCGTAGGGCTCCTGGTATTCGGCCTCGGTAAGCGGGCGCGGATCGGCGAGGCGCTCGGCGAATTTCTTGTGCCAGCGGTTGGCCAAAGGCGCGCCGGCGGCGATGCGCCGGGCCGTGGCCGCCACATCTTCGGCCAGCGCGGCGTCGGGTACGACCCGATTGACGAGGCCCTTGGCCTGCGCCTCGGCCGCGCCGATCACCTTGCCCTCCAGCAACAGCTCCAGCGCCACGGCGCGGCCGACCAGTTCCAGGAACGCGCAGTATTCGGGATAGCCGAGCACCACGCCGATCCGGTTTATGGGAATTCCGAACCGACCGGAGTCGCCCGCGATACGGAGATCGCACATTGTCGCGAGTTCGAGCCCGCCGCCGGTGCACGGCCCGTGGATCATCGCGACCGTCGGGTGCCGGCAGAGGCGGATCGCCTCCAGGGTCGCGCGGATGAGGTCGCCGTAGCTGCGCGCCTGCGCCGCGGTGGCGCGCGCATCCGAGAATTCCGAGATGTCGGCGCCGGGACAGAACGCGCGCTCGCCGGCGCCGCGCAGGATCACGGCACGCAGCGCCTCGTCGGCGTCGAGCGCGCGGAACGCGGCGCCGAGCTCGCCCCACATCGCGCGGGTCAGCGCGTTGAGGCTGGCCGGGCGATTCAGCGTGACGGTGGCGATGCCGGCGGCATCGCGATCGACGAGGATGTCGGGCATGAGAGGGGCGTCCGGGTTGCGCGCCCTGTTTGCCGCCGCGCATGGCGCCTGACAAGCCGCGTGCCTTGACTTCGCCGCCCGCCCTCGCCCAGAGTCGCGGCTGCGTCAGGCTGGGGTGTCGCGCCTATGGACGCCGTATGCGCGGCTGAGATCACACCCATCGAACCTGATCTGGTTCACGCCAGCGAAGGGAGCCTGCATGCGGAACGCACCGCCCGCACGGCCCCGTTCCGCCTGCCGGTTCCCGCCGCCAAGGGGGGAGACCGGCCATGAAGACCGTCCTGTTCCTTGCCGCACTGGCGGCGTTGCACGCGGCCGCGGCCGCCCGCGCGCAGGATCGCTTCCACCTGCCGCTGCTGGTGCCGATCACCGGCGCGCTCGCGCTCGAGGGCCAGAGCGAGCGCGACGGCGCGCTGCTCGCGCTCGATCCGCCCACGGCGGCCGGCGACGCGGCGCGCCCGCTCCGCCCGAGCCACGCGGTGTTCGACACCGGATCGAATCCGCAGCTGGCCGTGCAGGCGTTCGAGCGCGCGATGGCGGCCGAAATCCGCCCGCGCGCGATGCTGGGCCCCATCGACGGCAATTCGATGCTGGCGCTGCTGCCGCTCGCCGAGCGCGAGAAGGTGGCGCTGCTGTCGGTCTCCGGCACCGCGCGACTCACCGAGCTCGGCAACGCCCACATCTTCCGCTTCTTTCCGAGCGACGTCGTCGTGAAGGCCGCGCAGGCGCGCTACGCGGTCCAGGAACTGCAGCGCCGGAAGATCGCGCTCGTCTATCAGAACACCGCCTATGGCCAGAGCGGCAACGAGCAGCTCGGTCGCTGGATCGAATCGCTCGGCGCCGCCGTCGTCTACCGCAACAGCGTGCCGGTGACGACGAAGGAGATGTCGGGCGTGATCGCCCAGGTGCGCGATTCGGGCGCCGACGCGGTGCTGCTGCAGCTCCATTCGGGATCGAGCGCCCTGTTCCTCAAGCAGGCGGCCCGCGCCGGCCTCGCGCTGCCGATCGTCGGCGGCTCGGCGCTGCACCAGCCGAGCACCGCGGCGCTGCTCGAGCCGGCCGAGCTCAAGGGCGTCTGCGCCGAGACCGCCTCGGCGCCGGCGGCCGATCCGGGCCTGGCCGGGTTCGCGCGGATCTTCCGCGAGCGCATGAAATCCGAGCCCGACGCGTTCGCGCTCGCCGCTTTCGACGCCGTCAACGCCGCGCTCGCCGCGGCGCGCATGCCCGGCCCGCTCGCGGAAAGCCTCGCGAAGATCCGCCATCCCGGGCTGGCCATGACCTACGAGTCGGACGGCAAGGGCAACATGGCGCACGACGCGATCATCGTCTGCTACGACGGCGCGAGCCGCACGCCGCGGATCGCGAAACGCTACGCGCGCCCGCACGAAGCGGCGCGGCGCTGAGCGGCCGTGAGCTGGGCGCAGATCGCGATCGACGGTCTGGCGCTCGGCGCCGCCTATGCGCTGGTGGCGCTCGGCTTCGTCCTGATCCTGAACGCCGCCGGAGCGGTGAATTTCGCGCAGGGCGATCTCGTCATGGCGGGCGGGTTCGCCGCGATCGCGCTCGCCAGCGCGCTGCCGCTCGACGCCCTGCCCGTGCCCGGCCTCGTGCTCGCGCCGCTCGTCGCGCTCGCCGGCGGCGGCGCGGGCTGGATCGTCGCCGAAGTCGCCTATCGACCGCTGCGCCACCGTCCGCCGGTGGCGGTGTTCATCGCTACGATCGCGGTCGGCATCATGCTCCAGCACGGCGCCAACGGCATTTTCGGCGCGGCCGAGCGGCGCACGCCGCCGCTGGTGAGCGGCGACGCCGTCGTCGTCGGCGGCGTCACGCTCAGCCTCCAGTCGCTGGCGATCGTCGCCACGGCGGCGATCGTGATCCTGCTGCTGCACCGGTTGCTGGAGCGGACGCAGCTCGGCCGCCGCCTCCGCGCCGCGGCTGAGGATCCGGAGATGGCGCGGGCAATCGGCATTCCGGTGCGCCGGCTCACCGCGCTCGCCTTCGCGCTCGGCGCCGGGCTCGCGGCGCTTGCCGGCCTGCTGCTCGCCAACGTCTATTTCGTGACGCCCACCGCCGGGCTCGCCTTCATGCTGAAGGCCTACATCGCCGTCACGATCGGCGGCTGGGGCTCGCTGCGCGGCGCCGTGATCGGCGCATTCCTCGTCGCGCTGTTCGAGGTGGCGGCGGGGCGCCTGTTCTCGGCGAGCCTCGCCGACGCGCTGCTCTACGCGGCGCTGCTGCTCGCCTTGCTGTTCAAGCCGGAGGGCCTGTTCGGCGAGGCGGCGGGGCGGCGCGCATGAGCGGCCGCGCGCGCATCGCCGCGGCGCGCGCGGCGCCGCTGTCGCTGGCGGCGGCCGCCGCGGTCGCTTTGCTGGCGGCCGGTGCCGGCGCCTACGAGCTGCGTCTGCTCGCGATCGCCGGCTGCTACGCGCTGGCGGTGCTCGGTTATCAGTTCATCTTCGGCCGCGTCGGCGCGCTGTCGCTCGCGCAGGGCGCGTTCTTCGGCCTCGGCGCCTATGCGAGCGCGCTGCTGGCGCTGAAGCTCGGCTGGGATTTCGCGCGCTCGTTCCCCGCCGCGATCGCGCTCGCCGTGGCGCTCGCCGCGGTCGTGGGCGCCACGGTCTTGCGCCTTGCCTCGCACTATTTCGCGCTCGCGACGCTGGCGGTGGCCGAGCTGATGCACATCCTGGTGATCGAGTGGGTGTCGCTGACCGGCGGCGGCAACGGCCTGCCGAACGTCCCGGGCTTCGTGCTGTTCGGCTGGGCGGTGCCGCGCGGCTGGCCGGTGACGGCGTTCGTCTGGGCCTTCGCGGCGCTCGGCATCGCGCTCGCCGCCAACTATTCGCGCAGCCTTTACGGCGACGGCGCGCGGCTGCTGCGGGCGGAACCGCTCGCCGCCGCCGCGGCGGGCATCGACGCGGCCGGGCGGCGCCTCGCCGCGTTCCTGCTGAGCGCGGCGTTCGGCGCGGCCGGCGGCGCCCTCTACGTGCACACGCTCGGCGTCGTCTCGCCCGAGGCGATGCAGTTCGACGTGATGGTGCTGATCCTGTGCATGGCCGTGATCGGCGGGCGCAACGCCGTGGCCGGCGCGATCGTGGGCGCGCTGCTGCTCGTGCACCTGCCCGAATGGTTCCGCGCGCTCGAGGGCTGGCGCTATCTCGCCTACGGCGCCGGGCTGCTGCTGGTCATCGTCGCGGCGCCGGAGGGCATCGCCGGCGCGGTCGAGGCGTTGTGGCGGCGCCGGCTCGGAAACACGGCCGCGCCGTCCGGCCGCACGCTGGTCCCCGACGCAGCCGTTCCGGCCGCGCGTGCGGCGCCGTTCGCCGAAGACCGCGCGATCCTCGCCGTGCAGGGGCTGGCGATCGCGTTCGGCGGCAATCGCGCGCTCGCCGGCGTCACGCTGTTCGTGCGCCCGGGCGAGATTCTCGGCCTCATCGGGCCCAACGGCTCGGGCAAGACGACGCTGCTGAATCTCCTCAGCGGCTTCCACCGTCCCGACGCGGGGCGGATCTTCCTCGACGGCCGCGACGCGACGCGCGATCCGGCCTGGCGCCGCGCGCGCGCCGGCATCGCGCGCAGCTTCCAGCACGGCGCCCTCGCCGGCGACCTGACCGCGCTCGACAACGTCGCGCTCGCCGCCTATGGCATCCGGGCGCGCGCCGCCGACGTTTTCCGCCTGCCGGGCCGCGACGCGAAGCGCCGCCGCGCGCGCGACGCGGCGCTGAGCGCGCTCGCCAAGGCGGGCGCGGCCGGCGCCGCGCATACGATGGGCGCCGATCTCGCGCCGGCCGAACGCCGCCGGGTCGAGCTGGCGCGCGCGCTGGTGGCCGAGCCGCGCGTGATCCTGCTCGACGAGCCGGCCGCGGGCCTCTCGGACGCCGAAAAGGCGGCCTTGCGCTCGGCCTTGCGCGAGATCGCCGCGCGCGGCATCGCCATCGTCGTCGTCGACCACGGCATGCCGTTTCTGATCCCGCTGGCGAGCCGCGTCGTCTGCCTCGACGCCGGCCGCGTCATCGCCGCAGGCGCGCCGGCGGACGTGATCGCGGACCCCGAGGTCCGCCGCGCCTATCTCGGCGCGGGAGCGGTCCTGTGAGCGGCATCGCCCCGATCCTGTGCGTGCAGCACCTCGGCGTGCGCTACGGCCGCATCGAGGCGCTGCGTAACGTCTCGTTCGTGCAGGATCAGCGCAGCATCGTGGCGCTGCTCGGCCCCAACGGCGCCGGCAAGTCGAGCCTGCTCCGGGCGGCGATGGGCCTGGTCCCGGCCGTCTCGGGCTCGGTCCAGTTCGCGTATCGCGACGTGACGAAGGAAGCGCCCGAGTCGCGCGCGGCGCTGGGCATCGCCTATGTGCCCGAAGGCCGGCGCGTGTTTCCGGGCCTGACCGCGCGCGAGAATCTCGACGTCGCGGCGTTCGCGCCCGCGGCCGAGCGCAAGCGCCGGCGCGACCGCGTGCTGGCGCTGTTCCCGGCCCTGGAGCCTCAGCTCGAGCGCCGCGCCTGGCAGCTCTCCGGCGGCCAGCAGCAGATGCTGGCGATCGGCCGCGCGCTGATGACGGCGCCGAAGCTGCTGCTGCTCGACGAGCCCTCGATCGGCCTCGCGCCGGTGCTCGTCGAGCAGCTCTTCGCGCGCGTCGCGAGCCTCGCGGTGGAAGGCACCGCCGTGCTGATGGCCGAGCAGAACACGGCGGCGGCGCTGTCGGTCGCCGAGCGCGCGATCGTGCTGCGCGACGGCCGCATCGTCGCCGACGGCGCCGCCGAGGCGATCCGCAAGCGGCCCGAACTCGAACTCTCCGATCTCGGTCCCGGCTGAGAGAGCGCGGCCTTGCTTCCCTGGCGCCGAGATAGGCTCTAGCATCGGCGGCGGCGTCGCACGAACGCCGATCGAGGAAGGAATACGCCATGCTGATCCGCATCGTCCGGCTCGCCGCCGCCGCGCTGCTCTTCGCCGCGGCGCCGGCCGCCGCCCAGGCCAAGCGCGAGTCCCTGACGATCGGGATGACGCAGTTTCCGGCGACGATGAATCCGCTGATCGATTCGATGCTGGCCAAGAGCTACGTGCTGGCGATGGTGCGCCGGCCGCTGATGACGTTCGACGCGGACTGGAGCCTCGTCTGCCTGCTCTGCACCGAGGTGCCGACGTTCGAGAACGGCCTCGCGAAGCGCATCGACCTCGGCGACGGGAACCAGGGCGTCGCCGTGACGATGACGTTGCACCCCAAGGCCGCGTGGGGCGACGGCACGAAGCTGACCAGCAGGGACGTGGCGTTCACGATCGAGGTGGGCAAGCATCCCAAGAGCGGCATTGCCTCGAGCGAGCTGTTCCGGCGCATCCTCAAGGTCGAGATCAAGGACGACAAGACCTTCACGCTGCACGTCGACCGCGTCACCTTCGACTACAATCGCTGGATCCTCGACATCCTTCCGGCCCATCTCGAGGAGAAGGCGTTCGCCGAGCCGGCCGACTACCGCAATCGCACGCTGTTCGACCGCGAGCCGGCGAACAAGGGCCTCTATGCCGGCCCCTATCGCGTGACCGAGGTCGTGCCCGGCTCGCACATCGCGCTGGCGCCGAACGAGCACTGGTGGGGGCAGAAGCCGCATTTCCAGCGCGTCGTCGTGCGCGTGATCGAGAACACGGCCGCGCTCGAGGCCAATCTGCTCTCGGGCGCCGTCGACTACGTCGCCGGCGAACTCGGCCTTTCGCTCGAGCAGGTGCTGGCGATGGAGGAGCGGCTTAAGGACCGCTTCCGCTTCGTCTACAAGGCCGGGCTGATCTACGAGCACATGGATGTCAACCTCGACCACCCGATCCTGAAGGACAAGCGGGTGCGCCAGGCGCTGCTGCTCGGAATCGACCGGGGCAAGCTCAGCGAGCAGCTGTTCAAGGGCAAGCAGCCGGTCGCGCATACCAGCGTGAACCCGCTCGATTGGGTGAACAATCCGGACACGCCGAAATACGGCTTCGATCCCGAGCGCGCGAAGAAGCTGCTCGAGGAGGCCGGCTGGACCGAGATCCGCGGCGGCATCCGCCACAACAGGGCCGGCGAGCGGCTCTCCTTCGCGTTCATGACCACGGCCGGGAACCGCACGCGCGAGCTGATCCAGCAGATCGTGCAGGGCCAGTGGCGGCAGATCGGCATCGACGCGCGGATTCTGAATCAGCCTGCACGAGTGTTTTTCGGCACCACGGTGACGCAGCGGAAATTCGACGGCGTCGCGCTGTTCGCCTGGGTTTCGGCGCCCGAATCGGTCCCGCGCACGACGCTGCACTCCTCCTTCATCCCCACCGCCGCCAACAACTGGTCTGGGCAGAACACGACCGGCTTCAAGAACGCCGAGGCCGACACGCTCATCGACCGGATCGAGCGCGAGCTCGACCGCGAGAAGCGCCGCGCGCTGTGGCACCGGCTGCAGGTGCTCTATGCGGAGGAATTGCCGGCACTGCCGCTGTTCTTCCGCGCCGACGGCTACGTGCTGCCGCATTGGCTCGACGGCGTCGTGCCGACCGGACACCAGTATTCGACCACGCTCTGGATCGAGCAGTGGCGCGTGAAGTGAGCGGCGCGTTCCGCTTGCACGGCCCATGACCCCGCCCGCCGCGCCGGCCCTCACTTCCCATGCGCCAAGAGGCGCACGGGCCCCTTCTCTCCCGCTACGCGGGAGAGAGAAAGAATCGCCAGCCACTCGCACTACTCTCTCCCTCGGAGTGGGAGAGAAGGGGCCCGCCCGCCGCCCTCGCGGCGGGTGGGAGGTGAGGGCCGGAGGGGCGTGCATGGCGCTTCTCGCGATGGCCGCGGCGCCCGCCGCCGAGGCGCGCGAGACGCTCACGATCGGCCTTTCGACGTTTCCCGCGAGCCTGCACCCGTTCACCGGCGCGGAGCTCGTGCGCAACTACGTGCTCTCGCTCGGCCAGCGCCCGCTGATGGCGCACGACGCGGACTGGAACCTCGTCTGCCTGCTCTGCACGGACGTGCCCACCTTCGAGAACGGCCTCGCCCGCGAAATCGATCTCGGCGACGGCAGGAAGGGCGTGGCCATCACCGTGCAGATCCGCCCCGGCGCCGCCTGGGGCGACGGCACGCCGGTGACGGCGAAGGACATGGCCTTCACCAACGCGGTGAAGAAGCATCCGGGCAGCGGCGTGGTTTCGGGCGAATTCGACCGCCGCATCCTCAAGGTCGAGGAGAAAGACGCCAAGACGTTCGTCCTGCACATCGACCGCCTGACGTTCGACTACAACAACCTCGCCGGCTATCGCCTGCTGCCCTCGCACATCGAGGCCAAGGCGTTCGCGACGCCGGGCGAATATGCGAAGCGCTCGGCCTACGAGACCGCGCCCACCGAGCGTGCGCTGTGGGCGGGGCCCTACCGGCTCGCCGAGTTCGTGGCCGGCGCGCATGCGGTGATGGTGCCGAACGAGACGTGGCAGGGCGCCAAGCCCCGGTTCAAGCGCATCGTCCTGCGCGTGTTCGAGAATACGGCGGCGCTCGAAGCCAACCTGCTCGCCGGCGGCGTCGACTACATCGCTCGAGCAGCGCCACCCGCAGCGCTTCCGCTACGTCTACAAATCGACGACCAGCTATTCGCACCTCGACGCCAACCTCGAACATCCGGCGCTCAAGGACCGGCGCGTGCGCCAGGCGCTCCTGTTCGCCGTGGATCGCGATGCGATCGCGCGCCAGATCTACGGCGGCAAGGTGGCGCTCGCGCACACCAGCGTGAACCATCTGCAATGGATGGCCGTCACCGACGCAAGGACGTATCCGTTCGACCCGAAGGCCGCGAAGCGGCTCCTCGACGAGGCGGGATGGTCGAAGATCGAAGGCGGCATCCGCCACAACGCCGCCGGCGAGCGGCTCACCTTCACCGTGGCGAGCGTCGCGGGCATCAAGACCAACGAGCTGATCGCGAGCGTGCTCGCCGCACAGTGGCGGCAAGTGGGCGTCGATGCGCGCATACGGGGGCAGCCGGCACGCGTCTTCTTCGGCGATACGCTGCAGCGGCGGAAGTTCGACGGCCTCGCCTTCTTCGGCTGGATCGTCTCGCCTGAGAGCGTGCCGCGCACGATCCTGCACTCGACCATGATTCCGTCACCCGCCAACGGCTTCCAGGGCCAGAACTTCACCGGCTACGCCAATCCCGAGATGGACACGCTGCTCGACGCGATCGAGCGCGAGCTGGACCGAGAGAAGCGCCGCGCGCTCTGGCGCCGCTATCAGGAGATCTATGCCGTAGACCTGCCGGCGCTGCCGATGTTCTTCGGCACGGCCGGATTCGTGATGCCGCACTGGCTCGGCGGCATCCGCCCCACCGGCCACAGCGCGACGACGACGCTGTGGGTCGAGGAGTGGACGGCACGATGACGGCGCGCGGCTCCGGAGAACCGCGCGCATGATGCGCTTCACCGCCCTGCGCGCGATCGAGTCGCTCGTCGTGCTGGCGATCATGTCGTTCGTCGTCTATGCGCTGATCGGCCTCATGCCCGGCGACCCGATCGACATCATGCTCGCCGGCGACCCGAACATGACGCCTGAAGATCGCGAGCGCCTGCGCCAGCTCTTCGGCCTGCACCTGCCGATCTGGGAGCGCTACTGGAACTGGCTCGCGGCGGCGCTCGGCGGCGATCTCGGCTTCTCGCGCACGTTCAACCGCCCGGTGCTCGAGGTGATGGCGCCCAATCTCGGCCGTACCGCGCTGCTGATGGGCGCGTCGTTCGTCCTGTCGGTCGCGATCGCGATCCCGCTCGGCCTGCTCGCCGCGTTGCGCCAGCGCCGCCTCGCAGACTACGGCATCAACCTCTTCTGCTTCGCCGGCAAGTCGGTGCCGCCGTTCTGGCTCGCGCTGATGCTGATCCTGGTCTTCGCGGTCGATCTCAACTGGTTCCCGGCCGGCGGCATCGAGACGGTGGGCGCCAGCGGCTTCGTCGACCGGCTGCGCCATCTCGTGCTGCCGGTGACGTGCCTGACTCTGCTGAACCTCGCCTCGGTGGCGCGGCTCATGCGCGCCGAGACGATCGCCGCGATGCGCCAGGACTACGTGCGCACCGCGCGCGCCAAGGGCCTCGCCGAAGGCCGCGTGATCTGGGGCCACGCGCTCCGGAACGCGCTCAACCCGGTCGTCACCGTGATCGCGCTCGAATTCGGCACCCTCTTCTCGGGCGCGCTCATCACCGAAACCGTGTTCGCGTATCCCGGCATGGGCAAGATGATCTACGACGCGATCCTCGGCAACGACTACAACCTCGCGCTGATCGGGCTGCTGTTCGCGACGCTGCTCGTGCTCGCCGGCAATCTCGCGGCCGACCTCGGCTACGCGGCCCTCGATCCGCGGATCAGCTACAAATGAGTGGCGCCCTCGCCAAGGCCGAACGCCCGGCGCGGCGCAATCGCGCGCTCGCCCGCTTCATGGCGCATCACGGCGCGGTGGCGAGCGCGTTCGTGCTGCTGATCGTCGTGGCCGGCGCGCTCGGCGCGCCGATCGTCGAAGGCTGGCTCGGCCACGGCCCCAACGACCCCGACCTCGGCAAGCGATTCCAGCCGCCCTCGTGGACCTATCCGCTGGGCACCGACGAGGCCGGCCGCGACGTGCTGCTGCGGCTCATGTATGGCGGGCGCGTCTCGCTGCTGGTCGGGCTCGCGGCGGCGCTCGCCTCGGCCGTGATCGGCACCGCGATCGGCATCGTCGCCGGCTATTACGGCGGGCGCCTCGACGCGTTCCTGATGCGGCTCACCGACGCCGTGATCTCGCTGCCGAGCCTCGCGCTCCTGATCGTGCTCGCCGCGGTCGACCTCAAGAAGCTCGGCATCCCCGACAGCATCGCCTATTCCGAGGGCGTCAGCCTCTACCGCATCGTGTTCATCATCAGCATCGTGGGCTGGACCGGGGTCGCGCGGCTCGTACGCGGCGCCACGCTCTCGATGCGCACGCGCGAGTTCGTGCGCGCCGCCGTGGCGCTCGGCGCGCCGGCGCGGCGCATCATGATCGTGCACATCCTGCCGAACGTGATCGGCCCGGTGATCGTGGCCACGACGCTCTCGGTCGGCGGCATCATCCTGGCCGAATCGGTGCTGAGCTATCTCGGGCTCGGCATCCAGCCGCCGATCGCGAGCTGGGGCAACATGCTCTCCAACGCGCAGGAGATGCTGACCCAGGCCCCGCAGCTCGTGATCTATCCCGGCATCGCGATCATGCTGACCGTGATCGCGTTCAATTTCCTCGGCGACGGCCTGCAGGACGCGCTCGATCCGCGGGCGGGGGAATAAATCCAGTCACCTGAGCGAAGCGAAGGATCTCTCGACGCAAACACCGTGCATGCGGCTGCATCGCGCACTGGCGAGAGATCCTTCAGGCGCCGAGCGGCGCCCTCAGGATGACGTCCGCCGCGTTAGCGGCGTCCGTCACTTCGCCAGCGCCGTCTCCACCAGCTTCACCCAGTAGCTCGCACCGAGCGGCAGGATCTCGTCGTTGAAGTCGTAGTGCGGGTTGTGCAGCAGGCAGCCGCCCTCGGCGCCGCCATTGCCGATCCAGATGTAGCAGCCCGGCTTCTTCTGCAGCATCCAGGCGAAATCCTCGGAGCCCATCGAGGGCGGATGGTCGCGCACCACGTTCTCCTTGCCGACGATGCCGGCCGCGATCTTCGCGCAGAACTCCGTCTCCGCCTCGGTGTTGATCGTGGGCGGATAGCGCTTCTCGTAGCGCAGCGCGAACGTGCAATTGTGCGCCTGGCAGATGCCGCCGGCGATGCGCCGGATCGCGGGCTCGATGCCGTCGTGGATCTCGGGCTTGAACGCGCGCGCGGTGCCGCGCAGGACGACCTGGTCCGGGATCACGTTCCAGGTGTCGCCGCCGTGCATCTGCGTGACGCTGACGACGACCGATTCGAGCGGATCGGTCGTGCGGCTGGCGATCGTCTGGAGCGCCAGCACGATCTCGGCCGCGACCACGACCGGGTCGATGCCCAGATGCGGCATGGCGCCGTGCGTGCCCTTGCCCTGGATCGTCACCTCGAAGATGTCGAACGCGGCCATCGTCGGCCCGGTGCGCACCGAGACCTTGCCCGGCGGCAGGCCCGGCCAGTTGTGCATGCCGTAGATCGATTCGACCGGAAACTTCTCGAACAGCCCCTGCTCCACCATCACGCGGCCGCCGCCCTCGTTCTCCTCGGCGGGCTGGAAGATGAAGTGGACGGTGCCGTCGAAATTCTTGGTCTCGGCGAGATAGCGCGCCGCGCCGAGCAGCATCGTCGTGTGCCCGTCGTGGCCGCAGGCGTGCATCTTGCCGTTGTGCTTGGAGGCGTGCGCGAAGCCGTTGGCCTCGGGCATGTGCAGCGCGTCCATGTCGGCGCGCAGCGCGATCGCGCGCTTGCCGCTGCCGGCCCGCAGCGTGCCGACCACGCCGGTGCCGGCCAGGCCCTGGTGAACCTCGACGCCGAAGCTCCGGAGCTTCTCGGCGACGACGGCCGAGGTGCGATGCTCCTCGAACGCCGTCTCGGGATGGGCGTGGATGTCGCGCCGCCACGCGGTCATGTCGGGATGGAATTCGGCGATGCGGTTGACGATCGGCATGAGGATCCCCTGTTTCGCGATCCGACCCTAGCATGAGTGGCGGGCGCCTCGGCTAGCCCCGCGCCGTGCCTCGGCTTCCGTCCCTAGCGCCCTGCGCGAAGACGTCATTTGTCCGTGAACGGCCGGCCGCGTTAGATTTGCCCATGCGTGCCCGAAACCCCTTGGCACCGGTCCTTTCGCGCCGCGCGCTGCTCGGCGCCGCCGCGCTCACCGTCGTTGCGCTGCCGGCGCTCGCCGACCGGCAAGGCCCGACGCGCTACACGCTGACCGCGCGGCCGGGCACGGCGCGCCTGCGCGGGCCGCAACGCCCGGAGACCGCGATCTGGGGCTTCGACGGCCAGGCGCCCGGACCGATCCTGCGCGTGCGCCAGGGCCAGCGGCTCGACGTGCAGCTCGTGAACCGGCTGACGCAGCCGACGACGATCCACTGGCACGGCATCCGCGTGCCGAACGACATGGACGGCGTGCCGAATCTCACGCAGGACGCGGTGATGCCGGGCGAGACGTATCCCTACAGCTTCGTCTGTGCCGACGCCGGCACCTACTGGTATCACCCGCATGCGAACAGCGCCGAGCAGCTCGGCCGCGGCCTGTCCGGCCTCCTGATCGTGGACGAGGCGGAGCCGCCGCAGGCCGACCGCGAGCTGGCGCTCGTCCTCTCCGATTGGAAACTCAAGGACGACGGCACGATCGATCCCGATTTCGCGAACGTGCACGAGCGCAGCCACGAAGGCCGCATCGGCGCGCTCGTCACCGTGAACGGGGCGCCGGGCGGCGACGTCGCGCTCCGGCGCAACGAGCGCGTGCGGCTGCGGCTGCTCAACGTCGCCAATGCGCGCGTTTTCGAGCTGAGCTTCGCGGCCGCCGGCACGCCGCACGATCCGTGGCTGATCGCGCTCGACGGCCAACCGGTGGCGCCGCGCCGGCTCGGCCAGGAGCGCCTCGCGCTCGGCCCCGGCATGCGCGCCGGTCTGCTGCTCGTCGAGCTCGGCGCGGCGCCGGCGCGCGCCGAGCCGCTGCCGCCGCCTCGGCCGCTGGCGCCGAACCCGATCCCCGCGCCGGATCCGGCGCGCGCGGAGCGCCACGAGTTCCTGTTTGCCGGCGGCGCGCAGCCTGGCATGCACATGCCGCAGCCGCAGCGGAACGACGACGGCGCGCACCCGCACGGCACCTGGACCGTCAACGGCAAGGCGATGATCCACGACCGCGGCGCCACCCACGAACACGGCAGCATGCCGCCGATGCTGACGCTCAGGCGCGGCGCGCACGCGGTCTTCGCGCTCAAGAACGACACCGTGTTCGATCACCCGATCCACCTGCACGGCCACACGTTCCGCATCCTCTCGCGCAACGGCACGGCGCTGGCGCGGCCGCTGCTGACCGACACGATCCTGATGAGCCAGCAGGAAAGCGCGGAGATCGCGTTCGTCGCCGACAATCCCGGCGACTGGATGCTCCACTGCCACATCCTGGAGCACCAGGAATCCGGCATGGGCGCCGTCTACCGCGTGGCCGCGTAGCGGCCCGCATTGACCGCACACGCGGACATGGCATTGTCCCCCGCTCTCGAAGGGGGACGCCGATGACCAGCCTGACGATTCCGAGCCGCGGCGTTGCCGCGCGCGGCCTTGCCGCGGCCGCGCTCGCGCTCTCGCTCGCCGCCTGCGCGGGTTCCGGGCCCGGCGCGCCCGCGCCCGCCGCCACTCCGAACAAGGACGCCCTCGTCGCGCTGAACGACACGTTCCGCGCGTCTTATCGCGATCTGCGCAAATGGCGGATCGACACGCTCGACCCGATCCTGGTCGTGCAGTTCGACGATCTGCACCTCGTGCGCAACGGCCAGACGCGCACCGAGACGTTCACGCCGCCGATCTATCACGAATACAAGGCGATCGCGCACATTCCGCTGGCGCTCTACGTCAAGCTCGCGCGCGTGCCCGAGCGGCCGTTCGACCGGGCCATGCTCGACTGGCTGACCGCCTACATGAAGCAGGTGCAGGCCGCCGGCGCGAGCCTCGACGGGCGCACGGGCTGGACTGCCGAGCAGCTGCGGCTGCACAAGAAGATCGTCGCCGATTCGCTGGCGTTCATGGAGAAGATCGGCGCCGCCGAGCAGGTGAGCGACGCCCAGCTCACCGCCTACACGCGCGCGATGCGCCCGCTCGTGCTCGCCAGCGCCGACGCCGCCGCCAAGGCGCAGCTCGACGGGCTGCACGCGCTGGTGACGAAGTGGCGCGCCGAGCTGGGCCCGCGCTGGTCGCATGTCGACGTCGTCGTGCTCGGCCCGAAGCAGCCCCGCCCCGGCAACGTGCAATACGAATATTTCCGCCGCGCGATGGGCCCCGGCGCCGAGGGCCGCCGGCTCTGGTATGCGGAAGGCATCTTCGACAAGGACGGCGGCCTCACCCTGCTCGGCACGATCCTCATCGACCGCGGCGCCAGCATCGCGTTCTTCGACGATCCGAAGCGCCTCGAGCGCGACCTGCTCGCCGACGCCGCACAGAAGCACTTGAACCGCCTGTTCCCGCGGCGCTAGCGGCGAAGCGCGCCGGCCACACGCATCGGCGCGGCCGCGGGCCAAGGCCCGCTGGACAGCGGCGCGCTCGCTTTTCTCGGCCAGGTTTGGCCGGGTCTGCGATCGCGCCGCCGCCCGCCGCGGGATCGACGTTACTGCCCTTGGCCGAGCGAGTAACCCGGGCGCCCGTCGAAGTCGTAGAGGTTCTCGAGCTTCACCACGTCGAAGCCGGCTTGCGCGAGCCGCGCCGCCGCCTGCAGCGCCACGACGCCGTTGCCGGCGATGTGCGGTTCGAACAGGTAGCGGCAGCGCCAGTGATCCGTGCACGCGGTCTCCGCGTGGCCGTCCGGCCACACTTTCACGCCGCGATTGGAGATCATGTCGAGCCGCATGCCGGCCGGCCCATGCGGCGCCAGCGAACGGGCCAGCGTGTCCGGGCTCTTGCCCGTCCAGTGCAGGAACACGTCGATCCCGCGCAATGTCTTCGAGGCGACATCGCTTGCCGTCAACTCCTTGACCGGCACCTTGCACGCGGACACCGCAGGCGCGGGCGCCAGGCTCCGCGGCCGCTGACCGAGCCGCTCGATCACCTCCGCAGCGAAGTCCTGCGTGCCGACACGGCGCGCCGACGTGCCCTCCCGATAGACGTCGGCGGTGTGGATGCCGTCTTCGATCGTCCGGAGCCAAGCGTTGTGGACCCTCTCGGCCGCCCTGCCCTGCCCGACATGCGTCAGCATCATCACGCCCGCGAGCAGCAGGCCCGAGGGATTGGCGACGTCGCGGCCGGCGATGTCCGGCGCGGAGCCGTGGACCGCCTCGAACATCGCGGCCCCGTGACCGACATTGGCCGAAGGCGCCAGCCCGACCGAGCCTGACACTTCCGCGGCGATGTCGGACAGGATGTCGCCGTAGAGGTTCGGCGCGACCACGACGTCGAACCGTTCCGGCCGCGTCGCGAGGCGCGCCGCGCCGATGTCGACGATGAGATGTTCGCTCTCGATATCGGGGTATTCGGCGGCGATCTCGTCGAACACCGTGTGGAAGAGGCCGTCGGTGAGCTTCATGATGTTGTCTTTGGTGAAGCACGAGACCTTCCGCCGGCCGCAGGCGCGCGCGTACTCGAACGCGTAGCGCACGATGCGCTCGCAGCCGGGCCGGCTGATCAGCTTGAGGCACTGAACCACGTCGCCGGTCTGGCGATGCTCGATGCCGGCGTAGAGATCCTCCTCGTTCTCGCGGACGATCACGACGTCCATCTGCGGCGCGCGCGACGCCACGAACGGCGCCAGCGAGACGCAGGGCCGCACGTTGGCGAACATGCCGAGCGACTTGCGGAGCGTGACGTTCACGCTCTTCATGCCGCCGCCCTGCGGCGTCGCGATCGGCGCCTTGTAGAGCACGCGCGTGCGGCGGATGCTGCTCCACGCCTCCGGGCCGATGCCACCGGCGCTGCCGGCGCGCGCCGCGGCCTCGCCGATCTCGATCGGCTCGATCTCGATCGCGGCGCCGGCGGCGACCAGCACGCGTAGCGAGGCGCGCATGATCTCGGGGCCGATGCCGTCGCCCCAGGCGACGGAAACCGGAACCGGGGCCACCGGCGCGCCGGCCCTCGAGCGGAGTAGATCGTCGCCGACGGTCGGCAGGCTGTGGGGAACGAAGGCGTCCATGGCAAAGCTCCTTGCGAAAAAGCGCGGCAGCAATGCCGGCCCCCATATGATTTTGCAAATTGATCATTGTCGGATTATGATTTCGAACATCAATGATAGGAGCCCGCGGTGGCGCAGCCGAACCTCGATATCGATCTGCTCCGCACCTTCGCGGCCCTCGCGGAAACGCGCAGCTTCACCGGCGCGGGCCGGCGCGTGCACCGGACGCAGTCGAGCGTCAGCCTCCAGATCAAGCGCCTCGAGGCCGCCGTCGGCCGGCGGCTGCTCGAGCGCTCGCCGAAGCACGTGCGCATCACCGCGGACGGCGAGGCGCTGCTCGATTGCGCGCGCCAGATCCTCGCGCTGCACGACGGCTATCTCGGCGCGATCGCCGGGCCGTCCGTCGAGGGCCGCGTGCGGCTGGGGACGCCCGAAGACTTCGCGACGTTCCGTCTGCCGGAAGTCTTGGCCGGATTCACGCGCGCGTTCCCGCGGGTGGCGCTCGAGGTCAGCTGCGACCTGACGCTGAACCTGCTGGAGCGATTCCGTGCCGGCGATCTCGATGTCGTCCTGGTCAAGCGAGAGCCGTCGGCCGCGCGGCAGGGCACGCGCGTCTGGCGCGAGCCGCTCGTGTGGGCCGCCTCGGACCGCCTTCAACTGCGCACGCCGGAGCCGCTCCCGCTCGTGCTCTCGCCGGAGCCGTGCGTCTATCGCAAGCGCGCCACGCAATCGCTGCGCCGCGCGCGGCGCCCGTGGCGCATCGCCTATACGTCGACGAGCCTGGCGGGCACGGTCGCCGCGGTGCGCGCCGGACTCGGCATCACGGTGCTGCCGAAAGGAATGGTGCCGGCGGGCCTGGCCACGTTCGACGACGGACGCAGCCTGCCGCTGCTTCCCGACACGGAAATCGCCGTGCTCGCCAAGAAGCCCTGCAGCCGCGCGATCGATCGGCTGCAGGAGCACATCACCGCCGCTCTCGAGCGGCCGTAGCCGCGATAACGCGGCCGGGTTTCGCGTCGCGCTTGACAATCGCGCCGCGCGCGCCTGTTATGGAATTGCCTTTCCGGTAAGCGCGAAACGCCGCTCCAGCGGCGCCGAGAGCTTTGAAAAGGGAACACGGTGCGGAGTTTCGGCTCCCAGTCCGTGGCTGCCCCCGCAACTGTAAGCGGCGAGCGGTTGCCCACAAATCGTCACTGACGCACGCCGAAACCGGCGTGCCTTGGGAAGACGGGCAATCCGCCCCGACCCGCGAGCCAGGAGACCTGCCGGCGAGGAGACGTCACCCATCTGACGGGCGGGGTGGCCCTTCAGGCGGACGGAGTCTCCGTGGTGGTGACCGATCCCCTTCGTCACCCATCATGGAGGTCGTCCGATGCGTTCCCCGTTCCCCGCCGTCCGCCTCGCTCTCGCCGCCGGCGCGAGCCTGTTCGCCGTCCTGCCCGCCGCGTTCGCACAGGGCACGCTTCTGCCCGAAACCGTCGTCAGCGCCTCGCGCGAGCCCCTGCCTGGCGCGCGCGTCGGCAGCGCGGCCACGGTCGTCACCGGGGCCGATCTCGAGGCGCGCCAGTCGCTGACCGCGGTCGACATCCTGCGCGAGGTGCCGGGTATCTCGGTCGGCCGCACCGGCAGCTTCGGCGGCCAGGTGGACGTGCGCATCCGCGGCGCCGAGAGCAACCACACGCTGGTGCTCATCGACGGCATCAAGGTCAACGATCCCTCGCTCGGCCAGAGCTTCGACTTCTCGCAATTGCCCGCGGCCGACATCGAGCGGATCGAGGTGCTGCGCGGGCCGCAGAGCTCGCTCTACGGCAGCGAATCGATCGGCGGCGTCGTCAACATCGTCACCAAGCGCGGGCACAAGGGCCTCGAGGCGACCGGCTACGCCGAGGCCGGATCGTTCCGCACGCTCGCCGGCGGCGTCGGTGCGCGCTTCGGCAGCGACATGCTGAAAGCCGCGTTCCACTGGAACCATCTGCAGACCGCCGGCGTCTCGTCGGCAGACCGGCGCAACGGCAACGCCGAGAGCGACCCGTTCCGCACCAACGTGTTGAGCGGCACCGCGAGCTTCACGCCCTCCGAATATTTCGAGCTTTCGTTCGCCGGGCGCTCGTCGAAGAGCCTCGGGCACTTCGACACGTTCCAGGACGGGTTCACGATCCCGTGCCAGCCCAACGGCGTGTGCGTCGCGGCCGACGACCGCTCCTACTACAAGTTCGAGCAGTTGTTCGGCCGCGCCGACGCCACGATCCGGCTATTCGACGGGCGCCTCACCAACCGCACCGGCATCAACTACGGCTGGACGCAGAACGACGCGGTCGGCGACATCTTCCCCGGCGTGTTCACCAACACGTCGCGCCGCCGCAAGATCGACAATCAGACGTCGCTGCGGCTCTCGACGCCGGACCTCGCCAATGCCGAGCACCGCTTCACGTTCCTGTTCGAGCACGAGCGGCAGTCGGTGCTGTCGTCGAGCGCGTTCGGCTATTTCGAGCAGGCGATCGAGAGCAAGAGCTACGTGGGCGAATACGCGCTGGCCCTCTGGGACCGCCTGTTCCTCACCGGCTCGGTGCGCTTCGACGACAACGACTTCTTCCAGGACCGCGTCACCTACCGCGCCACCGGCGCCTACGTGCTGCGCGACTGGGGCGCGCGCCTCCACGCCAGCGCCGGCACCGGGATCAAGAACCCCGACCTGTTCCAGCTCTTCGGCCGCTTCCCAGGCTTCACGCCGAATCCGAACCTGAAATCGGAACGCTCGTTCGGCTGGGACGTCGGCGTCGAGAAATCGTTCTGGGAGCGGCGCGCGACGGTGGACGTCACCTATTTCAGCAGCCGGCTCACCGACCGCATCGTGGTGACGCAGCAGACCGCGCGCAACGACATCGGCACGACCGATATCCAGGGCATCGAGGTGGCAGCGAAACTGCGCCCGCTGCCGGGCCTCGAGCTCGGCGGCGCCTACACCTGGACCGACGCCCAGGATCCGCAGGGACAGCGGCCGGTGCGCCGCGCGAAGCACATCGGCAGCGTGTTCGCGACCTACACGTTCCTGGACGATCGCGCGCGCCTCCACGTCAACGCGCGCTTCAACGGCGCGCAGCGCGATACGGTGTTCTTCTCGGATTTCAGCACCGGCAGCGTGGACCTGCACGGCTACGTGCTGCTCAACGTCGCCGCCTCGTTCAAACTCCACGAGAACGTCGAACTCTACGGCCGCATCGAGAATCTGCTGAACCAGAAGTATCAGGAGGTGTTCAGCTTCGGCACGCCGGGCATCGCCGCGTTCGCCGGCCTGCGCGTGCGCTTCGCGGCGCTGCAATGAGCCGTCCGCGCGCCGGCAACCCTCACTTCCCGTCGCAGCGCAAAGAGCGCGGCAATGGGCCCCTTCTCTCCCGCTCCGCGGGAGAGAAAAGGAGGGTCGGCGCGGCAGCTCGCCTCTCTCTCCCGCGAAGCGGGAGAGAAGGGGCCCGTTCGCGCTTTCGCGAATGGGAAGTGAGGGCCCTCGCCACGCTCGCGATCGTGGCCGCAATGCTCGCCGCCCCCGTGCACGCGCAGGCGCCGGCGAAGCCGCAGCGCATCGTGTCGCTGAACGTCTGCGTCGATCAGCTGCTGCTGCTGCTGGTCGAGCCGCGGCGCATCGCGGCGCTGACGCAGTTCGCCACCGACCCCGACTGGTCCAACATGCCGAGAGAGGCGCGCGGCTTCCGCACCACCCACGGGCGGGCGGAGGAAGTCGTGCCGCTGGCGCCCGACCTCGTGATCGGCGGAGAGTATTCGGCGCCGGACACGATCGCGCTGCTGCGCCGCGTCGGCCAGCGCGTCGAGGTCATGCGGCTCGCCCATTCGATCGAGGGGGTCCGCGCCGGCATGCGCTGGATGGGCGCCGTCGTCGGCGAGCCCGCGAAGGCCGCGGCGCTGGTGGCCGAGCTCGACCGGCGCCTGGCCGCGGTTGCCGCCGCGGTTCCGCCGGGGCCGCGGCCCGTGCTCGCGTTCTACAACGCGAGCGGCTACACCGCCGAGCCCGGCACGCTCGCCGACGACGTGATCCGCGCCGCCGGCTTCGACAATCTCGCCGGCCGGCTCGGCCTGCGCGTCGGCGGCCGGCTCAGCCTCGAGCAGGTGGCGGTCGCGCGTATCGACGCGCTGATCGCGGCCGACACCGCGGAGACCTCGGCCTCGCGCGCCGTCGAGACCGTGCGCCACCCGGCGCTCGCGCGGATCGCGGCGCGCCGGCCGTTCGCGGCGATCCCCGGCCGGCTCTGGACCTGCGAGACGCCGTTCGTGGCGGAGGCCGCCGAGCGATTGGCGCGCCTGCGCGCCGAGACCGGACGGCGGCCGTGAATCGCGGCCTGCTCGCGCTGCTCGCCATCGCCGCGCTCGCGGGGTTCGTCGCGTCGCTCGCGCTCGGGCCGGTGGCCATCGAACCCGGGGCGGCGCTCGGCGCCCTGTTCGGCGAGGGGCCCGAGGCGCTGCGCCTGATCGTGGTCGAGATCCGCCTGCCGCGCGCGATCCTGGCGCTCGCGATCGGCGCCGCGCTCGGCATCGCGGGCGCGGCGCTGCAGGGCTACCTGCGCAATCCGCTGGCCGAGCCCGGCGTCGTCGGCGTCTCGGCCGCGGGCGCGCTGGGCGCCGTCGTCGTGTTCTATTTCGGTCTTTCGCGCGCGTTCCCACTCGCGCTTCCGCTCGGCGGCCTCGTCGGCGCCGGAGTCGGCGTGTGGCTGGTCTACGCGCTGGCCGGCCGCGGCGGCTCGACGGCGACGCTGATCCTCGCGGGCGTCGCCGTGAACGCCCTGGCCGGCGCGCTCACCGCGCTGGCGCTCAGCGTGGCGCCCAGCCCCTACGCGACGCTCGAGATCATCCATTGGATGCTCGGCGGCCTTACCGACCGCGGCATGACGCATGTCTGGCTCGCGCTGCCGTTCGTCCTGGCCGGAATCGCGACGCTGGCCACGCTCGGCCGCGGCCTCGACGCGCTCACGCTCGGCGAGGAGGCCGCGCAGAGCATGGGCATCGGCCTCGCCAGCGTGCGCCTGCGCCTCGTTCTCGGAACCGCGCTCGCGGTCGGCGCTTCCACCGCCGTCGCGGGCGTAATCGGCTTCGTCGGCCTCGTCGTGCCGCACCTCTTGCGCGGCCGCGTCGGCCACCGCCCGGGCGCGCTGCTGCTGGCGAGCGCGCTCGGCGGCGCGACGCTGACGCTGCTCGCCGATCTCGCGGCCCGCCTGATCCTCACCGACCGCGAGATCAATCTCGGCGTACTCACGGCCCTCATCGGCGCGCCGTTCTTCCTCGCGCTGGTGCTGCAGGCGCGGCGGAGCGAGCCGTGACGCGCCTTGCCGCCCAGAACCTCGTCGTGAAACTCGGCGCGCGCACCGCGCTCGCGGGCGTCAGCGCCGGCGTGGACTCGGGCGCGTTCGTCGGCCTCATCGGACCCAACGGCGCCGGGAAGACGACGTTGCTGCGCGCGCTTGCCGGCCTCGCCGAGCCGGCTGGCGGCGCCGTGACGCTCGACGGCCGCCCGCTCGCCGGGTTCGGCCGCCGCGAGCGCGCGCGGCGCCTCGGCTACTTGCCGCAGGACGGCACGATCCACTGGGCCCTGCCCGTCGCCGACGTCGTCGCGATGGGCCGCATGCCGCATCTCGGCGCCTTGGAGCGCACGGGCGAGCGCGACCGCGCGATCGCTGCCGACGCGATGAAGGCGCTCGACATCGCCGACCTCGCCGCGCGCCCGGCCACGCGGCTGTCGGGCGGCGAGACAGCGCGCGGCCTGCTCGCCCGCGCGCTCGCCGGCGCGCCCGAAATCCTGCTCGCGGACGAGCCGGTGGCCGGGCTCGATCCCTATCACCAGCTCGAAGTGATGGAGCACCTCGCCGGCCTCGCCGCGGCCGGCACCGGCATCGTCGTGGTGCTGCACGACCTCGCGCTGGCCGCCCGCTTCTGCCGCCGCCTCGTGCTGCTCGACCGCGGCACCGTCGCGGCCGAAGGCGCGCCCGCCGACGTGCTCACGCCGGAGCGCCTCGCCGCCGTGTATCGCGTCGAAGCCGTGCGCGGCCGGCACGAGGGCGCGGACTACGTGCTGCCGTGGAAGCGCGTCATGCGCAACTAGCGCCGGGCCGTCGCGTCCCATGCGCCAAGCGGCGCATCGGCCCCTTCTCTCCCGCTGCGCGGAAGCGAAAAGTTGCGGCCCACTACCCCGGCAGCGCGCCCTTGAGCACGATCGGGATGCCCGCCGCCATGAACACGGCCACCTCCGCCGCCGCGGCGACGAGCTGGTTCGCGCGGCCGAGATTGTCGCGGAACGCGCGCGCGAGCGCATTGTCGGGCACGATCCCGAGCCCGACCTCGTTCGAGACGATGATCACCGGCCCCGCCGCGATCTTCAGCGTGCCGACGAGGCCCTGCATCTCCACCTCGATGTCGCGCTGCTCGGCCATGAGATTGCTGATCCAGAGCGTCAGGCAGTCGACGAGGACGATGCGGTCGGGCCGCGCCGAATTGCGGATCGCCGAGCGCACCGAGATCGGCTGCTCGATCGTCTCCCACGTCTTGTCGCGCTCGGCGCGATGGCGCGCGATGCGCTCGGCCATCTCGGCGTCGCCGGCGGTGGCGGTCGCGATCACGGCATGACGCGCCGGACGCGCGGCCATCAGGCGCTCCGCGTAGCGGCTCTTGCCGGCGCGCGCGCCGCCGGTGATCAGCATGACTTTCGGAAACTTGCCCGCCATGGCGCGCGATTACGGCATGAAGCGATAGAGAAAGGTTAGGCTTGATGGTTACTTGCGGCGGGTGCCACAGTCCCGCCGCAATCAGCCGCCGGACCGGTCCGCATGCAAGCCCCGCTGCCGCACGTCGCCGACGAGCCCGGAATGGGCCGCGTCGAGATTTTTCCGATCCCGACCGGCGAGGCGACGCTGTTCGATCTCGTCAAGCACATCTTCGAAACCTATTGGGCGACGGTGTTCTGCGGGATCCTCATCCAGGGTGCGGCGTGGGAGGTGAAGGCGCCCGGCCCGCCGCGCAAGTTGGCGCTCTTCGACGGCTATGTCACGGTCGATTTCGGCGCGTGGCATTTTCATCTTTGCATCGGCGAAACCAAGGGCATCGGCGCCACGCCGACGCCGCCCGACCTCGCGCGCTACCGCCGCTGCGCGCGCGCCGAGCTGTATCGCATGCTCAACCCGCGCGACGGCGCGCCGAATTCCTGGGGCCTGCGCCTCTACAATGGCGGCGGCGAGCAGCAGATGACCGTGTTCCTGCCCAACCCGTTCCTCGGCGACGACGGCCGCCCGCTGCGCAGGCCGGATTGGGCGCGGCTCGCCGCCTGGGACGATCTGCGCCGACGCTGCCTCGGCCTCGGCCCCGACCCGCTCGACCGAACGGGCAAGGGGTTCGTCCACGCGTAGCGCCTCGGCCGCTACTGCGGCTTGTCGCTGACGCCCGCTTCCTCGAACGTCGCCATGCCGGCGTGCGTGGCGACGGCGGCGCGGAGGATGCCGATGGCCGCGGCGGCGCCCGAAGCTTCGCCGAGGCGCATGCCGAGATCGAGCAGCGGCGCGAGGCCGAGCCGCGCGAGCAGGCCCCGATGGCCGGCCTCGGCCGAGCAATGGCCGGCGAGGCAATGATCGAGCGCGCCGGGGCGCGCTTTCGCCCAGACCGCGGCCGCGGCCGTGGCCACGAAGCCGTCGAGCACCATCGGAATGCGCATTTCGCGCGCGCGCAGCACGGCGCCGGCGATCGCCGCCAGCTCGCGCCCGCCGACGCGACGCAGCGCCTCGAGCGGGTCGGCCAGCGCGGCGCCGTGATGCGCGAGCGCCGCATCGACCGCCGCCGCCTTGCGCGCGAGGCCGGAATCGTCGACGCCGGTGCCGCGCCCGACCCAATCCGCACCGCTGCCGCCGAAGAGCGCCGCGGCCAGCGCGGCGGCCACCGTCGTGTTGCCGATGCCCATTTCACCGACGCAGAGAAGGTCGATGCCGGCGCCGGCGGCGGCTTCGCCGGCCGCGAGCGCGGCGCGCAGATCGTCTTCGCTCAACGCCGGTCCGCCGGTGAAATCCGCGGTCGGGGTTTCGAGCGCGAGCGGCGTCACCACGAGTTCGGCGCCCATCGCGCGCGCGAGCTGGTTGACCGCCGCGCCGCCCGCCCTGAAATTCGCGACCATCTGGACCGTGACTTCGGGCGGATAGGCCGAGACGCCGCGCGCGACGATGCCGTGATTGCCGGCGAAGACCGCGATCCGCACGCGCTCGAGCTTCGGCGGGTGGCGCGCCTGCCATGCCGACAGCCACGCGGCGAGCGCTTCGAGCCGGCCGAGCGAGCCGGGCGGCTTGGTGAGCCGCGCCTCGCGCGCGGCCGCGGCGGCGGCGCTGGCTTCGTCCGGCCCCGGCAGGCGCTTGAGCCGCTCGCTGAAGTCGCGCATGGTGCGAATCCCCGCCCGCAATCCCGGCGCGCGGTCTAGCGGCCCCGCGCCGCATGCGCAATCTCGAAGCGATGAACCCTCCCGCCGCGCCCCCGACCGAACGCGCCGCCGGCCCGCTCGGCCAGTTCGCGGCGGCGTGGACGCTCCTCTCCCGCCTGCCCTGGCCGTTCGCGGTGCCGCGCGATCCGGGCGCGATCGGCCGCGGCGTGTGGGCGTTCCCGATCGTGGGAGCGCTGCTCGGCGGCCTCGGCGGCGGCGCCTATTGGCTCGGCCGCGAGGCCGGCCTGCCGGCGCTGGTGGCGGCGGCGCTCGCGATCGGCTTCCTCGCCTTCGCCACCGGCGCATTGCACGAAGACGGCCTCGCCGACACGGCCGACGGCTTCGGCGGCGGCCGCACGCGCGAACAGAAGCTCGCGATCATGCGCGACAGCCGCATCGGCACCTATGGCGTGCTCGTGCTCGTGATCGCGAGCCTGCTGCGCGCCGGCGCGCTGGCCGCGATGAGCGGGCCCGTCGGCTTCGCGGCGCTGATCGCCGCGGCCTCGCTCGGGCGCGGCTTCGCGGCATTGCCGATGAGCCTGCTGCCGCCCGCCCGCGCCGACGGCCTCGGCCGCGCCGCCGGCCGCGCGCCGGGCTTCGCCGCCTGCCCCGCGCTGATCCTCGC
>ERZ761602.2410-NODE-2410-length-29394-cov-7.839906_pt1 | contig 29394 bp, 25 predicted proteins | sample MGYA00512165_ERZ761602 | MGnify/ENA primary metagenome ERZ761602 (study PRJEB28899, sample SAMN02445085) | bioreactor sludge metagenome | biome: EBPR sludge; isolation source: Thorneside wastewater treatment plant | place: Australia: Brisbane, Thorneside...
GTAGCCGCCGAACACCTCGTCGGCGCCCTCGCCGGTCAGCACCACCTTGTAGCCGTGCGCGCGCACGCTGCCGGCCAGCAGCATCAGCGGCACCGGCGCGGTGCGCAGCACCGGCGTCTCGGCGTGGCGGACCAGCCGCGGGAAAGCCTCGCCGATGTCGCGGCGGGTGCAGCGCAGGGTGGTGTGCTCGGTGCCCAGGTGGCGCACCATGGCCATCTGGTGCTCGCTCTCGTCGAACTCGCCGTCCTCGAAGGCGACCGAGAACGTGCGCACCGGCGTGTCGGTGAAGCCGCGGATCATCGCCACGATGCCGGAGGAATCCAGGCCGCCGCTCAGGTAGGCGCCCACTGGCACGTCGGCGCGCAGTTGCAGCCGCACCGCATCCACCAGCAGTTCGCGCAGTTGCGCGGCCGCCGCGTCCACGCTGTCCGGGTAGCGCGCGGGCGTGGCCTCGGCCGCGTCGGGGAAGGTCCAGTCCCAGTACTGGCGCAGGCTCTGCCGGCCGTCGTGCTCGATGGCCAGCACGCAGCCGGGAGGCAGGCTGCTGACGCCTTCGTAGACTGTGTCCGGATCGACCGGCGCCCAGTAGGTCAGCGCCTGCGCCAGGCCGACCGGGTGCAGGCGGCGCGTTTCCGGCAGCACCACGTGCAGCGCCTTCACTTCCGAGGCGAACCACAGGCCGCCGCGGCCCTGCGCATGGAACAGCGGGCGGATGCCGGCGCGGTCGCGCGCCAGCAGCAGGCGCCGGCGCTCGCCGTCCCACAGCGCGATGGCGAACTGGCCGTTGAGGTGCTCGACGAAGGCATCGCCGTAGCGGTCGTACAGGTGGACGATGACCTCGGTGTCGGACTGCGTGTAGAAGCGGTGGCCGGCGGCTTCCAGCTCGCGGCGCAGTTCGACGTAGTTGAAGATCTCGCCGTTGAAGACGGTCCACACGGTGCCGCGCGGATTGTGGATCGGCTGGTCGCCGGTGGCCAGGTCGATGATCGACAGCCGCGCGTGCGCCAGGCCCACGCCGGGCTCGACGTGGAAGCCGTAGCCGTCCGGACCGCGGTGGGCCAGGCGGGTGATCATCGCCGACAGCGTTTCCCGCGGCGCCTCCGGCATGGCGCCCAGTGCGACGAAGCCGGCTATGCCGCACATGGCGCGTTCGCCGCGGAGGCGCTGCGGAGGGACGGGCGCGGGGAGGGCCGGCGCATGCAGGCGATGACCTGCGTGGGCGCTGCATGCGGCGGTCTGTCGACCAAGGCGGTCCTCCGGACGGCGGGGCGTCGTTTCTGATTGCCATCGAAACGCAGGGTGGCGGTGTTTCCGGACAGTGACCGCGATGCTGGCACTCGCGGCGCGCGCGTGTCAGGCTAGCCCACCGATGGGCGATGGCGTCACATTACGGCAAGGGATTGCCGGTTTGCGGCCTTCATGACGTTGGTCATGGGCGATAGGGGAGGTCCGGGCATCCGACGGACCGGGAACTGGAATTCTTGGGGCAGGAACTACATGCAGGGACGGAGTCTTCGTTGTCCGCGGTGATCGACCCGGCGTTCCGGATGGCGGCATGGTGTGCTTCGGCGACCGGCGGAAGGCTGCTGGTGCTGTTCTACCACCGCGTGCTCGCCGCGCCGGACCCGATGCTGCCCACCGAGCCGGACGCGCGCGTCTTCGACGCGCACATGCAGGCGCTGGCCGGCATGTTCAAGGTGCTGCCGATGGACGAGGCGATGGGCGGGCTGGCCGCCGGGCGCCTGCCTGCGCGCGCGGCCTGCATCACCTTCGACGACGGCTATCGCGACAACCACCAGATCGCGGTGCCCATCCTGCGTCGCCACGGGCTGACGGCGACCTTCTACGTGGCCAGCGGCTTCCTTGACGGCGGCCGCATGTTCAACGACACGGTACGCGAGAGCGTGCGCCGCCTGCCCGCCGGCACCCACGATCTGGAATGGCTGGGCCTGGGCCCGCGCGACGTCGGCGACGATGCCTCGCGCATGGCCTTGTTCATGGAAGTGGTCGCCGCGGTGAAATACCTGGACCTCGACGCGCGTGATGCGGCCAGCGCGCGCCTGGCCGGGTTGGCGGGCTCGCCGTTGCCGGACGACCTGATGATGACGTCGGACGAAGTGCGCGCGCTGCACCGCAGCGGCATGGAGATCGGCGGCCACACGCTGAGCCATCCCATCCTCAGCCGCATCGACGATGCCGAGGCGCGCCGCCAGATCGCGGGCAACCGCGCGGTGCTGTCGGCGCTGCTGGACCGCCCGCCGCGCTTCTTCGCCTATCCCAACGGCGTGCCGGTGCGCGACTACGGCCCGGCGCACGTGCAGATGGTGCGCGAGGCCGGCTACGAGGCCGCGGTGTCGACGGCGCGCGGGACCTGCTCGACCGGCAGCGACCTGTTCCAGTTGCCGCGCTTCGCGCCCTGGCACAGCAATGCGCTGGACTATCGCCTCAGCCTGCTGAAGAGCTTCGCGCGGCGCAGCCGCGAAGCGCGAGCCTGATTCTCCGGTGGGACGAAGCCGGGAGCGCCTTCAGCGCTCTTCCGGCAACCGTTCGCTGAAGCGTTGCAGGCGCTGCGCCAGCCGCGCGCCGACGCGGGGCAGGCGTCCCAGCAGTCCCGCCAGGGTCTGCATGTCGCGCCGTTTCCAGATGCCCAGCCAGGGCGACAGGCCGATCAGCAGCAGTGCGTACAGTACGCCGGCGGCCGCCTGGCTCCACATGCCCGGTACCAGGCGGACCAGGCCCAGCGCCGGCAGCAAGGCCAGCGCTGCGGTCAGGAACTGCGCGGCCAATGCGCGGTAGGGATAGCGCACCGACAGCACCCGCGCGGTGATCGCGGCGAAGGCCAGGAACACTACCAGCCGCGCGATCGCGTGCGCGGCGATCGCGCCCATCAGCCCGTAGCGCGGGATCAGCAGCAGCGCCGCCACCGCGGTGACGACGATCGCGCCGACCGCGAACACCGCGCGCAGCTTCTGGTTCTCGGTGGTGGCCAGGATCGCCGCGAAGGCGCCCTCGGACAGGGTCAGGCCGCCGACCACCGCCATGATCTGCAGCAGCAGGATCACCGGCGCGTAGGCGGCGCCGTACATCACCGTGATCACCGCCTCGGCCACGAACGCCGCGGCGCCGGCCAGGATCAGCCCCAGGAAGGTGAAGTAGCGCACCGAGTCGGCCAGGATCAGGTTGACCCGCGCCTGTCCGCCGGCGCCGTAGGCGTGGCCCATCGCCGGCAGCAGCACGGTGGTCAGGCCGGAGGACAGCAGCTCGATGCCGCCGCGGGTCAGCGAGGCGGCGATGACGAAGAAGCCCACTTCGGCCGAGCCGACCAGCATGTTGAGCAGGTAGGTCTCGATGGACTTGTTGCCCAGCGCGTAGATGACGGTCAGCACCACGGTCCACAGCAGGTGCGGCTTCAGCCGCGCCAGCAGCGCGGGCGCCGGCGCCGCGCCCCACGCGCGCACGCCGGCGCGCAGCAGCAGGCCGGCGGCCACGATGTGCAGCATGCTGATGACGGCGAACAGCGCCAGGTAGGCCGGCAGCGGCGCGCGCGCCGCCACCAGCGCGACCACGCCCAGCAGGTTGAGCACGGTCATGGACAGCGTGGTGACCGCCTCGATGTCGAAGCGCGCATAGCCCTTGGCCACCGACACCGCGAACAGGTAATAGGCTTTGCCCAGCAGGCTGGCCAGGGTCACCGCGGCGAACAGCAGCACGCTCCTGCCGGCCCACGACGCCGGCTCCAGCAGCGGCATGCCCGCCAGGAACACCAGCGCCACCAGCGCCATGCAGGCGTGCTGGCGGCGCAGCAGCCAGCCGTGCACTTCGCGCGCGGCCTGCGGCTCGTCGCGCCCCAGCGCTTCGGCGATGAAGCGGATGCCGGTGGTGTTGAGGCCGTTGTTGGCCAGCATGACCAGCAGGCCGGACAGCCACACCACGTAGGAGTAGGCGCCGAAGTCGTCCGGCCCCACCGCGCGCGCGATCAGCACGCTGATCACCAGGCCGACCGCGTAGTTGATGTACGTGGAGCCGGTCATCAGCAGCGCGCCGCGCACCAGGGTGTCCTGCCGGAATGCGCCGCTCATGCGCGGTCTCCGGCGATGGGGAAGGAACGGGGCGGGATCAACGTGGCGCTCGGCGACGGGGCGGACCGGGGGGCGGCGATGATAGCGTGGCGCGGGCGCGGGGTCGCCTGCCGTTCGGGTAGCATGCACGCTCCTTTCCCGGCCGGCACCACCCGATGACGTCCACCGCCGCATCCGCTCCGCTCACCCTCCTGCACGTGGTCGATTCGCTGGAGATCGGCGGCCTGGAGCGCGTGGTCACCGACCTGGCCATCGCCCAGCAGGCGGCCGGCCACCGCGTGGCGGTCTTCAGCATCGCCGACAGCGACGGTTTCGTGCCGGTGCTGCGGGCGGCCGGCATCCCGGTGGTGATGGGCGGCAAGTCCGGCACCCTGGACCGCCGCGTGCTGGGCCGGCTGCGGCAGGCCGCGCGCGGGGCGGACGTGGTGCACGCGCACAACTTCGTGCCCAACTACTACGCCGCGTTCGCGCTGCTGGGTACCTGGCGCAGGCCGGCACTGGTCGGCACCTGCCACGACATGGGAACGCGGCTGGGCAACGCGCGCCTGCGCCGGCTGTACCGGCTGTCGCTGCTGCGCACGCAGCGCGTGGCGATGGTCGGCGGACAGGTGCACGCGCGCTTCGTGGACGCCGGCTACGTCGCCGCCGGGCGCGCCGAGACGCTGCTCAACGGCATCCCGCTGGCGCCGTTCGCCTGGTCGCCGCAGCGCCGCGAGGAAGCGCGGCGCCGGCTGGAGCTGGCGCAGGACGATCTGGTCATCGGCCACGTCGGCCGGCTGGTGGAACTGAAGAACCAGGCCGCGCTGATCGCGGAACTGCCGGCGCTGGCGGCGGAATTCCCCCGCCTGAAGCTGGTGCTGGTGGGCGAGGGCCCCACCCGGCAGGCGTTGCAGGCGCAGGCCGAAGCCGCGGGCGTGGCCTCGCGCGTGCTGTTCGCCGGTGCGCGCCAGGACGTGTCCGACCTGCTGCCCGCGTTCGACGTGTTCGCCCTGCCGTCGCTGACCGAGGGCCTGTCCATCGCACTGCTGGAAGCCTGCGCCAGCCGCCTGGCCATCGTCGCCACCGCGGTGGGCGGCAACCCGGAAGTGATCCGCGACGGCGTCACCGGCAGGCTGGTGCCGGTCGGCGACGCCGCGGCCCTGCACAGCGCGCTGCACGAGCTGCTGGCCTCGCCGGCGCTGCGCGCTGAGCGCGGCGAAGCCGCCTGCGCCTGGGTGGCCGCGCACGCGTCCATCGACGCCCTGCGCGCGGCCTACGACGCGTTCTACGCGCGCGCCCGCGGGCAACGCCGGTGAAGGATCAGGACTGGCCACGCAGGTAGCGGAACGTCCGCTCCAGGCCGGCGGTGGTAGAGACGCCCGGCGTCCAGCCGATCGCCTTCAACGCGCCGTTGGCGTAGCGCAGCGGGCGGTACATCGACCGCACCACGTAGGGCGTGAACACCGCCGGCAACTGGCCCTTGGAGCGGCGGTTGTACCAGACCAGCATGCGCGAAGCCTGCAACAGCAGCGAGTAGGGCAGTGGCAGCGTGCGCAGCCGGCGCACCGAGCGGCGGTATTCGCGCAGGTAGCGGCGGCACGAGGGCAGGTCGTCGTCGACCACGTTGTATGCGCTGCCCGCCGGCGCGCGCAGCGCGGCCACGGCGACCGCGTCGGCGCAGTTCTCCACGTAGGTCAGCGGCAAGGTGGCGCCGCCGCCCAGGCTGAAGAAGAAGCCCAGCGCGCCGATGCCCACCCGCGGCGACAGCGCACCGCCGCCCTCGCCGTAGATCACGCCCGGCCGCAGCACCACCGTCTCGAAGCCGAAGCGGTCGCGGCAGGCGTCCAGCAACTGCTCCTGCCGCACCTTGGCGTAGCCGTAGGGGCCCTTGTCCACGCCGACGCTCTCCAGCGGCACCGATTCGTCGTGCACGCCGTTGCGCGGCAATCCGTCGGTGCGGTAGACGGCGAACGAGCTGATCTGCACGATCCGCTTCACGCCCGCCTCGCCGGCCGCCTCCAACAGGTTGCGGGTGCCGACCACGCTGTTGGCGAACATGTCGGCGGCCGCGCCGCGCATGCCGGCGGCCGCGTGCACCACGCAGCCGACGCCGGCGACCAGTGCCGGCAGGCCGTCGCGTTGCAGCAGGTTGGCGCCGACCCATTCGATGCGCGCCTGCGGGAACTCCGCCTGCAGCGCCTCGACCATGCCCGCCGGTGGCCGCTGCCGCACGTGCAGGCGCAGGTCGTCCACGCCCTGCGCCAGCAGGCTGCGGGCGATGCGGCGGCCGAGGAAGCCGCCCGAGCCGGTGACCAGGTACTTCATGGGGTCCTCCCGATGTCCGCGACGATGGCGTCGATCATCCGGCAGGTGCGCAGGATGTGCTCGTGCGGGATCGGGTCCGCGCGGCTGTCGTCGGCGACGGCGTCGTAGAAGCGCGCCAGCAGCACGCGCATGGGCTGGAAATAGTGGAATTCGTGGCGGCCGAACCGGCGCAGGTTGCGCCAGCCGTTGCCGGCGAAGCGGGCCGCCTGCACCCACGGCGGGAACAGCCGGCCCAGCGCGCTGGGCTGCGCCTGCCGCGCGCTGGGCACCAGGGTGCGCGCGGCGTAGTCCAGTTCCACGCTGTCCTGGGTGCCGACCACCTTCAGCGTGTGCGCGACCGGGCGGCCGTGCGCGCTGATCATGCCGCTGGCGGTGGTGGCGCCGTCGTCGATGATGAAGCGCAGCTCGTCGGGCATCGCGTCCACCGCGGCGTTGCCGGTGGCGGGACGGCGGCGCAGCGCACGGGCGCGCACGCTGAAGCCGTCGCCGACGTAGGGGACGATCTTGGCCAGCACGTGGTCCAGCACGTTGTGGAACAGCTTGCCCGGCAGCCGGTGCACCCAGTGGCCGGGGTCGCCCATCACCGCCAGGCCGTAGTCACCGGACAGGTTGTAGCCGTAGTGGGTGTCCAGGTGCACCACTTCGCCCAGCTTGCCCGCCGCCATCAGCCCGGCCAGTTCCAGGCCCGGCGTCTCGAAGTTGTACAGGTAGTTCACGCTGACCCGGCGCGCGTGCGCCTGCGCGCACTCGAGGATCGCCGCCGCTTCTTCCGCGGTCAGCGCGAAGGGCTTTTCCATGAAGACGTGGCAGCCGGCCTCCATCGCCCTGCGCGCGATCGGCAGGTGAGAGTCCGGCGGCGTGGCCACGTGCACCACGTCCAGGCACTCGGCGGCCAGCATGGCCTCCAGGTCGGTGTAGCGGCCGGGCACGCGCATGCGCTCGGCCAGTTGCTCCACCATCAGCGGTTCGCGGTCGCAGACCGCCACCACTTCGCCGCGGCCGGTGGCGCGGATCTGCTCGACGTGCCCATCGGCGATCTTGCCGCAGCCGACGATTCCGATTCTCAACACGACATGTCCTCTGACGTAATCCGGTGCGCTCAACGGCGGGTGCGCTTCCACGAGCCGCGGTAGTTGCCGCTCGCATAACGCAGCGAACCCAGCAGGAAGGCCAGGTTCAGCGCGAACAGGAAGGCGGGGATGCGCAGTAGCGAGGGCAGCCGCGCGCCGCGCAGGCTGGCGGCGTACAGCAGGCCGGCGACCGCGTAGCCGGCGAGCTGCAGCGAGGCCAGGCACAGCCACAGGCGCGACTGCGAGGCCAGCACCAGGCTGGCGAGCAGCCCGGCGATCAGCAGGTGCGGGGCGATCCAGCGCAGCACCTTGTGCGAGACGTAGGCGAAGCGCGTGGCCAGCGACGTGCACAGCAGGTATTCCGGGTGCCGGAACAGCGCCTGGAAATTGCCGATGCCGATGCGCACGCGGCGGTGGAATTCGTCGCTGATGGCGTCGGGCGTGTCCTCCTCGGCCCAGGCCGCAGGTTCGTACACCAGCCGGCGGCCGGCCGCGGACACGCTCATCGCCACGCAGAAGTCGTCGCAGATGGTGTCGGCGGCCAGCGGCCGCCAGTATTCGCGGCGGATGGCGTAGATGGCGCCGTTGGCGCCCAGCAGGCCGCCCAGCCGCGCTTCGAAGAACTTCAGCACCTGCTCCACGCGCCAGTACAGGCTGTCCTGGTTGTCGCCGGCGGCGTCGCGCAGGCGCAGCTCGCCGCTGACCGCGCCCACCGACGGGTCGCGGAAGTGCGCCACCAGCCTGCGCACGGCATCGCGGGCGAACAGCGTGTTGGCGTCGGAGAACACCAGGACGGGTTCGTGCGTGCGCGCGACCAGGTCGTTCAGCACGCTGGCCTTGCCGCGGTTCTCGGCGAAGGCGTGCGCGTGCACGTTCTCCTGCCGGAGGCCGGCGAGGATCTGGCCGGTGCGGTCGTGGCTGCCGTCCGAGCCGATGTAGACGTGCAGCAGCTCGCGCGGATAGTCCAGCCCCAGCAGGTTCTCCACCCGCGCACGCACGTGCTGTTCCTCGTTGTAGGCGGAGATGACCACGGCCACCGCCGGCAGCACGCCGCTGGCGGCGCCGGGGTTGCGCCGCTCGCGCTTGCCGGTGACGTAGCGCACGTCGCGCAGCGACTGCGACAGCCCGGCGATGGCCACCAGCAGCAGCGGATAGACTGCGTAGGAATAGACCACCGCGCCCAGGCACAGCGCCGCGAACCAGGTCAGGAACGTCTCCAGCATCAGTCGGCCCGTTCGCTGCGCGCCGCGTAGCCGGGGCGCGGGATCACGTGGTCGCGGTACTGGCCGGGGTCGCCGTCCAGGCCGGCCTCGGCCGCCTTGACGATGTTATAGGCCTCGCGCGCGCTGACGTAGTGCAGCTTCCATTCGCGGCCGTCGTTGTAGCGCGATTCCAGGTGGCTGAAGGCGCGGTCCATCGCCGGGCCCAGCAGGGTGTCCATGTCGCGCTCCTGGGTGCCGTGGGTGTGGACCTTGACGAAGATCCATTCCGGCCGCCCCTCGACGTGGATGCCGGTGCGGATCCAGGCGTCGATGCGCGCCGGGGTCGGCGGCGAGCTGGTGCGCACGTCGGCGTTCTCGATGCGCGGCAGGATGCCGAACTTGCGGCTGTCCCAGCGCAGGCCCAGCGGGCCCTGGATCAGCAGCATGTCGCCGCTGCCGTCGCCGCCCACGCACGCGCGCCGGCCGTGGTCGTGCGACTTGGGACGGTCGGCCACGTCGGTGGCGTAGTAGATGCTGTTGATGGTGCGAGTCTGGCAAGGGTCGGGCGCGGCGGGCAGGGTGAAGTCGGCGTAGCAGCCTTCCTCGCGCAGCACGATCAGCTCGTTGTCCACGCCGCACATCTCCCCGCTGGGGTGGCTGTTGTCCAGGGCCCAGTTGCCGTGGATGAAGCCCCAGCGCGGCTGCCCGGTGGCGGCGTCGACCGGCAGCGCGTCGTGGTCGGCGACCAGCAGCGAGGTGAAGCGGCGCAGTTTCTCGCGCAGGCCGGCCTCGGTGTCGTCGTGGTGGTGCAGGTGGATGTCGATCTCGCCCAGGCCCATCCGGCACAGCTCGACCAGCGCGTCCAGGTGCTCGCGGCGGTATTCCTCTTCCGGGTAGAAGAACGAATGCACCGGCGGACGCCCGTCGGCGTCGCGGTGCGCGGCGCACAGCGCGGGGTATTCCTTGCGCCAGCGCGCCACGCGCGCCACCTCGGTCTCGTAGTCGGCGGCCGCCCACATGGGCTCGTAGTGGTCGACGAAGCAGAACAGCACGTGCTTGGTGGCGCCGGCCGGCGGGCGCGCGACGGCCCAGTCGCGGCGCAGGTAGCTCCACAGCCAGCCGAGGATGTTGCGTTTCCAGGCCAGGTACAGCGTGCCGGCCATGCACAGGGCAAGCAGGACGACGGCGATCAGTGCGGCGATTTTCATGGGGCGGGCAGGGATGGAGTGCGGGGGGTTCGGGAAGGCGCGGGGAGCGGAAAAGCGGGCAGGCGTCCGGTCATTGCGTCATGCGCTCCAGCACGACGATGCCGTAGATGGCGCTGACGCTTCCGAACAGCAGGACCAGGGTACGCAGTGCCCATCGCGGCTGTGCGGGCCAAGGTCCGCCGCCCTCGATGGTCGCATGCGCGCGCCGCCCGCAGTAGGCCGCGCTGGCGCAGATGGCCAGCAGCAGGAACAGGTTGGGAGAATAGGTGCGCGAGAGGAACCACGCGCAGGCCATGTAGCCGATCAGCGAGGACAGCAGGATGGCCGCCAGCTTGCGCTCGCGCGAGCCCGCCGGCGCCAGATCGGCGACCTGGCGCAGGCCCTCGTAGGCCAGCACCAGCATCGCCAGCCACAGGAAGTAGCCCGGCAGGCCGAGCTCGGCGAAGCACAGGGCGAAGGAGTTGTGCGCGGTCAGGTAGTGGTGGTTGGTGAAGTTGCCGTAGCCCACGCCGAACAGCGGGCTGCTGCGCATCATCTGCAGCGCTTCGTACCAGGCCTCGACGCGTTCGTTGGCCGACTGCTCCTGGGTGGAGAAGCCGCGGTCGCCGCCGAAGCTCAGCGCGCTGGCGGCCACGCCGATGGCGCCGACCAGCATGACCGTGCGGAAGGTGCCCAGCATACGCCGCACGCCGAAGAAGAACAGCGCCGCGATGCCCACCAGTGCGCCGCGCGAATGGGTCAGCAGGATGGTGTAGAGCATTACCGCGGTGGGCGCCAGCACGACCACCAGGTTGCGCATGAAGCGGCGCCGGCGGTAGGCGCCCCACAGCATCGGCAGCACCATCACGATGGCCTGCGCAAGGTCGTTGGGGTCGGCCAGGAAGCCCAGGTGGCGGACGCGCCACAGGAACACGCCGCTGGTGTCCTGCGCCGGGATCGGCAGTTCCTGGACCGAGAGCAGGTCCACCGGATCGTCGCCGGTGCCCTGCCGCAGCACCAGTTGGTCCATCATGAAGCCGGTGTGGTAGGAGGCGATCGAGGTTAGGCAGACCACGGTCATGCACACCACCAGGGTGACGCAGGCGATCTGCACCCGCCGGGTGGTGGTCAGGTTGAGCACGGTCAGTACGAACAGCATCGCGGCGGTGCTGAAGTGGTAGGTCGCCAGCAGGGCGCCGCCCGGCCAGCCGTTGGCGACCTGCGACAGGCCGATGACCACCATCAGGGCGGCCAGCAGCACGAAGTTGACCGGCCGCGAGGCCACCCGCCCGGAGCGGAAGGCGTCGAACACGGCGAAGCCCAGCGCCACGAACCACAGCACCAGCATGGGGCGCAGGTCGGCCAGGTCGGGGGCGAACATCTCCACCGGGCGCAGGAAGGTCATCGCCACGTAGAGGATGTAGAGGAAGAAACCCATGGTGCTCGAAACGCTCCGGACGCTGCCGCCCGAGCGGCCCCTGTGCTGTGGAAACGCAACAAGGGCGCCGGAGAGGCCACCGCCGACGCCCGCCGCGGCACCTCCGCGGCGGTGCGCGAACAGGCCCGCGAACAGGCCCGCGCGGCCCCTGCGCATGGCCGGATGCGGGTGTCGTTGACGTGATGGAAAGCATCATCCGCCGGACGACACGCCCCATGCCGCAAGACAGCCGCCTGCCCCTGAAACGCGTCCTGTACCACCATCGCACGCAGGGCAAGGCAGTGGAAGGCGTGCACATCCGCGGCGTGTCCGACGCACTGCGCGCGGAGGGGGTGGCGGTGGACATCATCTCGCTGCCGGGCGCCGACCCCTACGCCAGTCCCAAGGCGATGTCGCCCACGCAGGCTTCGCGGAGCTGGATGCGCCTGCTGACCAAGTTGCCGGAACCGCTGTTCGAGCTGGCCGAGGTGGCCTACAACCTGATCGCCGGCTGGCGCGTGCGCAGCTACCTGCGCAAGCACCCGGACGCGGACTTCATCTACGAACGCTATTCGCTGTTCATGGTGTCCACGGTGTTCCTGGGCCGGCGGCGCGGCCTGCCGGTGATCCTGGAAGTGAACGACTCGGCGGCGGTGCACCGGGTGCGCCCGCTGTTCTTCCATCGCCTGGCGATGGCGATGGAGCGCTACGCCTTCCGCAAGGCCACCGGCCTGGTGTTCGTCTCGGCCGCGTTCCGCAACCGCATCCAGCAGGCGCACGGGCCGGTGGCGCCGGCCATCGTCACCCACAACGCGGCCAACATCGACAAGTTCAGCTTCACCGAGCAGCAGCGCGCCGACGCCCGCGCGCACTGGGGCCTGGAAGGGCACGTGGTCTGCGGCTACCTGGGGGCCTTCGTGCCCTGGCACGCCATCGACAAGTTCGTCTACGCGATCGCCGACCGGCTGGAGCAGGCGCCGCACCTGAAGCTGCTGCTGGTCGGCGACGGCGCCACCTACCCGGAGGTCAAGGCCTTCGTCGAGCAGCGCGGCCTGGCCGACCGGGTGGTGCTGACCGGGCGCGTGCCGCACGACGCCGTGCCGGGACTGCTGGCGGCGATGGACATGGCCATCCTGCCCAGCGCCGGCGATTACACCTCGCCGGTCAAGCTGTTCGAGTTCATGGCTTGCGCGGTGCCGCCGATCGCGCCGGACTTCGAGCCCATCCGCGAAGTGCTGGTCGAAGGCCGCACCGGCTGGATGTTCCGCGCCGAAGACACCGAGGCGGCGGTGCGGACGGTGCTGGCGCGCAGCGCCGACCCGGACGAACTTCGCCGCATCGGCCAGGCCGCGCGCGCCTACGTGGCGGCGGAGCGGCAGTGGCGCCACAACGTGCTGCAGTTGTCGGACTTCTACCGCGACCTGGGCCGGGCGCCCGCGGCCGCATGATCGGCTTCCTGGCGGACCTGCGTTCCAAGCAGGCCCTGTACGCCCAGTACGGCGAGCCGTGCTCGCTGCTGCGCGCGTTCTTCACCGACGGCACCTCGGCCAATGCGCTCTACCGCGTGCAAGCGCTGCTGGCGCGGTCGGGGCTGGCGCCGCTGGCGCTGCTGCCGCACTGGTTCAACAAGGTGCTCAACGGCTGCGTGATCGGCGTGCGCGCGCAGTTCGGGCCGGGCCTGGTGCTGATCCATCCGGTCGGCGTGGTGATCAACTCGGCGGTGCGCGGCGGCCGCAACGTCCGCATCGAGAGCGGCGTGGTCATCGGCGACAACCGCGGCGGCGTGCCGGTGCTGGGCGACGACGTGTTCATCGGCTCCGGCGCCAAGGTGATCGGCGGAGTGCGGGTGGGCGACGGCGCGCGCATCGGCGCCAATGCCGTGGTGCTGCACGAAGTCCACGCCGGCACCACGGTGGTGGGCATTCCGGCGCGGCCGCTGCCGCCGCGCTGATCCTGCGCCGCGGTTTCAGCCCGCGCCGCGGCGCGCGGCCACGGCCCGTTCGCACACGTCCAGGGTCTCGCGCGCCACGTCGTCCCAGGTGCGGCGCATCGCGGCGGCGATCGCCGCGCCGTCCCACGTCCGCGCCAGCGCCTGCTCCAGCGCCTGCGCCAGCAGGCGTTCGTCGCGCGGCGGGATGAGCAGGCCGTTGCGGTCGTCGATGATCTCGCGGGTGCCGCCGACGTCGGTGGCGACCACCGGCACGCCGCAGGCCAGCGCCTCGACCACCACGTTGGGATAGCCCTCGGACCAGCTCGGCAACGTCAGCAGGTCGGAGGCGGAGATCCATTCGGCCACCTGGGCCGGCTCCATGCCGCCGGGCATCAGCACGCGTCCCTGCAGGACGGGCTGCGACTGCACCATGCGTTCCAGTTCGTCGCGCATCACGCCTTCGCCCACCAGCGCCAGGCGCAGCGAGGGATCGGCGCCGGACAGGACGGCGAAGGCGGCCAGCAGTTCGCGCAGGCCCTTGGATTCGACCAGCCGCCCGACGTAGACGATCACCCGCGCATCGGCGTCGATGCCCAGGCGCTGGCGCACTTCCCGGCGGTCGCGCGGGTGGAACACGCCGGTGTTGAAGCCGTTGACCACGGTATGCACGCGCTCGGGCGGCGCGCCGAAGTCGGCGATGGCGGTGCGGCGCATCGCCTCGCTCACGGTGACCAGTGCGTCGATCCGCTCCAGGGTGCGGCGGGTGAAGGCGGCGTTGATGCCGGCGCGGACGTGGATGTCCGAGCCCAGTGCGCCGACCACGCAGGGCACGCCCAGCCGCTGCGCGCAGCGCCAGGCGGCGTAGCCGTCCGGGTAGATCCAGTAGCCGACCACCACGTCCGGCGCGAACGCGCGCACGCGCGGCGTCAGCGCGCGGCTGGCGACGTAGCCGTTGGTGGCGCGCGACAGGCCCACCACCGCGGGGTAGGTGAAGGTCTCCACGTCGATGCCGTCGGCGGCGTAGTCGGCGCCGGCGGTGCCGGTGAGGAAGTTGCGCGGCGTCAGGCCGGGGATGGCCAGGTAGCGCGGCTGCTGGAAGAACACGCGCACCTGCGCCAGCCGCGACAGCGAACGCGCCGTCTCGTGGATGTAGCGCCCGCGTGTGCGGTCCTGCGGGATCGGCAGCATCGGGGTGACGACGGCGATTTTCAGCATGGCGTCCCTTGGGCGCGTGCGGCGGGCGAGGGCGCGGAGCGGCCTGCGCCCCGCCCGCACGCGGAGGAGGCGTTGGGCGGGTGCGGCCTCAACGGCGGTAGATCAGGCGCAGGAGGACCTGGTTCTCGTCGTAGGTCGGCGTGGTGCCGGTCATCGACTCGCGCTCCAGCCGGCGCACGTCCGCACGCCAGTTCCAGTGGCGCGACAGGTCGTGCGAGACGTACAGGCCGTACATCCGGGTGGTGTCGCGCTCGCCGGTGTCCACATAGGTGCGGCGGGTGGCGTTGAGCAGGCCGCCGACCATCAGCAACGGACGCACGCGGTAGCCGAGATCGAGGAAGCCGCCGCGCTCGTCGCGGTCCTCGGTGTAGACCGACAGGGTGTTCTCGTAGCGGAAGCGGCCGGTGAAGGCGCTGGCGGTGACCACCACGCGTGCGCTCTCGTGCACGTAGGAAGCTTCCAGCCGGCGCTCGCGGTACACGTCTGGGCTGACCATCGCGCCGCCGATGTTGACCCGACCCGGCTCCTCGTCCTCGGGCGCACCCGCACCTTCGGCCAGGTAGGAGGCCGCGTCGGAATATTCCCAGGCGCCGGCCAGACGCACGCGGTTGTTGGGCGTGATGGTCCAGTACAGCGAGCTGCGCACGAACGGCGCCGAGACATCGTGGCCGCGGGCGAAGTCCAGCCAGGCGTAGCCGGCGATCACGTTGAGGTTGACGTCGGTCAGCCGGTGCGAATAGCCGACGTAGGCCGAGCGCCGCTTGTAGTCCTCGGCCAGGGTGTCGTGGTCGAAGTCCACGTCCTGGACTTCAACGCCGGCGGAGAACTGGCGGACCGTGCTGTATTCCCATTCGGTGCGGAACGCCGCCGACACGCGCGCGGAGTCGAAGTCGCGGCTGTTCTCCGCGTAGGAGTCCACGTAGCGCAGGTCGGCGCGCCCGTGCACCGTCGGCGCCAGGTTGAAGCGCAGCGTGGGGCCGGTGGCGAACACGTTAGTGCGCTGCATGTTGCCGGGCGTCTCCGGCAAGCGCAGGTTGATCGGCTCCATGCCCAGGTGGTCGGAGACCACCCAGTTCAGCCGTTCCGGCACCACGGTCCAGTCGACGTCGGCGTCCAGGTTGCTGCGCAGTTCGTTGACGAACTCGCCGCCCAGGTAGTTGTAGTACTCGAACGTGCCGGCGATGTCCGCGCGCAGCACCGAGCCGGACTCGTTCAACGAGAAATCGACGCTGGGGATCAGCACGTTCTCGCTGATCGGGTCGGTCTGGCTGAGGTTGATGTTGTCGCTGTGCTGGTAGCCCATGCCCAGCGTGTAGTCCAGGCGCCAGGCCGCCTTGGCGGCCGGCGTGCAGGCCGCCACCAGGGCCAGGCTCAACAGGGTTCTGCGCATCGTCGCCACCTCCCGGAAGATCAGGGCAGTTCGTTGAAGACCAGGCCGGCCACCTTGCCCCGGTCGAAATTGCCGACCGCCTTGGTGATGCGTTCGGGCGTGTCCTTGCCGCTGCCGACCACCAGCACCACGAAATCCACCAGCTCGGACAGGATGCGGGCGTCGGGCGAGGCGGCGATGGCGGGAGCGTCGATGAAGATGTGCCGCTGCGCGTCCTCGTAGCGCAGCGCGTCGATCATTTCGCGCATGCGCCCGGAGGAGAAGTACTCGGCGCTGATGTGGGTCAGGCGGCCGGCGGGGATCAGCTCCAGGTCCGGGATGCCGGTCGGGTAGATGATCCGGTCGGTGCCGGCCACCTGCTGGTCCAGGTACTCGATCAGGCCGCCGTCGCTGGCGTCCACGCGAAGGTTGGCGTGCTGCGAGGGGTCGCGCAGGTTGCAGTCGATCAGCAGCGCCGACTTGCTGGCGTGGAAGGCGAAGGCCGCGGCCAGGTTGCAGGCCACGAAGCTGCCGCCCGAGCCGGTGCTGATCGGCGCGATCATGGTGATGAAGTTGTCGTTGCCGCCCAGCGTCAGCAGGCGCGTGCGCAGTTCGCGGAACACGTCCACGTGCCGGTGCGCGGCGCCGTCGTGGTGGATCAGGTGGCGCTCTTCCAGCGGCTTGAGCTGCTGGGCGCGCGGCTCGACGATGCGGGCGATGGAGGTGTTGCCGCCCTGCGCGGCGGGCTGGCCGGAGCGGCCGGGATCGTTGCTTTCCATGTTCATGCCTGCTTGACCGCCATAAACCAGTAGACCAGGACGTAGCAGACCAGCACGGCGGCCACCAGCAGCGAGGCCATCACCAGACGGGTGCGTGCGCGGCGCTTCTCGCGCGCGGTCTCGTAGGCGGGCACCACCACCAGTATCGGCAGCCCGGTGTCCAGCGCTTCCAGCGCCTTGGCCGAGCGCACGCGTGGGTCCAGGGTGACCAGCGCGAACAGCAGGCCCAGCGGCGTCAGCAGGCCCAGGCCCAGGCCGGCGGCGGCGAAATGCATCATGCGCAGCCCGGAGGGCCGCACCGGCAGCATGGCCGGGTCCTGGATGCGGAAGGTCAGGCCGCGCTGCTCCTCGTCCAGCACCATCGACACGCGCGCGTTCTCGCGCCGGCGCAGCAGGTCCTGGTAGATGTCACGGTTGACCTCGTAGTCGCGGGTCAGCTCGGCCAGCATGCCCTCGGAGGTGGCGATGCGGCGGCTGCGGTCCAGTTCGTCGTTCAGCATGGCCTGGCTGGACGCCATGCGCGAGCGCGTGGCCGCCAGTTCGCGGCGGGCGGTGGCGAGCTGGGTGCGCAGCTCCTGGTACAGCGGGTTGATCTGCGCGTTCTCGCTCAGGGCCAGGTTGTTGGCCGGGCCGCCCTGCGCGCGGCGCGCTTCCTCGGCGGCCAGTTGCTGCTGCAGGTCCTGCATCTGCAGGCGCACGCGGACCACGTCGGGATGCTTGTCGGTGTAGTTGAGGATGAGCTGGTCGTACTGGTTCTGCAGGTCGATCAGTTGCGCGCGGTACATGCTGGAGCGCGTCTGCACCGCCGACACCTCCGATTCGCCCGTCAACTGCGACACCAGTGCGCTCTCGCGCGACTGCTGCTCCATCATGCTCATGCGCGCCTGCTCCACCTGGGCGCGCAGGGCGTTGATGCGCGCGGTGGAGTCGGCCACGCTGCCCGGCTGGGCGTCGATGTTGGCCGAGCGGTAGTTCATCAGGCCCTTTTCTGAGCCGGTCAGCTTGGCGTGGTAGTCGCGCACCTGCTTGTCGATGAACTCGAAGGCCTCGCGGCTCTCGCGCTCCTTGGCCGCGCGGTTCTCGGCGATGAACAGTTCGGCGAACTGCTGCGTCACCTCCAGCGTGCGGTGCGGGTCGGAGTCGTGGTAGCTGATCTGGATCAGTTCCGGCCGCGGGCTGCTGACCATGGTGCGGCTCTTGATCTGCTCCATGATCCGGTCCTGCTCGATGGCCGACGGCTTGTCCTTCAGCCAGCCGCCCTTGTCCAGGATCATGGACATCACCCTGCGGCTGAAGATCACCTGCCGGGCCAGGCCGGCGCGGTCGCTGACCTCGGTGGCCACCGCGCGGCCTTCCAGCAGCGGCTGGATGATGTCGCTGCCCTGGGCCAGGATGGTGGTGGCGGAGGCGTACTTGCGCGGCACGGCCAGGCCCACGGCCAGGGCTAGGATGGCGATGATCGCGAAGATCAGCGCCATGGCCACGCCGTGGCGGCGCATTTCGCGCAGCAGCACGGGCACCAGTTGGGTGATTTCGGTGGTTTTCTCAGTCATTGGCGGGGGGTAGTCGGGCGGCCGGATGAGCGGGGCGTGGTGGTGGTCAGAACGCGCGCTCGGGCACGATGACGACATCGCCCGGCCGCACGTCGAAGTTGCTGGCCAGGTCGCCCTTCTGCAGGATGCGGTCCAGGCGGATCGCGTAGGTCGAGCTGGTGCCCTCGCTCTTGCGGTGCAGGGAGGTCTTGTCCGGCGCGGCGAATTCGTTGATGCCGCCGGCGGCCAGCACCGCGTCCAGCACGGTCATGCCGGGGCGGAAGGGGATGGAGATCGGCTGGCGCACGGCGCCGGTGACGCGCACGCGCGAGAGGTATTCGTGGCTGCGCAGTTCGGTCAGGATCACCGCCACCTGCGGGTCGCGCACGTAGGCGCCCAGCTTCTGCTGGATGTCGGCGGCCACTTCCGCGGGCGTGTGCCCGCCGGCGGCGACGTCGCCCACCAGCGGCACGGAGATCTTGCCGTCCGGACGCACGGGTACGGTGATGCCCAGCTCGGGGTTGCGCCACACCGTGACCTGGACGATGTCGTCCACGCCGATGCGGTAGTTGTCCACGGCGACGGTGGTCTGCTCGGGCGGGGCGGCCTTGCTGGCGCCGTTGTTGCTGGCGCAGCCGCAGAGGACCAGGCAGGCAGTGGCGGCCAGGCTGGCGATCAGGCTTCTCATGGGCGTTTTTCCCCTGTTGGCGTTGCCATGGGTAACGCAGGGAAAGCCGCAATCCGGCCAGCCCCCGCGCGCCCCCTGCGCGTGGTTCAGACGCCGTAGAAGGCGCGGTACCAGTCGACGAAGCGGCGCACGCCGGTCTCGATGGACGTGGCCGGATGATAGCCGGTATCGCGGCTCAGCGCCTCGACGTCGGCGTAGGTGTCCGGCACGTCGCCGGGCTGCAGCGGCAGCAGGCGCTTGTCGGCCTTGCGCCCCAGGCAGTCCTCCAGCACCTCGATGTAGCGCAGCAGTTCCACCGGCTGGTGGTTGCCGATGTTGTACACGCGATAGGGGGCCAGCGAACTGGCCGGCGTGGGCGCCATGGGATCGTAGGACGGGTCCGGGCCGGGCACGCGGTCCAGCGTGCGCACCACGCCTTCCACGATGTCGTCGATGTAGGTGAAGTCGCGGGTGTGGCGGCCGTGGTTGAACACGTCGATCGGCTCGCCGGCGAGGATCTTCCGCGTGAACAGGAACAGCGCCATGTCCGGCCGTCCCCACGGCCCGTACACGGTGAAGAAGCGCAGGCCGGTGGTGGGCAGGCCGAACAGGTGGCTGTAGGTGTGCGCCATCAGCTCATTGGCCTTCTTGCTGGCCGCGTACAGGCTGACCGGATGGTCCACACTGTCCTCGACCGCGAACGGCAGCTTGCGGTTGGCGCCGTAGACCGAGCTGGATGAGGCGTAGACCAGGTGCTCGACGCCGCGGTGGCGGCAGGCTTCCAGCACGTTCAGGAAACCGACGATGTTGCTGTCGATGTAAGCGTGCGGATTCTCCAGCGAATAGCGCACGCCCGCCTGCGCGGCCAGGTTGATCACGCGCTGGGGGCGGAACTCGTCGAACACGGCCTCCAGCGCCGCGCGGTCCTCCAGCGAGCCCCGGGTGAAGCCGAAGTTCGCCTGCGGCGCCAGCTTGGCCAGGCGGGCTTCCTTCAGCCGCGGGTCGTAGTAGGCGTTGAGGTTGTCGAAGCCGTGCACGTCGTCGCCGCGCGCCAGCAGGCGTTCGCTGAGGTGGTAGCCGATGAAGCCGGCCGCGCCGGTGACGAGTATGCGCATGGAATGTGCCGGGATTGCGGGAGGCGTTGGGTCAAAGGCCGTCGTCGACTTCGTGCCGGGGAAGGACGCGCTTGACGTCGAAGAGCACCGCCCCGGGCTTGCCGAGCGCGCGGATCTCCCGTGCGCCCCGTTCGACGAACGCCCGGTGGGCGACCGCCAGGACGACGGCATCGTACCGGCCGGCCTGCGGTTCCGCCACCAGTTCCAGCCCGTATTCGCGGCGCGCTTCGCCGGCGTCGACGCAGGGGTCGTGCACGTCCACCGAGACGTTGTAGCCGCGCAGTTCGGACACGATGTCCACCACGCGGGTGTTGCGCAGGTCCGGGCAGTCCTCCTTGAAGGCCAGCCCCATCACCAGCACCTTCGCGCCGGCGATGGGCAGGTTGCGCTGGGCCATCAGCTTGGCCACGCGGTGCGCCACGTGGCTGCCCATGCCGTCGTTGATGCGGCGGCCGGCCAGGATCACTTCCGGGTGGTGGCCGATCTGCTGCGCCTTGTGGGTCAGGTAGTACGGGTCCACGCCGATGCAGTGGCCGCCGACCAGGCCGGGGCGGAACGGCAGGAAGTTCCACTTGGTGCCGGCGGCTTCCAGCACCTCGTGGGTGTCGATGCCCAGGCGGTGGAAGATCAGCGCCAGTTCGTTGACCAGCGCGATGTTGACGTCGCGCTGGGTGTTCTCGATGACCTTGGCCGCCTCCGCCACGCGGATGCTGGACGCCTTGTGGGTGCCGGCGGTCACCACGCTGGCGTACAGCGCGTCGACGAAATCGGCCACCTCCGGCGTCGAGCCGGAGGTGACCTTCAGGATGGTCTCCAGCCGGTGCTCGCGGTCGCCGGGGTTGATGCGCTCGGGGCTGTAGCCGGCGTAGAAGTCGCGGTTGAAGGCCAGGCCCGATTCGCCCTCGATCAGCGGCACGCAGACTTCCTCGGTCGCGCCGGGATAGACGGTGGACTCGAAGATCGCCACGCCGCCGCGGCCGATCGCGCGCCCGACGGTGCGGCTGGCCGCCTCCAGCGCCCGCAGGTCGGGGCGCTTGTAGTCGTCGATGGGGGTGGGCACGGTGACGATGAAGACGTTGCAGCCGGCCAGCGCGGCCGGGTCGTCGCCGAATTCCAGATGCGCGGCGGCCGCGAGTTCTTCGGCGGACACTTCGCGGGTGCGGTCGTGGCGCTCGCGCAATTCGGCCACGCGCCGGCCGTCGATGTCGAAGCCCAGGGTCGGATAGCGGCGCCCGAACGTGGTTGCCAGCGGCAGGCCGACGTAGCCCAGGCCGATCACGGCGATCCTGGCCTGTTCCAGGGCGGGCAAGGGGGCTGTCATCGGCGCGGGATTCCGTCGGTGGCGTGGTCAGGTCCGCAGTCTAAACGCTGGTGGGGCCGCGGCCGCGCATCCGGGGCGCGACGGCCGCCGTCGCATGCGGCCGCGGGGCGTGCGTGGATGCGGGCAGGCCGGTGCGACGGGGAACGGCGCAATGTCCTGATCGAGTGGACAATCGCGTATTGTGTAACAGGGGCGGAGCCTGACGGCCGCGGGACGACAAGAGGGACAGATGCGAATACTGCTGTGCGGCGGCGCAGGCTACATCGGGGCGCACACCTACGTGGTGCTGGCCGAGCGCGGCCACGACGTGGTGGTGGCCGACAACTTCAGCAACAGCTCGCCCGGCGTGCTGGGGCGGCTGCAGCGCATCACCGGGCAGCCGGTGCCGTTCCATCCGCTGGACCTGCGCGACCGGCAGGCGGTGGTGGACTTCTTCGCGCACCAGCCGTTCGACGCGGTCGTCCACTTCGCCGCGCTCAAGTCCGTCGGCGAATCCTGCGAGCGCCCGCTGGACTACTTCCACAACAACATCACCGGCACCCTCAACCTGCTGCACGGCATGCAGTTGAGCGGCGTGCGGCGGCTGGTGTTCAGCTCGTCGGCCACCGTCTACGGCGACCCGGAGCAGGTCCCGGTGCGCGAGGACGCCCGCCTGCAGGTCACCAATCCCTATGGCCGCACCAAGCTGGTCATGGAAGAGATGATCGGCGACCTGTGCCGCAGCGACAGCGGCTTCCACGCCGCCAACCTGCGCTACTTCAACCCGGTGGGCGCGCACGCCTCGGGCCTGATCGGCGAGGACCCGGCCGGCATCCCCAACAACCTGATGCCCTACATCTGCCAGGTAGCGGTGGGCCGGCGCGACCGGCTCAACGTCTTCGGCGGCGACTGGCCCACTCCCGACGGCACCGGCGTGCGCGACTACATCCACGTGATGGACCTGGCTCGCGCGCACGCCGACGCGCTGGACTACCTGGCGCACGAGCGCGGCAACCTCACGGTGAACCTGGGCACGGGGCAGGGCGTCAGCGTGCTGCAACTGGTCAATGCGTTCGCCAACGCGTCCGCGCGCGACATCCCGTACCGGATCGTCGCGCGCCGGCCCGGCGACGTGGCCGAGGTCTATGCCGACCCGTCCATGGCCAACCGCCTGCTCGGCTGGCGCGCGGAACTGGACGTCGACGCCATGTGCCGCGATGCGTGGCGCTGGCAGTCGGAGAATCCGCAGGGCTATCCCGCGACCTGAACCGCGGTCTGTGATGGAGTTGGCGGTGCGCACGAATGTGCCACCGCCGCGGGCTGGTGCCGGCCCGGCCCTTCCCCGAGAATCGCGGTGGACGGATTCTCCGGGAGCCATGTGAGCACCGACGCTGCGAGCGACATGGCCGAACGCAACCGTTCGCACTACGGTCTGCGCATGTACCAGATGCGCATGCTGGGGCTGGGCCTGGGCGCCCTCTGCGTGGCCGCGGCGCTGCACCGGCAGCCGGCGCCGCCCGCGCTGTGGGGCCTGCTGGCCGCCAACGCCCTGCTGTGGCCGCATCTGGCCTACCTGCGGGTCAAGGCCGCGCGCGGCGAGCCGCTGCGCGCGGAATTCCAGAACCTGACCTTCGATGCCGCCATGGGCGGTTTCTGGATCGCGGCCATGCGCTTCGACGCGCTGCCCAGCGTGCTGCTGGCGGTCATGCTGACCATGGACAAGATCATCATCGGCGGCGGCCGCTTCGCCGTGCGCACGCTGGCCGCGATGGCGCTGACCTGTCTGGCGGCGAGCGCGGCCTGGGGCTTCGCCTTCCAGCCGCACACCGACTATGCGGTGGTGCTGGCCTGCCTGCCGTTCCTGGCGGTCTATCCGGTGGCGATCGGCGTGGCCACGCGCGCGCTGGCGCGCAAGGCACGCGAGCAGAAGGACCTGCTGGAGAAGATGGCGCGCTTCGACGCCGCGACCGGGCTGATGAACCGGCAGCAATGGCTGCACGCGGCCGGCACCGAGCTGGCGCGCTACCAACGCAGCGGCCGCAGCGCGGTGCTGGTGCTGATCGACATCGACCGCTTCAAGGACATCAACGACGGCTACGGGCATACCGTCGGCGACGAAGTGGTGGAGGACTTCGCGCGCCTGATGAAAGCCTGCCTGCGCGACACCGACACCGGCGGCCGCTACGGCGGCGACGAGTTCGGCATCGTCATGCCCGACACCTGCTGGGAAGAGGCCATCGTGGCCGCCGAACGGCTGCGCCGGCAGGTGGTCGCCTGCGCCTTCACCGACCGCGGGTTGCGCTGCACGGTCAGCATCGGCCTGTCCGAATTGCACGCGGGCATCGCCAGCGTGTCCGACTGGGTCAACAGCGCCGACGGCGCGCTGTACCGGGCCAAGGCGCGCGGGCGCGACTGCATCGTGGTCGGCTGCTGAGCGGCGGCCTCAGGCCAGCAGGGCGTCCGCCACCGCCTGTGGCTGCTTCATCCAGGCGAAATGGTCGGCGCGCGTGCCCAGGGCTTCATGGCCCAGCACGTCCACCCGTGCCGGATGGGCGGCGGGCATCTTCGCCATGAGCGCGCGCAGCGAGGTTTCCGGTGCCAGCCAGTCCTGTTGCAGGAGCACGCCATGGATGGGCACGCGGACTTCGCGCATGCCCGCCTCCAAGTCCACCGGCCAACCGGCGGCGCGGTAGCGGCCGCTCAGGCCGACCCGCGCCCAGTCGTGGATCAGGCTGCGCGCTTCGTCGCCGCCGAAACCCAGGCGCCGGCCGGGCAGATAGCCGCGCCGGTCCGCCAGCCACGGGGCGAACCGGTAGAAGAAGGGCAGCAGATAGCGCTGCGGCGCGGGGAACGTGCGCCAGTACGGCGTGCCGCTGCCGACCAGCCACAGCGCGGCGAAGGCATCCGGATGCCGGCCCAGGTGGCAGGCCGCCAGTTGCCCGCCCAGGCTGTGCCCGCCGATGCGCAGGGCGACGCCCGGCAGGTGGCGTTCGGCGGCGGCCTGACTGAGCGGCAGGTCGGTGCCCAGCAGTTCGCGGTAGCCCCAGTCGCCGGCACGGCTGGCGCGCAGGTTGCTGCTGCCGTTGCCGCGCCACTCGTGCACGAACACCGCCACACCGCGCGCGGCCAACGTGTCGGCCAGCGGCAGGTAGTGGCGCGCGGCCACGCCCAGGGCGGGCAGCCACAGCAGCGCGCCAGTGGGCGCCGCGGGCACGCGCGCCAGCAGCGAACAGTGATGGCCGTCGGCCGCGGTCAGCGGAATGTCGTGCGCGGCGATGCCGGACGCGGCGGCGTTCATGCGCGCGGCGCGGCGCCGAAATGGTCGAGTACCACGATGCCGCTGCACCCGGGGCGATAGCCGCCGCGCAGCGCCGCATGCACGTAGTCCGAGGCCGCCACGCAGGCCGGCGCCAGCGCCATGCCCTGCGCGGTGCGCGCGGCGATGGCGGACGCCAGGGTGCAGCCGGTACCGTGCGCTTCCAGCGCCAGCCGCGGATGCGCGGTTTCGCGCATGCCTGAGGCGTCCGCGTACAGGTCCACCACGTCGCCGTCGCCGGGCAGGTGGCCGCCCTTCAGGAACACCGCGCGCGCGCCGAGCGCCAGCAGGTCGGCCGCCGCCGCCCGCATCGCGGCCGCGTCCGGAATGGAGCGGCCGAGCAGCAGTTCGGCTTCCGGCAGGTTGGGCGTGACCACGTCGGCCAGCGGCAGCAGGCGGGTGCGCAGCGCGTGCAGGGCGTTGTCCTCCAGCAGCTTGGCGCCGCTGGTGGCCACCATCACCGGGTCCAGTACCAGGGTGGCGGGGCGGACGGCTTCCAGCGCATCGGCCACCGCCGCGATCACTTCGGCGGTGGCCAGCATGCCCAGCTTGACCGCGCGGACGTCGAAGTCGTCGAAGCAGGCGTCCAGTTGCGCGCGCAGGAAATCCGCGGGCGGCACGTGCACCGCGGTCACGCCGCGGGTGTGCTGCGCGGTCAGCGCGGCGATCGCCGACAGGCCGTGCACGCCGTGCGCGGCGAAGGTCTTCAGGTCGGCCTGGATGCCGGCGCCGCCGCCGGAATCGGAGCCTGCGATGGTCAGGGCGGAAGCGGGGCGAGGTGCGGTCATACGTTCATTGTGCCCTGTCCTGCGGTGGCGTCGTGCCGCCGCCGCGTGCGCCCGCCAGCGCTGCGGCCAGCTTCAGCGCGCGCTCGTAGTCCGAGGCGAAATGCAGTTGCCCGGGGCGTTCGCCCAGGGCCATGTCGGCCAGCACGCGGTTCGGCTGCGGTTGCAGCCCGGAGACCACCAGCACGATGCCGCGGCGCGCGCAGCGCTCGGCCAGGTTCTTCAGCGCGTGCACGCCGCTGGCGTCGACGTAGGGCACCAGCCGCATGCGCAGGATGAACACCCGCGGCGGCTCGAAGAACTGGTCCAGCAGGCTGTCCAGCCGGTTGGCCGCGCCGAAGAACAGCGGCCCGGTGATCTGGTAGACCTCCACGCCCGGCGGCAGTCGCAGGCGCTGGCGTTCGTCGTCGGCACGCGCGGCGTCGTGGCCCGGCAGGTCGTCGTCGGCCGCGCGCACGCCGGAGCGGATCTCCACGCTCTCGGCCATGCGGTGCATGAAGATCAGCGTGGCCACCACCAGCCCCACCTCGATGGCCACGGTCAGGTCGAAGAACACGGTCAGGCCGAAGGTCAGCAGCAGCACCACGCGGTCGCCCCAGGGCGCGGACAGCGTATGGCGGAAGTGCTCCACTTCGCTCATGTTCCAGGCCACCACCAGCAGCACCGCCGCCAACGCCGCCAGCGGCACGTAGCGCATCAGCGGCGCCAGCAGCAGCATGAAGCCCAGCAGGAACGCCGCGTGCAGCATGCCGGCCACGGGCGAGCGCGCACCGGCGCGGATGTTGGTGGCGGTGCGGGCGATGGCGCCGGTCGCCGGTAGGCCGCCGAACAGCGCGCTGCCGATGTTCGCCACGCCCTGCGCCACCAGCTCGCCGTTGGAGCGGTGGCGGCCGCCGGTCATGCCGTCGGCGACCACCGCCGACAGTAGCGATTCCACCCCGGCCAGGAAGGCGATGGTGAACGAGCTCGGCAGCAACTCCAGCGTGCGCTCGAACGGGATGTGCGGGAAGGCGAAGTCCGGCAGCGCCGAGGGCAACGCGCCGAAGCGCGAGCCGATGGTCTCCGCCGGCAGCGCCAGTGCGGTGGCGGCCAGCGTGCACAGCAGCAGCGCGATCAGGAAGCCCGGCCACTTCGGCTTCCAGCGCCGCAGGACCAGGATGACCGCCAGGCCGGCCACGGTCAGCGCGACCGCGGCCGGCTGCGCGGTGGCGATGTGCCTGGCGTAGGCGATCCAGCGCGGCAGGAATTCGGCCGGCATCGCTTCCATGCGCAGACCCAGCGCGTCGCGTACCTGGCTGGAGAAGATGCCCACCGCGATGCCGGCGGTGAAGCCGGTGATGACCGGTTGCGGCATGTACTTCATCAGCGTGCCCAGGCGCAGCAGGCCGGCGGCGACCAGCATCAGCCCGGCCAGCAGCGTGCACAGGATCAGCCCGCCGTAGCCGAAGCGCTCGATCACCACGAACACCACCGGGATGAACGCCGCCGTCGGCCCGCCGATCTGCACCCGCGAGCCGCCCAGCGCCGAGATCAGGAAGCCGGCCACGATGGCGGTGTGCAGGCCCTTCTCCGGCGTGGTGCCCGAGGCGATCGCCAGCGCCATCGCCAGCGGCAGCGCCACGATGGCGACGGTCAGGCCGGCGACGGCGTCGGCGCGCAGCTCGCGCAGGCCGTAGCCTTCGCGCAGCACGGTGACCAGCTTGGGCACGAACTGCGACAGGTACTGGCGTGCGGCGGTGTCCTGCATCGTGCCTCCCGGCGCTCAACGTGGAGTGAGGGGTTGCCCCGTGCCATCGGTTGCGCCCCGGCCGCGGCCGGCCCGCAGCAGCCGCCAGTGGCGGTAGGCCGCATAGCCGATCCCGGTCAGCCCGGTCAGCGCCGCCGGCACCAGCAGGGCCTGATAGTGCAGCGCGCGGAACAGCCATGCGCCGAGCACGCCGCCGGCCAGGAAGCCGCTGATGATCAGGCCGCTCAGCATTAACCGGCGCAACGGCAACGGCATGCCGCGCAGCAGGTGGCCCAGGCCGATGCCCAGGTCGGTGAACATGCCACTCAGGTGGGTGGTGCGCACCACCGCGCCGCTGTACGTGGTGACCATGGCGTTCTGCAGGCCGCAGGCCATGGCCGCCAGCAGTGCGCCATGGAGTTGCTGCCTGGCGAACAGCGGCACCGAGGCCGCCAGCAGCAGTGCTTCCACCGCCAGCGCCACGCCGTAGCGCCGGCCCAGCCGCAGGGCGCTGTCCTGGATGATCAGGCCGCTCACCATCGCGCCCAGCGAGAAGGCGATCAGGATGGCCCACAGGTGGCGCACCGCGCGCCAGTCGCCTTCGGCCAGCGCGGCGCCGAGCAGGCTGGTGGTGCCGGTCAGGTGGCTGACCGCCTGGTGTTCGAAGCCCAGGTAGCCGATCACGTTGACCATGCCGGCGATGCACGCCAGCGTGACGGCGCCTACCCAGACCCAGCGCGGCAACGCGACGCCCACGGCTTCAGCGCGTCTCCAGCGCGGGCAGAGGAGTGGGACCGGAGGCCGGCATCAGGCCGGCTCCTTCAGGCGCACGCCGCGGCCGCGGCCGCGGCTGGCCCCGTCGTTGCCGATCAGTTCGACGCCGGCGGCGTCCAGCGCGTCGATCACTTTCATCAGGGTGCCGACCACGCCGCGCACCGTGCCGTCGCTGGCCTCCATCCGCTGGATGGTCGGCAGCGATACGCCGGCCAGTCCGGCCAGCCGACGCTGGTCGATGCCGAGCAGGGCGCGCGCGGCGCGCATCTGGGACGCGGTGATCATGGCGGAGTGGCGGAACGGGGGCCTGCCGGCATTTTCGATCCACAGGCCATGCCAATGCAATCATTTGATTTGCATATTGATGTTTTGAACATCAAATAGTGGCCCGCAAGGATGGCCTCAAGTTGTCGCTGATCGCGCGGTCCGCAAGGTGTGTCCCGGCGCACTGCCCTGGCAGGGTGGTGCGAAAGGACCGGATGGCGGCGGGCGATGGTGCGCCGGGGCGCAACTTGCGGTGGCCGCTGTCGGAAGCGCGGTATGCGGTCGGGTATGCCGGTGGTGCATCCGCCAAGCGCCGGGTCGTCGCACGGGTGCGGTCCGGCGCATGCCGCTCGGTGGCCGGGGAGTGCAGGCCGGAACCGTGCATGCGACGGCGGACGCCTCCAGCGTATTCCGCCGCCAAGCCCCGCGGGTCGTTCCGTTGGTCAGCCGGACAATGCGACGGACGCGTAGAACTCAAGGAAGCCGCAGCGCTCGCAGCGGTACGTGCGGGTCTCGAAGACATCGCGGCCGCTGGTCTTCAGGCCCTGCCAGAACGACGCCTCCGGCTCGCCCTCGATCCAGGCGGCGGCCGCGCGCCGGTCGCCGTGCCCGCGTTCGAGCAGGTAGCCGATATGCATGCGGCCATGGCATTTCGGGCATTCGACGGATGGTTGGATGCTCATTGGAACCTCCTCGTGGACGAAAGACGATGGCCGCCGCGCAGGGTGCGCCGTAGCGCACCCGCACACCCCTACCGCGGCATCGCAGGGATGCGCCGCGTGAGCGGCCGGCATCCCGCGTGCCGCGTTCCCTGACGGTTACAGCACTTCCGACGCGTGATCGGCCAGCCGCGAGCGCTCGCCTCTCCTCAGCGTGATGTGCGCGCTGTGGGCCCAGTTCTTGAAGCGGTCCACCGCGTAGGTCAGGCCGGAGGTGGTTTCGGTCAGGTAGGGCGTGTCGATCTGCTCCACGTTGCCCAGGCAGACGATCTTGGTGCCGGGGCCGGCGCGGGTGATCAGCGTCTTCATCTGCTTGGGCGTCAGGTTCTGCGCCTCGTCCAGGATCAGGTAGCGGCTCAGGAAGGTGCGGCCGCGCATGAAGTTCATCGAGCGGATCTTGATGCGGCTGGCCAGCAGGTCGTTGGTCGCCGCGCGGCCCCAGGCACCGCCTTCCTGGTTGTGGGTCAGCACTTCCAGGTTGTCGGTCAGCGCGCCCATCCACGGCGTCATCTTTTCCTCTTCCGTGCCGGGCAGGAAGCCGATGTCCTCGCCCACGCTGACGGTGGCGCGGGTCATGATGATCTCGCGGTAGCGCTGCTGGTCCATGGTCTGCGCCAGGCCGGCGGCCAGCGCCAGCAGGGTCT
>ERZ761602.2411-NODE-2411-length-29373-cov-43.975476_pt1 | contig 29373 bp, 23 predicted proteins | sample MGYA00512165_ERZ761602 | MGnify/ENA primary metagenome ERZ761602 (study PRJEB28899, sample SAMN02445085) | bioreactor sludge metagenome | biome: EBPR sludge; isolation source: Thorneside wastewater treatment plant | place: Australia: Brisbane, Thorneside...
AGGGGACGGAGGTGATGTTCTGCATCCACGAGACGCGCTATCAGGACTACGCCGCTTTCGCGGAGGAGACCCCCGGCATCCCCAATGCTTGGAAGAACCAGACCGTCGACGGCTACGAGATCATCGAGCGCCAAGGCGAGCACCCCGTCATCCATGTGAGATGGGGGGACGCGCAGAAGTTCTGCGAATGGCTAAGCCAGAAGGAAGGCCGCACCTACCGGCTGCCGACCGACCGGGAGTGGAGCGTCGCCGTGGGCATCGGGCGCGACGAGAAGTGGGGGAAGGACACCACGCCCGCGACGGTCTTCAAAGACCAAGAGGCATATCCATGGGGAGGGAAAACATGGTCTCCCCCGAAAGGCGCGGGCAACTACAGCGACGAAAGCCGCAAGGCCAAGGCCCCGCACGAGGGGGCGATCTATCTGGAAGACTACGACGACGGCTGGCCGACGACCGCTCCGGTGATGAGCTTCGAGCCGAACAAAGCCGGTCTCTACGACATGGGTGGCAATGCGATGGAATGGGTGGAGGATTGGATGAACGACAAAAAAGATGTGCGCGTGCTGCGCGGCGCGTCGTTCGACTTCGGCGAGGTCGCGATCTACGGCAATGATCGCGGCTTTTTGCGTTCCTCCTACCGTGTGGCAGACGTGCCGGATCAAAGGCGCAACTACGGCTTTCGCATCGTCTTCGTGCCTCCCGCGCCGACCAGTGCTCCGGCGGGCAAGGCCTCCCGCGCGCCCGACGACCGCGCGGCGGCGGAGATGATCCTCGGCAAGGGCGGCGTCGCCGTCGTCGAAAGCAGCCGCGAACCCCGCCGCGAGGTGAAGGCGCTGGAGGATCTGCCCAAAGGCTCCTTCGACGTGCTGGAGCTGCGCCTCGAATCCTCGTCACTGAACCCGCCCACGCCCCTCTCCGAGGAGGACATGCGGAGCCTTGCGGGCCTCAAGAGGCTGGAGGAGTTGACCTTGCAAAACACCACGCTCTCGGGGCCATCGCTATCCGTGCTGCGAAGCCTGCCCGCGTTGAGGGGGCTTCGACTCGTCAACAACAAGAACCTCACGGACGAAGGCCTGCTCCATGTGGCGGCTTTGGAAGACTTGACCTGGCTCGATTTGGGCGGCTGTTCCAAGCTCACCAGCGCCGGCATCCTGCACTTGGCACCCTTGAAAACATTGGAGACGCTGCACTTGTCCGGCCTGCCCGGCGTGGATGGGGAGGCGCTGCCCGCGATCCTGAAAATGCGCCGGGTCCGGGTGTTGTTTCTCAGCGGCAGCGTGGACAAAGCGTTTCTCGAAGCCTTGGCGGGCTTGCCGGAACTCGGAAGCCTCTATCTAAATGCGGACCAACTGGCCGAGTCCGTGGAGCTGGGCCGACTCAAGGCCCTGCGAACGCTGTCGATCAACGGGAATGGCCCCCTGAGCGAAGGAGCTTCGAGAAGCTTGGCCGACCTGAAATCCTTGGAGTCCATCCAACTCCTCGACCTGGAGTTGACGGAACCCCAGATCCAGCAACTGGCGGGGCTGCCCTCCCTCACGAAGCTGGCTTTGCGGCGCGTCCGGTTGCCGGAGTCGCGTCTCGCCGCCTTGCAAGGCTCCAAAATTACCCAAGCGGGAGTTGACTCAACCGTCGGGATGGACACCCGCTTCGACGACGCCACCCTCGCCTCGCTGATCCCGCTCGAATCGCTCCGGACGGTCGTGCTCGGCCGCCAATCCCCCGTGACCGCCGAAGGCCTCGACGCCTTCCGCCAAGCCCGTCCGGACGTGAAGATCGAAGGGAGGTGAAATCCGAAGCATCGGCCCCGCCCGCCGCATCGTCCCAGTCGAAAGACCGGCGCCAATCAGCGGTCCCGGTGACCGCCCGCCGCCCCCGCGAGAAGGGCCAACGGCCCGACCCATACCAGCCCGGGGCATCGCCCCGGTGGCTTTTCAAAGGTCCCGCGCGAACTCCTCCAATGTCGCCGACGTGATCGCCGCACGGAACAACTCACGCAGACGCTCCTGACCGCTCGCCGCTTCCACCGACTCCCTCATCCCTTCCGGCACCGCTCCGAAGCGGATCTCCAAGGCATCGAGGATGTCGGCCCGCTGGCCCCTCTCGATGCCCTCTTCGCGGCCTTCTTCGCGGCCCTCTTCCCGGCCCTTCTGAATGCCTTCGCGGATCAGGTCTCTACCGGCCCGGGTCTTGTGCAGGGGTGTCAGTTCGGCGATCATCTGTCGGAGTTCCTCGTAGGTTTTGGTCTTGAAGCGTTGCAGCAGCAGGTTGCGGAAAATCTCCCCGAGGGCCTCGCGGTCCTCTCCCGGCAGATCGGCGCAGAGCCTGATGCGATCATAATGCTCCGCCGCCTTCTTTTCAAGCTCGGGCAATGGGGAGCGCAAAGGCGCGAGCGCCGCGAGCAGGGGCGAGTCCGGACGCCGGGTCTCCAGCGACTCAAGCAATTCGTCGATGAACAGCAGGCTCGTGGGCGGGCAGCCCCCGTGGCTGGAGGGCAGTTCCGAGCGCGAGCCGAAGATCACGACGGTCCTGACCTCGCGGGGGCGGAAGTCGCGTCGTCGGCAGTCCCGGCTTGGGTTGAGGAGCTTCCAGAGGAGCTGGCGGGCCAGTTCGACGCGGTTGAAGATGGAGTGGTCGTGGTAGAGCTGGAATTCGACGAGGTAGCAGGGATCGGCGGGGTCGGCCGGTTCGAGGAGGAGGTCGCAGCGGATCTCAAGATGCTTCAAGACGCGTGACGACCCTCGGCACCCCGGCGGCAGGGGCAGTCCGGTGAGTTCGCGCAGCCATTCGGGATGGTCGCGGAAGAGCTCGTGGAAGATGTGGTCGGTGTCCACGAGCGCATGATAGCGGCGGGCGGGGCCGGAAGGCAACGGCTTTTCGCGGCGCAAGGGGCATCGGCCCGTGATTCGCGACACCACGACCGCCGCCTCAAGCCGCTTCGTATTTCGAGGGCAGGCAGCCTTTCACCTGCTGGAAGGCCTTGCTGAAATGGCTGAGGCTCTGGTAGCCGACTTCGACGGCGGCTTCGCTGACGTTGTAGCGTCCCGTGACGAGGAGCTCGGCCGCCTTTTCGACGCGGCGCTTGCGCAGGTATTGGGTGATCGTCATGCCCGTGGTCGCCGAGAAGGTGCGGCTGAGGTAGCTCGCGCTGCAACCCACCTCGGCGGCGAGGCGGTTCAGGTCGAAGGCCTCGTCGAGCCGAGCTTCGAGCCGCGCCTTGGTCCGCGTCACGCGCACGCGGGCGAGCCGCTTCTGGCGCGAGCAGAAGAACTCGCCCTCCCCGCGGGCGGGCACGAAGCAGAGCAGCGAGAGCAGGGCCTTGAACTGGCTCTCATACCAGAAAGCGCGCGCCGCGCCGGAGACGGGCGGCTGCCGCAGGGCGGGGACGACTTGGCCGAGGATCTCGGGCCGCGCCTCGACCTCCGCGCGGGTGGCCGGTCCGTAGACCAGTTCGCGAACCCCTGAAGCGAGTCCGGGGCGGAAAGGTTCGAGCAGCGAGGTCAGGGAGCTGTGGCGCATTCCCAGCAGCACCGCGTCCGTCCCCGGTCCGGCTTCGCAGACGACCTTCGCCTCGCGGGTGTCGACGATCACGACCGAGCCGGGTTCCGTCCGTCGTTGGGTTTCGCCTTCCCGCCAGCGGAGCGGAGCGGAGACGGGGATCAGCATGATCACTTGGCCCGGAGGCAGGAGGGTCTGGCTGCCCGCCCGACCCTCTTCGGTCGAGAGCTGGAGCGCCCAGAGTACGGAGCTGTTCCAATCGCCGAAGAGCGGGCTTCCGAAAGGGGTGCTTTTGATCATGGTTCGGCATTTTAATGATAATGCGTCTCATTACCAGAAAAATTTAACGGAAAAGGCGATTTTTCCTTGGGGTGGATTCAACAGTGGCAAGTGACGTAGAAAAACGCGCCAGCGCTGTAGCCGACCTCACTGAGGTCGGATCGGACGTCCAAACGACGCCCGACCGAGGTCAATGACCTCGGCTACAGATTTCTACTGCCAGCACCGGCCACAGGATTTGGAAAGCCCTCTCCCGGTCAGTATCCCTCGGGATGCGCCAGATGCCAATCCCACGCGCTTTGCACGATGGAGCGCAGGTCGGCGTGCTTCGGCGTCCAGCCGAGCTCCTCGCGGATGCGGGTGCTGTCGGCGATGAGGATGGCGGGGTCTCCGGCGCGGCGCGGCGTGGCCTCGGCGGGAATCTCCCGCCCGCTCACGGCGCGGACGGTTTCGACGACCTCCTTCACGCTGAAGCCGCTGCCATTGCCGAGGTTGTAGTGGAGCACTTCGCGCTCGCGCAGGGCGTCGAGGGCGAGGAGGTGGGCGGAGGCGATATCCTCGACATGGATGTAGTCGCGCACGCAGGTGCCGTCGGGCGTCGGGTAGTCGTCGCCGAAGATTTTGATGGAGGGCCGCTGCCCCAGCGCGACTTGGATGACGAGGGGGATCAAATGCGTCTCGGGATCGTGGTCCTCGCCCTTCGTCGCGGTGCATCCGGCGGCGTTGAAGTAGCGCAGGCAGGCGTAGCGGAGTCCCTTGGTCCGGTGCGCCCAATAGAGGATGCGCTCGATGAAGAATTTCGACTCGCCGTAGGGGCTGCCGGGGACGATGCGCTCGTCGGCGGCGATGGGCATGCGCTCCGGCTCGTCGAAGAGGTTCGCGGTGGAGGAGAAGATGAAGCGCTCCACGCCGTGGTCGACGGCCGAGGAGATGAGGTTCACGGCGTTCGCCACGCTCTCGCCGAGGTATTTGAAGGGGGTTTCCACCGACTCGCCCACGAGGGTGTAGGCGGCGAAGTGCATGATGGAGTCGGGCGAGACCTCGGCGAGCACCCGGTCCACGGCGGCCTTGTCGGCGAGATCGGTCTCGAAGAAGGCGGTTTGCGGGTTCACCGCCGCGCGATGGCCTTGGTAGAGGTTGTCGAGCACGGCGACTTCGTGGCCCGCCGCGAGGAGGGCATCGACGGCCACGCTTCCGATGTATCCGGCTCCGCCGGTGACGAGGACTTTCATAGGACGATGTGAAACGAGCCGCCGTTCCGGCTTTCACCCCAGCACTGGCGCTTCCCCGGGGCGGAAGACGATGATGCCCATGTTGGTGCTTTTCTCCCGCAGATAGCTTGAGATGCGGGTGTCGACGACGCAGCAGCGGCCTTTGCTGCGGGACGAGGTGGCGTGCATGTAGCGGCAGGTGGCCCCGTCGCGCAAGGCCAAGCCGACGTGCGAGGTGTAGCTGGTGTGCCAGTTCGTGGCCACGGCGATCACGTCGCCGTCTTCGAGGCGCGATTCGATCCCGGCGACTTTGGAAGTGGGGATGTAGGTCACGGGCAGAGTCGAAACGCGGGCCTCGATCTTGGCCATTTCGGGAATGAGGGAGGTGTCGTTGCGGAGGTAGCGGTAGCTCTTCCACGCCGCTTGCATCTCCTTGATGTTCCGCCGCACCGGCAGGCCACCGAGGGAGCGGGTGACGTTCGTCCCGAGCCCGCGCCGTTCGTTGTCGGCGAAGACCTCCTCAAGGTGGTGCATGCGGCTGAGGTAGCTGCCGGTGCAGCGCCCGTCGCGGTAGCGCTCCAGCTCGATGTAGTGGAGGAAGGCCTCGCGGGTCCAGAGCGAGGACGAGCACTTGATCATGCGGGCGAAGGCGAGGGAGGCCTCGTAGAAGGTCCAGCAGTCGAGCATGTCGAAATTGACGGAAGGCGACTCGATCTTGTCGTCGATCTCGAGGGTGTAGTTGCCGTAGGGGGTGCCGCAGAGCGCCCTGCCGACGGTGGCGTTGCGCTTGCCGATGGGCAGGGAGGCCCAGTTCTCTTTGCGGGCCTGTTCGCAGAGGCGGTGGAATTTCGCCTCGCCTTTGAAGACGACGGGCCAAGGGAGGCGCGGCTGGCGGAGGGTCGTGGACGAGGCCGGAGACGGCCCCGCCGGGACGGTCTTGCAAGCGCCGAGGAGCAGTCCGGCCGTCGAGCTTCCGAATCCGTAGAGGAATTGCCGACGGCTGTGCAGGAGAGGGGAGGAGCGGAAGGGCATCGGAGATGGTGGAGATCGGTAAAACGATAAGATAACCCGATAGTCGGGAGGGTTCAAGGGGAAGGGGCTCGGAAGTCCTGTTGCCGTTATCTTGACATCATGATGTGTTATCCGTATGATTTGATGCATGAGAACCACCATCTCGATTCAGGATTCGCTTCTTGAGAGGGCCAAGGCGGCGGCGCTTGCCCGCTCCTGCACTTTGGGGGAGGTCATCGAGGATGCTCTGCGTGAAGTGCTCGCGGCGAAGCCCAAGCCCGCTCGGAAAGGGAGGGTGCGGCCGCTCCTGACCTACCGCGGAACGGGCGTCCGTCCGGGAGTGGACCTCAGCTCTTCGGGATCGCTGCTGGAAACGATGGAGGGCCGATGATCCTGCTGGACGTCAACCTTCTCGTCTACGCCCATCGCGAGGACGCCGAGCGGCATTCCGAATACAAGGATTGGCTGGAGGCGGCGATGGCGGAACCGTCCGGCGTGGCGGTGTCGGACCTCGCCTTGAGCGGATGTTTGCGCATCATCACGCATCCCAAGATCTTCGAGAAACCGACCCCGTTGCGGGAGGCGATCCGCTACGTCGAGGATTTCCGCATCCGGGACGAGGTTAAGCTCCTCGCGCCGGGGCCGAACCACTGGTCGATCTTCACGAGCCTGTGCGGGAAAGCGGAAGCCAAGGGCAATCTCGTCCTGGACGCCTACCACGCCGCGCTCGCGATCGAATGGGGTTGCGAATGGATCACTGCCGACCGCGGTTTCGGTCGTTTTCCCGGCCTTCGTTGGCGGCATCCGCTCGATTGACCTCTCTCTTACCCAAACAACTCCGCGATCGGCGTCCCCTGATCGGTGATCGGGACCGGGCGGGTGGTGTCGTAGATGTCCTTCCGTGGATCGATCCCGAGGGCGGCGTGGATGGTGGCGTGGAAGTCGGGGATGGAGACGGGCTTGTCGAGGATGTTCTTCGACAGCTCGTCGGTGACGCCGTAGGCGCCGCAATGCTTCAAGCCGCCGCCCGCGAGGACGAGGCTGAAGGCGGTGCCTTGGTGCCCGCGCCCTCCGCGTCCGTCGTAGGAGGCGGGACGGCCGAACTCGGTGCCGATGGCGATGAGGGTCTTGTCGAGCAGCTTCTTTTCCTCAAGGTCGATGATGAGGGCGGAGAGGGCGATGTCGAGCTCTTGGATGAGAAGGTGCTGGTTCTGCTGGCCTTCGTTGTGGGTGTCCCAGCCGGTGCCGTTGATGAAGTTGAGGTTGTGGGAGACTTCGATGAAGCGCACCCCGGCCTGGACGAGACGGCGGGAGAGGAGGCAGCGCTGCCCGAACTCGCCGCCGTAGAGGTTGCGCAGGTCGGCGGGCTCTTTCGAGAGTTCGAAGTGGCGCATGAAGTCCGGTCCGGCGAGGCGCAGGGCCTCGCGCTGGGCTTCGAGGTATTGCGCGGGGAGGGATTCGGAGGGGATGCGGCCGGCGAGGGGCTGGAGGAGTTCCTCGCGGCGGGCGGCGCGGGCGGGATCGACCCCGGCGGGGCGCGAGAAGCCGGCAGGGCCGCTCTCGGTGTCGGTGAGGTAGACGAAGCCAGCCTTCGCTCCGAGGAAGCCGGGGCCGCGGCTCACGTTCGGGTAGCCGATGAGCATGTAGGCGGGCACGGAGGGATCGGCCGCGCCGCGCTCGTGCGCGACGATGGAGCCGATGGAGGGGTAGGTGCTGCTGCCGCTGATGAGGCGTCCGGTGTGGACGAAGTTGGTGGCGAAGGCGTGCTCGTCGACGAGGTGGTGGTTCACGGTGCGCACGGCGGTGAGGCGCTCGGCGAGCTTCGCGGTGCGTCCGAGGTGCTGGCAGAATTTCACGCCGGGAACGGCGGTGTCGATGGAGTCGTATTCCGAGCCGGAGACTTTGGGGTCGGCTTTGGAATTGCCTTTGGCTTTGGGGTCGAAGGTGTCGATCTGGGCCATGCCTCCGCCGAGCCAGATGAAGATGCAATGCTCGGCCTTGCCTTTGGGGAGGTTCGGAAGCGAGGTCGAGGCCGCGAGGGGGGAGAGCGCGGCACCGCCGGCGAGGAGGCTGGTGTGTTGGAGGAAGGTTCTGCGATTCATGGCTGGGCGCGGCCTTTGGCCGTGGTAAAAGGTGAAAAGTGACAGGTAAAAGGTATTCTTTTTGGAGGCTCTTACTCTTTACTCTTACCTCCTTACTCTTACTCGATGGCGGTGGGTGGAGCGGGATGGGAGCGGGGGAGCGAGTGGAGCGGGGGAGTAAGGAGTAAGGAGTAAGGAGGTAAGAGTAAGAGGAGGAGTATGAGTAGGAGGATCAGGGAGTATAAATCCACTCCGGCGCATTGAGCATGGCCCAGAGGACATCCTCCATCCTCGTGCGCCAGTCTTCGTTGAGAGCCTTGGTCGGCGGGTCGCCTCGGCGGGATTCCTCTTCTCTCTGCGTGGCGAGAGTGTTGGCGGCACCGTCGAGGTGGTTCGACCAAGTGACGTAGCGCACCGGTTCGCGCTTGCCCTTCGCCTCGACGGGGCGCTTGTCCTCGGGCACGACGCGGCTTTCGAAACCGTCGGCGAGCAGGGCGACGTAGCGCTCCTTCTCGACGGCGCTGGGTTCGCGGGTGAGGAGACGCAGGAAAAGTCGCTCGACGAGTTCCTCGGGCGACTGCGCTTCGAGGGCGAGGTGGGTGGTGCCGTGCTTGTCGCTGAGACGGGTGAGCCACACGCCCATGGTGCCGTTCGCGAGGATGGCGGGCTGGAGCACGTTCGGATCGAGTTCCCGCTCGTGGATGGGATCCTGCCGAGCGCCGCGCCAGCCGAAGGTTTCCATCAGGCTCGCCACCGCTTGGATGCGCGGCAGCGAAAGGCTGGGACGGTCGCGCTCGTTCGAGGTCGAGGTGAGCATCCAGGCGCGGCGGGGCTTGCCGAGGGTGATGGAGTTGTCCAAGGCGCGCACGCTGTCGAGGTCTAGGCTGACCTCCTCCAGTTCGAAGGGCGCTCCCGTCGCGGCGAAGAGTGAATCGACGATCTGCTCGGCCCCGAGGCGGCGCGGGGCCGGGGCGATGAAGAGCGGGCTCGGCTCGGTGAGGAGCGGATCGACGGCCCGCTGGTAGGCGTGCGAGTTCAGGATGAGGCGGGCGATGGCCTTGAGGTTGTAGTCCTGCCGCACCAGTTCGAGGCCGAGCCATTCGAGCAGCTCGGGATGGGAAGGCTCGGTCTTCTCCCAGTCGGCGACGCTGGGGACGATCCCGCGTCCCATGAAGCGCTTCCAGAGCCGGTTGACCATGACTTGGGCGAAGCGGCGGTTCTCCGGCGCGGTGATGAGCACGGCGAGGCGGTCGCGCGGGTCGTCGGGATGCTCGGCGAGCAGGGCGGCGCTCTCCTCCTTCGCGAACTGGGGGAAGGGCCAGGCGGGCTGCACCTCGGTGCCGGGTTTCAAGGTCACCTCGATGAGCGGGGCGCGTCCGGTCTGGTGGATGCGGTCCATGGGCACGCTGCTCGATTCGGGCAGTTTGATGGACTCCTCCTTCAGCATCGCGGCGAGCTGGAAGAGATCCTCCTGCTTCCAGGAATGCGCGAGCGCGTCGTGGCAGCGGGCGCATTTCATCTCCACGCCGAGGAAGGTTCCGGCGACGATCATTCCCTTCGCGGCCATGGGCACGTCGTTCTGCGAGGCGGTGGCGAAGCCGGCGGGGCCGCCGAAGCGCTCGCTGCCCTCCATGCGGATGAGCTCGGTGGCGAAGAGGTCGGCGGGCTTGTTGTCGAGGAGGGACTCGTGCAGCCACCAGCGGAAGGGTCCGGTGTTGTTCAAGGTCGGGTTGATGATGTTGGGATTCTCGGCGAGGGCGTCCTGCCAGACCCCCATCCAGTGGTCGGCCCAGCGCGAATCGGCGAGAAGGCGATCGATGACGAGGGAACGCCGAGTGTCCTCGGGGTCGAAGAGGAAGCGCTCGATCTCCGTCTCGCTCGGCGGCACACCCACGGTGTCGAGGAAGGCGCGGCGGAGGAAGGTCAAGTCGTCGGCGGAAGGCGTCAGCTCGAAGCGGTCCACGTCGAACTGTGGCCAAGGCGCGCCCTCCTCGATCCAGCGGGTCAGCAGGGCGACCTCCTCGGCGGTGAAGGTCTCGCCCTTCGGCGGCATGATGTCGTCGCCCGCGTCGGGGCCAATGCGGTAGATCAGGGAACTGCCGTCCACGTTGTCGGGCGTGATGGCGGGACCGTCGGACTTGCCGCCCTTCAAGGCCGCGGCGTGCTGGTCGAGGCGCAGGTCGCCCTTGGCCTTGCCGCCTTGGTGGCAACTGTAGCATTTCGCTTCGAGGAGGGGTTTGACCTCTTTGAAGTAATCGACTTTCGCGGCGTGGGCCGCGTCCGCCTCGGCCTTCGCCTTCACGATGTGGTCGGCGAGGAAATGGTCGATGGCGTTGCGGGCTGGGAAGCCCTCGGGCAGGGCAGGGACTTCGACCGGATCGACCTTCGCGAGCCACTTGCGCGCCGCCTCGCGCCGCGCCGCCCAATACGGGGCGGTCTCGGCGCGTTTCGCGGCGCGGGCCTCGGTGTTGACTTGGTCGAGCCAAGCGCGGCGTTCGGCTTCGTAGGCGGCCCAGCCCTCGTCGGTGTAGGACACATGGCGCTCGCCGGGAGAAAGGAGCGACCAGCTTTCGCTGCCTTCCAAGGAGATCGCGGCCACGGTCTCGCCCAACTCGGGACGGCGCTTGCTCTTGCCCGCGACGCCTCCGACCATGGTTTCGAGGATGACGAAATGCTCGCCGCCCTGCGATTCGAACTCGCACCAAGCCTCGCGGTTGCCGGGAGGGACGAAGCGGAAGTCGGGGCCGAGATCGAGGTAGGTGTCCTGCGAGGCGAGCACCCCATGGCCGCCCGTGTCGGGGCTGGGGAAGGGATTTTCCAAGAGGCGTTTCCCGTCGATGTGCAGCTTCGCGGCCCCCCGGCTGCGGAGGAGGAGGCGGTGCTTGCCCTTCGGCAGCGTGACCACGGCCGAGGCGCGGAAGTGCGAGGGCATGGCCCGGTCGCCGCGCACCCCGGTGGAGATGTATTTCTGCGGCCATTCGAAGAATCCGAAGACCTCCTCGCGGTAGAGCTCCGTGACCTCCGGCTCCTCGGGCCAGGAGTTGGCCTCGGGCACGCCCTTCTCGCTGATCTGCACCAGCACCTTGCCCGCCGGGACCATCTCGCGCGTCACCGGCGGCGGGGGCGGGCTGTAGGAGTAGCGCGACTCCAACTCGACAGGGTCGGGTGCGCCGCGATAGAGGGTCAGGTCGTCGAGCCAGCCCGTGAAGGACTCGCCCGCAGCCCGCTTGTAGCCCGTGCCGATGACGAGGTCGTCCACGTCCGTGACCGGGCCGAGGTCCGTGGCCCCTCCCGTGTCCCAGACGCCGTCGGTCGCCTTTCCGTCGATGAGGACGCGCAGGCTGTCCTTCTTCCCGAAGGTGTAGACCACCGCCACATGGTGCCAGCCCGTCGTCGGGACCGTGGCCTTGCTCCACCAGCGGTGCCAGTCGCGCTTGTTGCCGTTGGCCGGGTCGATGCTGGTGAAAAGGAAGCCGACCTCCGCTCCGCCCGCCGTGCCCTTCAGCCGGATCGCGTAGTTCTGATTGTTCTCCCCGAGATCGGCCCCGAGCTTCCCGTGGCGGCCTTTGCCGATCAGATAGGACATCTCGCCGTTCGCCAGCTCCTTCACTTTCACCCAAGCCTCGAAGGCGAAGGTCTCGCCGAGGCCGAAGCGCAGGTTCGCCGGTCCGCCGCGCTCGTGGTCCTTCACCACGAGGAAGGCTTCCTTGTCCTGGAAATAACCGGCCTTGTTCTCGCGGTCGAAGCCGGGGTAGCGCGGGGTGCGCGGACCTTCGGCCTTGCCGTCGCCTTTTCCGATCCTGCCCTGCCAGTCACCTGCCTCCTCGACGCCGTCGAATTTCCATTGCAGGACGGTTTCGGGCTCGGCGCGGACGACGCCCGCGCAGCCGAGGGCGAAGGCGATGAAGGCCAAGAAATGGATCGGGATGGGGGTCTCGGTTTTCACGGCATCAGTCTACGCCGGGATTCTAGCGGAAATCGACCTTCGGCATCTACCACTTTCGGGGGGGCTTGATCGCGTGAGGGGAGTGCCGTTTTGGGCGCAGCGGATTGAAGGCGAAACGCGCGAAAGGAACTTTTTCCGGAAGCGCTTGACGGAACAGGAATCGAGAGTAAGCTCGCCGCTTCCGATTTTCCGAACAACCAGTATCCGATGGCCAACACCAAGTCCGCCCTCAAACGCGTCCGTCAGACGAAGACCCGCACCGCCCGCAACCGCGCCGTCAAGGCTCGAGTGAAAGCGGCGCGCAAGAGCGCCCTTGCCGCCGTCGTTTCGGGCGACTCGGCCGATGCCCAGTCCGCCTACAATCTCGCCGCCTCCGCCGCCGACAAAGCCGCCAAGAGCGGGGTGCTCCACAAGCGCACCGCCGACCGCATCAAAAGCCGCCTCGCCGCCAAGCTGAAGCCGGCCGCCGCGAAGGCCTGAGCTTGTTTTCCAACCACCTCCATCCGGGTGGGGAGGCCATGAACCCTGCCGAATGGCAGGGTTTTTTCTTGCAGGGAGGGGGACTTTCCAAGTCCCCGCCGCTGGATCGGCGACGGACGGCTGAGCCAGCCGTCCCTACCGGATCCCCGGAAGAATGCCGGTTCATGGTAGGGACGCCTCGCCGAGGCGTCCGCCACAAACCCGATATCAGAACGACACCGTCAGCGAGACGCCGCCGTGGAGGATGTCCGACTGCGGGCCGAGGCCGACGTCGATGCCGTCGGCGATCATCCCGCGGGTCGCCCCGTTGTAGCCGATGTAGGGCGTTAGTGTGGTGCGGCAGTTCAGCGTGATCGGGAGGGAGGCTTTGAAATAGTAGTGGTTCCATCCCGAGTCGCGGGGCAGGCCGTAGGTGTTGCCGTCGTAGTAGCCGTCGCTGTAGCCCACCCCGCCGCCGAGGATGAGCGAGACGGCGTCGGTCAGTTCGATGGTCCGCTCGAGGCCGAGTTCGTGGAACCACCCCGCCGACGTGGCCTTGCTTCCGAAGGCCTTGATCGCGCTGTAGGAGAGATCGACGAAGCCGAGGCTCCGGGAGATGTCGAGGTAGGCCTCCCCGTAGCCGAAGCCGCCTCCGAGTTCGGGGAGGGTGTAATGATAGTAGCCGACATTGAAGTCGAATCCGGCGAAGGTGCCGAGGGCGAAATCGATGTAGACGTCGAGTTCGTCGTAGACTGCGGGACCGCTGACCGCGTTGAGATACCACACGCCGACTTTGACGGGGACGGCGAAGTCATCGAAGGTGTAGTTCACATCCACCCACACGCTGTCCTTGGCGAAACGGACGCCATAGAAAACGTAGTCGGTGTCGTAGCCGATGCTGATCTCGCCGCCGAGATCAGCGCATTCCTCGATGGGGCTTTTGCCTGCGGGGGCCTTGCCCCAGTCTCCCGCGAGGACGGCGGGTGCCGGGAGGATCGCCGTTGCGACGGCGCATACGATGAAGGTCGCTTTGTTCATGGAAACGAGGGGGTTGTGGGAACGTGTCTTTCCTGTGAAGGGGGTCAAGGGAAAGAAGGATGTCGGGAGCGGAATTCAAATAAAAGATTGCAGAGGTTGATGATAAAGCAATTCAATAAATTAGAATTTCCATAGATCCGTTGTTTATGTCGCGGTTGCGAATTTCATGAGGATCATGCGGCAAGGCACGGCGAAGGAGCCCGCGAAGGCTCCTCCATCTGCGAAAATCCGCGTTTCATCCATGGAAATCTGCGTTCTCCATTCTTTTTGGGGACGCAGATGGCCGCAAATTGCCCGCAGATTTTCGCAGATGGGCAGTTCTTGGAAGGCGTGACCTCTTCCGCTTCCACCCAAAGGCCCGCCAAAATCGCCGTCCCTCCCGTCATCCCGTGACCGGAAAAACGCGCTTTCGGCTTCTCGAAACCGTATTGCTCCGCTACCTTCCTGCCATGTCCCCCATCCTTTCCGACCGTCGCCGCTTCCTGAAATCCTCCGGACTTGCCGCCGGGGCCTCCGTCCTCGGTTTCCCCGCGATCACCCGCTGCCAGTCGCCGAACTCCCGGATCGGCGTCGCCCTGATCGGCGTCGGTGGACGCGGCAGCGCCCAGCTCAAGGCCTCACTCGACGCGAAAGCGGACATCGTCTCCCTCGTCGATGTGAACGAGCACCATCTCGGCACGGCCCTCCAGCAAGCCCCGAAGGCGCGGAGCCACCGCGACTTCCGCGAGGTGTTCGCGGGCAGGCTCGACGACATCGACGCGGTGCTCGTCTCCTCGACGGAGCACACCCACGCCTTCGCCATCCTCCCGGCCCTCCGTGCCGGCAAGCACGTCTATAGCGAGAAACCGCTGACCCGCGACGTCTTCGAGTGCCGCCGCATTCTCGAAACGGCGGCGGCGCGTCCCGAGCTGGTCACGCAGATGGGCACGCAGATCCACGCGAGCGAGAACTACCGCCGCGTCGTCGAGCTGGTCGAGAGCGGCGTGATCGGTCCCGTGCGCGAGGTCCACTCCTGGGTGAGCCGGGCTTGGGGCTGGCAGACGCAGGAGGAGGCGGAGAAGCACAAGGACATCATCTACACCCCCGACACGCCGAAGCAGGGCATGACCGTGCCCGAGGGCCTCGACTGGGATCTCTGGATCGGCCCCGCACCTTACCGGGATTTCCACGAATTCTACTTCCCCGGACCGCGCTGGTATCGCTGGTGGGACTTCGGCAACGGCACTATGTCCGACCTAGGCAGCCACCGCAACGACCTGCCTTGGTGGGCGCTGAAGCTCGACGCTCCGCTGACCATCGAGCCCGTCGCCGGACCGGAGCCGCATCCCGACATCGCCCCGGCCTCGATGGCGGTGAAATACACCTACGGCCAGCGCGGCGGACTGCCCCCGGTCGAGCTGACTTGGTATCAGGGATCGTTCAAGCCGCCGCAGTGGCGCGAGGGCAAAATCCCGCAATGGGGCGATGGTACCCTTTTCGTCGGCGACGACGGCATGCTGTTGGCCGACTACGGCAAGCACGTCCTGCTGCCCGAGGAGAAGTTCAAGGATTTCAAGGCTCCCGAGCCCTACATCGCCCCCTCACCCGGACAGCAGGCCGAGTGGTTCCTCGCCTGCCGGGGCGAAGGGCCGCAGCCGCTCTGCCATTTCGGCTATTCCGGGCCGCTCACCGAGGCGAACCACCTCGGCAACGTCGCCTACCGCGCCGGGAAGAAGCTGAAATGGGACGCCAAGGCGATGAAATTCCCCAACGCCCCCGAGGCGGAGCGCTTTCTCAAGCGCGACTACCGCGAGGGCTGGTCGCTGGATGCGTGACGGGCTTTGGGTGTCAGCAATGGCGAGAGTTGCCGCGCGGGGAATTCGCGGCGATAATTCCGCCACGCCTCCGATGCCCCTTTCCTCCCATCGCGCCGAGATCTCCGTCGGCCTTTTCCTCCTGATCGGTATCGCCGTCGCAGGCGGCCTGATCCTGCGCTTCAGCCAGTCGCGCCTCCTCCCCTCGGGCGGATACCCGATCACCGTGGAGGTGAAGGACGCCACCGGAATCCGCGCGGGGGTGCCGGTGCGGCTCGGCGGGGTCGATATCGGGCGGGTCTCCGGCGATCCGTCGCTCGGCGATGATTTCGTCATCCTCTCCATCCCTCTCGAAATCTTCCCCGGCAACCGCATCCCGGCCGGGTCCGTCGTGAAGGTGGGGACGAGCGGTCTCATGGGGGACAGCTACGTGCGCATTCTCCCGCCGGAGCGGCCCACTGGAGAATTTTTGCCCGAAGGCCACCGCCTCGTCGCCGCGCCGGCCAGCAGCTTCGCCGATCTCGCGGACGAGGCCGATGAGACCCTCGACGGGGTGGCCGCCGCCGCCCTCCAGATGCGCCTCACCGCCGACCAGATCGGGAGTCTCGCGGGCAAGCTCGAAGGTAGTCTGCTCACCGACGAGAACCTCGCGAATCTGGGCACCCTCCTCGCCGAGATGAAAACGGCGGCGACGAACCTCCGCGCCGCCTCCGAACAGGCCGCACCGCTCCTCGCCGAGACCCGCGAGGCGGTCGGCGGGCTGGGCGAGGCGGCGGCGACGGCGAAAACGAGCTTCGGGGGGATCGATCAAGGCGTTTCGGAACTGACCGCCACGCTCGCCGCGACGAGGCCGGTGCTGGAGGAGTTCGACGGCACCCTCGACGACCTCCGCAAAACCCTCGCCGAGGCCAAAGCCCTGCTCGACGAGTTCGAGCACGGTAACGGGCTCGCCGCCGCGTTCCTCAAGGACCCGGTGCTGAAGCGGGATTTCGCGAACTTCATCAGCAAGCTGAGCCGCCACGGCATTCTCCTCTACCCCCGGGAGGGCGGATTGATCCGGGGCGACTCGTCGGACTCGCCGAGATCCGGGACTCCCGCGCCACGCATCGGCCCGCGCCGACAGCCTTGAATTGCCATGCCCTTCCTCGTCGTCTTCAAACGCTTCGAAGTGTGGTTGCTCCTCGCCGTCGTCGCGGCCCTTGTCGCCTTCGCGATCCGGCCCGAGGCGAAGCAGCCAGGCGGAGGCGCCGCCCCGGTGTCGCGGTCCGATCCCGGCCCATCTCTCGTGGAGACGCCGCCCATCCCGGAGCCGGAAAGGGCCGCCGTCTCCCTGCGAGAGGTGCGCGTCGAGTCGTCGTCGGACGGCCTCATCGTCGAAACGGTTTTGGAAGGCCGCTCCCCCACTGGCGGGGATCTGGTTCTCGACGAGGCGAACGTGTCCGCGACCACGGGAGCGGGAGAGCCGGTGAGCCTCTTTTTCGAGCCTTTCAGGGAGCCGGTCGCCCTCTCCGCCGAAGAGGACTCGCTCGCGACCCTGCGCTGGTGGCTCGCACGCCCCGCCGAATCCCTCGCGGTGCGAGTGGGGGGAGAGACGATCCCGGTCGAACTGCCCTGATCGTCTGAAATCCAAAGTCCGAAGCCGCCCACCGATGCCTCCCCGCCAAGCCGAGTTCCTTCTCGTCAACAACAACAACACGCGCACCAAGTTCGCCCTCGCGACGCGCGACGGACTCCTCGACCATCGCGTCATGCCCTCGCGGGAGGTCACTGTCGATGCGGTGCGGGAACTCCTCGACGGATGGGACTACGAGCGCGTCGTGCTCGCCTCCGTCGTCCCTGCGAACGTCCCCGCCCTCGTCGCCGCGCAATCGGGCCGCCCCCTCGTCGAGCTCACCCACCGCGTCGAGCTCGGGGTCGAGGTCGATTTCCCCGATCCCTCGAAAGTCGGAGCTGATCGCCTCGCCAACGCCGCCGCCGTGGCCGAGAGCCGCCCGGAGACGCCCGTCGTCGTCGTCGATTTCGGCACCGCCGTGACCTTCGACATCATCGACACGCGCCCCGCCTACCTCGGCGGGATCATCGCCCCCGGCCTCGACGCGATGCGCCACTATCTGCACGAGCGCACCGCCCTGCTCCCCGAGATCGAGATCGCCCGCCCACCCTCGGCCATCGGGAGATCGACCGTCCACGCGATGCAGTCGGGCGCCTACCACGGCTACCGCGGCCTCGTCCTCGAGATCCTCGCCCGCATCGCCGAGGAGTTGGGGGCCGCGCCGAAAACGATTGCCACCGGGGGATACGCGGCTTTGATAGCCGGCAACCTGTCGGCCATCGAGTCGGTCGACCCCCATCTGACCTTGCGCGGACTCCTCCGCGTCGCGAACCTGAATTTCCCCATATGACAGAAACCCCGGTCATCGGCGTCGATTTCGGCGGCACCTCGGTCAAGCTTGCCGCCGTCGCGGGCGAGACCCTGCTCGGCGACATCCTCCGCATCCCCACGCAGGGCTTCGACCATCCCGACCTCCTCATCGACCGCATCGCCGAGGTCGTCGCCGAAATCCGCCACGCCCATCCCGGCATCGCCGCCGTCGGCGTCGGCGTCCCCGGCGGGGTGAACTTCGCCACCGGGATGACCTACAACCTTACCAACGTGAAAGGCTGGACGGCGGTGCCCCTGCGCGACATCCTCGCGGAGAGGATCGGTCTACCCACCGTGGTCGAGAACGACGCGAACTGCATGGCCTACGCCGAATGGAAGTTCGGCGCGGCGAAAGGCTGCCGACACGCCGTCTGCGTGACCCTCGGCACCGGAGTGGGCGGCGGCCTCATCCTCGAAGGCGAGTTGTTTCGCGGAGCCGCCTACGCCGCCGGCGAGATCGGGCAGATGAGCATCGACCTGCACGGCGTGCCCGGTCCCTACGGAAACATCGGTGCCCTCGAACGCTACATCGGCAACCGCCAGATCGCCGAAATGGCCGAGGCCCTCTACTTGGAGCGGGGAGTGCCCGCCCCTTCGCCCCTCGATCCCGAGACCCTCTCGACGGCGGCGAAAGCGGGCGACCCCATCGCCCTCGAAGTGTGGCGGCGCGTCGCCGAATGCCTCGGCTGCTGCCTCATGAGCGTGGTCTACCTCCTCAACCCCGAGGCCATCGTCGTCGGGGGTGGCGTTTCCGAGGCGGGCGACCTGCTCTTCGACCCGCTCCGGGAAACGCTGCGGAATTCCCTCACCGCCGAGTGCTTCGACCATCTCCGCCTCGTCCCGGCCCGGTTCGGGAACACCGCTGGCATCCTCGGCAGCTCGGCCATGGCCGCCGCGCTGGTGTAGCGGGGCTTGCGCATGAATCGTCGTAGAAAAGACTGCGAGTCCTGAATTTCTGGAAATCGCATCAGACGATAGAAAAGGGAGGTACCGCGAGAACGGAGCCTTGTAGCGAAATTCGTGAGAATTTCGACGAGCATCCCTCGGGCTTCGGCGGGGAGAAGATCTCACGAACTTCTCTACGTACGAGCACCGTCGCCCGCTGTGCTCACATTCCATGCGTAAGCCCTGCTGGTGCGGGTGTAGCGAGGTGGAGGAAAAGAAGATGGCCACGGGGGGCCGAATCTGGTAAGTTCTGCCCCATGAACCAACCCTCTTTGCTCCCGCTCTGCACCCTCTTGGCCCTCTTCGCCACGGACACGCTCCGCGCCGAGTCCAAATCGGCGTCCTCCTTTTTCAAGGAACCCGCGACCGGAAAGGTCGAACTCGCCTCCGTGGGCAAGATCGCCTTCGGCCCGGCGGGGATGCTCCTGGTCTCCGACCCGCGCAGCACCTCCGTCGTCGCGATCGACACGGGCGACGCCGGACCCGTCGAGAAATTGGCGAAGCGCGTCGACGACATCGAGTCCGTCCTCGCGAAGGCGGCGGGCGTGGAAAGCCTCCTCGTCGTCGACATGGCGGTGAACCCGGCCTCGGGCCGCATCTACTTCTCGGCGACGGGACGGCCCGGCAACCAGCCCCTCCTCCTCTCGCTCTCCGCCGACGGCATCGCCAGCCGGGTGCCGCTCGACTCCGCCGCCCATGTGCGCATGACCCTGCCCTCGGAGGAGAACGCGCAACTGCGCAACATCACCGACCTCGCTTGGGGCGGCGACGCGGTGATCGTCGCAGGGCAGTCCTCGGAGGAGTTCGCGAACAAGATCTACGAGATCCCCGCGCCACTGGAGAACGGGGTGAACGCCCGCTACTTCTCCGCCGAGACCTTCCATGTCGCGCACAACAAGTGGGAGACGAAGGCCCCCATCCAGAGCTTCATCCCTTGGGAGGAGGACGGCGAATTCTACGTCGTCGGCGCCTTCGCCTGTACGCCCATCGCGAAGTTCCCCATCCGAGGGCTGGAGAACGGCGCGAAGATCAAGGGCACTAGCGTGGTCGAGCTCGGCAGCGGCAACCGCCCCCGCGACATGCTCATCTACAAGAAGGACGGCGAGGAATGGCTCGTGACGAACACGCAGCGCTTCAAGGAGAGCCTATTCGGCCCCAGCAAATACTGGGCGGCGCGGGTCAAGCTGACCTATCTCGACGCCGACTCGCCCGAGAACACGAACGAAAAGGCGGCCCGCCGCGACGTCAACGCCCCGAGCGGGCCGGATGCGAAGGGCATCGAGATGGTCGAGGAGCTTTTCGGCGCGGTGATCGTGAGCCAGCTTGAGAACGCCGAGGTCGTCGTGATGCGCGAGACCGATCCGTCGAAGGAGGACGTGCCACACGCGGTCGAACTCGTCTCGCTGCCGTGAGGGGCGCGGCCACAGTCGCGGCTTGCGTGGCCTTCGCGGCGGCGCTCGCGGGAGGCGGCGAAGTGCGCGTCGAGCCGTCCGTCGGCGTCGTCCCGGCGAACCATCTCAAGTTCTACCTCCATTTCCCCGGTCCGATGGAGCGGGGCGAGGTCTTCCGCCATCTCCGCCTCGTCGAGACCGACGATGGGGGAGGGGAAGTCGCGGAGGTGCCCGAGCCCTTCCGCGAGGTCGAGCTGTGGGACGAGACCTTCACCCGCCTGACCCTCTGGTTCCATCCCGGACGCCAGAAGCCGGGTGTGAATCTGAACGTCGAGATCGGTCCCGTGCTGGAGGAGGGGAAGCGATACCGTCTGGAGATTTCAGGGAAGTGGCGGGACGAGCGGGGCGAGCCGCTAGGGGAGACGGTGCGGCATGGGTTCGTGGCAGGTCCGGTCGATGAAACGCAACCCGATCCGGCGCAGTGGCGGGTCGTCTTTGCAGGTGGGTTTGTCAGGATCGAAACGGGCGAGGCCCTCGATCCCGAGTCGCTGCGGAAGCGGGTCGCGGTCGTCGATGGGGAGGGCGGTCGATTGGCGGCGGAGATCGAGCCGGACGCGACGGGATTCCGCCTCGTTCCCGTCCGGGCGTGGCGTCCGGGGGGCTATCGTCTCCGCGTCGATCCCCGCCTTGAGGATCTCGCGGGCAACAGCGTGGCGCGTCCCTTCAACGTGGATTTGGAGAAGGGCGGGGGAAAGACGAGGGAGACGGCGGTGGAACTGCCCTTCGAGATTCCTCGCGAGTAGGGTCGTAGCGGGGCGGCAAGGTCCAAGGAGGGCCGGCATTCCTGTCGGCCATCAAGCCTTGCTTATGGCGGGACCAGTCGGCCGACAGGAATGCCGGCCCTCCTTGGGCTTTCGCTCTCCGGAAAACGCAGATCAGCTTCCTGCCTGCTGCGACACCACCTGCGCGACGATCAGGTTCGACGGGGCCTGCGCGGCGGGGCCGCTCCAGGAATCGACGACCTGCACGGTTACGCCGCTGGCGGTGTTCTCGAAGAGGATCGGCGCGACGGAATGGGAGAGGCGGATGCACCCGGCCGAGGCGGGATGGCCGGGCAGGTCGCCGATGTGCAGCCCGATCGGGCTCTGGTCGAGACGCTGCCAGTAGGGGAGGGCGCAGCCGTAGATCGTCGAGGTCTTGCCCGACTTGACCCGCTCGGTGATCTTGAACTCGCCGCGCGGCGTGTATTTGCCCTCGCGGGCCGTGGAGACGGGCATGTCGATCGCGACCACCCCGTCGACGAGGAGGTAACCCCGCTGTTTCGAGACGTCGATGACGATCTTCTTCTGCCCGTCCTTCCGAGCGGAGAGGAGGTCGTGGTTGATGTAGGCGTCCTGGTGGACGTCCTTCCAGCCCGACTGCTGCGCCTGGACGGGGGGCTGGGTCTGGCGCACCGCCGATTTCTGGGAGAATTGGAAAAGGCGCGGCGCTTGGTTTTTGGGCGGGTTCTTGAAAATGCTGGCGTCGGCCTTGGTCGTCGCGCCGAGGGTGACGCCGAGCAGGGCGAGGGCGGTGAAGACTTCGCGCACCCCGTGGGCTTGGACTTCGGCGTCTTCGAAGATGAAGCCGAAATCGCCCGAGTTGTTGCGGCAGAATTCCTCGAAGCGGTCTTCGTCGGCGAGGAGGAGCCCGAGGAGCTGGACCTTGGCCGAATTGCCGTCGTCGCCGGACTGCCAGCGGATCAGGGGCAGGGTCGATCCCTTCTCCCCGAGGTCGGCGCCCTTCAGCGAGGAGGAGAGCACTTCGAGGAAGCGGCGCACGAAGTCCTCCGGCTCGGAGGCGTCGGAGAGCGTCCCGAAGGCCGAGGCGTCGGGGAAGAGTCCTTGCAGGGAGATCTCGTAGGCGCGCTCGCCCCAGGCCGGGACGGCGGTGCCCGTGTTCTCGTTCGCTTCGAGGGTGAAAAGCTGGAAGACTTCCGTCTCCTGCGGGTTCGCGACGAGGACGACTCCGTCGACGGAGACGTCGAACCAGAGCGAGGAGTCGGCGAAGATCGAGGCGCAGACCTCGACCTCGCTGTTGCCCGAGGGCGCGAAGTCGCTCCCTTCGGCGGGGAGCTGGTTGACGGGTCCGAGGAAGGAGGCGGTCGTTTTCATGGGGTGGTTGTCGGGATGATGGAATGGGTTGGGTTGTGGGAAAAGAAAAGGCCAGTCGAGGTCACCAGTCGGAGCTGAGTCCGGGATGCCAGGGTTCGGCGATGGAGGAGAGGATCTGGTGCATCATGGGCGGGCGGACCTCGGGGAAGGCCGAGAGGATGCGGGCGACGGTCCCGGCGACGCGGGGGGCCGCGAAGCTCGTCCCGGTCTGGCGCTGGACGCCGCCGCCGATCCAAGCGACCTCGACGTTCTCCCCTCGGGCGGAGTAGCCGACGAGGTGGTCGTGGCGGAAATAGAGGTCGTCGCCGTCCGTCTCGGCGAGATCGACGCCGATGACCGAGGCGAAGTGCGAAGGCCATTCCGTCTCGCGGCTGTCGAGGTTGCTGCAGGCCGCGACGACATGGGCGCCGAGCAGCCAGGCCTCGTCGGCCCATTCCTTGTGCGGCAGGATGAACTTGGCTTGGCCCCGGCAGCCGAAGCTGCAATTCAGCACTTGGTAGCCTCGCGCGAGGGCCTCGCGCACGCCCGCGCAGATGAGGTGGGTGCGCGAGGCACTGCGGGCGTCGATGACGCGGAAGCTCCCGATCTCGGCGAGGGGGGCGATCTCGTGGACGATCCCGGCGACGGCGGTGCCATGGCCATAGGTGTCGTGGCCGCCGCCTTCGACGACCCGCACGGTTCCGTCCTCCTCCTCGAAGCCGACCGAGTCGCGTAGCCTCAGATTGGCGAGGCGGGGATGGTCGGCCTCCACACCCGAGTCGATCACGGCGACGCGCACGCCTTCGCCGGTGCCGTGCCGTGCCGCCTCGCGGGCTTCGTCGAGGCTGGGCCAGCCCTTGGCGCGGGAAGATCCGGCGGGGGCGTCTGGGAGGGAGGCGGCCATTTTACAGTTCGAGATTCAGGATCTGCGAGAGGAGCCGGTAGTTCACGAGCCGCTCCAGCACGGTGGAGAGGCGGCGCACCCGGTTGAGGTGGCGGGCGGAGAAGCCGGGGCGGTCGGGGGCCTCGGTGGAGTCCTTCAACTGCACGCAACTGATCACCCCCTGCACTTTGCCGCCGAAGTAGAACGGGGTGGCGACGAGGGCGGCGGTGACCTGCCCGACCGCCTCGTCGACGCGCTTGGAGTGGCGGGCGTTGCGATAGACTTGGTTTTCGCAGAGGCACTGCTCGGAGGCGTAGACGAGGCTGACGAGCCCCTCGGAGATCGGCTGCGAGCGACCGACGAAGGCGGGATCGGGCTCCGAATGCGTCGCGACGAGCTTCGTCTCCTCGACATCCGCGATCCACACCGACATGGAATCGCCCTCCAGGCTCTCCATCACCATGCGCAGGGTGGTCTGGCCGGGATCGCCGATGAGATCGCGGAAATCCTCGGGGGTGACGGCGGCGGCGGCGCGGGCGAGGGCCCGCTCGATGGCTGGCGCGTGTTCGGAAAGCTGGGGGTCGGGCGTGATCACAGGTCTGGTTCCAAGTTCGGTTTGGCGGCGCGTCGACGACGCGTGGACGATACCCGATGGACGAACGGGCGGCAATTTGATTCACAAAAGAGCGGTTTGGCACGACTTGGAGACGTGTGGGGCGGGGATGGCCACGAAGAGGCACAAAAGGCACAAAAAACGGCCTGCCTTTTGCGGCTTTTGTGCCTCTTCGTGGCCAATTCCGGAATCACCCGTACTCCGGCCACGCGTGCTTCGGATAGCGTCCCCGCAACTGCGCCCGCACCGCCGGATAGCTGCCAGTCCAGAAGCCCGCGAGGTTCTCCGTCACCTGCACGGGCCGGTGGTTCGGGGCGAGGATCTCGATGACGACGGGGACTTTGCCTTCGCAGATCGTCGGCGAGTCCTTCCGTCCGAAGAGATGCTGGATCAGCGCGGAGATGCGCGGCTTTTCATCGCGCCGGTATTGCACCCTGATGGGCTTGCCATGGGACAGGGTCAGGTGCTCCGGCGCGAGGAAGTCGAGGGCCGCCGCCTGATGGGAGGGGAGCCATTCCCGCAGGGCGTTCCAGACGGGGCGGTCCTTGATCTGGGAATAGCTCGTCGCCCCGGCGCAGATCTGCTCAAGCAGGAGCAGTTTCGCCTCGTCGTCGATGGGGATGAAGCCGTATTCGGGGCAATGCGCGGCGGCGAGGTCGATGCGGGCGAACCAGGCCTCGACCTTGTCGTCCCAGGCTTTCAGATTGAGTTCGCCGGACAGGACGCGCTCGGCGAGGATCGCGGCGGCTTCGCCGGAGGGGGCGGTTCCGCTGGGACGCGATTCGAGGACGAGGTCGCGGAAGCGCCGCTCTCGTCGCGCCTCGACCTTGCGGTTGCGCTCGTCCCAGACCGCGCCGTCGCGCTCGTGGAAGTCGTTCGGGAAACGCTCGCGCAGCCAGGCTTCCTCGATGCGGGTGCAGAGGGAGAGCTTCACGGAGACATCCTTGCCCTCGACCTCGACCATTTCCCCGGCGAGGAAAAGGTGCGCGTCCTTGTCTGCGGCGACGCTCTCCTTGTCGAGCATCCCGCGACGCCCTCCGATCACGGCACAGCTCAGGGTCGAGGCGCTGTGGCGCAGGGCGAGGCGGTCGGAGAAGCCGCTGAGGAGGATTTTCGCGAAGCGTTCGCCGTCCGGTTCGTCGATGGCGTCCGCATCCTTCGCCCAGCGCGAGGCGACGCGCACGAGTTGCTTGGCGATGTGATCGATGTCCCTCGCGGCTCCGGCGTGGATGCCGAAGCGCTCGCCGATCTCGCGGCGGAACTGGTTCTGCTTCATCTGCCGCCAGGCGCGGAGAAGGGGCTGGAAGTCGGAGCGGTCGCTCTCCTGCGCGAAATCCTCCGGTATCAGGTGTTCGGAGTGCTTCTTGCGTGCTGGAAAAAGCGGGCGGGCTTGGGTGATGGCGGTGATGAGGGCGAAGGTCTCCAGGCATCCCGCCCGCGCCGCGTCGAGGAGGAGGCGTCCGAAGCGCGGAGGCACCGGGGCCTGCCCCTTGAGGCGACCGTCCGGGGTGAGCCGCTCGTTTTCGTCGAGAGCTCCGAGATCCCGGAGCCGCCGGATCGCCTCGTCGAGGGCGCGGGGATCGGGCGGCTCGAACCAGGGGAATTCACGGATATTCTCCACCCCGCTGGAGCAGAGGATGAGCACGGCCTCGGTCAGGTCCATGCGACGGATTTCGGCGGGCGTGGCGGGCTCGCGCTGCTCGTGCTCGCGTTCGCTCCAGAGGCGGATGGCGACGCCGGGTCCGGTGCGTCCGGCCCGTCCCGCGCGTTGGTCGGCGGAGGCGCGGGAGATGCTCTCGATGTGCAGGGTGCCGATGCCGCGACGCGAGTCGAAGGAGGCGCGGCGCTCCAGTCCGGAATCGACGACGAGACGCACCCCGTCGATGGTGATGGAGGTCTCGGCCACGTTCGTCGCGACGACGATCTTGGGGCGCTCGCTCCGCTCCACGGCGGCGTCCTGCTGGGCGTGGGGCAGTTCGCCGTGGAGGGCGTGCAGTTCGAAGCCGCCGCTCCACGGGGCGCGTTTCAGGGCTTCGAGGGTTTTCTGGATTTCATACCTTCCCGGCATGAAAACGAGGATATGCCCTTGGATGCCGTTGCTTTTCAGATGTTCCCGGATCGTGCGGGCGACGTGGTCCCACAGTTTGCCCTGGTGTCGTTCGCGTTGAGGCTCGTAGCGGACCTCGACGGGGAAGGTGCGGCCCTGCGAGACGAGGTGGCGGCAGCCCTCGCCGAGGTAGTGTTTCAAGGCCGCCGTTTCGAGGGTCGCGGACATGACGACTAGCTTCAGGTCGGGGCGTAGGGTGCGCTGGACCTCCAGGCAGCGGGCGAGGCTGATGTCGCCGAAGAAATGGCGCTCGTGGAATTCGTCGAGAACGACGGCGGCCACGTCGGCGAGGTCGGGCTGCTCGATGAGCTTGCGGATGAGGATGCCCTCGGTGACGAAGCGGAGGCGGGTCTTCGCCGAGACCTCGCTCTCGAAGCGGACTTGGTAGCCGACCTCGTCGCCGAGACGGCCCCCGCGCTCCTCCGCGACGCGGTGCGCCAGCATCCGGGCCGCGAGGCGGCGGGGCTGGAGGACGTAGATCTCCCGGTCGCCGACGAGTCCGCTGTCGGCGAGGAATTGCGGGATCTGCGTCGATTTCCCCGAGCCGGTGGGGGCCTCGACGACGAGGCGGGCGTTCTCCCCGCGCAGGGCGACGAGAAAGTCGGCTTCGAGTTCGAAGATAGGCAGGGTGCGGTCGCGGGTCATGCGAGGGGAGGAAGTGGGTAGGAATATTAGTGGCAGGAAAATTTTTTGCACTGCTTCCGTGTGGCAAACAAGGGCTTAAGAGACTGTTGAAAAACCCCGCAATGAAAAATCTGGCGATGTTTTTGTCTGGGAAGTCAGCGGCTTCGCCGGTTGCGTCGTGGATCGACCCTGCGGGCTGCGGCCCTTTTCCCGCCTGGCTTCGTTGCTCCTCAGTCGTGGAGCCCGCTCCACTCCTTCGTCGCGCCTCACCAAGCGGGAAAATGTCTCGCAGTTTTTCATCACGGGGTTTTTCAACAGTCTCTTAAGGCGCGTGTGGCGAATCTTGTGGCGAGGGCCGGTGGAAGTGCCCGCGCACAAAAGGAAGCACCTTGGACTGAAGGACTGCTTGGAGCTGTGGGCGCTGGAAATATGGGAAAGTGATCGGCTTGCCGGGTGGAGAGCCGGCAAGCGCGCGTGGCGTGGCGGCTCCGCAGAGTCCTCCATCGACGGCGGAGGCGGTGCGCATGATCGCTCGTCCGGTAGGTTATCTGTGGCGTAAGGGTGACGGTGACCCGGGATCCGAGGTGTTATGGGGGGGCTTTGCGAAGCTCCGCACGCTTGCCGAAGCTTGGCGAATCCTCAAAACCCAAAGATGTGGGTAACGGGCAGGTCGCCGTGGCGGCCTTGCGGAGCCGAGGTGTCGATCTCGATGCGGTGAGGCAGTCGGTCGTCGAACTGGTGGGTTATGGGCCGGAGGGGGCGGACGCGGAGAAGCTCCGGAAAAAGCGGTGGTTCTGGTTTGGCTGGCGTAGCGTCGGGCCGACCATTCCCTTCACGCCCCGGTCGAAGCGCGTTTGCGCGCTCGCCGCCAAGGAAGCGAAGGCCCTGAATCACAGCTACGTCGGGACCGAACACCTTCTGCTTGGATTGGTGGCCGAAGGAGAAGGCCTTGCGGCGAGGGTGCTCGCGAGCTTCGGAACCGATGCCGGGAGCTTGCGGGACGAGCTTCTCAAGCAACTCGATCCCGACTATCGCCAGCTGATCCACGAAACGGAGGTCATCCGCTTGGGCGAGGAGGACTGCCCAATGATCGTCGTCGGACTCGACCGGGCTCGCGCCATCGCGGCCGCGCGGGTCGTGACGAGTGTCGGAGGGAAGTTCGAGCATGTCATGAGCGCACGACGCGAGATCCTTGCGGAACTCGCTCCCTGCAATCCGGCCGAGATCGTGTTCCACTTCGTTCCGCTGGATGTCGAGCCGTAGCGAAGTTTATGAGAACTTCGACGAGCGTTCCTTGAAACGCCGGGCGGGAGAAGCTCTCACGAAATGGCCTTCGGCTATCCGTTTCGCGTATTCTCTACCGGCGCTTCTGATCGCTTTGCCCAAAACCTTGGGGCGGTTCGAGCCGATCAGGTCTATCCGTACTCGCCGGAAGAACCATCACGCGTCTTCCCCATGAAGCAAAGGCGGAGCTATAAAGGCCATCCTTGCTGATGGCGACCCGTACGGGATTCGAACCCGTATTACCGCCGTGAAAGGGCGGTGTCCTAACCCTTAGACGAACGGGTCACTTGATTCTCAAGCTCAACGCTAGGGGAGGGCGGGAATATGGGGGCGATCCACTTGGAAGCAAGTCGAAATTGCACAAGATTTTGCGGCAGCGGACAAGAGCCGGAGAGCTTCAGATCATCCCCAGTTTCATCCGGCCTTCCTCGGAGATCATATCCTGGTTCCACACGGGATCCCAGACGATGTCGACGCGGGCGTTGCGGACGCCGTCGAGGAGGAGGATCTTCGACTGGGCGTCGGCGGCGATGGTTGGCCCCATGCCGCAGCCGGGGGCGGTGAGGGTCATCTTCACCTCGACGTTGACTTCGCCCTCCTCCTTCTCGATCCGGCAGTCGTAGACGAGTCCGAGATCGACGATGTTCACGGGGATCTCGGGGTCGTAGACGAGCTTGAGCTGCTCCCACACGGCCTTCTCGATGTCGCCGGCGGCGAGGGCGTCCTGCGCGGCGGAGCGTTTGCTCTTTTCCGCTTCAAGGTCGATGCCGAGGGCGTCGGCGTTCTCCGCCTTGATCCGGGCGAGGCCGAAATTCGTCGCGACGGTGTAGGTGCCGCCGAGGGCCTGGGTGATCATCACCAAGGTTCCGGCGGGCAGGGAGATGAGGTCGCCGCTGGGGATCTGGATGGCTTCGACTTCGCGGGTGAGGGTGATTTCTTCGTGCATGGCGGCGCGGTTCTTCGTTCTTCGTTCCTGGTTCTTCGTTCGTTGACCGGAAGCTAATGCGGCGATCGAGGAATGGCTAATCCAACTTCACGACTTTGAGTTTTCCGGCTTTCAGGGGCGGCGCTTGGAAGGAACCCAAGAGGGTCGGGTCGGCGACCGGAGAGGGTTCGGTGCCGAGGTTCGGATTCCGAGGTTCGGATTTCGGATTTTCCGCCGCAAGCGCTTCGCGCAAGGCCCCCTCGACCATGTCGCCGCAGTGGAGCTTCATCGGGGGGAGGGGGCCGAGCGGTTTGGAGAGGTCGGCGGATTTCAGTTCGCGGGCCTCGGCCACGGTTTTGCCTTTGAGCATCTCGGTGGCCATGCTGGCGACGGCGATGGCGGTCTGGCAGCCGAAGCTCTGGAAGGAGGCGCGGTCGATGATTTTTTTGCCGTCCTTTTCGGAGAATTTCAGCCACATCCGCACCATGTCGCCGCATTCGGGGTTGCCGACGGTGCCGACGGCGTCGGCGTCGGGCATCTCGCCCATGTTCTGCGGGTTGGCGATGGTGGCTTGGAGGCGGTCTTCTGGGTGTGTCATGGCGTTTGTCTCTTACTCTTACTCATCCTCCTACTCTTACTCAACTGCTGAGGGACGATCGATTTTGAGTAAGAGTAGGAGTGAGATGCAACGGATTTTTGGACCAAAATTCTGTTAGTTGATGGTGTTTAAATCG
>ERZ761602.2412-NODE-2412-length-29360-cov-11.185839_pt1 | contig 29360 bp, 24 predicted proteins | sample MGYA00512165_ERZ761602 | MGnify/ENA primary metagenome ERZ761602 (study PRJEB28899, sample SAMN02445085) | bioreactor sludge metagenome | biome: EBPR sludge; isolation source: Thorneside wastewater treatment plant | place: Australia: Brisbane, Thorneside...
GTGCCGCCGTCGCCGGTGCCGCCGTCGCCGGTGCCGCCGTCGCCGGTGCCGCCGTCGCCGGTGCCGCCCCCGTCGCCGGTGGCGCCGCCGTCGCCACCGTTGTCGTCATCCTTGTCGCCACAGGCGAGGCTGTTGAACAGGGAGAGGAGGGCTAGTGTCGTCAGCCAATGGATGCTGCGGGTCATCGTTGGATCTCCGTACAGGGGCGGGGGAGAAGATGCTGGAGGAGGTACTCCACTGCGAAGCACCTCTTCCGCGCTCTTGGTCCCACGAGTCCCCAGATCGTCACAGACAGGTTCGACTTTTTGCCCTCAATTCTTGCCCTCGTTGATTGCCTTGAGAGTCCTGATTCGTTCGAAGACCATCGCCTCTCCCGAGGCGCTCTCCGCTTGGTTGTGTGTCGGGGTGGCGGAGCGCTGTCTTGACTGGACAGGCACTCTTTTCTGGTAGATGATTGCGGCCCTCTCGCATCCGGAGTCCTCGATGGCCCGCACCCCCTGGCACGACCACCTCTCCCGCATCATCCGAATCGCCACCGCCGCCGACCAGAAGGGCATCCCGACGCGCGAGGCGACGGATCTCGCGCGAGCGGGCGGGCTGTGGGCCCCGACGCGCCGTGGCCTCGTGCAGGCGGCGGTCACCGCGGGGGCTGGCTTGATGACGCCGGGGCTGGCGCGGGCCGCGCGCAAGACGGGCGCCACCTCCGAGGTGGCCATCGTCGGCGCAGGCCTGGCGGGCCTTGTCGCCGCCGACGAGCTCCAGAGCGCCGGGATCGTACCGACCCTGTTCGAGGCCGGCGAGCGGGTCGGCGGGCGCTGTGCGTCGCTGACCGGCTTCTTCCCCGGCCAGACCGCGGAGCGCGGTGGCGAGCTCATCGACACGCTTCACACCACGATGCGCCACTACGCGCGGCAGTTCGGCCTCGAGACGGAAGACCTCACCAAGGAGGAGGGGGATGTCCTCTATTACTTCGGGGGCTCCCTCCACACGGAGGCCGATGTGGTGGACGAGTTCCGCGTGCTCGTGGACGCCATGCGCGACGACCTGCGAACCGTCGGTGCGCCGACCGCGTTGGCCTACACCGACGCCGACCGCGAGCTCGACCTGCTCGATCTCGGGTCCTACCTCTCGACCCGGGGCGCCGGCGACCTCATCACCGAGGTGATCCGCTCGGCGTATGTGGGCGAATACGGAAGCGAGATCGAGGAGCAGAGCTCGCTCTCATTCCTCCAGTTCATCCACGCGGATCGGCGCGCCCACTTCGCCCCGTTCGGCGTGTTCAGCGACGAGAGGTTCCACCTCGTCGGTGGCAACGATCAGATCGCGACTGGCCTCGCCGACCGCTTCGAGGGCGCCATCGAGTACGGCTACACGCTGGTCGCGGCGACCACCGCGTCTGACGGCAGGGTCCGGCTGACGTTCCAGGTCGGCAGCCGCACCATCGAGAAGACCTTCGACGCCGTGATATTCGCTGTGCCCTTCAGCGTGCTCAGCCGCTGCGATCTGACCGGCCTCGACCTGCCAGACTGGAAGTCGAACGCGATCAACGAGCTCCGCTACGGCACCAACGCCAAGACGATGATCGGCTTCTCATCGCGCCCATGGCAGGCGGTGGGGTCGAACGGCTCGGTATACGCGGACCTCGCGAACGTGCAGGTCGCCTGGGAGACCAACCCCTCGAACGCGACGAGCAGCCGCGGCGTGCTCACGGACTACGCCGGCGGTGCCCGCGGAGCGGCCCTCACCACCCGCGCCCTCCACGCCCAGGTGGGCGACTTCCTCTCCGGCCTCGAGGCGTTCATCCCCGGCGTGTCAGACGCCGCCGTGCTGACCGGGCGCCGCGAGTACCTCGCCCATATCGAGGCCTGGCCCGAGAACCCGCTCGCGCGGGGCAGCTACACGTCGAACCACCCCGGCTATTTCACGGAGATCGCCGACCTCGAAGGGATTCCGGTGGGCAACGTGTTCTTCGCGGGAGAGCACACCGACTCGTTCTACTCCTGGCAGGGCTTCATGGAGGGAGCGTGCCTGTCCGGCGTTCGCGCCGCGGCCGAGGTGGCCGCCCACCTTCGCTGACCCTCCAGGTGTGGTGTCCGCACGGCGTGGTTCACGGGGTCTCCTGGGCGGCGCGGGCCGCCGCGAGGGAATGGCCGAGCTGACTGTCGGGCTTCCGAAAGCAGTGGCCCAGAGCCCAGCGTCGCCTGCGGCGACGACGGCGTCGGCGACCCGGGGCTGTACACGATCCGCGTCGAATGGAACGAGGTCAGCGTCGACAAGACCGTCGAGCTCGAGAAGGATCGCGACTACCAGGCCAACGCCGAGGTGGTCTTCGAGGCGGGGGAGTTTGAGGGTAGGGTTGCTCGATCGCCAGGAGACCCGATGATGTCCCTCCTCTTCGTCATCGCCTGCGTCCATGGCGGAGGAACGACGTCCGCTGACACCGCTGCACCCGTTGTCCCCGGCCCGCGGCTGGCCTGCGAGTGGAGCGCCAATGCGCTGGGCATGAATGAGGATCCCGGCGTCGGCTTCACCGCGGCCGAGGTCCTCGCCAACACCGTGGGTCCCCGTTCCACCATGTTGAAGTGGGAGTGGACCGGAGAGACCACGGTCCTGTTTGGCGAGCTGGAGGAGGACGGCGACCCCTCCTGGATGACCGCCGAGGCTCTTGACAGCCGGACCGGCGAGCCCTGGGTCGCCGAGGACGGTGAGATCGTCGACGTCGAGGCGCTCTGCCCTTCGTACATGTCGCTGCCCTTCGCATGGTCGGCTTCGACCGCTGATGGGGCCCTCTCGCTCGGCCTGTCGGATCGCGCCTTGGTCCGGGTGGCCACCCGGATCTCGTTCACCGTCGACGTGCTGCACGAGGACCTGGGCGGCAGCGGTATGCCCATGGAGGTCGATCCGACCGAGTGGGACGGCGTACACTACGGCGTCAACGTCGATGTCTCCTCCGCTGGGAAGGGCGAGGACGGGATCGGAGGCTCGATTTCAGCCTACGCCAGCCGGGTCTACGAGGCCGGAGAAGGGGTTGTCGAGGAAGGAACACAGGAGCTTGTGGCTCGTTGGCCCTGGCCCTGAGCCCCCCGCGCCACCCCGACGCCCCCGTCCGCCTGCCTGAGGGTCAGGCCGCCTGAAGGTCAGGCTGCCGCAGGCCCCTGCGCATTGTAGTTGATCATCCACTGCACCCCGAAGCGGTCGGTGAGGTGGCCGTAGTAGTCGCCCCAGAACTGGTCGGCGAGGGGCATCCCGACCTGCCCCCCAACGGCGAGAGCGGCGAAGACCCGGTCGGCTTCGTCGCGGCTGGTCGGGTGCACGGAGATGGAGAAGTTCGTGCCCAGGCTGTGCGGAGGTCCCATGCCGGGCATGGTGTCCGAGGCCATGAGGATGCCGCCGCCGGGCAGGGTGATGCTGACGTGCATCACGCGGCTCTGCAGCTCGGGGGGGAGCTCCGCGCCAGGCATGGAGCCGAAGCGGTGGATCTCGCTGAGCGTGCCGCCCAGGGCCTGCGCGTAGAAGCGCATCGCCGCCTCGGTGGTGCCGTCGAAGTTCAGGTAGGGACAGATGACCATGGGAGTCTCCGGGTGGATGGGGGTGCGGAGAGTAACGCGATCGGGAGCGGGGCCGGTCCAAGGACCTGGCCGGGGGCGGCGCTTCGCTTGATTCGCTGGGTGGAGCCTTTGGTAGTCTCCACGATACCACACGGAGGTCCCATGCTTCGCGCTCCTCTCGCCGCGCGGTTCGTTTCGCTTCTGCTCGCCCTGGGCCTCGCTTCCGCCTGCTCAGAGAAGGACACCGGGTCTGGGGAGACCGACGCGGACGGAGGAGGCGGCGGGCCCGTCGACACGGGCAGCGACGGGGGTACCGGCACGGACTGCGAGCCCAGCACCTGGTACGCGGACACCGACGGCGACGGGTATGGCGACGACAGCTCCACCGTCGAGGAGTGCGACGCGCCCTCTGGGTACACGGACATCTGGGGCGACTGCGACGACACCAACTCCGCCATTCATCCCGGCGCGGAAGAGCTGTGCAGCGGCGTCGACGAGGACTGCGATGGCGAGCTCGACCCCGAAGCGCTCTACGAGTCGCTCGCGCGGGACGCCGATGGCGATGGGTACGGCGACGGCAGCCATGTCGAGCTGCGCTGCCCGGCCGACGGCTGGGTCGCGGACAGCTGTGACTGTGACGACAGCGATCCTCTCGTGCACACGGACCCCACGTCCTGCCCGCCCCTGGACTGCCCCGAGACCGGCGGGCTCTGGAGACGAGGCGCCTGCGCGACGGTCGAGGAGGTCGTTCACGAGGGGACGCTGGTCCTTTCGGAAGACTCCGCGCTCACCCTGTGCCCTGGCACCCACAGGCTCTCGCTGACCGTACAGACCGACCACGTCCGCGTCTGGGGGCCGGGTGCAGACACGGTGACCTGGAGCTCCAGGCCCGCCCTGGTCCTCGACCACGAGGGGGCCCGCGTGGACGTCGAGGGGCTCAGCCTGGTGGGCGGAACGCACTCGACCTCGGGGACCACGGGTGTCATCGTGCGCAGCGACGCGGGCGGGGCCGAGCTGCGCATGCAGGACGTCACCTTCGGCGAGACCACCGCGGGCGTGATGTCGACGGTCGTCGCCGAGATCGACGGATCCTTGAGCATGACCGACAGCCGCCTCACTGGCATCGTCACGACCTTCGGCGAGACCTACTCCACCTCATGCAACCAGGTGGGCCTGAGGGTCACCAGGGATCTGAGCCTGATCCGCACCGTGGTGACCGAGCTGGACATGGGCTGCTGGAGCGGCAGCCACTCGGCCGTCAACGAAGCCGTAGCCACGGGCATCGAGGTGGGAGGGGATCTCCTCCTGGAGGATGTCCGTGTGAGCGACAACGAGATCGTGAGCTCGAGCTCAGGAGTAGGCGCCGAGGGCTCGCTGGCGCTCTTCGAGGTCGCCGGGGATGTGGTGGCGTCGAACCTGGAGGTCTCCGGCAACACCATCGAGACCTATCTGTACTGCTCCGGCTACTCCTGCGGTCGCGAGTTCGTCGGGGGGCTGCTCTGGCTTGGCGGTGGACTCCGCTGGGACGGCGGCAGCCTCGACGCCAACGCGGTGGGTGTGGACGGCTATCTGCTCCTGTCCGACACGAGCTGGAACGACCGGGTCGAGGGCGGACCGATCTACTGGCTGCCCGCCGAGGGAGAGACCCTGGAGCGGATCGACGTCGACCTCGGCACCGAAGCCGACCCGGACATCTCGGGTACGGTGGAGTACGACGGCACCGGGCTGAGCTCCGTGACATGCGACACGAGCGGCTGCGGGTAGGTCAGGCGCGGCGATGGCCTCGCGCAGCTCGGGCTGCTACGCACGCCTCTTCCCAGGCCTGCTGCCCATGTCTCTCCACCTCTCCACCCCCCGCCTCCGCCTCCGGCCCGTCACGCACGCAGATGCGGGCTTCCTCATCGAGCTCAACGCCGACCCGGAGGTCATCCGCTGGGTCGGCGACGGGCCTCTGGCCGACATCGACGCGGCCCTTGGTGTCGTGGACTACCTGGTGAGCCGCCAATACCCCTTCGGCATGGGCCGCCTGCTCGTCGAGGAGGAGGGCGCGCCAGTCGGCTGGTGCGGCCTCCGCCGCCTGCTCGCGGGCGAGGTCCCGGACCTGGGCTACCGCTTCCTGCGAGGGGCCTGGGGTCGCGGGCTGGCGACCGAGGCAGCGACCGCCGTGCTCGACGCTGGATTCGGCCGGGAGGATGTGCCCGAGGTGCGGGCCGAGGCGGATCGACGCAATCCGCGCAGCATTCGGGTCATGGAGCGCCTGGGCATGCGCTGGCACCGCGACTTCGTGGACGAGCTGGGCCCGGCGGTCGAGTACCGCCTGGATCGGGACACCTGGCTCCGTTCGAGGGTGGACTGACCGCCCTACTCCACCCCCAGCGCCTCACCGACCTCCGCCGCGCTCCGGCCTTCCAACGCCAGGCTGAGATCCCGCTCGATCCGCCGCTGCGCGAAGGGCGCGCTCTGTTCATCCACCTTCTTCGTCAGGCCGCCAATGCGCTTGCGGTCGGTGCCGGCGATCGCCTCGCGCAGCTCGGCCAGCAGGGCCGGCAGGGCGGTGGCCTCCTCGCCGCGCAGCAGCGCCGCGTCGCTCTCCAACGCCTTGCTCAGCGCGTGGGCGACCCCCTCGGCCTCGACCCGGGCCTCGATCAGCAGGCGCTCGTCGAAGTCCTCCTCGGCCTTGTCGATGGCCTCTTCCAGCATGGCCTCGATCTCGTCGTCCGACAGCCCGTAGGAGGGCTCGACCTTGATGCTGGCCTGGACCCCGGTGGACTTCTCGCTGGCGGAGACGGAGAGGATTCCGTCGGCGTCGACGGTGAACTCGACCTTGATCCGGGGCACGCCGGCGGGCATCGGGGGGACGCCGGTCAGGCGGAAGCGGCCCAGGCTGCGGTTGTCGCGGACCATCTCGCGCTCGCCCTGGACGACGTGGATGTCGACGGCGGTCTGTCCGTCGACGTGGGTGGTGAAGGTCTGGCTGGCGGTGGCCGGGATGGTGCTGACCCGCGGGATGATGCGCTCGACCACGCCGCCCATGGTCTCGATGCCGAGGGAGAGGGGCAGGATGTCGAGCAGCAACAGATCATCGGTGAGCTGGCTGGCGCCGGAGAGGATGTCGGCCTGCATGGCGGCGCCCACGGCGACGACCTGGTCGGGGTCGATCTCCTTGTGCGGCTCCTTGCCGTTGAAGAGCTGCTTGACGAAGCTGCGGACGAGGGGGACGCGGGTCGAGCCGCCGACGAGCACGACCTCGTCGATGTCACGGGGCTTCAGGCCGGCGTCGGCCAGGGCCCGCTCGATGCTGCCGCGGGTTCGATCCACGATCGGGCGGATGAGCTCGTCGAACTGTTCACGGCTGATCTCGATCTGGTGCTCGACGCCGCCCAGCTCGACCTTCAGGGTGGCGCTGTCGGCCAGGGTCAGCTCGCGCTTGACCCGCTCGGCGGCCCGCACCAGCATCCGCCACTGGATGCCGTCCAGGTCCCCCAGGCTGAGGCTGGCCTTGACCACATGGGCGAGGGCCTGGTCGAAGTCGTCGCCGCCCAGGCGCGTGTCGCCGGAGGTGGCCAGGACCTGGAAGAGGCCCTGGTTCAGCTCCAGGATGCTGACGTCGAAGGTGCCGCCGCCCAGGTCGTAGACGACGACCTTCTGGCCGTCGACGCCCTTCTCGAGGCCGTAGGCGATGGCGGCGGCGGTGGGCTCGTTGAGCAGGCGCAGCACCTCCATGTTGGCGAGGCGGGCGGCGTCGCGGGTGGCCTGGCGCTGGGCGTCGTCGAACCAGGCGGGCACGGTGATGACCACGCCGCCGGGCCGCGAGAGCAGCACCTCGCCGGCGAGCTGCCAGAGCTCGCGCAGGATCATCGCCGAGAGCTCGACGGGGGTGAAGACCAGCTCGCCGTGCTGGAAGCGGATGACCCGATCGTCGCCCTGCACCAGGGTGTAGCCGAAGGCCTTGGCTTCTTCGGCGACCTCTTGCGGGGCCCGGCCCATGAAGCGCTTGAAGCTGGTGAAGGTGATGCCGTTGTCCATGTGGGCGCGGGCCAGGGCGGGCGCCCCGACCGCAAACGCCTCACCCTCGAAGCGCACGGCGCTGGGGACCAGGGCCTGGCCGTCCTCGTCCAGCAGACAGCGGGCCTTGCCGTCGATGACCGCGGCCACGAGGGAGTGGGTCGTGCCCAGGTCGATTCCGATGTTGCGGCTCATTCTGTCGTCCATGTCGGCCCGGTTGGGCCTGTCAGCCCGGTTGGGCGAGGTTGTCGAGGTATTTCATCTGGGAGAGCAGCTCTTCCACGCCGGCAGGAGGCGCCTTGCGGTCGCCCTGCTCCCATGCGCTCAGCCGCTGGTCAAGGTCGGCCAGCACCCGCTGGCGAGCGGTCTCGGCCTGCTGCTGAACGCCCTGGGGGTCGGCGTTCGCTTCCATCTGCCACTCGAAGACCTGCTCCAGGAAGTCGGGGTCCAGGCGGACGCCGCCCTCGTCCCGGGGTCGGGCCTGCCCGGTCGCCAGGTACCAGCCGCGGCTGACCGGCTCGCGCAGGGCCCTCCGGGCGCTGTTGATCGCCGCGGTCCACTGCAGGCTCATCCGCCGCTCGAGCGCGCCCTTGCCGGCGAAGCGGTCGGGGTGCACCAGCCGGTTGCGATCGCGCCAGGCCTGGTCGATCTCCTGGACGCTGAGGGTCCAGCGGCGCTCCAGCCCGAGCACCCCGAAGTGATCGGGCTCGACCGGAGGCGGCTGCACCGCTCCACAGCCGGCGCAAACCGGTCCGCCGACCCGCTCATGACAGCGCCAGCAGCTCACATCGAGAAGGAGTCGCCGCAGGAGCAGGAGCGGCTGGCGATCGGGTTGGTGAACTCGAAGCCGCTGCGCATCATGCCCTTCTTGAAGTCCAGCTCGGAGCCGTTCAGGAAGAGGTAGCTCTTGCGATCGACGGCCAGGACCATCTTGCCGTCGGGGCCTTCGAACTCGAAGATCTTGTCCTTGGGCTGCGGCTCGGGCACGAGGTCCACGTAGTACTCCAGACCGGAGCAGCCACCGCCGCGCACGCCGACGCGGAGGATGGCTTCGGGGGTCTGGCGACGCTTTCGCACGGAGACGACACGCTGGATCGCCGCTTCGGTCATGCTTACGGCCATGGGAGGCTCCTTGAGGGCATTCTATCGAGGTCGAGGCGGACCCGCCCGCTCAGGCCTGGGCCGCTTCGCGCTTCTTGCGGTAGTCGGCGATGGCCGCCTTGATGGCGTCCTCGGCCAGCACCGAGCAGTGGATCTTGACCGGGGGCAGGGAGAGCTCGGCGGCGATCTCCGAGTTCTTGATCTGCTCGGCCTGCTCGACGTGCATGCCCTTGACCATGGTGGTCACCAGCGAGCTGCTGGCGATGGCCGATCCGCAGCCGAAGGTCTTGAAGCGGGCGTCTTCGATGATGCCCTCGTCGTTGATCTTGAGCTGCAGCTTCATCACGTCGCCGCAGGCCGGCGCGCCGACCAGGCCGGTGCCGACCTCGGGGTCCGCCTTGTCGAGGCTGCCGACGTTCTGGGGGTTCTCGTAGTGGTTGATGAGCTTGTCGCTGTAGGCCATGGGGTGCTCCGAAGGGTTCGAGAGAGGGGGGGAGGAGGGGGGTCTAGTGAGCTTCCCACTGGATGGACTTGAGGTCGATGCCTTCCTTGACCATCTCGTAGAGAGGGCTCATCTCGCGCAGCCAGCGCACCTTCTCGGTCAGCAGGGCGATGGCGTAGTCGACCTCTTCCTCGGTGGTGAAGCGGCCCAGGCCGAAGCGGATGGAGGTGTGGGCCAGCTCGGCCTCGACTCCCAGCGCCCGCAGCACGTAGCTGGGCTCCAGGCTGGCGCTGGTGCAGGCGCTGCCCGAGGAGACGGCGATGTCGCGGATGGCCATCATCAGGGCCTCGCCCTCGACGTAGGCGAAGCTGACGTTGAGGTTGTTGGGCAGGCGCTGCTCCATCGAGCCGTTGATGTAGAGCTCGTCGAGGTTCTCCTGCAGGCCAGCCCAGAGCCGGTCGCGCAACCGGCGCTGCTCGTCGATCTTGCCGCTGTCCAGGTCCTCCTTGGCGTAGACGGCGGCCTTGCCCAGGCCGACGATCTGGTGGACCGGCAGGGTGCCCGAGCGCATGCCGCGCTCGTGGCCGCCGCCGTCGATGATCGCCTGCAGGCGCACGCGGGGGCGGGCGCGGCGCACGTAGAGGGCGCCGATGCCCTTGGGGCCGTACATCTTGTGGCCGGAGATCGACAGCAGGTCGATGTTCATGGCGTTGACGTCGATGGCCACCTTTCCGGTCGCCTGCACCGCGTCGCAGTGGAAGATGACGCCGTGCTCGCGGCAGATGGCCCCGATCTCGGCGACGGGCTGGATGACGCCGATCTCGTTGTTGGCCAGCATCACGCTGACCAGGGTGGTCTCGGGGCGGATGGCCGCCCGCAGCGTGTCGAGGTCGAGGATGCCGTCGGGCTTGACGTCGAGGTAGGTCACCTCCCAGCCGTCCCGCTCCAGCGCGTGACAGGAGTCCAGCACCGCCTTGTGCTCGGTCGTGACGGTGATCAGGTGCTTGCCCTTGCTCTGGTACCAGTGCGCGGCGCCCTTGATGGCGAGGTTGTTGGACTCGGTCGCCCCGCTGGTCCAGACGATCTCCTTGGCGGTGCCGCCGATCAGGGCGGCCACCTCTTCACGGGCCTGCTCGACGGCCTCTTCCGCGGCCCAGCCGAAGCTGTGGTTGCGGCTGGCGGCGTTGCCGTAGGTCTCGGTCAGGTAGGGCAACATCGCCTCGACCACCCGCGGGTCGCAGCGGGTCGTGGCGTTGTTGTCCAGGTAGATCGGAAGCTTGGGGGCCATGGGAGGTTCCGGGTGAGGGGTCAGGAAGGATCGTGGACGGCGGCCACCATCGCGGGCGCGACGGTTCCGTGGTGAGGGGCGCTGGTGCAGGTCGGGCAGGTCTGGCGAGGCGTCTGGTCGTCGCAGCTGCGGCAGCCGTCGAGGTACTTCAGGCTGTCGGAGAGCTCGGCTTGGAGCAGGCTCAGGCGCTGGATGGTCGCCTGGGTCTCGGCCAGCTTGGCCTGGTAGAAGCTTCGCAGCGCCTGCATCGCCGCCGGCCCGCTGGTCTCGCCCCGCAGGTCGCCGAGGAATTCCGCGGCGTCCTTGAGCGAGAAGCCCAGGTCCTGGAGGCGGTCGATCCACTCGACCCGCAGCAGGGCGCTCTCGTCGTAGAGGCGGAAGCCACCCTTGGTGCGGCCCGCCGGGCTGAGCAGCCCCAGCTCCTCGTAGAGGTGCAGGGCGCGCACGGAGCGACCGCTGCGCTCGGCGAGCTGCCCCACCCGCAGCAGCTCACCCTCACGCACCTTGCGGGCGGCGTCCTGGATGGCCGTCGCGGCGGGGGAGGGGTTCTGGCAGGTGGAGGTGGCCATGTGCTTGGACCCTTACGTTAACGTGAGGGTAGCGGAAAGGAAGAGGAAACCTCACGCGTGGGTGAGGTTTTTTGGCGACGCCGCAGGGCTCAGCGGCAGCCGTCGACGCGGTACAGCCCCACCTCGCTCCCCTCGGGGATGCGGAGGTCGGCGTCCGAGCGGCTGGGCACCGGCCGGGTCTGCCAGGGGGTCAGCGTGCAGCGCTCGCGCAGGCGCAGGCAGGCGTTGACCGTCGCGTCGTTGTCGACCCGGCGGCCCGGCAGGCGCTCGATGCGGCAGGTCAGCCCCTCCCAGGCGAAGAGATCGGCCCCGGGGTCGGGGGCCTCGATGAAGGGCCCCATCGGCAGCCACCAGGGCTCCAGTCCGGCGCGGTGCTGGAGCAGGGCCCCCACCTGGGCGAAGGCGCTGGCATGGACCTCGTGGTCGGCGAAGAGCACCCGGCTGCCGGCGGGCAGGGAGGGCAGGAGCTCGTTCATGGCACGCCACTCCTCCATCCCCGCCCAGCGCTCGCGGATCGATGTCAGGTAGAGCGGCAGCGTCAGCAGCGGTGTGAGCAGCAGCCAGGGGCGCAGCCGGGGCAGCAGGCCCAGCCCCAGGGCGGCGAGCAGCAGCAGCGGGGCCTGGCCGGCGAGCTGCAGGCGCCAGGCGTCCAGGTCGGGCCAGGCTTTGGACAGGACCGGGACGATGCAGAGCGCCGCCCAGCTCAGACCCAGGAGCAGGGCTGCGCGGTTGCTGCGCCAGCCGTGGACCAGCCCGGCCAGGGTCAACAGGGGGAGCAGGAAGGGCGTCGCTGCGAGGTCGAGGAAGACCTGGTAGGTGGCGGCGGTGCCAATGGGCGGTCCGAGCCGAGGGCGCATGGCCTGGACCCAGAACTCGGGCGCCATCAGGGCAGAGAGCCGGATGGGACCCTGGTCCTCGAAGGCCGGGAGGTCCAGCGCCCGGTGCAGGACCAGGCCGACGAGCAGGGCCAGGGGAAGCAGCAGGCGACGGTGTTCCCGCGCCCCCAGCAGCAGGATGGCGGCGGGCAGGGCGGCGAAGGGGATGGCCTCGGGCCGCAGGTGGACCGCGAAGGCCGTGGCCAGGGCGCTGAGCAGGGCCGAGGGCAGGGAGCTCCTGCCGTTGAGCGCGGCGAGCAGCGCCAGCAGCTCGAAGCAGGCGAGCGGCACATGAGCCAGCTCGCTGCCGGCGAGGCGCAAGGCGACCGGCAGCAGCGCCAGGGAGAGGCCGGCGAAGAGGGCCTCCCAGCGCTCGCGCAAGCTGTGCGAGGCGACCAGCCACAGCAGCGGCGCGCTGAGGGCCGAGAGCAGCAGGTGCAGGCCGAAGAGCAGCTCGGGGTCGTAGCCGCTGAGCCGCTGCAGCGGCGCGTGCAGGGCGGTGAAGGCGTCGCTGTAGAGCGGGTGAGGGGCGTGCAGGCCCCAGGAGAGCACGATGTTCTCGAAGCCCGCGTCGGGGGCGATCAGGATGCCGCGGGGAGACAGCAGCAGGCGGGCGAGCAGGGCGACGGCGAGCACGCCGACGCCGTCGCGGAGCGGGGCGAGCGAGGGCCGCAGTCGGGACAGGGGCAGCAGCAGCAGGATGCCCAGCAGGAGGACATGCAGCGGCCGAAAGACCCCCGTCTGGGCGCTGGGGATGTGGATCTGCTGCCCTTCGCTGCCGCCGGCCGGGGTCGAGGGGCGCTCGTTGTTCTTGGAGGCGTCGCTGCGGATGTCGCGCAGGTCCAGCTCGGCTCCCGACGCCTCCAGCCGCTCGCAGAGGGTGGCGACCGGCGCGGCCGCCGTGGCGGGAGCGAGCTCCGGGGCGAGGTCGAGCCGGGGGAAGAGGGCGAAGCCATGGTGCTGGCAGGCGGGGCTTCCGCCTCGGAAGAGGCTCAGCTCGACCGTCAGCTGCTCACCCTGATCCAGCTGCAGGTGCATCCGATCGAACTCGGGGTGCTGCTCGATGCGGGCGACCGTCGCCTCTCCCAGGCGCTCGCCCACCCGCGCGAGGCGGCCCTGCTCGACCTCGACGACCGAGGAGGAGGCCAGGGCCAGCGCGGGCAGGAGCAACAGCATGCCGCTGAGGGTAGCGCGGAGGAGGCTCAGGCCCCCAGGTCCGCCCGCACCTTGGCGGAGATGGCCTCGGTCCGCTGGCGGACGACGCCGATGGCGGCCTCTCCCCGGGCGCGGAACTCCGCCGAGAGCGTCGGGTCCTTGAAGCCGCTCAAGTTGATGGCGACGTTGTACCAGGCGCCCTCGGCCGCGGCGCGCAGGACCAGGGCGGCCACGCCGGCGTCGCTGCGGGCGTTGTCGTTGCCCGTCAGGGCGACCTCGACCGGGTCCAATGCCCGCACGGCGCGCTCCAGCACCCGCAGCGGCACCTCGATCGCCTCGCGGGTGGCGGCCTGGATGGCGCGACTGCGGGCTCGCTTCTCGTCGGGGTCACCCTTGGGCAGGGCGAAGGCGGCCATGATCTTGTCGAAGGCGGCGGTGTCGGCGTCGACGTCGCTCAAGAACTGTTCGCGCAGGGCCTGGGCCTGGACCGCGGCGGAGTCGCACTCGCTCCAGACGGCCTCGTAGCCGGCCTTGCCGGTGGTGAGCTGGGCGACCATGGCGGCCAGACCGGCCCCCAGCGCGCCGCAGAGGGAGGCCACGCTGCCGCCGCCCGGCGCGGGGCTGCGGCTGGCGAGCTGGTCGCAGAAGGCCCGCACGGTGCTGCCCACCAGGGCGCCGTCCCGACCCAGCTTGTACTCCAGGATGCGCTCCTCGGGCCGGAAGGGGCCCAGCTCGCGCAGCCCCATGGACTGGATGGCCACCTCGATCAGCTCGCCATCGGGCGCCCCGGGGTTCTGGCCCTGGCGGGAGAGGTAGTGGCGGCCGGCCGCCAGCAGGTCGGAGAGCGGCGTGAGGCCGACCAGCTCGCAGCCGGTGACGACCAGGCCCTCCTGGTCGGCGAGGCGGCGGGCGGCGTCGACGACGGCGTGCAGCGGGCTGACCGCGGTGTCGGTGAAGTTGATCGAGATCTGGCAGCGGCCGTACTCGGGGATGGTCCAGCCGATGGCCTTGACCGCCTTGAACAGCCCCGGATCGCGGATGCCGCGGCCCTGCTCGTCGCGGATGATCTGCCCCTTGTCGTCCTTGCGGTAGATGCCCTTCTCGCGCAGCAGGGCGGCGATCTTCATCGCCTTGCGCTCGTTGACGGTGTTGAGGTTGATGTTGAAGGCGACCAGGAAGGGGCGGGCGCCGATCACCGTGGCGCCGGTGCGGGCGAGGCGCTCGTTCCAGACGGCGGGCCCGAAGTCGGGTCGATCCTCGCCGCCCTCGACCAGCCGCGCGGCGAGGCCCTCGTACTCGCCGCTGCGCACGCGGGCGAGGTCCTGGTTCTCGGGGCGGCGGGCGGCCCGCTCGTAGAGGTAGACGGGGATGTCGAGGCCCTCGCCGACGGCCTGGGCCAGGATGCCCGCCAGCTCGACGCACTGCTCCATCGAGATGCCGCGGACCGGCACCAGGGGGCAGACGTCGGTGGCCCCCATACGCGGGTGCTCGCCAGTGTGGCCGCGCATGTCGATCTCTTCGGCGGCGCGGCCGATGGCGGCGTAGGCGGCTTGCAGCACGGCGGCCGGCGGGCCGACGAAGGTGACGACGGTGCGGTGGGTGGCCTTGCCGGGGTCGACGTCCAGCAGCCGCACGCCGGGCACGGCCTCGATGACCGCCGTGATGCGGGCGATCTTCTCGGGGTCGCGGCCCTCGCTGAAGTTGGGGACACACTCGACGAGGGCGTCAGCGGGGATGTGCGCGGGGATGGTGAAGGTCATGAGAAGCTCCTGGATGCGAGCCTCCGGGCTATCCTGCTGGCATCCCCCGAGGCTCCATGACTCTGCTCCTCCTCCTCCTGGCCTGCGATCCCGACTCCCCGAAGGAGGTCGACACGGGCGGCGACGGTGGAAGCACCACCGATACGCCGACCGAAGAGGGAAGCATCCCCGGCTTTCGGGCCGAGGGCGAGATCCGCTGGACCCTGGAGTTCGACGCCGAGGCCGAGGCCGCCGGCTACTTCGACTGCAGCTACGCCCGCGCCTGGCAGGGGCAGCAGGCCCTGGACCGGGACTACCTCTGCCCCGAGTGCAGCCACATCTTCCCGGGCGAGGCGACCATGCTGGACGGCCTGGACTGCCACCAGCAGCTCGAGCCCGACAGCACCGAGGTGCGGGGCGAGGCCTGGGGCATCTCCGAGCAGGGAGAGTTCTTCCGCAGCAGCGGGAACACCCGGGCCCTGAGCGCCTTGACGACCATGGAGCTGGCCTCTCCCGAGGGGGCCGGCCTGGCCTGGGAGAGCGAGTACGAGCTGGCCGCGGGCGGGATCATGACCCTGAAGGCCGAGGGCATGATGGCCTGGTGGCTCGACACCCAGCTGCTGCTGCCCGATCCCTGGCCCGCGCGGACCGAGCCCTACGCCTGCGGCTGGTCCCAGGCCGATCCGGGCGACCTGGAGCTGGACTACGATCTGCGCATCGGGTCGGTCTTCCCCAATGTGCGCCTGGTGGACCAGTGCTCGGAGAGGCTGGCGCTGTGGGATCTGTACGGGCGCTGGCTGGTGCTGGACACCGCCCAGCCGGACTGTGGCCCCTGCCGCAGCATGGCCGCCTCGGCCGAGGCCTTCGTCGAACAGATGGCCGGCGAGGGGGTCGAGGTGATGGTCGTCAACCTGCTGGGCGCGGGCCTGGCGGCGCCCTTCGACGAGCCCGACCCCGAGGTCTACGCCTCCTGGGTCGAGGACTACGAACCCTCGGGGCCGGTGCTGAAGGACCTCGGCTTCGCCTACGCCCTCTTCCCCGACTTCGCCGAAGAGGCGACCGGCGAGAGCTTCGGGTACCCGACCTGGGTGGTGGTCGGGCCCGATCTGCGCATCCACGCCGTGAACGTGGGCTTCAGCGACTGGGAGGCCGTCGCCGAGGTCATCCGCGCAGACTGAGTCAGCCGGCGCGGACCTCGATCACACGGGGCCGGGCGGCCGCGGCCTTGGGCAGGCGGAGCTGCAGCAAGCCGAGCTCCAGGCGGGCCTCGATCCCGTCGGCGTCGATCGGGCTGCGCAGTCGGATCTGTCGGCTGAAGTGAGCCTCTCCCAGCTCGCGGAAGAGGGCGCGGGCCTGGTGGTCCCCCTCTCCGGCGGGCACGGGCTCGTGGCGGGTGGCCGACACGGTCAGCTGGTCACCCTCCAGGCGCACCTCCAGGTCCTCGGGTCGCACGCCGGGCAGGCGGGCGAGGACGGTGATCTGGTCGTCGCCTTCGTAGAGGTCGACGGGGAGCTGGGTGGGTCGGATCGTCTGCTTCGGGTTCATGGGGGTCTCCGTCCTGGTGAGAGGTTCAGGCGGCCACGATGGCGATACGACGCGCACCGGGCTGCCGACGAGGGATGCGGATGCTGAGCAGGCCGTCCTTGAGCTCGGCGCTGGCCTGCTCCAGGTCGGCGTCGTCGCCGAAGCTGAAGCGGCGGCTGAAGTCGGGGGAGTGCGGCAGCTCGCGGTGGACGAGGCGCTGCTCGCCCTGCGAGGGCGCCTGGCCCCGACCGAGGACGCTGAGCCCACCGTTCTCGACCTTGACCTCGATCTGATCGAAGCTGAGGCCGGGGGTCTCCAGGACGAGGATGTAGGCCTCGTCGGTCTGGTAGCCGTTGACACGGACCGCGGTCGAGGGGGCCCGGCGGGTGGTGTCGGCGAGGAGCTGATCAAAGGCCGCGAGCACAGGGTCGCGACGCAGGGGTGCCAGGTTCAGGAACATGGGTGCCTCCGTGGTGTGATGGGGGCCGGGCAGGTGTGTTCACCGCCGCAGCCGTCGTGGACGCACGGAATCGAATCACCGACGAAACCCCGTCAAGGGGCCGGACGCGCCCTGCGGGGTCCGAAGAGGGCGGTCCCGACCCGGATGATGGTCGCGCCGCTGTCGATGGCGGCCTCGAGGTCTCCGCTCATTCCCATCGAGAGCTCGTCCAGGGGCAGGCCCTGGTCCCGACCCTGCGCGGCCAACTCGGCGAGGCGCTGGAAGTAGGGGCGAGGCTCGGGCACGTCGGGGGGGATGGTCATCAGCCCGCGCAGGCGCAGCCCGGGCAGGGCCTGCAGGGCGCGGGCGAGGTCGAGCGCCTGTTCGGGCGGCACCCCGGCCTTGCTCTGCTCGCCGCCGGTGTTGACCTCGACCAGCACGCCGATCGGCTCGCCCAGCTCCAGCGCCCGGGCGGAGAGCTCCTCGCCCAGCTTCAGGGAGTCGACGGCGTGGACCAGGACGGCGCGGCCCACGACATACTTGACCTTGTTGCGCTGCAAGGCCCCGATGAAGTGCCACTCGGGGGCGGGGTGGCCCGCGGGCATGGCGGCGGCGACCGCCTCGTGCTTGTCGCGCAGCTCCTGGGCCCGGTTCTCGCCGACCAGGTCGACCCCGGCGAGCACGCACTCGGCGATCTCCTCGGGGGTGCGGGTCTTGGTGGCGGCCAGCAGCCGGACGCTGCTGCGGGGGCGCCCGGCGGCCGCGCAGGCCGCGTCGATGCGGGCCTGGACGAGGGCGACCCGGGAGGCGATGGAGTCGGTGTCGGGATCAGGGCTCATGGCAGCTCTACGGAGGGATGGATGCCCGCCAGGGCGAGGTGTTCGAGGACCTGCGGCAGGGGCAGGCCGATCACATTGGTGTAGCTGCCGGAGACGCGGTCCACCAGCGAGGCGCCCAGGCCCTGGACCGCGTAGCCGCCGGCCTTGTCGGCGCCCTCGCCCAACAGGACGTAGGCCTCGACCTCGGCGGGGCTGAGGTGGCGGAAGAGGACCCGGCTGGTGCAGACGCGGACCTGGGGGTCGCCACCGGGCTGGCGCAGGGCCCAGGCGGTGCTGACCTGGTGCCAGCGGCCGGAGAGTCCCGACAGCAGCTGGCGGGCGTGCTCGGGGTCCCGGGGCTTGTCGAAGATGACGCCCGCCTGGTGGACGACGGTGTCCGCCGTCAGCAGGGGCTCCTCGGCGAGGATGGCCAGGGCCTTCTCGCGGGCCATGCGCCGCACATAGGCCAGGGGGCGCTCGCCGGGGCGAGGGCTCTCGTCGATGGCCGGCGCCCGGATGCCGCTGAGCGACACCCCCGCGGCCAGGAGGAGCTGCTTTCGGCGGGGGGAGGCGCTGGCGAGGAGGAGGTTCATGCGCCGCTATAGCCCGCCCGAAACGAAGAGCGGCCCGCGTCGGGGGGGACGCGGGCCGCCGGTGTCGCAGCCGAGAAGCGCGGGCTGGGACTACTTCATCCAGGCCGCGACCTGGATGCCGCCGGAGACCATCATCTCCAGCTCGTCGGCGACGTAGCCGACACCGACACCGGGAACGACGTAGACGCCGAAGCCGAAGGCGTCGGCCTTCTGGATGCCCATGCGGGCCTGGCCGGTCAGGGCGAGGTTGATCGGGTCGAAGTCGAAGTTGGTGACGATGTCCAGGTTTCCACCGGGCTGGAGCACGCCCTTCCAGCTGTCGGTGATGGCGCCGCTCTTGACGGTCTTGTAGACGGCGCCGCCGAGGTGGACCTGCTCGCTGTTGAGGGCCTCCAGCAGGTCAAGGGCGTTGATCTGGATGACCAGGCCCTCGTTGGTGATGTCCAGGGTGGGGAGGTTCATCGGCGAGAAGTAGAAGCCGCGGGCCGAGTACTTGGACTCCTGGTGGGCGGTGAAGCCCACGCCGGCGGAGGCGGTCATGGGGAGGGCCATCAGGGCCAGGGTCGCGAGAATGCGCTTCATCATTTCCTCCAGGTGCAGGCGGAATGCCTGCGGGGTTGCTCACGAGGGCGGGCGCCCTCAGGTGTTGCCCTGTCAAGGCTCTACCTGAGGTCGAGTCTACAACGTTTCCGGCAACAGTGCACGGCAGAGCGAAGAAAAACGGTTCACTGACAGATGAAGGTGGATGGGATCACCATTGTGGATCCCAAAGAACCCGATGGCCTCTCGATCCATTCCCTCCAGCAGCCCTTGGATCACTCGAATTACACCGCCATGGGTGACCACCAGGATCGCACCGTCCAAGCCTGGGAACTGCGCCTCGATCGCCGCCATGGCCGGGATCACCCGATGCGCGAGCTGTCCCTGGCTCTCGCCGCCGGGGGGAGCCAGGGACCAGCTCGTCAGGGAGGGCATCCGGCCGTCGGCCCGCAGCCGCTCGCGTGACTCCTCGGCCCAGTCCCCGACGCTGCGCTCTCGCAGGGCGGGATCGCGCTGCAGGGTCGGGGCGGTCTCCTGCCGCAGCCTCGCCCACTCCTCCAGCAGCAGGGTGGCGGTGTCCTCCGCCCTGCGCAGATCGCTGCTCCAGGCCTGGGCCAGGGGCCAGCGGGCCAGCGCGCGTCCGGCCTCGATCGCCTGCTCCCGGCCTCGCCCGGTCAGGGGCACATCGAGCTGCCCGGCCAGCCGCCCGTCGGCGTTGGCCTGGCTCTCGCCGTGGCGGAGCAGGATCCAGTGCCGCATCCGGGCTCAGGCGGCCGGGTTGCGCGCCAGCCAGGCCCGGACCCGCTCCTCGGCCACCAGCAGGGTGGCGAGGCCCGGGTCGTCGCCCAGGATCAGGTCCATCTCGTTCTGGAGGCTGGCCAGGGGGCCGGTGCCGACGCGGGAGAGGTTCTGGGCGAGGCGGTCGATGCCGAGCTTGACGTCGTCGCCGACCGGCACCTGGGCAAAGAGCTGGCGCATCAGCAGGATGTAGCGGTTGCGCAGGATGCCCATGGCCACCGGATCCCAGCGGTCCTGGGTCTGGCGCTCCAGCAGGGCCCGGATCGAGGGCAGCAGGCGGCTGGCCTCGCCGATCGCCAGGTAGCGCACGATGGCGTTGTCCAGCGAGGCCTGGTCCGACGAGGCGCCCTCGCCCAGGCTGAGCAGGGCGATCTCGCGCGCGACGCTGAGCTCGCCCAGGACGGCGAGCCGGTTGCAGAGCGGCGCTGGGATGCCCAGGGTGCGGAAGGAGGCGCTGCGATGCTCGATCCGGTCGAGGTGGGCCGAGCCGCGGATGGCGGACAGGCGGGCCAGGACCCGGCGCGCGGCCGCGATCTCGTCGGGGCCAGCGGGGGCCTCGCCGGGGGCCAGCCAGGTGCCGACCAGGGGCAGGACCGCCTCGGTCAGGGCCGTCCAGCCGCGGTAGCGCGCCTCCTCGCCCGGCGCCCCGGTGCGGAGCTCCTCGCGCAGGGAGGCGCCGTCCACCAGCTCCATGGCGCGGATCCAGGCGGCGGCGGTCTGGGCCGCGGAGGCGCCGGTCAGCTCCATGACGCTGGGGAAGAAGGCGGCGCCGGCGTCGCCGCAGACCTCGCTGGCCACGACGGTCATGCCGATGTGGCGGTAGAGCATGTGCTGGCCGATCCACTCGCCCAGCTGCGACTGGATCTCGGCCGGGAAGTAGCGCCGGACCCGGCCGTCGAAGTCGGGGATCAGCGCCGGGTCCTCCTTCATCAGGTCCTTGAAGACGTGCATCTTGACGTGGGCCTGGAGGACGGCCAGCTCGGGCCGGGTCAGGCCCTGGCGCGCGACGGCCCGGTGCTTGAGCAGCTCGTGCCCGGGCAGGGTCAAGGAGGCCGCGCTGCGGCCGCCGCGGGCCGAGGCCCACTGGATGGTCGGCCAGTAGAAGAGCGGATCGCGGGTAGACCGGAGCTGGTCCAAGGAGAGCTGGCGCCCGTGGGTGTCGCTGTTGGCCAGCACCTGCTCGGCCACCACCTCGGTCAGGCTCTCCAGCAGGGTGTTGCGCTGGTCCATGTCCATCGCGCCGCTGGCCAGGGGCATGGACAGCAGGATCTTGAGGTTGACCTCGTGATCGGACATGTCGACGCCGCCGGAGTTGTCGATGGCGTCGGTGTTGATCCGGCCGCCGCCCAGGGCGTACTCGATGCGGGCGGCGGGGCTGAAGCCCAGGTTGCCGCCCTCGCCGACGATGCGGCAGCGCAGCTCGTCGGCGTTGATGCGCAGCTCGTCGTTGGTCGGGTCCTTGGCCTGGGCGTGGGTCTCGTGGCTGGCCTTGACGTAGGTGCCGATGCCGCCGTTCCAGAGCAGGTCGACGTCCATGCGCAGGATCAGGCGGATCACGGCGTCGACGTGCAGCTCCTCCTGCAGGGAGCCCAGCATGCGCTGGGCTTCGGGCGAGAGCTTGATGCTCTTGGCGCGGCGGCTGAAGATGCCGCCCCCCTTGCTGAGGATCGAGGTGTCGAAGCTCTCCCAGCCCTTGACCTCGTCGAAGAGGCGGCGCAGCTCGGCCGTGGAGCGGGCCGTGTCCGGGTCGGGGTCGATGAAGACGTGGGCGTGGTTGAAGGCCGCCAGCAGCCGCAGGTGCGGCGTCTCGATCATGCCGTTGCCGAAGACGTCGCCGGCCGGGTCGCCGACGCCGACGCAGGTGAAGTCCTGGGTGTAGGGGTCGCGGCCCAGCTCGCGGAAGTGGCGGGCCGCCAGGACCCAGGCGCCGCGGGCGGTGATGCCCACCTTCTTGTGGTCGTAGCCGTTGGAGCCGCCGCTGGCGAAGGCGTCGTCCAGCCAGAAGCCGTAGCTGCGGCTGAGGCGGTTGGCCCGATCGCTGAGGTGGGCGGTGCCCTTGTCGGCCGCCACGACCAGGTAGGGGTCGTCGCCGTCGTGCCGGACCACCTGGGGCGGCGGGACCACGGCGCCGTCGACGATGTTGTCGGTGACGTCCAGCATGCCGCGCACGAGGATCTCGTACATGTCGTCGGCCCGCTTGCGGCGCTCGTCGCGGTCGGCCACGCTCTTCTTGAGGAAGAAGCCGCCCTTGGCGCCCTCGGGCACGATGAGCACGTTCTTGACCATCTGGGTGTTGACGAGGTCGAGCACCTCGCGCCGGAAGTCCGAGCGGTCGGACCAGCGGATGCCGCCGCGGGCGATCGGGCCGCCGCGCAGGTGCAGGCCCTCGACGACCCGGTGATGGACGTAGATCTCGACCATCAGGCGAGGCTCGGGCAGGTTCCAGATGCGGGCGTGGTCGAGCTTGAGGCTGATGTACCAGTCGACCCGGTCCTGGCGATAGAAGTTGGTGCGCAGGGTGCTGTCGATCAGGTTGAACAGGGTCCGGAAGACGATGTCCTGGTCGTGATCGTCGATCCCGCGGAGCTGGTCCTGGCAGCGCTCGGAGAGGGCGGCGTAGGTCGAGGCGCGGTCGCCGCTGGCGGCGGGATCGAAGCGGGCCTGGAAGAGCTCCCACAGGCTGTGGACCATCGCCGGCTGGGCCAGGAGGATCTCCTGGTAGCGGGCGAAGGTGTAGCCCAGGCCGATCTGTCGGGCGTAGCCGAGGTAGGCCCGCACCATGTCGACGCCCTGCCAGGGGACCGAGGCGCGCAGGCAGACCCGGTGCAGCAGGTCGTTGTCGACCCGCTGCGAGAAGACCGCCTCGATGCTGTCCACCAGCATCTCGGCGCGGGCGACGAGCTCTTCGTTCCTGAGCCCCCAGGCGCCCTTCAGCCGGAAGGTGTCCAGCGTCATGTGCTGACCGTTGGCCAGCCGGACGTCGTTGGCGTACTGATCGATCACGATCAGGCCGTGGTTGTCGAGCACCGGCAGCATGTCGGAGAGCAGGATGTCGGCGTGCTGGAAGATGCGCAGGTTGGGGCGCCCCTCGGGATCGAGGAAGACGCTGGCGGCGATGGTGCGTCCGCCGGCGATGCTGTCCAGGAGCTGGATGTCGCGCAGGGACTGCTCCACCGAGGTCACCCGGCGGTACTCGGCGTCGAAGGCCTCTCCCCAGCGGAAGACCAGCTCGGTGGCCCGCGCGGAGCCCTCGGTCTGCACGATGTGCCAGTACAGGCGGTCGATCCAGGGGGTGGCGATGGCGATCAGCGCCTTGACCGTGTCGTCGATGTCGCTCTCTTCGAGGCGGCGCCGGCCGGTCATGTAGAAGTGCACCAGCATGGTGTCGAAGCGACCCATGAAGACGCCGTGGTCGCTGTAGGTGGCGCCCGTGGCCTCGACCAGGACCTGCTGCAGGCGCTCGCGCATCTGCTCGCTCCACCGTCCCTTGGGCATGGCGACCAGGGCGAAGGTGCTGGGGCTGTCGGGGCGCTGGATCAGGTGGGCCCGCGCGTCCTGCTGCTGCTCGGCCTCCATCACGCGATCGATGACCGAGCTGATCTCGGCCTCGGTCGCAGTGAAGAGGAACTCGGTGGGCAGGGAGTCGAAGACGTTGGACACGCCCTTGTAGGGGTAGCTGCCGGGCTGGGCGTGCTGCTTGGCGAGGATGCTGGCCAGGGTGCGCCGCAGCCAGGGGATGTGCCGGCTGGGCTGGGTGACCGCCCGGTAGGTGAAGAGGCCCTGGATGATGATGGTCTTGCCCGGCGCGCCCTCTACCGAGGGGATCTGGACGCGGATCTCGTCCACCCGCCCGGCGCGGTGCATCCGGGACTCGAGCTGGCCCTTGCGCACCGCCACGATCGGGCCGTCGAGCCAGCCCTGCTCGGCGCTGGTGCCATCCCAGAGCGCGTTGTACTCCGGGCGCAGCACGCCCATGTGCTTGTCGTCGACGGCGAGGCCCATGAAGACGAAGTTGTCGGTGACCAGCCACTTCAGGAAGTCGCCGGACTCGCGGAGATCGGCGGCGAGCTCGGGCGCGCGCTTGGCCATGGCGAAGAGGGCCTTGGCCTGGGTGTTGAGCAGGTCCAGGCTGGGCTGGTAGTCGGTGTAGAGGGCCTGACAGAGGAGCAGGCTGCCCGTCAGGACCGAGACGGAGCTCTCGACCGTGGAGGTGTCCGGGACCTCGGCGATCAGCCAGGTGATGCTCTCCAGCTTGTCCCCCGGGCCATCGACCGAGCGGATGCTGCCATCCTCGGCCCGGCCCACGGCGACCATCAGGTTGAAGCCAGCCAGGTACTCCCAGCCTTTTCGCCGCAGCATCAGGTGGATCGTGTCCACCACGAAGGACTGGTCGGGCATGATCGACCACAGGCTGAGGACGTTGCCGTCCAGCCGGTGCTGCACGCTGGGGGTCGGGCCCTGGTAGGAGAAGGCCCTCTCGAAGGCCGAAGCGAGCAGATCGACACACTCGGTCTCGGAGTGGCGCGAGAGGAAGGGCGCCCGGAGGTGGACCACGCTGGCGTTGACGAAGGCCTGGAAGAGCTCGGTGGAGACGCCCGCCGGGGGGACGCGGCGGGCCGCTTCTTGCTTCAAACGTTCGATCTTGGCGAGGAGAGGCATGGTGATCACTCCGGAAGAGGACGGGAGGCCTTGACTGCGAGGGCACCGCCGTAACCGACGCCTCAAGGGTCGGGCAGGTCCACCGGGCCCTCGGGGTAGAGCGCCTTGGCGTCATTCTGTCGAATCTCCAGCGCCGCGCGATGGCCGCCGTAGTGGGCGGAGATCCCGGTGTCGATCAGGAGGAGCTGGCCTCCGCAGCGAGAGGCGATGCGGCCGTCCTTGCGGGTGCTGTGGCCGACCACCATCCGGCGGGCCGACAGGGCGACCAGGGCCTCGCCGAGCTCGGCGCAGGCGACCGGCTCGGGGGCCAGGGCGTAGCCGCGGTACCACAGGGGGCCCTCGTCGCCGAGGATCTCGGGGCTGGCCTGGCCAGCCAGCGCCGCCTGGACCGCCTTGGAGATGCCGGGCGCTCCCAGGGCGGCCCACTGCGGGCGGATCCCCCCGTGGACGAAGACGACCCCATCGACGACGACGGCGGTGTCGGCGGCGCGCAGCCAGGCCCCGATGGGGGCGTCGGCCGCGAAGGCCGCCTTGCGGGCATCGAGCCCGCCGAACTCGGCGACGTCGGCCTCGGAGACGTAGCGCCAGTCGCCCTTGAGGTTCATCGCCTCGTGGTTGCCCAGCAGCGCGTGCACCTCTCCTCCGGCCGCGGCGGCCTCGGCCTGCAGGCGGCGCATCAGCTCCATCACGCCCAGGCTGCGGGGGCCGCGGTCGGTGGTGTCTCCGGTCTGCACCAGGACGGTGTCGCCGCCGATCCAGGCGCCGGAGTCGTCCACCAGGCCGGCCATGGCCAGCACGGCCAGCGCGGCTTCGACGTCGCCGTGCAGATCGCCGACGGCCACCACCCGCGGCGAGGGCGGCGGGGCCTCCGGCTGGCGGGCCCGGGCGCAGGAGGCCGAGCTGAGGTGGACGAGGGCGAGCAGGAGCAGGGCGAGGGGTCGGCGGGTCATGGAGGGTTACGATAACCCCGGACCGCGCGGCCGAAGCAGCAGGGCCGGGTCCCTACGGAGTCTCCATGAGCGAAGCCAAGGCCCTCTCCCTCTCCTTGTTCCTCGCGGCGCGCGAGAGCGGCGCCAGCGACGTCGAGGTGCTGGTCGACGAGGTGGTCCGGCGGGTCTTCCAAGAGGGCAGCGCCGGGCGGCTCCGCGGCCGCAGCCAGGCCGAGACCCGGGTCCACCTGCGGGTCCGCGACGAGCGCGGCGGGGTGGGGGTGGCCACCGCGGTGGACCCCTCGCCCCATGGCTTCGCCGACCTTGCGCGCTCGGCGCTCGGGCGCGCCGGGCTCGCCACTCCCGATCCGCTCGGCGGGCCTCCCGAGCGCCTGGACGTGCCCCAGCGGGGGCTGGGTATCTGCGATCTGCGCGTGCCCACCATGGAGGACGCCGACCGCATGGACGCGCTCGCCCAGAGCGTGGAGGGCCTGGGCCCCCAGGTCGAGGCCGTGCGCTTCACCTACCTGGAGGAGCAGCGCACCCGGGTGTTTCACTGCAGCAACGGCCTCAACGTACACGAGGCCTCTACGCTCTTCTCGATCGATGGCCTCGTCCGCGACCGGGAGACCGGGCTGGAGTCCTCGCAGCGGCTGGAGAGCCGGCACTTCGCCGATGTCGCCAGCGTCCCGCTGGGCGTCGAGATCGCCCGGCGGCTCCTCGTACAGCGCACCGCGGTCCCCGCGCCCCCGGACTGCGCGCTGCTGCTGGGGCCCGGGGCGGTCGCTCGCCTGCTGCCGGCCCTGATGCCGGCCTTCTCCGCCGAGGCGATGGCCGAAGGGCGCAGCTTCCTGGCGGGCAAGATGGGGGAGCGCATCGGCAGCGGGCGGATCCACCTGATCGACGACGCCTCGCTCTCGGGCGCCCTGAAGACCCGGGCCTTCGACGACCGGGGCGTGGCGCCTCTCCCCGTCACCTTGTTGCGCGAGGGCGTGCTGACGGGCTGCCATGTGGGGGCCGCGCGGGCTCGGGCGATGGGCGGCCGCCCGACCGGACACGAGCGCGCGGACGGCGGCTTCGACTGGGGCAACCTCATCCTCCGCGCGGGCAGCCGCACCCGCAACATGCTGCTGCCCGAGCTGGGCGAGCACCTGGCGATCGAGGAGATCCTCGGCGTCGAGGGGGTCGACCTGGCCACCGGCCAGCTGGACCTGCCGGTGCGGGTCCTGGTCATGTCGGGCCCGCAGGTCGTGGGCACCGCCGGGGAAGGTCGACTGCGGGTCGGGGTGGTCGAGCTGCTTTCGGCCGTCGTCGAGCTGTGCAGCGACCAGGAGCGCATCCGCGAGACCGACGCCTGCACCTGGATCCTGCGCGGCATCCGGCCCGAGCTGGGCTGAGCGCCTCAGTCGACGCAGCTCCGCGCGGGGCTGGCGTAGGGGTCGGCGTTCTCTTCGATCACGAAGCCCTGGGGCCAGCGCACATAGGCGACGTCCCAGACCTGGTTGTGGGTCATGGTGCGCCGGTACTGATCGACCACCTCGCCCTCGACGAAGATGCGCACGGTGGCCTCGGTCTCGCCGCTGCCGTCGTCCTGGAAGTAGTGGACGCGCACGAAGTACTCGCCGTCGTCCGCCTCGGGCAGCACGATGTTCTCGGGCCCGCCGCCGCTCTCGGCGTCCAGCATCAGGCGCGGGTTGGACTCCTCGGTCCCGCCCCAGTCCGGGTTGCTGTTGCACCAGCAGCAGTCGTCAGGCCTCTGGAAGAGGGCCGTGCCGTCGCTGCGCAGCAGGTGGAGGTCGAAGTCGGCGTCGCTGTTGGCCCAGGAGAGCAGCACGTAGACGTCGTCCTCGGGCACGGCGGCGACGCTGTGCAGGGCCGTCGCCGAGCTGACGCCGAGGCTGTTCTCGACCTGCAGGCCGACCGTGTAGGTCCCGGCGGTGTCCAGCCAGAGCTCGCTCAGCTCGGTGTCGGAGACCGAGAGGGAGGTGCTGCTGGCTTCCGGCTGCTCCACCAGGGTCCAGCGGTAGAGCAGGGGCGTGTTGTCGTCGGGGTCGTAGCTGCCCGAGCCGTCCAGCGTGACGACCTCGCCGGGCAGGACCTGGTCGGGGGCGACGATGACGGCCACCGGGTAGGAGGTGGCGCCGCCCCCGTTGCCGTCGAAGCTGACCAGGACCGAGGGAGAGTCGGGATCGTTGCTGAGGATGGACAGGCTGCCGCTGTCCCCGTCCTCGGTCGTCGGGGCGTAGCTGACCAGCACGCTGTAGCTGGAGCCCACCGGGATGACCTGGCCGCGCGGGTCGCTCAGCAGGTCGAAGGCGCCCGAGCCTTGCTGCTGTCCGGTGGTGAAGATCTCCAGGTCCTCGTCACCCCGGTTCTCGATGGTGAAGACCTGGCTGCTGGTCTGGCCGACGCTGACGGTGCCGAAGTCGAGCGCGGTGGTGTCCAGCTGGATGTCGGGCCCGCCCTCGATCCCCTCGCCGCTGATGGGGATGTTCAGCAGGGGCGTCTCGGGGTCGTTGCTGCCGATGATCAGCTCGCTCTGCACGACGCCCAGCTCGGTCGGGGCGAAGGTGACGATCACCTCGCCGGCCTCTCCCGTCCCCAGCTCAAGCGTCGGCGGGCTGAGGCTGAGGGAGGCCAGCTCGGGCTGGATGCCGATGCCGTTGACGTTGAGGCTGCCGTCGCCGGCGTTGACGATCTGGAGGACCAGGGCGCCCTCCTGACCCGAGCGGACCTGCCCGAAGTCGAGGCTGCCCGGAGCCCAGGCGATGTCCGGGGAGAGCCGCTGGAAGTTCTGATCGCCACCGCAGGCGAGCAGCAGGGGGAGCAGGAGAGAGGTGCTCATTCGCAGTCCCACCGGGTCGAGCTGTAGTTGTCGGTCGCCTCGGGCGTGACCAGCCCTTCGGGCAGGTTGACGACGGCGACGTCCCAGATCTGGTTGCGCGACATGACCCGGGACCAGGAGTCGACCAGCTCGCCGGAGAGGAAGACCGAGACCGTCGCCTCGGTGGTGCCGCCGGAGAGGTCCTGGTAGTAGTGGACCCGGATGTAGTACTCGCCGTCGGCGGGCGACTCGATGTTGATGTTCTCGGGGCCGTACCCGACCCGGTTGTCCAGCGCGAGCACCGGATCGTCGGCGCTACCCGACTCGCCCCAGTTGGGGTTGGGGTTGCAGTAGCAGGCGTCGTCGGGATCGACGAACCAGTTGGCCGGGTCGTCCCGCAGCAGGTGCAGGTCCAGGTCGCTGTTGCCGGTGTTCCAGGAGAGCAGGATGTAGAGCTCGTCCTCGGGCTGGGCCAGCATGATGTGGGTGGCGGGCTCGCTCTTCACGCCGATGGTGTTCTCGACCTGCAGGACCAGGGTGTAGGTCCCGGCGGCGTCGATGAACATCGAGGGGGCCGAGGCGCTGCCGTCGCTGAGGCTGGTCTGGCTGCCCGTGGGCTGGTCGATCAGGGTCCAGGCGTAGTTGAGCGGCTCGTAGCCTTCGGGGTCGTAGGAGCCGGTCCCGTCGAAGGTGGTCGTCGTCAGGGGCGCCACGATCGCCTCGGCGTCGATGACGGCGACCGGGTAGTTGTACTCGCCGCCGCCGTTGCCGATCAGCAGCACATCGGCGCTGGGGACCAGCGGATCGTTGCTCTGCACGGTGTAGCGGGACCAGTCCCCCAGCGAGGTGGTCGGGGTGTACTCGACGATCACCGGGAAGTCGCCCCCCGGCGAGATGGTGCGGCCGGCGGGGTCGCTGATCAGCCGGAAGACGCTGGCGTCGGACAGGCCGCTCTCGGGCAGGATCTCCAGTGGGCCCGTGCCGGTGTTGCGCAAGGTGAAGAGCGACTGGGTGGTGGAGCCGGCGACGACGGTCCCGAAGTCCACCGAGACCGGGTCGATGTCCAGCTCGGGGACCGGGCCGTCGATGCCCTCGGCCACGATGGGGATCCGGACGACGGGCGCCTCGGGGTCGTTGGACTGGATCAGCAGCTCGGTACCGTAGTCGAGGTAGGTCGCGGGCTCGAAGGTCACCAGCACGGCGGCGCTCTCGTCGGGGGCGAGCTCCAGGACCGCGGGCGAGATGGTGTAGACGGCGTCGCGCGAGGCGACCTCGATGGCCGAGACCTCCAGGGTGGCCCGCCCGGCGTTGATGAGCTGGAGCTCCAGCGCCGCGTCGTAGGGCACCACGACGCCGCCGAACTCCAGCGAGGTCGGCGCCGCGACCAGGACCGGGGTGAGGATGTTGAGGTTGCTGTCCGGGTTGCAGGCCAGCAGGCCAAGCGTCAGGATCAGCGGAGAGGGTCTTGGGAGCACGATGATCCTCGGAAGGGGGTCGCGCGAAGGGGGCGGGTG
>ERZ761602.2413-NODE-2413-length-29351-cov-4.687944_pt1 | contig 29351 bp, 22 predicted proteins | sample MGYA00512165_ERZ761602 | MGnify/ENA primary metagenome ERZ761602 (study PRJEB28899, sample SAMN02445085) | bioreactor sludge metagenome | biome: EBPR sludge; isolation source: Thorneside wastewater treatment plant | place: Australia: Brisbane, Thorneside...
GTAGCTCAGTTGGTAGAGCAACGGATTGAAAATCCGTGTGTCGCTGGTTCGATTCCGGCCCCAGGCACCACTCCCCTTCGCCGCTGCCCGCGCCCCCGCAACCGAAACCATGCGGCCTATTGAAGCACAACCGCCGCGCGGCGCCGGACGGCGCAAATCGATGCTGCGATGCAGCGCAACGGCGCCGGCCCCCGGCCTGCTGCCGCTAACAATAGAGGGGCACCGCTAGTGCCTCTACCTCAGGTTGGATTGGCGCGCGCCTGACGCGATTGCGCCGCACCATCGTCATCGTTTCGCCACATTAACCAAGGCCGGAAATCCGGCCCAAAATCAGATCAAGGGTTAACTAACATTGACTTAAAGGGCTTCCATTCCGTTAGGAACTTGTTAAGAGTCCCGACCGCGCTCGGCACATGTTGCTGGGCGGGCTTGGGGGACGGAATACCATGCTCCAGATCCGATTGGCTGCACCCGCGCTTCGACTGCTGGGCTTGGCTGTCGTTGCGGTATGGTCCGGATCCACGGCGCTTGCGGTGGCTCCCAACAGCGTGGAGATCACCTATCGGGGGTCGATCTCGCCGAAGTGCTCGGTGATCGAGGGGCCCTCCGAGCTTTCGTTCGGCAAGATCGAGGCCGGCAAGGTCGTCAGTCTCGCCTTCGGCATCGACTGCAACGAACCCTACAAGGTCACCATCGAGTCCCGGAACGGCGGCTTGATGGCCCCCGCGAGCGGCGATCTGAACGGCTTCACGAATCTGGTGCCCTACGAAGTCAGGCTCGTGGTCGCGGCCGACGACGGAGAGGTTCAGTCCGGTTGGTGCGGCAGTGCGGTCTTGAAATCGGGCGGGCCGGGAACGTGCCGCGAGATTTCGTCCAGAAACAAGATTTCGGTGAAGTCGGTCGCGAGCGCCGACTGGCGGCTCGCGCCAGGCGCGCAGCCGCTGATCGCGGGCCGCTATAGCGACGCCATCACCATCACGGTTGGGCCGCGCGGCATCTGAGGCCGGGCAGCCAGATGAACCGGGCACAGACCCGGTATGCGACGAGGCCGCGTAGCAGCAGGCGACCGTCTGCGGTGAACGGGGTCCGGCTTCGACTCTCGTGTGTGTGTCAGGACATCAGGAAACAATGGCCCCAAGGGCCTCACTGAAAGGCAATCCCCATGCTTCGTAAGCTTCTCGCCGGTACGGCCATCGCCGCGCTCGGCATGTCGTCGGCCTTCGCAGCCTATACCCACAATTTCGTTACTCAGGGCGACCTGGTCAACTACCAGATCGACCTGAACGGCGAAGTCGATCCGGTCTGCACCCTCTCCATCACCGAGAACGCGACCAACGGTGCCTCGCAGCTGGTTAATGCTTCCGGCTGGACGGTGGATTTCGGCGACCTGACGGATTCGAGCGGTGCCTACACGGCGACCGGCGAGTTCGCGCAGGTGATTCTGTCGAGCTTCTGCAACATCGACGGAGAAGTTGTCATTTCCGCCGACGCGCAGAACAACTACCTGAAGGCCCTGACGGCCGGCACCGGCCCCGGGTTCACCAACCTCGTGCCGTACTCGTTCCAGCTCTACAATGGCGGCGGAAACCCGGTCGGCCCGGCGATCCCCGGCACTGCGCTGAACAGCGTCTCGGCGGGTCCCTTCTCCTCGCTGGTCAACGGCGTCAGCGGCTATATCCGCGTGACCCTCGGTACGCCGGGGGCCGCGCTCGTGGCCGATGATTACCAGGAGAACATCGACATCACGGTGGACCTCACGGTCTAAGCGTTCGCCGCTGTTGCGATCGAGAACAGTGGGGGCTACGGCCCCCACTGTCATCTCGATAACGCATCCTTAATCATAACGATGAGATACGAAATTTGTCCCATTTCGGGGTTCCCGCGGCCATGACCATGTTCCCTGCGATCGGCCAGACGCGCGCTGCGGTCGTGGCGCATCTTCTGCTCTTCTGTCTGGTGCCGCTCCTTTTCGCTTCGCCTGCGCAAGCCCGGATGACGGTTTCGCCGGTCATCATCAATCTCGAAGCGACGCCCGGCGCCTCGGCGCAGCTCGAGGTCACCAACCAGAGCGACGCCATCCTGCCGATCGAGATCTCGGTCGTGCGCATGTCCGTCGATCGGGACGGCAAGGTCACCGAGTCGCCGGATGACGGCGCTTTGCTGGTGTTTCCGCCGCAGACCACCGTTTCGGGGAAGCAGTCCCAGGTCTTCCGCGTTCAATATGTCGGCGGACCTCTCGCTGCTGGAGTCTCCTATTTCATCTACATCAAGCAGCTTCCGATCGAGATGGTAGAGGGTGAATCGGGAATCCAGGTTCTCTACACGTTCAAGGCCCTGACAAATGTCATCCCGGTCGGCGCGCAGGCTCAGCTGTCGGTGTCTGCCGCCGGCATCGTCAAGGGCGCCGATGGCTCGAATCACGTTCGCATTCTGGTCCGTAATGTCGGCGCCTCACAGGCCATGCTGCGCGACCTCAAGCTGCGGATCGTGCAGCAGGACGGAAACGGCAACGTCGTCTTCGACAAGACGCTGACGCCCTCGGATGTGGCCAAGAGCGTGGGCATCGGCCTGGTGCCCTCCGGCGGCGAGCGCCTGTTCGAGATTATGGAACCGCTTCCCAGCGCCTCCGGGTCCGTTGCCCTGGAGCTGTCTAGTGGCAAGTGAAGCCGACATTTCCCGCCGCTTACTCGGGCGGCGTCCGCTGCCGGGAAGGACAGGCTGCGTGTCGCGGGAAAGACTCTCATGACCGGTGCATCGAGCTTCGCAGATATGGCAGACGACTTGCCCAGCCGAGAGGCCCGGGCAAGCGCGTATCTCGCCGACAAGAAATTGGCGCGGGAATGCAGCCGCCGCAGGGCCGTGCGCGGCGCGGCACTCGCGGGGGTCAGCATTCTGGCCTGGCCCATTGTCGCACAGACAACCTCGCAGGCGACGGAGGTTTCCGAGTCCGCCGCTGCACCGCCGTCGATTTCCGAGACCGCCCTGCCGGCGACGGCAGGCGCGATGGCCGTTCCTGCGATCGCTCAAAGCCCCTCGCCCGTTGAGACCCAACCCATCAATCCCACGGGCCGCGACATTGTCCTCACGGTGCCTGTCAACGACCGGGACTATCAGCTCGGTGAAATTGCGATCACGCTGACCGCCGACCAGCGTGTCCTGATCCCGACGGCGCGGTTCGCCGAAATTGTGGCGCCGATCGTCACATCTTCCATTCAGAGCCGCCTCGCCGATCTCGCAGCTTCGCGCGAGACGGTCGAGCCGTCCGACCTCGTCGCGATCGGTCTGGATGTGAAATACGATCCGGCCATGCTCCGGCTGTCGGTCGTCCTGCAGACCGGCGAGCGCGGCAGTCAGACGATCAGTCTGATGAATCGCAATCCTGTCAATGTGGGCGAGGGACGCTCGCCGGCGCCGTTCAGCGCCTATCTCGCCTACGACATCCGCGCCGATTACATCCACGAAAGCCAGTCCGCCGAGCTAGGCGCCAGGTCTCCGGCTGCAAACCTATTTGGTGCGATCAACTTCTACGGGATCGCGCTGGAAACCGACGTTCGCTATGCGGTCCTCGATGGGCAGCCGAATTGGCAGCGATTTGCCTCACGCGCCGTCTATGACGTGCGCGATTGGGAAGTCCGTCTCGTGGGTGGCGATCTGCGACCTCTGGGGCGCGGCTTCCAGGCGAACGAGGACATCCTTGGCGGCGGCATCGAACGCATCTACAGCGATATCAACCCGACCCGTCTTGTCCGCTCCAGCGGCTATCAGTCCATTGCCCTAGATGGGCCATCCGAAGTCGAGGTGATCGTCAACGGCTCGACGCTCAACCGGCTGAATCTCGACGCGGGCAACTACGATCTACGCGACTTCCCGCTCGCGTTTGGCGGCAATGATGTCCAGCTCGTCGTTACCGATGCCGCCGGGCGGCGCGAAGTCTACGATTTCAATGCCTATGTCGCCGACTTTCTCCTCGAGCAGGGTGTCGTCGAGTTCGCCGCCTATGGTGGCATCGAGGCGCCGTTTCTCAACGGTGAGCGCGAGTATCTTCAGGATCGCTGGTTCACGACCGGCTTCGTCCGCTACGGCATCTTCGACTGGCTGACCATCGGCGCCGATGGCCAGGCCAATCCGGACGGCGAAATGTTCGGAGCGAACGCGACGTTTGGAACGGACCTCGGCGTGTTCTCAGTCGAAGGCGCCTACAGCAATCTCGACGCCTTCGGTGATGGCTACGCGGCCCGTTTTGCCTATGAGGCGAGCTTCGGGGGTGAGACGGATCTCGGCTATCTGCGCCTCGAGGGCGTCTACCGGACCGAGTTCTTTGGCCCGATTGGCGTCGACGATATCGACAATCGAAACGAGTGGTCCCTGACGGCGAGCACCGGCGCGCAGGTGAACGACGATATCAGCGTCAGTTTTGGTTTTGGCTATGACAAGGGACGCGGGACGAACCGCGACCTGACGGCCGTATCGGCGCGCATTAACTGGTCCATCGACGATGACATGTCGGCATCTCTCGGCGGTCGATACCAAAATGACGGCCTGGAAAATGACTATTCGGTGCGCGTATCATTCTCGGCGCGTATTGGCGAGGAAACCTACGTCAGCGCAAACTATGACTCCCGCCAGGATGACATAAGGCTTGCTGTCGACACGCGTTACCTTTCCGGCGCCGACTCCTATGATCTCTACGCCGAAATTCAGCGCGGGCCGTCCGGACTGTCAGGAAGCGGCGGCGTGAACTATCGAGGGAACCGCATTGAAGCGGGCCTGCAGCACGTAACAAGCTACAATCTCGACCTGTCCGAAGTCTCGGAATCGAGGACATCGGTGCAGGCCTCGGGTTCGGTCGCCTTCGCGGACGGCAAGTTCGCGATTGGCAGGCGCATCCAGAACAGCTTCGCGATTGTCGATACGCACGAGACGCTCGGCGATGCAGACGTTTATGTCGACTATGACGATGAAGGCGGAAGCTATACGGCCGGCAGCGACGCGCTGGGCGCGGCATTGGTGCCCGACCTTTCGGCGAATCTCGACCGCTCCTTGCGCGTTTCGGTCCCGGACGCACCGGTTGGCTATGACCTCGGTTCGGGCAACATATCCCTGTCGCCATCCTACAGGTCGGGCTTCGGGATCACGATCGGTTCCGACTACACGGTCGTAGCGACGGGCGTGGTCAACGGCCGTGATGGTTTGCCGATTGGCCTGGTGTCCGGCGAGGCCCGACTGGAAGGCGATCCCGACGCTCCGGTCATTCAGATCTTTACGAATGCAAGCGGCCGGTTCGCCGCAAGCGGTCTCAAGCCCGGACGCTGGATCGTTACCTTGAACTCGACACCGCCTGCGCGTTTCGTTCTCGACGTGCCCGACGAAACCGTCGGTCTTCTGCAGGTCGGCACAGTGGTGGCTCAACAATGAAAAACCTTCTCCGCCTTTCGGGACGAGCATCAGCCGTCTTCATCCTTGCGATCTTCGGCGCCAGCGTTTCGCATGCCTGCATCGACGTGCGCGTCCAGCCGATCAACCGCGTGCAGTACAACCCGCTGGACGGTGCGCCGACGCTACGCGAGTTCAATATCGTGTTCACTGCCACCTCAGCCTGCCCGGATGTTCAGAAGAACGGCCTGGGCGCGGTTCAGGTCGCCTTTGAGGACAGCGAAGCGGGCGACAAGCGCGCCGGCGATGTCGCGTTCGACATCACGAGCCAGGGACGAAGCGTCCTCACCGGCCTGGGTGAGCCGGATCGGTTCATGACATTTGACTTCGGCGGCCAGCCGGTCGGCAGCGCGACGTTTGTCCTCGTTATCGATCGTGGCCAGTTCGGCGACGGCGGCTACCGCCAGATCGATGTCAAGTACCGCATTCCCGGAGCCGAGTGCCCGCCGGTGAATTGCACCGAGTACGATCTCTATAGAACCGAGCGCCTCCTCATCAACATCCACACATTGAGTATTTTCTCGATCGGTATCGCTGGAAGCGGGCCCACGCGGACGATCGAGCTTGGGGAGATTGAGAGCGGCGAGGAAAGCCAGCGTGTCATCATCGAGGCGCGTGCAACCGCCCCGTTCAAGCTGGTGTTCGAGTCAGACAACCAACGCAATCTCAAGCTCACGCCGCGCGGAAATGGCGGCGACGACGAGAAGATCCCCTATACGGCCGTCCTCGCAGGCACCGACATTGACGGACGCCGCGCCTATACCGAGCGGGGCCGGTTCGGAACTTTCGGCGCGATGATAAACCTGCCGTTCTGGATTCGCATCGGCGACGCGACCGGCAAGAGAGCCGGTATGTACAAGGACACGGTCACCGTCACGATCGAGCCGCTCTGAGCGCCTAGACCTTGGAGCTGATCGAAAGCGAGATATTCCCGGTTTGGGCGGGATTGCTCGGGACGAACGACAGAAGCCGCGTGGCCTTCCCCGGCAGATTGCTGTCCAGGAGGACAGCCAAGCCGCTGCTGGTTAGGTCGACTTTCCGGCTGTCGAGGATAAGCGACGCGCCCGCAAGATCGTTGCCGTCGTAGCTCGCCGTGATCTGGTAGCCGGCGGGGCTGTTGCAGAATTCGCTCACGGTTCCCATGCTGACCGGAGTATTGGCTTGGGTAGGGGCGACAAAGGTGCCGTTCACTGTCAGGTAGCAGGCCAGTGGAACGCGTGCGCGCATCTCGAGCGCGAAGTTTAGCAGCTTCGTGTTTGCAGCCTGCGCCGACCCCGCGACGAGGGTCGCGGCGGCCACGGCGACGCGCACCGCATGAGACTTCAGTATTGCTGCCGGGAAAGACATCTTGGCACCCCATCCGACTGTTCTGTTCGGTAGGGTGACTTTACGCGCGGCCTCTTAAGGTCGGGTTGGGAGACAAGGCAAACGCGTTTTCATGTGTACTGACCGACTCTTAATCATGTCGGGAAAATTCGCCTGGTTGTGCTTGGTATCGCTCGACATTCGCCTTCTTTACACGGTCTTTACCATATCGGCCCGCCCGGCCCCTGGCAGAATTCGGGCGACCCCTGGCCGTCCCGGCGCCGCGGCCGCTACGCGGCCCCGCCCAGCCGCAGGGCGAAGAAGGCGAGGATGTCGTCCACCGCCTGCCGGGTCGGCTGGCCGGCCTCGTCGACCAGATGCTGGGTCACCACGCTGTGCGGGTTCTTCATCAGCGCCCCTTCGGCGGCGTATTTGTCCTCGATCACCGTCGGCACGAAGCGGTCGCCCAGCGCGGCCGCGTAGGCCTCGAACCGCGCCGCCCGGCAGAGCCTGTCGCCCTCGAAGCGGTAGGCGAGGCAGGTGAGGTCCTCGGCCTCCATCCGCGCCTTCACGGCGGCCAGTTCCTCCGGCGCGATGTGCAGCCCCGCCGCCTTGCCGATCGGCAGCGAAGGCTGGGCCAGCACGGGGGCCAGCATCGCCGGCTCCAGCATCATCGACAGCGCGAAATTACCGGTGAAGCACATGCCGATCGCCCCGACCCCCTTGCCGCCGGCCTCGCTCAGCGCCAGCCGTACCAGGCCGCGCAGCCAGAGAGCGACCGGCCCCGACGAGTTGGCGCGGAAGGCATGGAACTCGCGGGCGATGCAGCCGCGCACCAGGACGGGCAGGGCATAGAGGACCGAATCGACCGGCCGCCCCGGATCGCCGAACAGCACCGGCATGTAGACGGTGAAGCCGGCGTCCCGCACCCAGCGTGCGAACCGGGCGACCTCGGGCGAAATCCCGGGCATCTCCGCCATCACGATGACGGCAGGTCCGCTGCCGGCGACGAAGACGGTCTTGCTCTTGCCCTCCAGCGCGATCTCGCGGCGCACGAAGTCGGCGAGGCCGTCGCGCGTCGTCGAATAGGGCTTCTTCTTTCCTGCGGTCATCGTGGCCTCCCCGGCATGTGGGGCAGCATTTCCGCAATCGGCGCGCCGCGCAAACCGCGGCCCGCATGGCCCGAGCCCGTACGCGCAAAAAGAAATGGCCGGGAGGGCGGCTCCCGGCCATGAAGTCTGCGGGACCACGGGAAGGTGGTGCGGTCCCTGACGTCGCCGACCCATCCGAAGGAACAAGCCAGCGCCGATGTGGAGTGTCTAGGCCTTGCCGCCTTCGCCCGCTTTGATCCAGGTCAAACGCGGGGGCCGCCGCGCTACCAGACGCCCGTATTGGGCATGGAGAGCCACGGTTCGGCGGGCGGAAGGGCAGGCCCCTTCTGCAGCAATTCGATCGAGATCAGGTCGGGCGAGCGAACGAACGCCATGCGTCCGTCGCGCGGCGGCCGGTTGATGGTGACGCCGCCCGCCATCAGCCTTCGGCAGGCGGCGTAGATGTCGTCCACGCCGAACGCCAGATGGCCGAAATTGCGTCCGCCCGTATAGCCCTTCTCGTCCCAATTGTGGGTCAGCTCGATCTCGGCCTCCGGCGTCTCGGGCGCCGACAGGAAGATCAGCGTGAAGCGGCCGGCCTCGTTGTCGAAGCGGCGGCGCTCGACGAGGCCGAGTTTGTCGCAGAAGAAGTCCAACGACGCCGCGACGTCGCTGATCCGGATCATCGTGTGCAGGTAGCGCATCGGCTCAACCGTTCGCGTCTTCGAAGGCAGAATAGACCAGCGTCCTCAGCTCGCGCCGGATCGGATAGGTGTCCGACGGCAGCAGCTGGGTTAGGAAGATCACGGCGAGATCCTCCTTCGGGTCGATCCAGAAATACGTCGAGGCCGCGCCGCCCCAGGCGAAGTCGCCGTCGCTGCCGGGGATCATGGTCGCCGCGACATCGGTCGTCACCGAGAAGCCGAGCCCGAACCCGACGCCGGCATAGGAGACTTCCGAGAACATCGAGGTCGAGATGTCCTGCAGCGACTTGCCGCCGGGCAGGTGATTGGCGGTCATCAGGGCCAGCGTCTTGGGGCTGATATAGCGCACGCCATCGAGCGCCCCGCCGCCGAGCAGCATCTTGGCGAACTGCAGATAATCGGTCGCCGTCGAGACCAGACCGCCGCCGCCGGAGACGAGGCTCGGCGGCTTCAGGTACGAGCTTTTCGTAGGATCGTCGAACAGCGCCATGCCCCCGCCGGGCCTGGGCTGGTAGTTCGCCGCGAAGCGCCAATGCTTTTCGGGCGGGACATGGAAATCGGTGTCCACCATCCCCAGCGGCTCGAACAGGCGGCGCTTGAGGAAGGTCTCGAACGGCTCTCCCGACAACTTGCCGATGATGTAGCCGAGGATGTCGGTCGACACCGAGTAGTTGAACGCCTCGCCTGGCGAGAATTCGAGCGGAAGCTTGGCGAGGCTGGCGACCATGTCGTCCAGCGTGCCGTGCTTCTCGATCTCGCCGATCTTCAGCTTGCGATAGGCGGCATCGACATTGGTGCGCTGCTGGAAGCCGTAGGTGAGACCCGAGGTGTGGCGCAGCAGGTCGATCATCATCATCGGCCGCCTGGTGCGGGTCGTGCGGAAGGTCTCCATGAAGCCGCCGGCATAGACGCCGAGATCGCGCCATTCGGGGATGACGCGGTGGACCGGCGTGTCGAGCGCCACCTTGCCTTCCTCGACCAGCATCATGAAGGCGACGCTCGTGATCGGCTTGGTCATCGAATAGATGCGGAAGATCGTGTCGTCCTTCCGCGCCACGCCGCGCTCCACGTCGGCATGGCCGAGCGGACTCCAGTGCGCGGTTTCGCCGCGGCGGTGGACGATCGTGAAGGCGCCCGGCAGGCGGCCCGGCTCGAGGTAGCGTTCCTTCAGGAACCGGTCGATCTTGGCGAGGCGGGCCGGGTTGAGGCCGGAAGCGGCGGCAGACGTCATGGCGGGTTCCTTGAAGAGTGCCGCAGTTTCCCCACAGCTTGGGCGTTGCGGCAAGGGGGATCGCCTCCGGCCTCGCATGGACCTTTCGCAGCGGACATGCCTACACTAATTCTTTACCACGACGCGCCGAGTCTGGGTCTGCTGGTCCCGGCGCCTCGTCAGCGCGCCAATTCGACACGAGCGGGTTCACATGAAGGTCAAGCTTGTCGCAGCGACGATAGCCCCGCTGCTGGTTGCCGCGTGCGGCAGTCTTCCGTCATCGGGGCCGACCGTCTCGGAGGTCCGCGGCGGCGCGCAGCACGATGACGTGTCGCAGTATCTCGTCGTCGATATCGACGGCCGGGCGCTGGATCAGTTGTCGACGCGCCGCGATGCCGGCCTCTACGACAGTTTCGGAACCGATTCGGGCGCGCCGTCGCTTCACATCGGCGTCGGCGATGTTGTCGCGGTGACGATCTGGGAGGTGGGCCCGGGCGGCCTCTTCTCCGGCGCATCGCCATCCTCGGCGGTCGCTGCGGCCGCGGGCGCCGAACAGAGCGGCTCGCAGACCTCGACGATTCCGGCGCAGGTCGTGGGCAGCGACGGCGCAATCTCCATCCCGTTCGTCGGCCGGGTCCGGGTAGCCGGCATGACGCCGCAGGGCGCCGAAGCCGCCATCCGCTCGGGCCTCCAGGGCAAGGCGATGGAGCCGCAGGTCCTGGTCTCGGTCACCAACAATGTCAGCGGCACCGTCTCGGTCATGGGCGAGGTGACGGGCGGCGCCCGCATCCCCCTCAGCCTCCGCGGCGACCGCATCCTCGACGTGATCGCCGCCGCCGGCGGCATCAAGACGCCGGTTCACGACACGACGATCCAGCTGACCCGCAACGGCCGGACCGCGGCGGTGCCGCTCAAGGCCCTGCTCGACGATCCGCGCGAGAATGTCTACGCCCTGCCGGGCGACCTCATCACCGTCTCGCGCGAGACCCGGAAATTCGTGATGCTGGGCGCCGCGGGCGACAACAACGAGGTGCCGTTCGAAGCCGCCTCGCTGTCCCTCATCCAGGCGATCGGCAAGTCGCGCGGCCTCGTCGACAGCCGGTCGGACGCGGAAGGCGTCTTCGTATTCCGCTACGAGCCCGCCGAGATCGCCCGGGCCCTCGACCCGCGCAGTCCGCTGTCGGAGCTCGGCGGCATGGTGCCGGTGGTCTATCGCCTCGATCTGTCCGACGCGCGCGGCTATTTCAGCGCGCAGCGCTTCGCGGTGATGAACGGCGACGTCATCTACGTCTCGAACGCGCCGCTGAACGAACTCCAGAAGGTCTTCAGCCTGTTCGGAACGCTGACCTCTCCGATCCTCAGCGGCGCCGCCGTCTACAACGCCACGAAGGACTGAAGGCCGGCGCGCGTGACCGCCGTGCGGCGTTCGCGCGAGCCCGTCTGGCTGGAAGTCGAGGCGGAAGGGGCGCGCGGTCCGGGCTGGGTCGAGCTGCGCTATGCGGCGAGCTTTCTCGTGCCGGCGGTGCGTCCCGTGCTGCGGCTCGTCCTGCCGGACGGCGGCGAGGACACCATCATTCTTCCGGCCCCGGTCTGCGGACGCGGCGTCTGGCGAGGCTGGCGGCCGAGGGGCGCACGGCTCGCCATCGATCCCGGGCCGGGCGTTCCGCCCGACCGTTTTCGCATCGAGCAGATATCGCGCCTGGCGCCGGTTGCGCTGGTGCTCCGGCTGCTGCGGGCGCCGCGCTCAAGCCTGCTGGGGCTGCTGCACCATGTGGCGGGCAGACGGGACTCGGCCCGCCGCCGCCTGGCGGCGGCGCTGAACGACGAACCGCTCTCAAGCTATGACCGCTGGCGCGCCGCGCGGCGGCGCCCCCCGGAGCCCGAGGGTCTCGACCGCCCGCGGCCGGAGGCGCTGGCCGGCCCGCCGATCGTCTTCGCCGGAAGCGACCCCGCCCATCCCGGCTGGGGGGCGACACGCATCAGCCTGGAGCGCCAGTCCTGCCCGGCCTGGCGGCTGACTCTGGACGGCACGGCCGGCGATGACGCGCTTGCCCATGTCGCTCTGGCGGCGGGAGACCGGCTGGCCCCGGAGGCCGTCGCCACACTGGTCGAGGCGTTCGCCGCCGAACCCGGACTACGGACGGTCGCCTTCGACGCCGACGAACCCGGACCGGGCGGTACGCGCAGACCGCTCTTCGCCTGGCCGGGCGAGGCGGGCGAGGCGCCGTGGCGCGCCACGCGGCCGCCCGGCGGCCCCTCGACCGGCTTCATCCATCTCGGCCGCGTCCTGCTGCATCGCGCCGCACCATCGGTCCCCCCCGTCGCGCCTCGGCTCGCCCGGAAAGCCGCCAGTCCCTGCCCCCCGGTCGACATCGTCATCCCGACCCGCAATCGCGCCGACCTGCTCGGCCGCTGCCTCGCCAGCCTCCTGGAGCGGACGGCCTGTGAGCGGCTGAGAATCATCGTCGCCGACAACGACAGCGACGAGGTCGCCGCGCGGCGCCTTCTGGACTGGGTTGCGGCCGACCCGCGTGTCCGGGTCGTACCGGCGCCCGGCGCGTTCAACTATGCCGCCATCTGCAACGCCGCGGCCGGGCAGGGCGAGGGCGAGATCGTCGTCTTCCTCAACAACGACGTCGAAGCGCTCGACCCTGGCTGGCTGACGGCGCTTGTCGACCTCGCCGTCCGGCCCGGGGTTGGCGCCGTGGGGGCGAAGCTGCTCTATCCGGACGGAACGATTCAGCATGCCGGAATCGTGCTCGGCCTCAACGACGCCGCCGGACACTTCTATCGCAGGACCCCCGGCGGCGCGTCCGGCTATGGCGGCGCGCTTGGCCGCTGCCGCCGCGTCTCCGCGGTCACCGGCGCCTGCCTGGCGGTCCGCCGCGATCTGTTCGAGGCGGTTGGCGGCTTCGACGCATCCGCCTTTCCGGTCGAGTACAACGACATCGACCTCTGCCTTCGTCTCGGCGAGCGCGGTTTCGCGACGATGTGGACCCCGCAGGCGGTCCTCTGCCATCTGGAATCCGCCAGCCGCGGCCGGCCCGGCCCTACGGGCGTGCAGCGGCACGCCGAGCAGCGGGCCGCCTTCGTCGCGCGCTGGCGCGATCGGATCGTCAACGACCCCTTCTACCATCCGGCGTTCTCGCTGGCCTGCGAAACGCCACGCCTGTCGTGACCCTCAGAACGTCCGCCGGTAGTGCTCGATCGCCGTATCGACGTCGTCGAACAGCGTCAGCTTGCCGTCCTTCAGGATCGCACCGCGATCGCAGAGCGACTTGATTGCGCCGATGCCGTGCGAGACCAGCATCAGCCCGCTGCGCTGGCGCCGCTCCAGGAGCGCCTGCGTGCACCTGGCGGTGAAACGCTCGTCGCCGACCGCCGTCACCTCGTCGATCAGGTAGAAGTCGAACTCGATCGCCATCGACATGCCGAAGGCCAGGCGCGACTGCATGCCGGACGAATAGGTCGAGACGGGGGCGTCGATATAGGCGCCCAGCTCGGCGAAATCGATGACGAACTCGGTCACGTAGCGCGGGCTGACGCCGTAGATGTTGGCGACGAAGGTCAGGTTCTCGCGTCCGGTCATGCCCGGGTGGAAGCCCTGGTTGAAGGCGAGCGGCCAGGACATGGACGCGCCGCGATAGATGCGGCCGCGATCGGGCTGCTCCGTTCCCGCGATGATCCGCATCAGCGTCGACTTGCCCGCGCCGTTGAGGCCGAGGATGCCGTAGGCGTGCCGCGTGTCGAAGACGGCCGAAACGTCGTCGAGCACCACCTTGCGCACGCGGTTCGCGCGATAGGTCTTGCGGACATTGGTCATGCGGATCATGACGGGCCGGCTACACGAACCTGTTGCGCGCGAAGGCGACGAGCCCGGTCAGCGCCGCCCAGGCGAGGAAGGGCGCGACGATGCCGGCCAGCCCATACCAGAAGCGCGGCGGCGCGGTCGCTTCCTGCGGCAGAGAGGCTTCCACGAAGGTGTTGATGTAGACGCGCCGCCGGTCGGCGGACAGCCGGGCGCTTTCGAGCGCGGCGACCGCGGCGGCGTAGCGCCGCTCCGCCACCTGGTTGTCGAGTTCGAGCGCGTCGAACCGCGTCAGCGCCGCGGAGAGGTCGTCCGCGCCCTCGGAACCCGCCATCTCGGCGGTGATCTGTGCGATCTGGGCGTCCAGCGCCTCGATCCTCGCCCGCACGGGGCGGAGCTGCGGCGCGCTGGCCGCGAGGCCCGCGCTCATGCTTCTCAGCTGGCTTTCGGCCTGCGCCCGCTCGCTGCGCAGAACGGTCAGCACCTCGTTCAGCCCTTCGGCCGAGGCGCTAGGATCGAGCGTGCCTTCGACGTTGCGCAGCGCCTGCAGCTTGCCGCGCGTCTCCTTGAGGCGCGTCTCGGCCCGCGCCAGTTCGGCTTCCGTGTCGGTCAGCAGATCGCCGGAGGCGCGCGACGACATCGCATTGACCATTTCCTCGCTGTGACGGGTGATCGCCTGGGCGATCGCCAGCGCATCCTCCGGCGTGAAGGCATGCACCGTCACCGTGACGAGGCCGGATCCCGATTCCATGCCGATCTTCACGTGACGCCGCCAGTAGCGGACCAGCTCCTCGATCGGTGCGCCGGCGTCGAAGGCCGACAGGAAGTCGACGCCGTCGCGGGAGAACATCTGGCGCAGGTTGAGCTCGCGGTCGATGGCCTCCACCAGCGTGCGGCTCTTCACGAAATTGGTGACGACCATCGTGTCCTGCGCCTGCGACAGCTGCGCCAGGCTGGCGACCGAGCCGAGCGAGGCCATCTGTTCCAGCGACGAACGCTCGCCGCTGCGCACCGCAAAGCGCACTTCGGTTGCGTACTGGCCGGCGGCGACGAGGCCGAAATAGACGACCGAGAGGACCGCCGGCACGAGGAAGACCAGGAGGAAGCTGACGCGGACGAATACGCTCATCCAGCCGCCGCCGCTGGCGATCGTGCCGCGTGGCCGCAGGATGGCGGGAAGCGAGGAGACGGGCAGCGATTCGTCGCGCGCCAGCCGGGCGGCACGCCGCATCAGCGCAGAAGCCGCCGTTCCCCGGCGCAGCACGACATCGCGGGACTGTGGCCGCTCGCCGGTGTCGCCTTCGATGCTTGCCATGGGCGAAATCGACCTTCCTCAGCGCCCGGCAGCGAAGCACCGGTCGACGCAGACGAACAAGGATACCTTATCGGGGCGCCGGCAGCCAAGCGCGCCACCGTCCCGTTGCGGGACGCTAGGCGCCGAATGCGGCGGCTTTCCGGCGGCGGCCACGGCGTTCAGCGGGAGAGATGCGAGCCGTACATGGCGACCACGTCCGCCGCCATGTCGCGCACGCGGCGCGCATAGTGGGTCGCCCGCGACATCGCGTGCACGCCGTCCGGCGCAGCGGCCAGACGTCCGAGCAGACCCGCCAGCGCCGCCGCATCGCCGCGTTTGACGGCGTAGCCCGTGCGTCCCTCGTCGATGAATTCCGTGAGGCCCGCGACATCGGAGACGACGACCGGCGTGTGCGTCGCCAGCGCCTGCAGCAGGATCAGCGGGCTGTTCTCGTACCAGGTCGAGGGAATGACCAGCAGATCGATGTCTGCCATCAGATCGGCCAGCCGGTCCGGCGCGAATGTCCCTTCGAAGGCGACGGCCTGGCTGGCGGCGAGCGCCCTCAGCCGGCGCGCATGGGCAGGGTCCTGCGCCTCGTCGCCCCAGATCCGCAGCGAGAGACTGGGCGCGGCGGCGCGGGCCAGCGCGTCGAGCAGGATGTCGACGCCCTTGTGCGGCGCGAGCTGGCCGATATAGCCGAGCCGCAAGGCCGTCCGGTCGGCCGGCGGCGGCTTGGCGCGGCGATCGATGTCGATGCCGAAATGGCTGAGTCGCAGCGGCGCGGGAAAGCCGTTCGCGGCATAGGCGTCGCGCAGGAAGGTGCTCGGCGCGATCGCTTCGCGATAGAGCCCGAGCGCGGCGCGCAGGACATCGGGGCGCGCGATGATGTCCGCCGGGCGCAGCGATCCGGCTCTGAATCCCGGCCGGATCGATCCCGCCAGAGCGAGCGCCCGCGCCGCGAGCGGACGCACGCCGGCGCCTGCGAGGAAGCGCGACATTCCTCCCGCGCCCGGCTGGCCGCCGGCGGCCTTCAGGTGGCAGGCAATGCAATTGGCGCGCGACGGGCTCGGTCCGCCGCACAACGCGCCGCGATCGGTCTCCAGCTTGTTGGTCAGGCAGAAGCCGAAGAAGTCGGTCAGGGTCGCGAAGACGGGAATCTCCAGCGCCCTGGCGGCGTCCAGAAGCGCCGCCGTGTGATTGATCAGGTGGCAGACATGAATCGCATCGGGCCGGAGCTGGCGCAGGATGCGCTCGTGAACCCAGCGCATGATCGGCTGGTCGTAGGTCTCGGCGATGTCGCGGTGCGGAACGGCGTTCTTGTCGATGCTGAGGACGTCGATGCCCTCCCACGCATACGAGTCGACCAGCCGTTTCTGCCGCGGCTCGCCCTGGAAGGTCGCGCTGACCACGGTCACCTCATGGCCCAGGGCGACAAGTTCCCGCGCCAGCGACAAGGTATAGGCCTCGGTGCCGAAATAGTGCGCTGGGAAGAAGCAGTGGACGAACAGCGCGATCCTCACGGCGCACCTCGCCGCGCGGCATCGCCGAGCAGCCGCTCGATGTCATCGACATAGGCATCGAAGTCCGGGCTGCGGGCCGGCGTCTTGCGCGCGGCCTGCACCGGGCCGCTGGCGCCGGCGAGGCGCGCGAGGATCGCGGCGAGACCGGCGGCATCGCCCGGAGGGAAGACCTCGCCGCCTTGTCCGCCGGCGATCTCGGCTGCGAGGCCCGGCATGTCGGACGCGACGACATAGCGGCCGCTCTCCAGCGCGGCGAGCAGCGTCAGCGGACGGTTCTCGTCCCACAGCGAGGGCAGGACGACGATGTCCGCCTCGCCGAGCAGCGCGGCGAATGCCGCGTTGGCGACCGCAGGGCGCAGCGAGACCCGCGCGTTCGCGGCGGCCCGCGCCACGATCGCCTTCGCATAGGCCGCGTCCGGACCCGCCGGTCCGGCGACGATCGCGCGCAGCTTCAAGGTCACGGGCAGGGCCTCAAGCGCATCCAGGAAGACGTGGGCGCCCTTGTGCGGCGCCAGCGTCCCGAAGAATCCGGCCGTCAGGACCGGGCCGACGGCGCGCGGCGGCACGTCCAGGCCCGGCGCGCCGTGGCCCTTCACGACCACCCGGACCGGGTCGGCGCCGGCCAGCACAAGCATGTCGCGAATGCGGGCCGATCCGGCGAGGATCGCGGTCGCGGCGCGCAGGCCGTCCGCCGCCGCCGTCCGGCGGGCCTGCGCCGCACGTGCCCGGGCCGCGGCGCTGTCGAGGCCGGGTACGAGCCGCGCCAGTGCGGCGCGCGCGGCGAGGATCGGGCGGGCCCGGCCCCGCGCGGCGTCGATTCTCTCGGCATGAACCAGGCAGTTGCCGCCATCCGCATCCGGCCCGGGACAGGGCCCGCCATCCTCGAACGCGCCGATCGCAACCGGACAGGCGAGGTGGAAGTCGGTCGCCGTCACGACCAGCGGCGCGACGCGGGCCAGCCGCGGCAGAGCGCGAAGGCCGAACTGGCGCATGTGAAAGACATGGATGACGTCCGGCCGGAACGGCGCCATGACCGCATCGAGCTGCGCTTGCGCCTCGGGGCAGACAAACTCGTCGCGCAGGCGCGACGCCAGCCCCAGGCGTCTGGGACGGCGCGTCGCGATGCGCGTGACGGCGACGCCCTCGACCCGATCCTCGCGGACCGCCCGCCCGGCCGCCTGCAGCGGATCGGCGGCGAAGACCCGGACCTCATGTCCCTTCCCGGCCAGTGCCTGCATCGTCCGTAGGCAGAGGATTTCCGTGCCGGTCTGAAAGTCCGGCGGAAACTGATGGACGAGGGCGGCGATGCGCATCGGCGTTCACGCTGCGAAGACGAGCGCCGGCGGAAAGCCCGCCATCGGGTCGGCCGCCTCGCCCAGGATGTCCCGATAGAGGGCGTCATAGGCCGCGGTCATCGTCTGGACGCCGTATGCGGCATGCGCGATCGCCGCATTGCGCGCGCCGAGCGATGCGGTGCGCGCCGGATCGTCCAGCAAAGCGATGATCGCCGCGGCGCTCGCCTGCGGCGTTTCCCCCAGCGTTTCGTCCGATTGCAGGATCTCGGGCAGCGCGCCGATCCGGTTGCCGGCGACCGCCAGCCCCATGCTCATGGCGAACGGCGTCACCTGGCCGAAGCTCTCCTTCCAGACCGGCGCGACGAAGATGGCGAACCGCCGGTAGATGCCGGGCAGGCTGGCATAGGGCACCGGACCGGTGAAGTGGAACTGCCCCCGGACGCCGGCCGCGCGGACGCGCTGTGCGAACGGCGCGAACAGCGAGCCGCCGCCGACGATCACGGCGCGGGTGCGCGGGCGCGCCTTGCAGACGTCGATCAGGATGTCGATCGCTTCCGGGCGCAGCTTGTCGGGCTCCAGGCGATAGACCATGCCGATCGACCGCGCCGCATCGGGGTCTGCTCCGGCGGGCGCGAAGCGGTCGAGTTCGATGCCGGGATGTATGACTCGCGACGGCGCGACTCCCGCGCCGAAGGTCCGGCGCACATAGTCGGAGACGAAGACCGTCTCCGCGATGGCGCCGCTCGCGATGGGGGCGACCGGCGTGTTCACGTTGAGGACGACCCGCGCCCCGATCGCGGCGGCCGCCGCAAGAACGCTCTCGTACCAGGGCTGATCGACGTCGCCCCAGTAGTGGATATGGACGATCTGCGGTGCAAAGCCGGCGATCGCCGCGGTCGCGGTCGCGACGGAGGCGTTGTGCGGGATGACCGAGATCGCGGCGCCGGCGTGCCGGCCGGAGGGCGGCAGCGCCGAAGTGAGAACGCGCATGTCGTAGCGCTCGCCGAGCGCCGTCAGGATGTCGAAGATCAGCTGCGTCGAGCCGCCGACGAAGAGATTGGGGATGGCGTGAAGGACTCGCGGCCGGGGACGCCGGCCCTCGGCGGCCGGCACTGGCGTGCTGTAGAGAACCGGCTTGGCGACGGCGAGGGCGCTGATCCCCCGCCACAGCGCGGCGGCCAGCGCGCCCGGCGAGAATCGCGCCGTCCAGAGGCCGCGGGCCTCGCTCCAGCGCGGAATGAGGCTCGTTTCCCAGGCCATGCGCAGAAAGCCCGGCAGCGCGCGCGCCCGTCTCAGCGCCCGCCACGCCAGACGCATCGCGGTCAGTGCCTTGCGGGGCAGCGCCCGCCAGCCGGTGGCCGGAGTCGCGGCCGTCATCGAACGACCGTCATCGCCCGGCCGTCATTGCCGGTGATCCATCGTCCCTGCGGCGAGCAGCGCCAGGATCGCCCACAGCACGGCCAGCGTCGCGAACAGCTTGCCGGACGTCCAGAAGGGGCGCGGCTCGACCTCCTCCGCCGCCAGCGTGGGTGGATCGAACACGGTGAGGTAGAGATGCCAGCGCTCGACCTCGGCCTGCGTGCGCAGCAGCGTCAGTTCCGCGCGGCCGAAGGACTTCTCCGCGAAGGCGCGCTTCAGTTCCAGCGCGTCGAACCGCGAGATCAGCACCGGCAGCCCCTCCGCGCCGCCCGTCGGCACCAGTTCGGCTTCCAGCGCGGCGATCTGGTCGTCGAGCGCCGACAGCCGGGTGCGCAAAGCCCTGACCTGGGGTGCCGACGGCGACAGCGACGTCAGCGCCGCCTCGAGCTGCGCCGACAGGGCTGCGCGCTGGCCCCGCAATTCGTAGATCAGATCCACCGCCTGCGCGCCGGCGTCGTTGGGATCCAGCAGCCCGGCCTCGCGCCGGAAGGCCTCCAGCTCGCGGCGGGCATCCTCCAGCGCCTCGGCCGCGCGCTCGCGGTCCTGCTCCGCGACGCGCAGCGCATCGCGCCGGGAATCGTCGAGCAGCAGGTTGAGCATCGTCTCGCTCTCGAGCATCGCCGCCTGGTTCAGCGTCAGCGCGTCCTCGGGCGAATAGGCCCGGACCTTCAGCGTCACCACGCCCGACACCGGATCGACGCTCGCCGACACCTTGTCCGCCCAGTAGGCCGCCACCGCGTCGGCGTCGGCGTCCTCGGCCAGGCGCGACAGGCTGTCGATATCGGGGCTGCTGTAGAGCGCGGCGACGTCCAGCGTGCCGCGCAGCCGCTCGACCAGCGCCCGGCTGGGCAGGAAGCGCACCAGGATGCTGCTTTCCTGATTGACGTTTAGCGCGGCCACCGCGCCGACGGCGCCGCCGAGCGAGCCTCCGCCCGGACGGTTGACGTCGCCGCGCACCACGAACTGCGACTGCGCCTCGTAGAGCGGCGAGGCGAAGGCGAGGAGATAGACGAAGACCGCCAGCACCGGCGCGACCACCAGCGCGCCGAAACTCGCCCACAGGCCGCGCACGAAAGGCCGCCACAGATCCGGCGGCTCCGGCATCTGCACATGATCCGGCCGCCGCGGCTGCAGCGCCCCGCCGTCCGCCGGCCGCATCAGGTCCCGGACGTGGTTCATGGCGTCGCGCCCGGCATAAGGCGGCGGTGAGGCTCAGAGTGCGGCAAGCAAGCCCTCGATCCGGTCGATATGCCCGGCCCAGGTCATCGCATGGGCCGCGGCCGGGTTCAATTGCGCGGCCTCTGCCGCCGCCCGCCCGCCGGCGATCGCGGCGGTCCAGCCATCGACGTCATGCGGCGAGACCAGCCGCACGCGGCCGCCCCACAGCTCGCGATAGATGGGGGTGTCGGCGGCGATCACCGGCGTGCCGCAGGCCAGCGCCTCGGCGACCGGCAGGCCGAAACCCTCGGCGAACGAGGGCGACAGCACCGCCTCGGCCCCCCGCATCAGCAGCGCCAGGGCGGCGGTCGTCAGACCGGGCGCCTCGAGCACCAGCCGGGCAAGCGGCCCGGGCGCATCGAGCGCCGCGAACACCGCCTCGTTGCGCCATCCGCGCCGTCCGGCGATGACGAGGCGCGGCGCGGCGTCACCCAGTTCCGCCGCCAGCCTGCGCCAGACTGCGAGCAGCAGCGCGTGGTTCTTGCGCGGCTCGATCGTCCCGCAGCACAGGAAATAAGGCCGGGCGCCCGGCGGGCGCGGCGCCGCCCCGGGACGGAACGCGTCCTCGGTCGGCAGCCGGGCGGTGAGGATCGGCGGCGCCGCCGTGCCGGATTTTTCTAGGAAGTCGCGCAGCGCCGCTCCGACCGTCGCGGCGGGCACCAGAAGCGCCCGCCCATGCCGCGCCGCGGTGATCAGCCGCCGCCGGTGCAAGGCGTCCTCGCCGGCCCGGAAGAAGTCGGGATGCTCGATCGGCAGCAGGTCGTAGATCATGAAGGCCGCCGCGACGTCGCGCCGCCGCGACAGCCAGTCGAACCGATCCGGGCGTTCCAGGCGGAACAGGCCCGCATGCAGATAGCGCGCGCCCTGCGGCAGCGCGCACTCGGGCGTGCGCCAGGCGCCGCCCAGGAGGCCCGGTGCAAGTCCGGCCAGCCGCCGCAGCGGCCATCCCGGCCGGGCGGTCCGCCGCGCCGGCTTGGCGCCGGTATCCACGAACGCGAAGACGGCAGCCGCCTCGGCCGCCGTGTCGCCGCCGCTCGCCGCCTCGCGCCAGTGCTGCGCTGCGGCTCCGGCGATCGCCCGTCGCGCGGCGGCCGAGACCAGACGCGGTCCGGCCGGCGTCACCACCACGCCGCCCGCCCGGTCGTCGAGCCGCGTCGCATAGCCCAGCTCCATGCGCTCGATGCCGGTCGGGCGCTCGAACCGCAATCCGGTGATGAGGCGCGAGACGTCGACGGCGGTGAGGCCTGCGCCCGCCACCCGACCTAGCTCCCCTCGACCGCGGCGAGCGCATCGGCCACGGCGTCATAGATGTCGAGGTCCCGCCCGATGAGGTCGCGCACCGCCGCTTCGCGCCGCAGGGCCGGGGCGAGCGGGTTCGGCGGCCGCGAGCCGGTCCGCCCGAACAGGCGCGGTTCGCACTCGCAGACCGCGGCGACGAGGGCGACGAACGGCTCCATGGCGCTTTCGATGCCGACGGCGTCGAAATACGACAACGTATCCAGCGCCTGCGCGATCGCATCGCGCTCCAGCGTCTCGTCGCGATGCAGGAGCGTCAGCCGCTTGGTCAGCGGATCGCTCAGCGCCTCACGCTCGCGGGCGCCCAGGCTGTCCAGCGCGGCCGCCAGACGGCGGGGCGCATCCGGATCGCCGGCCGACTGCGGCGGCATCACCATCGCGAAAAGCTGATCGGCGGGATCGGCCAGGACCGCCGTCAGCCGGAAGCCCTTGTTGCGGAGAAACGGCTCGACGGTTCTGAAGTGGACCGGCCCGCCGATGAAGAGCGATGTCGTGAACCGCAGATCGATGCAGGCCTTGCGCGTCTCGTGGGGAATCTGCTGGGCGTCGGGATAGGACATGTGGAAGGCGGACGCGAACGGCGCGGCGGAGATCGACTGCGCGGCGTCGTGGCAGTCGAAAGTGAAGAGCTTCGCCTCGACATAGGCGCGCGGGCCGCGCCGGACATAGAGCAGCAGCCCGGTGTCCTCGTCATAGAGTCGCACGTCGCGGGCCGACGACAGGCCCGGCAGGGCGCTCTCGAACAGTTCGAAGCCGCAGAGCCCGGTGTCGTGCAGCCCGGCATCGACCATGTTGCTGTGGACGAGCGAGGGCGCCACGACCGCGCGTTTCTTGTCGGCGATCGCCAGCACGCGGGGTTCGCGCGAGGGATTGTCGGGCAGCAGCCAGCCGGAGATGTAGTCGCCCCGGTCTTCGTCGATGTTGAACTGCATCGCCCTAGCTCAGCTGCTGGCGTGCGGTCGCCACCGACAGGGTGAACAGACCCCACAACAGAAGCGCCGCCGCGAAGACCGTCAGCGCATTGGCCAGGGTATCCGGCCCCGACGTCTCTTCCGGCAGGAAGGGCGGCGCGAACACCGCCAGGTAGCTGGCCTGGCGTTCGGCCTCCAGCCGGGCGCGCTCAAGTCCGTCCAGCGCGGTGCTGTAGAGCACGGACGACAGCCGCCGCTCGGTCTCGGCCGCTTCGAAGGCCGCCAGGTAGTTCGCCGCCGCGTCGGCGCTGCCCGTGGCGTCGGTCAGCGCTGCCTTGGCCTTTGCGATTTCGGCGTCGATCGCCGCGATGCGCTTGCGCAGGCTGCGGATCTGCGGCGCATCGTCGGCGAGGTCCGGCGCTGACATCCGCAACTGGACGTCGAGCGCGACCCGGGCCGAGATCAGCTGAAGCAGCAGTTCCAGCGCGCTCTTCGCCTCTGCGACCGGGTCGATGAGGCCGCTCTCGGCGCGCATCGCCCGCATCGCGGCTTCGGCCGCGAGATAGCGATGCTCGGCCCGGCCGACCTGGTCCTCGGCGGACGACAGGCGGTCGCGCCGGCCGCGTTCCGCCATGCGGTTGACCAGTGCCTCGCTCTGCCGGATCGCCCGCTCGGCGATCGCCAGCGCATCCTCGGGCGTGAAGGCGGAGACCTGCAGGACGATCAGCCCGGTATTGATGTCGATCGCCGCCGTCACCGACGAGCGCCAGTAGCGGGTCAGAACCTCGATCGAGGCGTTGGCCGGCAGGCGCTGCAGCCAGTCGGGTCCGCCGCTGCGAAAGCGGTCGCGCAGCCAGCTGTCCTCGTCGAGCGCCGCCACGATGTCGCGGCTCTTCAGGAAGTTGGCGACGACGAAGGCATCGTTCGACCGTGTGCCGGTGATCGCGCCGAGCGCCAGGGAGGCGATCTGCGACGCCCGCGCTCCGGTCGCCAGACCTTCCGGGTTCGAGGACCGTCCGCGCCCGTCCTTCGCCGATTCGCGGCGGCGATCGGCGCTCGGCGAGGGCAGGGCGTCCATGACGCCGGTCGCCAGGTAGGCTTCGACCAGCGGCCGGTCGAAGGCCCCGCGGACGGCGAATCGCGCCTCGGCCGTATAGGTCGGTGCTGCGGCGAGCAGGCCGTAGAGCGCGGCGGCCGCAGCCGGCGCCACGACGCAGAGCAGGAAACTGCCCCGCATGAAGCGGTCCCAGTCGAAACCGAGGAACCGCTCCCGGACGGTCGGGCGCGGCGCCTGCTGTTCCAGGGCACGACGCGTGAGCGATCCCGCGCGCGCCGGTTGCCGGGGCCGCGCCGTGAAGAGGCTGAGTCCGCCGGGCTTGCCGTCGGTCATGCGATGTCGGAACTCCGGCAGGCGGGGGACGGCGTCCGGCTCATGGTGTCCAGATGCCGTGCGCCGTCGCCGGGGTCAACTGCCGTGCCGCTCGCCCGGCCCGAGCCTGAGCCAAAAGGTCCCACACCGGCGGCGCTCGTTGTGTTGGCTACGCCGATGGGCTTGGCGTAGTGTCGCGTGGTTTCGGCAGGGCCGGGTTGGGGACGGACAGGCACCTATGACGTCATCGCGGCGAGTCGCATGGTCGGAGGGGATGTTCCTCAGGCCGCAGCATTTCCAGCAGCAGGAACGGTTTCTGGAAAGCGTGCTCGAACGCCGGACCATGCCTCTGCGTCCGCACGCCTGGGGCATCACCCAGATATCGGTGAACGAGGATCTTCTGGCGGTCGGCAAGTTCGGCCTGCTCAACCTGACGGCGGTCATGCCCGACGGCACGGTCGTCAACGCCCCGGCCGACGCCGAACTGCCGCCCCCCATCGACATCCCGCCCGATACGCGCGGCGCCGTCGTCTATCTCACGCTGCCGCCGCGCCAGCCCGGCGCCCAGGAATTCATGCGCGCCGCGTCGGCGACCGGCGCCGTGCGCTATGCGGTCGCCGAGCAGGAGGCGATCGACAGCTTCTCGGCCAGCCGCAATGCCGAGGCGATCGACACCGCGCAGCCGAATCTGAGGCTCGGGATATCCACCGAACAGACCGACGGCCGGGTTCTTCTCAGCCTCGCCCGCATCCTGGAGCGGCGCGATCAGCTGGTCGTCCTCGACCGCACCTATATTCCCTCCTCGTTGGTTCTGGAGGCGCATCCGGCGCTGGCCGGAATCGTGGAGGACATCGGCGGCCGTGCGGCGGCGCGCGCCGACGAGCTGGCCAAGCGGGCCGTCGCCAAGATCGAGGCGGGAACCGAGACGCTGACCAGCTTCTTCATGCTGCAAGCGCTCAACCGCTGGACGCCGCTGTTCAAGCATCTGCGGACCTGCTCGGGACACCATCCCGAGACGCTCTATGCGACGCTCCTGCAGGTGGCGGGCGAGATGGCGACGTTCAGCACGGCGGCGCGGCGCCCCCCCGTCTTCCCGGATTACGACCATCTCGATCTGCGCCGCTGCTTCGCGCCGGTCATCGATTTTCTGATCAATGCGTTCTCGATCCAGTTCTCGCAGGCCGCCGTGCAGCTCGACATCGAGATGCCTCAGCCGGGGGCCTATATCTGTCCGATCCGCGACCGAAATCTCTTCCGCACCGCGACGATCTTCATCGCCGTGTCGGCCCGCCGCCCGCCCCAGGAAATCGCCGAGCGCTTCCCGGCGCAGATCAAGATCGGCTCGGTGACGCAGATGCGCGAACTGGTGCGGGCCGCGGTCGGCGGCATCGCGATCCGGCACGTGACCACGCTGCCGCCGCAGATGCCGGCCTTCCACGAGCTGACCTATTTCCAGCTCGATCAGAGCGGACCGGAATGGCGCGATATCGCCTCGACCGCCCCGGCCATGGGCTTTGCGGTCGCCGGCGACTGGCCTGAACTCAAGCTGGAGGCCTGGGCGGTGAAGAGGGCAGGCGGGTGAGCGGCGAGGGCGGCGACAAGGGCCGCGAGCGCACGATCGTCGTGCGGCAGTCGCCGCTGTCCCAGATCAGGCGCGCGCAATCCCTGCCGCAGCAGCCGCCGGCCGGCGAAGCCGCGGCGCCGCCGCCGCCCGACGTCACGGCGTTCGGCCCGGCTCCGGCCGCCGCCGCCGACGCGCCGCCGCCGCTCCAGGCCGCCGCCGCGCCGGTGGATCTGACCCCCGACTTCGAGCCGGACATCAGCCTGCCGCCGCTCAGCGTGCGCAATCCGCTGGTCTGGCTTGCCTCGCGGGTGCTCGTCCGTCTGGCCGGCATGCGGACCGGCCAGATGCCGGTCACCACGCCCCAGTTCCACGCCGAGATGGTCGAAGCGATCGCCGCCTACAAGGACGCCATCGTCGATATCGGATACGACGCGGAAACGGTCGACCATGCGACCTATGCGGTCGCCGCGACCGTCGACGACGTGATGCAGAACATACCCCAGGTCCAGGGTTTCGAGTGGGCGCGCCGCTCGATGGTCGTGCAGACCTTCAACGAGAATATCGGCGGCGACCGCTTCTGGGCGACGGTGGACGAACTGCTCCGCCGCCCGTCCGGCCGCGACGAGTTGATCGAACTCTATCATGCCTGCGTCGCCGCCGGTTTCCTCGGCAAGTACCGTCTGACCGGCCGTCAGGATCGCGGCCTGGCCGATCGCATGGCGGCGATGCACGCCGAACTCGCGCGCACCATCCCGAAGACCGGCGAGCCGCTGGTGCCGCACTGGAAGGGTGTGTCGGCGCCGGTCAAGCGGATCGGCCTGGTCGGCCCGCTGCTCGCTTTCGCGGCGCTCTGCGCCTGCCTCCTGCTGGGGGCGTATGCCTTCTTCCTGTTCACCCTTTCGGACCGGACGAGCGATCTCGGCACGCGCCTCGTCGGCCTGCACGACCCCGCCGCAGTGCTCGTCATCGAGCGCAATACGCCGCCGCCGGTCGCCGAACCGCCGGTCGTGACCTCCTCGCGCCTCGACCGCATCCGCACCGCGCTCGCCGACCAGATCACCGCCGGCACGGTGGCCGTCGAACCGATCGGGCCGCGCATCCGCATCACGACGCGCATCGGCGGCCTCTTCAAGCCCGGCTCGGACCAGCTCAACCCCGACCATGTTCCCTTCATCGCGGCGATCGCGAAGTCGCTGGATCCCGAACAGTGCCGCATTCTCATCGTCGGCCACACCGATGCCGACAAGCTCTCGAGCACGCTGAAGTTCCCCGACAACCAGGCGCTCTCCGAGGCGCGCGCCAGGTCCGCGGCCGGCGAACTCGGCAAGGGTCTGAAGGACGCTGCCCGGATCGACACCGAGGGGCGCGGCGCGAACGAGCCCCTGGTCAAGGAGACCGACGCCACGGCCAAGGCGCAGAACCGTCGGATCGAGATGTTCGTGCCGTTGCGCGAAGGCGAGTAGGGCGGCCATGACCTATCTGATCGAAAGCCTTCTGGGCAGGTTCGCCATCGGCTCGGCCGCCGTGATCCTGATCGGCGTGCTGATCTGGTATGCCGGCCCGCTGCTCGAACTCGGCGGCTATGCGCCGCTGGAGTCCGAGTGGATCCGCTTCGCGCTGATCGGCGCCGTCGTCCTCGTCTTTGCGCTGGTCATGCTGGTCTCGTGGCTCCGCGCCCGCCGCCGCAGCGCCGCCCTTCAGCAGGGCCTCACCTCGGCCGAGGAAGGCGCCAAGGAGGCGCAGATCCTGTCGAAGCGCCTCACCGAGGCGCTCGCGACCCTGCGCCGGATGGGCGCCAAGTCCAGCAAGTCCGATTATCTCTACGCCCGCCCCTGGTACATGATCATCGGCCCGCCGGGCTCGGGCAAGACGACCGCGCTCGTCAATTCCGGCCTCAAGTTCCTGATCTCCGACGACGGCGCCGCGCAGTCGCTGCAGGGCGTCGGCGGCACCCGCAATTGCGACTGGTGGTTCACCGACGACGCCATCCTGGTCGATACCGCCGGCCGCTACACCACCCAGGACTCGGACGCCGAACGCGACCGCAAGGCGTGGTTGTCCTTCCTCGCGCTGCTCCGCCGCAACCGCCCGGCGCAGCCGCTGAACGGCGTGATGATCGCCTTCGGCTTCGACACGCTGATGAACGCCACCGGCGAGGAGCTCAAGCGCCACGCCGGCATCATCCGCCGCCGCCTGAACGAGCTCTACAAGGAGCTCGGCGTCCGCCTGCCGGTATATGTCTGGCTGACCAAGGCCGACCAGGTGCCCGGCTTCGTCGAGTTCTTCGACGACCTCTCCGCCGACGGCCGCCGCGAGGTGCTGGGCGCGACCTGGAAATGGGACGGCGCCAAGCCGCTGCCGGTCGAGGCGCTGCTGGAGGAGTTCGATCTCGCGGTGAAGGCGCTCAGCGAGCGCACCCCGGGCCGCCTCCAGGGCGAGGCCGACGCGCAGCGCCGCAGCAAGGTGCTCGGCTTCCCCGTCCAGATGGCCGAGGCGCGTATGCGCCTGGCGACTTTCTTCGGCACCATGTTCGAGGCCAATCCGCTCGAACCGACCCCGGCCTTCCGCGGCTTCTACCTCACCAGCGGCACCCAGACCGGCGCGGCGATCGACCGCCTGCTCGGCATCATGTCGCCGGCCCGCGTCGCCGCGCCGCGCCGCGGCCGCGCCAATGTCGGACGGGCCTACTTCCTTCAGCGCCTGCTGCAGGACGTGATGTTTCCGGAGGCCGGGCTCGTCACCGCCGATCCCAAGGTGCGGGCCCGGCGGCGTACGGCCCTCGTCGCCGGCCTCGCCCTCTTCGGCGCGCTCACCGTGGGCATGCTGGTCCTCTGGTTCCTCGCCTATCAGCGCAACAGCGCCCTGCAGGACGGGCTGGCCGCCGCGGTCGATCCCTATGTCGAGGCGCGCGGCAAGACCGGCATCGACCTCGCCCGCGTGAAGGTCGACGACCAGGCACTCGAGGCCATCGTCGCCCCCCTCGACCTGTTGCGGGCCTTGCCCGGCGGCTACGGCGAGGGCGCGGGCGAGGGCAACGCGTTCGGCGATCTCGGCCTCGGCCAGACCCATGCGCTCAACGCCTCGGCCGTCGCCGCCTACCGCCAGGGCCTCTACCGCTTACTGCTGCCGCGCCTCATCCTCCAGGCCGAGGCGGCCGTCGTCGCCGAGCAGGAAGGCGATTGGCGCAAGCTCTACGAGGCGCTGCGCATCTATCTTCAGATCGGCGCGACGCCGGACGGCGTCACCGCCTCGGGCCTGCGCGACGCGGCCGGGGTTCGCTCGTGGTATTTGCGCCGCTGGACCGAGAAGGACTTCCCCGGCGACGAAAACAAGGAGTTGCGCGATCGTCTTGCTGCGCATCTCGACGCCATGCTGAGCGATCCCAACGGCCTGCTCGACGCCGTCGCGCGGATCGAGTCGCGCACGCCGGGATCGGACAAGAAGGGCCCGGCGGTCGACTGGGATCTCATCAAGTCGGCGCAGGATACGCTGGCGGGCGAGTCGCTCGAGGACCGCGCCCTTACCGCCATGGAGGCCGCCGCCGCCGGCAATGCCGAGTGGGTGCTGCGCGACCAGATGCTCGCCGTCCAGCAGAAGGCCTTCACGACCGACCTCGCCTCGGTGACCGTGCCGTTCCTCTACACCCGCGCGGGCTACGAGACGATCTACGTCAAGTTCAGCAACGACATCCTCGCGCGCATCCAGGACGAGCAATGGGTTCTGGGCGAGGCCGGCCGCCAGGCGGCGGTCGCGGTGCAGGCCCCGGTCCTCAAGCGCGAACTCGCCGAGGCCTATTCCAAGGCCTATATCGACCGCTGGATCCAGGTCCTGCGCGGCGTTGCGCCGCTGCCGCTCAAGGGCGTCGGCGACGCGGTGGAACTGACGCGCAAGCCGCAGCCCATCTCCACCTTCCT